>Ga0302349_1002970_pt1 | contig 10228 bp, 8 predicted proteins | sample PhyAR1_FD_202176 | JGI IMG/M metagenome (GOLD analysis project Ga0302349, IMG submission 202176) | Leaf surface microbial communities from alfalfa plants in UC Gill Tract Community Farm, Albany, California, United States - DLSL A.R1... | ecosystem: Host-associated > Plants > Phyllosphere >...
CCACCTCCTGGGCGACCGCTACGCCGGGGAGATCGGGCAGCTGCGGGTGCTCGAACCGGTCACCGGGCGGCACATGCGGCTCGAGGAGGTCGCCTCGGCCTCCGCCATCGGCCGCCGCTACGCGGAGGCCGCCGGGATCGCGGCCGGGGCCGGGCCCGACGCCCGGGAGGTCGTCGCCCGCGCCCGCTCCGGGGAGCGCACGGCCGAGGAGGTGCTGGCCGGGGCGCTGGACACCCTCGCCCAGGCGCTGGCGACCATCGTCTCGGGCATCGGCCCGCTGCCGATCGTCATCGGCGGCGGCCTCGCGGAGGGCGGGGAGACCGTCCTGGCCCCGCTGCGCGGCGCCATCGCGCCCCGGCTCGGCGCCATCCCCGCACCCCCCGTGGTGCCGGCGCGGCTGGGGATGTGGGCCGGCTGCCTCGGCGCCGGACTGCTGGCCCAGCACGGGGACGGGCCCGACGCCGTCGGCGCCGGGGCGTCCCCCGCGTCGGCCCCCGCATCGGCATCGGCCCGGGCCTCGGCATGGCCGGTCGGGACCGGGGCGGGAGCGGCGGGCGCATGATCCTCTGCCTGACCCCGAACCCCGCCCTCGATGTCACGCACACCGTCGGCGCGCTCCGCCCCGGCGCCGAGCATCGCGCGCTCGCCGTGCGCGTGGCGCCCGGCGGGAAGGGCCTGAACACCGCCCGGGTGCTCGACCAGCTCGACGAGGAGGTGACCGTGCTCGGCCCCCTCGGCGGGGGCAGCGGTCAGGACCTCGCCGCCCGCCTGAGCGCCGGCCATCCGCGGATCCACCAGGCGTTCACCGCCATCGGCGGCGAGACCCGCCGCACCGTGACGATCCTCGACACCGGCGGGGCGACGGGCGTCAACGAGCCTGGTCCCCACGTTACGGGCGCGGAGACGGTGCGGCTGCGCGCGGCCGTGCGCGCCCTGCTCCCCCACGCCCGCGCGCTCACCCTCGGCGGATCGCTGCCGCCCGGCATGGCCGGGGCCGATGTCGGGGACCTCGTCGCCGACGCCCGCGCCGCGCACGCGCCCGTGCTCGTGGACGTCTCCGGCCCGGCGCTGCTGGCGGCCGCGGACGCGGGAGCGGACGTCCTCTCCCCCAACCGCGCGGAGGCCCTCGAGGCCACGGGCGCGGCATCCGTCCTGGACGCCTGCCGTCACCTCGTCGCCCGGGGAGCCCAGGCGGTGGTCTGCTCCCAGGGCCCTGAGGGCATGGTCGCGGTGCTGGCCGAGGGCGCGGTGCTCACGGCCCGCCCGCCGCGGCGCCTGCCGGGGAACCCCACCGGCGCCGGCGACGCGGCGGTCGCAGCCCTGGCCCGACACCTGGCCGGCGGCGGGCACCTCACCGCCGAGGCCCTCGCCGATGCGGTCGCCACCAGCGCCGCCACCCTCCCCTGCCCCGTCGCCGGCGCCATCGACCTCGACCTGCGCCGGCGGATCCTCGCCGAGGCCCGCCGGGGCTCCGTCCTCACCACCCCACCCGTCCCCCTGGAGACCCGATGACCCTCTCACCGCTGGCCCCGCTGGCCCAGGCCGCCCGCCGCGCCGGCCGCGGATTGGCCGCCTTCAACGTGATCCACCTCGAGAACGCCGAGTCCTTCGCCGCCGCGGCCGAGGAGACCGGCATCCCGGTGGTGATGCAGATCAGCCAGAACGCGGCCCGCTACCACGGCTCCCTCGCGCCGATCGCCCTGGGCACCCTCGAGATCGCGCGGACCTGCGCGGTCGACGTCGCCGTGCACCTCGATCACGCCGATGACCGCGACCTCGTCGACGAGGCGCTGCGCCTGGGGTTCACCTCCGTGATGTACGACGGGTCCCGCCTGCCCGATGCCGAGAACCGCGCCCGCACCGCGGAGGTGGTCCGCGCCGCGCACGCCTGCGGCGCGAGCGTCGAGGCGGAGCTCGGGGAGGTCGGCGGGAAGGACGGCGTCCACGCCCCGCACGTGCGCACCGACCCCGCCGAGGCGGCCCGCTTCGTCGCGGACACCGGCGTGGACCTGCTCGCCGTCGCCGTCGGCTCCTCCCATGCGATGACCACGCGCGATGCCGAGCTCGACGCGGATCTCATCGCCCGGATCGCGGCCGCGGTGCCGGTGCCGCTGGTGCTGCACGGCTCCTCCGGGGTGAGCGACGCCGGCATCCAGGCGGCGATCCGCGCGGGGATGACGAAGATCAACGTCTCCACGCACCTGAACCAGGTGCTCACCCGATCGGTGCGGGAGATCCTCGTGGCCGAGGGGGCGCCGGTGGACACCCGCCGCTGGTTCGGTCCCGGGCGCGAGGCCGGCCGCGTCGAGGCGCAGCGCCTCCAGCGCGTCTTCGCCGCCGCCTGACCGGCCCCCGACGAGGGGGGGTCGGACCGCCTCTAGCGGGGATGTATGCTCACCACGGGGGATATCAAGTAGCAACCAGGCAGAGCCATGGGCTCCACCGTACTGGTCCAACTTCACGCCCAGGTATGTTCACGCACCAGAGCCGAATCGAGAATTCAGCCCTGGCATGTCCGCAGAGAGAAACGAGTGCATTGTGAGCATCAGGCTCTGGCGCAACGGTCTGGGATTAATCGCCGCAACCGCCTTGGCCACCACATTCTGGACGCCCGCGTCCGCGACCGCAGTTCTCCTGTCACGCCCTGGGAGCGGCTGCAGCGGGGACATCGCAGCCGGAAACGTTGCGAGCTAGCAGAACACCGCACTGGTCTTATGGCTCGGGCGTTCATCACCGCCATTGGAAGAAGGCCACGAAACTCTAAGGCCCCTAGATTTGCATAGACGCGTCAGGGCGGAAACCCCCTAAGGGCTGCCGCGAGAATTTAGGTGGCCACCATGACTGAAGGCGAGATGATGAGATCACGAGAGCAAGATCGCGGGCGCGGCAGGAAAATCATTGCCCTGGTCGCCGTGGCGGCCACCGCAGTTGCCGCGATCATTCTTGGAGCTATGGCGTACTTTTATCCGAGCATAGAGGTCGAAGACCTTGTTGCACATCAGCCGGGTCTCGGTGACGTAAAAAACGTCACGACGACCTATTGTGTCGATGAAATTGCCTGCAAAGAAGCTTGGGATACTCGGTATGGAGTGTACATGAAATTTGAGTCCCACGCTGAAGCCACCCACTGGGCGACGATCTTCGGGGGCGAGGGCGCGCAATGGAAAAGGTTCGTCCTGGATGCGCGTGATCGTGATCTCAGTTCAGACGAACGCGTCACTGCCGTGCAAATTCTACTCGTCTATGACGGTGTCTGAAATAGATTCATAGCGGTCTCTCCGAAGTGCCTCGCTCCTCGCCTCGAGAACAGGGCACTTCTTTGAACGGCTGCTGCGACCGACGTCGCCCTCGAGTCTGGGGGCAGGAGTGCCCTCGGTGTGCGATTCGGGCCAAGATGCTGACTTTCGTCGACGCGCTTCAGGAGTGAATCATCCTCAGTGAGCAGCTTCGTATGCGTTGCGAGTCTCTGCAAGGACCCGACCGCGGTCGGCAACCGTGTAGCCGTTCACGCGGGCCCACTCTCGGCCCTTGGTGGAGTCCTTCGTGCGAGCGGCGGGCAACAAAGCCATACCCGGCCGAGCAACCAGACCCCGTCCATCGGGGCCCTCACACTGTCACGGGCGAGAGGCTCGAGCTCCTTTCCCCCAGGGGCCCAGGGCCGCGTCAGGCCTGGCCGGAGTCGAAGTACGCGCGCACCTCGGCGGGGACCTCGGGGATGTCGATGGGGATCCCGCCGCTGCGGATCGACTCGGCGCCCGCGCAGCCGGTGGCGACGGCCTCGCGCGCGGCGATCACGGAGACGTCGGTCGCGCCGCCCTCGCGCACGAAGCGCAGGAACTCCGCGACGAGGTTCGGGTCCGCGCCGCCGTGCCCGCCGTCGCCGCGGGAGATGACCTCCACCGCGTCGGGGTGGCCGGGGCCGGAGCGGCGGGAGGTCCAGATGTGGATCTGGTCGCCGCCGCCGTCGCCCATGTTCTCGATGCGGCCCGCGTCGCCGATCACGGTGTAGTTGCGCCAGTAGTCGGGGGTGAAGTGGCACTGCTCGTAGGAGGCGAGCACGCCGTTGTCCAGCGTCATGGACAGCATGGAGATGTCCTCGACGTCGATGACGGGGTTCAGCTCCTTCTGGGCGGTGGGCGGGAAGACGTCCACGTCGTACCAGTCGCCCATGCGGCGGTCGGAGTTGTCGCGCCGGTCGGTCACGTCGCCGTAGACGGCCAGATCGCCGATGCCGGACACGCGGCGGGTGTAGCCGCCGGCGAGCCAGTGGATGACGTCGATGTCGTGGGCGCCCTTCTGCAGCAGCAGGCTGGTCGCCTTGGAGCGGTCCGCATGCCAGTCCTTGAAGTAGAAGTCGCCGCCGGTGCCCACGAAGTGGCGGCACCAGATCGCCCGGACCCGCCCGATGCGCCCGGAGTCCACGATCTCCTTCATCTGCCGGATCACGGGCATGTGGCGCATGTTGTGGCCCACGAACAGCCGCGCCCGCTTCTCCATGGCCAGGGCGAGCATCGCGTCGGTGTCCTCGATGCGGATCGCCATCGGCTTCTCGGAGAAGGTCGCGATCCCGGCGCCGAGGGTCACCAGCGCGACCTCGGCGTGCGCGAAGTCCGGGGTGAGGATCATGACGGCGTCGACCTCGTGCTCCGCGACGAGCTCCTGGACCGAGGACACCAGCGCCACGTCCTCGCCGAGGACCCGGCGGGCATCGGCCCGGCCCCGCTCGGTGGGCTCGGCGACGACGGTGACGCGCGAGCCCTCCCCGGGGCGATGCGCGTGCCGGGCCACGGGGCCGCGGGCGCCGAAGCCGATCACGCCGATCCTGAGGTCTGTCATGGGAACCACCGATCTGAAGGAGTCGAGAAGCAGTTGGAGAGGACGAACCTGCCGGTCAGGCCACTGTGCCGGGTCGAGTCGGGGCTCGTCGAGGGGTCCGACGGCGTGTGAGCCGTTGCACGGACACTGTGAAAGCATTTACTCTCGGCTTCACCCTGTCAAGGCGGACGGGCCCGGATCGAGAGGAAGACACCCGTGACGATGTCCACCGAGCGCGATCCCGCGCCTCCCGGCCCGGGCGGTCCGGCCCCCGGCGGTCCCGCGCCGGCCGGTGCCCGCGACGCGGCGCGGCAGGCCGCCGCGGCTCCCGGCCGTGGTACCGCCCGCGACACCGGAGCCGCCGGCGGCACCGGGGCGGCGGGAGCATCGGCCGCCCTGCCCCGCCGCCCCCGTGCGGGCCTGCGCACCCGGCTGCGCCGCGACTGGCAGATGCTGCTGCTGATGGTCCCCGGCGCGCTGTGCCTGCTGCTGTTCTTCTACGTGCCGATCCTCGGCAACGTCATCGCCTTCCAGGACTACCAGCCGTACCTGACGATCTGGGAGGCGCCCTTCGTGGGCCTGCAGAACTTCACGGACCTGGTGGACGACGACCGCTTCGGCCTCGCGCTGCGCAACACCCTGGTCCTCGCCGGACTGCAGCTGCTGCTGTTCTTCCCGCTGCCGATCCTGCTCGCGCTGATCGTGGACTCGATGATGACCCCGCGGCTGCGCCGGGCGTTCCAGTCGATCGTCTACCTGCCCCACTTCCTGTCGTGGGTGCTCGTGATCGCCCTGTTCCACCAGGTCCTCGGCGGGGCCGGGTTCATCAACCAGATGATCGTGCGCTTCGGCGGCGAGGCGATCGGCTTCATGACCAACCCCGACACCTTCCCGCTTCTGGTGGTGCTCGAGGTCGCCTGGAAGGACGCCGGCTGGGGAATGATCATCTTCCTCGCCGCGCTCGCCGCGATCGACCCGGCGCTGTACGAATCGGCCGCGGCCGACGGCGCCGGGAGGTTCCGCCGGATCTGGCACATCACCCTGCCGGGCATGCGGCCCGTGATCGTGCTGCTGCTGATCCTGAACCTCGGCTCGATCCTCACCGTCGGCTTCGAGCAGTTCATCCTCCAGCGCGATGCGGTCGGGGCCGATGCGGCCGAGGTGCTGGACACCTACGCCTACTACACCGGCGTGATCGGCGGGTCCTGGTCGATGGGCGCCGCCGCGGGCCTGGCCAAGGGCGTCGTCGGCACCGTCCTCATCCTCGCCGCGAACAAGATCGCCCACCTGCTGGGCGAGGACGGCATCTACCGAGGGAGGCCCTCATGAGCCCGCGCACCTCCGCGACCTCCGTCCACGAGCGCCTGTGGGGCTGGGCCTTCGGCCGCTCCGAGCGCGCCGCCTGGATGGAGCGCCCGTCGCTGCCGCTGACCGGCATGAAGATCCTGGTGATCGGCCTGGTCTCGATCTCGATCATCGTGCCGATGCTGATCGTCGTGTCCACCTCCTTCGCCTCCGAGGAGCAGCTGCGCGAGGCCGGCGGCTACGTCCTGTTCCCCACCGACCCGACGCTCGAGGCGTACCGGACCATCTTCGCCAGCCCCCTCGTCTTCCGGGCGCTCGGGGTGAGCGTCTTCGTCACGGTCGTCGGCACCGTGCTGGCGCTCGCGGTGACGATCTGCATGGCCTACGCGCTGAGCCGGCCCGTGATCGGCGGGCGGTTCATGCTCATGGCGATCATCGTGACGATGTTCTTCAGCCCGGGCCTGATCCCCATGTACCTCATGATCAAGCAGCTGCACCTGCTGAACACGGTGTGGTCGCTGATCCTGCCGGGGCTGTTCGCGGCGTTCAACTTCATCGTCATGCGCTCGTTCTTCATGGGGATCCCGCGCGAGCTGCTGGAATCCGCGCGCATCGACGGGGCCAGCGACATCTCCATCCTGGTGCGGATCGTGCTGCCGCTGTCCAAGGCGGTGATCGCGGTGATCGGCCTGTTCTACGCGGTCGGGTTCTGGAACTCGTTCTTCACCGCGATGCTCTACATCAGCGACCAGACCCTGTGGCCGATCCAGCTGATCCTGCGCAGCTACGTCATCCAGGGCACGTCCCTGACCGCCGATTCCCTCGGCGTCTCCCAGGCCCCGCCGCCGCAGTCCATCAAGATGGCCGTCGTCGTGGTGGCCCTGGCCCCCATCGTGCTGGTCTACCCGTTCCTCCAGAAGTACTTCTCCAAGGGCGTCATCACCGGGGCGATCAAAGGCTGATCGTCTCCGCTCCGGCCAGAGGAACCGCGAGGAACGAGCGATTCCGACGGCCGGTGCGCTGACGATCAGCCGACCCACCACAGCTGATCGTCTTCCCCCCCCATCCCGCATTCCCCCTTCATCGAAAGGCATTCCCATGACCTTCACCCCGAACCGCCGCCACGTCCTCGGCGCCGGCATGGCCTCCGCCCTCGCCCTGGGCGCCACCGCCTGCGGCGGCGGCTCCGGCGGCAGCTCCGGCGGGGGCGGCGCCGAGGCATCGGCCGAGCTGACCCTGCCCACGTACCAGCCGATCGAGGGCCTGACCCCCGACCTCCCCGGCAACGAGCAGGGCCTGCACAACGTGTACCTGCAGGCCCCGGCCGAGCTGCTGCAGACCACGCAGAAGCCGCCGATCACCTCCGGCGAGATCACCGCGCTCACCCAGACGTTCGCCACGCCCTCGCCGCCGATGGCCGACAACGGGTTCTGGCAGCGCCTGAACACCGCGCTCGGCGGCACCCTGGCGCTGGACATCGTCATCGACGCCTACCCCGAGAAGTTCGCGACGCTGCTGGCCTCCGGCGATCTCCCCGATCTCATGTGGGTCCCGCCGAACCAGGGCATCCCCAACATCGGGCCGATGCTCGAATCGCAGTTCACGGATCTCACGGAGTACCTCTCCGGCGACGCCGTCCTCGAATACCCGAACCTCGCCGCCCTCACCCCGGGATCGTGGCGCACCGCGGTGGTCAACGGCCGGATCTGGGGAGCGCCGATCCCGTCGACGCCCTTCGGCCAGGTCTATCTCGGCAACCCCACCGTGTGGGAGGCCGTGGGCGGATTCCAGTCCAGCAGCGCCCAGGAGTTCCTCGACAAGTGCGTCGAGGTGCTCATCCCCGGGAAGCGGTGGGCGCTGGAGCCGTTCCTGCCCAATGCCTTCCACATGTTCAGCCAGTGGTTCGGCGTGCCCAACGGCTACCGCATCAACGAGGACCGGACCCTCACCGCGAACTTCCAGACCGAGGAGTACCTCGAGACCCTCGAATACGCGCAGAAGGTGTTCGAGGCGGGCGTGTTCTACCCCGACCTGAACCTCGCCGAGGGCGCGCAGTACTTCGCGAACGGCACCATCGGCGCGATGGTCGAGGTGGGCCCGCGCGCCGCCACCAAGGCGCGCACGACCAACCCGGAGCTGCTCTCGGACATCCTCATCCCGTTCCCCGCGGTCGAGGGCCGCACGCCCCACCACAACATGGGCTACGGCACCGTCGGCTTCACCCCCTTCACCAAGACCGAGGACGAGGGCCGGATCCGCGAGCTGCTGGATCTGGTCAACTGGCTCTCGGCCCCCTTCGGCACCGTCGAGTTCATGCACAAGAACTGGGGCACCGAGGGCGAGGACTACACCGTCACCGACGGCAACTACGTCCTCACCGAGAGCGGGCAGACGGACGTCCCCGGCCTCCGCGGGGCGCTCGAGATCATGACCGCGGGCGAGGGCGTCATCTACAACTCGATCCCGGGCGACTCGGAGTACATCTACGAGAAGGAGAAGGAGCTGCTGGCCAGCTCGCAGCCGCGCCCCATCACGGGCCTGTACTCCGACACCGCCTCCTCGAAGGGCACCGAGCTGAACACCCGCGTCAACGACGTGCGCAACGACGTCATCCAGGGCCGCAAGACCCTCGACGACTTCACCGCCGCGGTCAAGGACTGGGAGGAGCGCGGCGGCAAGCAGATCCTCGAGGAGTACGCCGCAGTGCTGCCGGCGGACGTCCCCGCCACCGCCCCGAACCGCTGACGGGCCCGGCCCCGGCTCTCCCGACGACGCCCTGCGCGTCCGGAGAGCCGGGGCCTCCGTGCGCCCGCCCTCCCCGGGCCGCCGCCGTCCCGGAATCCGCTCCCACCTGGCAGGATCGACATCATGACCTCACAGAGCATCACGACCCTGCTGGATGCCGCGCGGCTCGCCGGCCTGCACACCACCCCGGGAGGGCGGATCCTGGCCCGCGTCTCCCGGCCCGATGCGAAGGGCACGGCGTACCGCACCGAGCTCGTCGAGCTGATCGGCGAGGAGCTGGTGACCCTCACCCGCGGCAGCGCCTCGGTCGGCTCCGTCGCCCCGCTCGAGGACGGCACCACCCTGTTCACCGCGAAGCGCCCCGGCGAGGACGGCTCCGAGGCCGAGGACGCCCGGCTGTGGGCTCTGCCCGTGCGCGGCGAGGCCCGCGAGCTGGCCTCCCGCCCCGGAGGCTTCGGCGCCCTGCAGGCGGGCGAGGGCGTCCTGATCGCCCAGCTGTCGGTGCACTCGCAGGCGCGCGACGAGGCCGAGCACGCCACGCTCACCGCCGAGCGCAGCGACGCGAAGGTCACCGCCGTGCTGCACGACGGCTTCCCCACCCGGTACTGGGACCACGACCTGGGGCCGGCGCGCGAGGTGCTCGCCGTCGCCGAGCTGCCGGAGGATCTGTTCTCCGCCCCGGCCCTCCCTCGCCTCGGAGCGGCCGATGAGGAGAGGACCGGGGACCCCGGGGCCGATGAGCCGTCCGCCGAGGCGGCCGGCGTCGCGACGACCGGTGCCGGCGCCGACGGATCGGACGCATCGGATGCGTCGGGCGCATCGGCCGCGGACGAGGAGACCTCCCCGCAGGTGCTGCGCTTCCGCCACCTGGAGATGCCTCCGGGCGAGCTCACCGACTGGAGCGCGGACCGCGCCGGCCGCCGGGCCCTCGTCACCATGCGCGACAGCGTCGGCGAGCTGCTGGGAGTCTCCCGGCTCTACCTGCTCGACCTCACCGGACGGACGCCGCCCCGGCTGCTGCGCGAGGCGACGGCCGAGGAGAGCTGGTCCGCCGGGGCGTTCAGCCCGGACGGCGGGCGTGTGATCATCGGCCGGGAGCAGACGTGGACCGAGTCCGCCGCCGCGGACAGCCGCCCCTTCGTGCTCGACCTCGACCAGGCCCTCGCCGGCGACGCGCCGCTGCAGGAGGCCGAGGCCTCCGAGCTGTGGCCGCAGCTGGACCGCTGGGTCGATCCGGTCTGGCTGGACGGGTCCACGCTCGTGGCCGCGAGCGACGACCAGGGCCGCGGAGCCCTGTGGATCGGCGGCCTCGAGGATCCCGCGCCGCGGCGCCTCGCCGGCGGGCCCGGCCAGGAGCTCTCCT
>Ga0302349_1002971_pt1 | contig 10227 bp, 9 predicted proteins | sample PhyAR1_FD_202176 | JGI IMG/M metagenome (GOLD analysis project Ga0302349, IMG submission 202176) | Leaf surface microbial communities from alfalfa plants in UC Gill Tract Community Farm, Albany, California, United States - DLSL A.R1... | ecosystem: Host-associated > Plants > Phyllosphere >...
CGAGCTGCATTAAAACAAAAATCAGAAGAAAAAACGGAGGACTAAAAAATGACAACTTTAGCACACAAAATTGATTTTAAAGTAATTGTTTCTGTAACCAATGCCAATCCAAATGGTGATCCTTTAAATGGGAACCGTCCCCGCCAAAACTTTGAGGGTTATGGTGAAATATCTGATGTGGCCATCAAACGTAAAATTCGTAATCGCCTGCAAGATTTAGGAGAACGGATTTTTGTGCAATCAGAAGAACGGGCTGATGATGGCTTGAAAAGTTTGAAAGACCGTGTAGATTCTGTTGAAGAGTTAAAGAAAATCGCTGCTGACAAAAAGAAAGCTGATGTGGTTCGCTTTAGCGAAGTTGCTTGTCAAACATGGATTGATACACGAAGTTTTGGTCAAGTCTTTGCATTTAAAGGACTAGAATTATCCGTGGGAGTCAGAGGACCCGTTTCTATCCAAACAGCAGTTAGTGTTGAACCAATCGATATTAATACCATGCAAATTACCAAAAGCGTCAACTCAGTTAGCGAAGGTGGCGGCAAAAGCGGGACTAAGCACTTCGTTGATTTTGGCTTATATGTCTTCAATGGCAGTATTAACGTACAACTAGCCGAAAAAACTGGATTTACTGAGGCCGATGCTGAAAAAATTAAAGAAGCCCTAATGACCCTATTTGAAAATGATGCTTCTTCTGCACGTCCTGATGGCAGCATGGCAGTGGAAAAAGTTTATTGGTGGGAACATCCTAATAAAATGGGGAAAGCTTCATCTGCTAAAGTCCATCGTTCCGTGAAAATTATCAAACGACCAGAAGTTGATCGGGCAAAATCCGTGGCAGATTATGAAATTACGGTTGAACCAATTGAAGGAATCAAGCTAACTGAAATTGACGGATTGTAAAATGTACGAAGAACAAGATTATTTAATGATCTCCGGTATCCAGCACTTTCTTTTTTGTCGGCGTCAGTGGGCATTGATTCATGTTGAACAACAATGGCAGGAGAACGTGTTAACCTTAGAAGGTAAGTATTTACATGAGAAAGCTGACCAGCCAGCGATCCGAGAAAAACGTCGTGATCGATTAATTGTCAGGGCTTTACCGATTCATTCACCAACTTATGGCTTATCTGGAATTTGTGATGTGGTAGAATTCGTGCAAGATGCTAATGGTGTGCCCTTGGCGGGTGAAACCGGTAGATTTTTGCCGGTACCTATTGAGTACAAGCATGGCAAACCTAAGGTGGAACATAGCGATGTTTTACAGCTAACAGCACAAGCCGTTTGTTTAGAAGAAATGCTAGTCTGTAATGTACCACAAGGTTATTTGTATTATCATGAAACAAAACGGCGAGAAGCAGTGGCAATTACCGGTTCATTAAGAGCAGAGCTACAAGAAAAAGTAGCTGAAATGCATCAACATTGGGCCAGACGCTATACGCCTAAAGTAAAAACCGGCAATTTTTGTAAGAAATGTTCTCTGCAAAATATTTGTTTGCCTAAGTTAATGAACGTACAAACGGTGAACCGCTACTTAGAGCGGAGGTTATCTGAATGAAAAAGTTACTGAATACGTTATTTGTGACAACTCCTGATACTTATCTAGCTTTAGATGGAGAAAATGTCGTTATTTTAAAAAATGATACAAAATTAGGCCGAGTACCGTTGCATAATTTGGAAAGCGTTGTTACTTCCGGTTATTTAGGTGCCAGTCCGGCCTTAATGCGCAAATGTGCGGAAAAAAATATTAGTTTAACATTTTTGACTTCAAGCGGGAAGTTTGGCAGCCGTGTCACAGGCAAAACAACCGGAAATGTCACGTTACGAAAAAAACAATATCGGATTTCAGATGATGAATCACAAAGCTTGGCAATCGCACGTCATTTTATCATTGGCAAATTGTACAATCAACGCTGGATGTTAGAAAGAATTACTCGCGATAATCCGCTGCGGGTGAATGTGGAACAGTTTAAACAAATTTCTGCTGAACTAAAAAAATACATTGAAGCTGTCCGTGAGGTTGAAGATTTGGAGTCCTTAAGAGGAATTGAAGGCCAGGCAGCTAATCGTTATTTTCTATTATTTGATCAGATGATTTTACAGCAAAAGGCTGAATTCGGTTTTTATGGAAGGAATCGGCGACCGCCGTTAGATAATGTGAATGCATTGTTGTCACTGGCTTATACGCTATTGGCACAAGAATGTGCTGCGGCATTAGAAACAGTTGGACTTGATCCTTACGTAGGATTTATGCATCAAGATCGTCCGGGAAGAATTTCGTTGGCTTTAGATTTAATGGAAGAATTACGAGGCATTTATGCCGATCGCTTTGTTTTAACTTTAATCAATAAAAAAATGGTGACTGCTAAAGACTTTATTAAAAAAGAAAGCGGAGCTGTTTTACTGACAGATACAGGGCGCAAAATATTTTTCAAAAATTGGCAAGAAAAAAAGCAGGAAATCATTCAACATCCATTTTTAAGTGAAAAAATTAATTGGGGCTTGGTTCCTTATGCACAAGCTCTACTTTTAAGTCGATATTTACGAGCAGATTTGGATGGTTATCCACCGTTTCTTTGGAAGTAGGTGAAAAAGTGCTAGTTTTAATAACCTATGATGTAGCTACTAGTACAGCTGGTGGCAGCAAACGTTTACGTAAAGTGGCGAAAAAATGTCAGGATTACGGTCAACGTGTGCAGCATTCTGTCTTTGAGTGTGTGGTTGATGCTACCGAGTTAGTTAGGCTAAAAAAAGAATTAATTGATTTAATTGATGAAAATGTAGACAGCCTGCGTTTTTACCAGCTAGGAAATCGTTACAAAAACAAAGTTGAGCATTTAGGTGCTAAAGAAAGTTTTAACGTGGAAGATCCATTAATTTTTTAATAAAAAAGGTGCGAACCCCAAGTGCACATAAAAAACTAGGGGGATTCGCACTAACTTTTGATTGATTTTTTGAGCAATTCAGCATTATTTCTAATCAATTTCTAATCATTTAGGTGTATAGTGGATAAATTATGCTAAATATAACCTTTATTGCTACAAAAATCACAGTCTCACTCTATTTAGAGTGAGTGGATTGAAATAATAAGCTAGAAACGCAACCTATTAACTCTAAACGTCTCACTCTATTTAGAGTGAGTGGATTGAAATTCAATTTAAGCTATAATGAATAAATGATATTTTTGTCTCACTCTATTTAGAGTGAGTGGATTGAAATTCGAATCGTTAGTTTTTTATCATAATCTGCCATTAGTCTCACTCTATTTAGAGTGAGTGGATTGAAATTTACTAAAAATAATGTAAGGAGTGATGAATGTGCCAAGTCTCACTCTATTTAGAGTGAGTGGATTGAAATACGTTGATGATTTAAAAGAAACTGGCATCATTTTGTCTCACTCTATTTAGAGTGAGTGGATTGAAATATTGCTTGTATCCATTAGCTTAAATAGTTTCGTGTGTTGTCTCACTCTATTTAGAGTGAGTGGATTGAAATCAACCGCCAATGCCAAGCTGGTCGGTTGAATAAGTCTCACGCTATTAAAAACGAATCAGTCTTTTGTATGATTAAGCTTTGGATGAAAAACTGACTAGCACCTGCTATTGATTGGAGCAGGTGCTATTTGGTATTAGGAATTCTCTTCTTTGATCCATTTCTTTAGAGTTGTTATATTCCAAACCTTTACTGAATGAATAATAAAGAAGTGGGGCTTCCACAAGGATTTATTAATAGTAAATAGGAAGTAATATCAACTATTTTCTATGCATTTTCACGGCAAATTTGATTTTCAACTTACGTTACGAAAGAAAACAGCGTAGTTTTTAGAGGTATAACAAAAAAACTTATAGAAGTAAGTCTATTTTGAGCCCATAGAATCACTTCTTTTAAGTTTATCAATTGAAAATCTGAACGAAGAACAGCCGACTAGCGTGAGAGGCATTTAATCATTTTCAAAACTAAAAAAGAATGAGCATAATTCTTTACTTACTTTTTGTAAGTTGTATAATTAGTTTGTATTTAAAAATAAACAATTGAATTTGAAAGGAAGATTTTAGTATGTCTGAATTTATTAACATGTTAAAAAAACGTCGTTCCATTTACGCATTAGGAAACAACTTACCACAAACACAAGCCGAAATTACCGCATTAGTGAAAGAAGTAGTGAAAGAGAGTCCGTCTGCTTTTAATTCACAAACGCAACGAGTCGTTTTCTTATTTGGTGCTGCTCATAAAAAACTATGGTCAATTACCGAAGCTGCGTTGAAACCTTTAACTCCTGCAGAAGCATTTCCAAATACACAAGCGAAATTACAAGGATTTGCAGCCGGAGCCGGTACCATTTTGTTCTTTGAAGATACAGATATCGTTGAAAATCTACAAGAACAATTTCCATTATATGCTGATAACTTCCCGGTTTGGTCTGAGCAAGCTACAGGTTTAACACAAGCAAATGTTTGGACAGCCTTGGCCCAAGTCAATATCGGTGCTAACTTGCAACACTACAATCCAGTTATTGATGAAGCAGTTGCAGCTGAGTGGTCTATTCCAGCCAATTGGAATTTACGGGCACAAATGGTGATTGGTTCAATCGAAGCACCGGCTGGTGAAAAAGAATACATGGACGATAACCAACGATTCCGCGAATTTAATTAATGATACGAGGGGCAGGAAAATAGGTATGACTTATCAGTTACCGGCTGCTACAATAGTTGAAGAAGTAACTTTACAAGTAGCGGATATCGATAAAATGGTTGCTTTTTATACTAAGATCATTGGCTTAAAGACGTTAACAAAAACAACAGTATCGGCAACATTGGCAGCTCAAGGCACAGATGTTAGCATAGTGAGACTGGAAAAGACCAATAATGAGAGTAGTTCTAGCCAAGCAACTACAGGACTTTACCATACCGCCTTTCTCTTGCCTTTTCGTAAAGATTTAGCAAATATGCTGGTATGGTTTATAAAAAATAAGGTGGACTTAGGCGGAGCTGATCATGGGTATAGCGAAGCTCTTTACCTAAGGGATCCAGAAGGTAATGGTATTGAAATTTATTGGGATCGGCCTTTGGAAACTTGGACAATTCGCCCGAATGGTGAAATTATCGGTGTCACTGAAGAGCTGGCAGTAGAAGATTTATTGCAAGCTGCTGATGGAAAGTGGCTGGGGCTTGTGCCCGGCTCTAAAATTGGGCATGTTCATTTACAGGTAGCGGATTTAAAAGCAACACAAGGTTTTTATCAACGACTAGGTTTTACCCGAACGTCAAATTTTGGCAGCCAAGCGAAATTCTTTGCAGCAGGTTCCTATCACCATCATCTTGGCATCAATACATGGAATGGCGCCTTCCTACCCAAAAGAAAAAAATCAGCACTGGGATTAGTCAGTTACCGGTTTCGGTTACCTGATAAAAGGGCTTACCAACAATTGAAGCAACTCGTTCAGGAAGAGAAATTAGTGTTTAGTAAAGAAGAAAATCACTTAGTAATCGAAGACCCCAATGGGATGTTTATTATTTTTTCATATAAACCAAATAAATAGTATGTCGCCAAGAGCTCATTTGTAGTTCTTGGCGGTTTTTTATATAGAGAAATATTCGTCAGAAAAGTGTAGCTTCGTTATAATGAAGAAAAAAGTGGTGAAGGAGGAGCAACAGTGGCACAAAAATTTGATGTGATAATTATCGGTAGTGGGCCCGGCGCATTGGCCGCTGCCTACAAGCTAGCTAAGAAAAAACAGGTGGCTATTGTAGAAGCCGACGCTTGGGGCGGAACTTGTCCGAATCGCGGTTGTGATCCGAAAAAAGTTTTATATGCTGCGACCCATGCTAGACAAGCGATTCAGCAATTACATGGTCATGGATTTACCAACGTTCCGTCTATTAATTGGTCGCAATTAATGACATTTAAAGAAACATTTACACAGCCAGTTTCAGTAACCCAAAAGCAAGGTTTGACTGCTGCCAATATTACAACGCTTACAGGAAAAGCTGCTTTTAAGAATGCTCAGACGATAACCGTTGGAACAAAAGAGTATCAGGCTCAAACCTTTATTCTGGCTACTGGGCAACAGCCAGCTCTTTTGGATATTCCGGGCAAGGAATATTTTAAAACTAGCACTGATTTTTTAAGTTTTCCTCAGCTGCCTCCCAAATTAGTCTTCGTTGGCGGTGGTTATATTAGTTTTGAACTTGCCAATATTGCAAACAGCTGTGGAAGTGAAGTTCATGTTTTGCATCATAATGAACAGCCGTTGAAAGGATTTGACGAGGAATTTGTTCAATCTTTAGTGCAACAAATGACGCAACAAGGAATTCATTTTCACTTTAATGAGTCTGTTGAGCGTATTGCTAAACAGAAGGAGCAGGTAGTACTTTCATTAACTACTGGCGGTACTTTAGCAACGGATGCAGTAATTTGTGGAATCGGTCGCATTCCGGCTTTAAGTGGATTAAATTTAGCAGCGGCGGGAGTTGACTATTCAAAAAAAGGCGTGGAAGTCAATGAGTATTTGCAAACTGCTAACCAAAAGATCTATGCTTTAGGAGATTGTTTAGCTAAAAAGCAACCCAAACTAACACCGATTTCCAGTTATGAAGGCGATTATTTAGCTGATTTGCTGATGGGAGTTACCACACAGCCCATTGCCTATCCATCCTTGCCGACAATTGTTTTTTGTTTGCCACAGTTAGCACAAGTTGGTATGACAACCGCAGAAGCTGTCAAAAATGAAGCCTATGAAATAAGTACGTTAGATATGACACATTGGTTTACGTATCAACACCTAAATGAAGCAGTAGCTGAAAGTAAAATTATTAAAGAAAAGGCTAGTGATAAGCTGGTGGGAGCCGCTGTTTTGAGTAATGAAGCAGCAGAGCTTATCAATCTATTGACGTTGATGATTGATCAGCAAATACCAGCAGAAGCGATTGGCCAACAAATTATGCTATATCCTACCGGTGCTAGTGATTTAAGTTACTTACTGGAAGGCTGATCAGCATTTTCCAAAGAAAATAGTAGAAAGGAAAAGTGACAGTGCCGACTGCTCGGTTGTTCTTTTCCTTCTTTTTTCCATATTGAAAGTTTTAGTTGACTATATTTGCTAATTCTGATCAGCTGCACTGCAGTCTTATCCAGTGATTGTGATTCTTAACAAGCACAGGGATACCTTTAAAAATTAGGAAACTAGCTCTTTTTATGGTTAACAGCTGGGGTCTTTCAGCGTCAATTTCATTAATTCTTAGGTTCCGTTAGTGGAGCTTAAAAATAATCATGTTTTATTTTGTGACGTATTCTTCAGTTAATTCCATAAATTGTTGGACATCTTTTAAGATTTGATCGATACCGGCTTGCCAGAAGTCCGGCTTGGTTAAGTCTACTTGTAAATGTTTTTGTGCTAATTCTTCACTTGTCATGGCAGCCGTATCTCTTAACAAAGCGATATATTGGTCTTCAAATGAGCAACCTTGTTGATTAGCGTAAGCATAAATTCCCATGCTAAATAAGTAACCAAAAGTGTAAGGGAAGTTATAAAATGGTACGTCATCAATAAAGAAATGCAGTTTGCTAGCCCAAAAATGTGGATGATAACTACCTAAGCTATCTAAATAGCTTTCTCTTTGAGCCGTCAACATCATCTCAGTGATTGCTTCTGGAGCCACTAGACCTTTTTGGCGAGCGGCGTAAAAATTACTTTCAAAAATAAAGCGAGCATGGATGTTCATAAACATAGCAATCGCGTTTTGCATTTTGGTATCTAAAAGGTTAATTTTTTCTACTTTTGTAGTCGCTTCTTTTAGTGTAGCGTCAGCGACAATTAATTCTGCAAAGGTGCTGGCTGTCTCAGCGACATTCATCGCATATTCGCGATTTAGCGTTGGTAAGTCCCACAAGACGCTGCTGTGAAAAGCATGTCCAAGTTCATGCGCCAAGGTTGCTACTTCATTGATGGAATTACCAAACGTCATAAAAATCCGAGATTCATGAGTTTCCGGCAGCTCTGTACAATAGCCGCCTGGTCGTTTGCCAGGGCGATCTTCTGCTTCAATCCAGCTTTGTGCGAAAGCTTTTTGGGCAAAATCTGCCATTTTAGGGCTGAACTTGCGAAAGTTTTCCAAGATGAAAGCAGCAGCTTCATCAAATGAATAAGTTTTCTCTTCCAAGTCCCCTAAGATAATCGGCGCATCTTGGTCCTGCCATTCCATTTTTTCTTTACCGAAAAGCTGTGCTTTACGAGTTAGATAATCAACAAAGGGCTGTTTATTTTTTTGGATAGTTTCCCACATGACATTTAATGTTTTTTGGTTCATCCGGTTATAGTTTAAAGGTTTTTCTAAGAAATCAGTTGTACCGTGCAATTGATAATCCATTAGGCGGAAACCGTCTAAATGATTTAATGTATCAGCCAATAGCGGAGCTTTTTCACTCCAAGCTTGCTCCCATTGCTGGAATAGTTTTTGGCGTACTTGTGGATTCGGATCGCCCATCATTCGATTAAAGGCTTGGCCAGCAGATAGGTGGGTAATAGCGCCATCTTCATTTGTAAAAGGTAAACTAATAGTAGCTACAATCGTGTCATAATGTTCACTCCAGGCATGTAATCCATCAAGAGCTAACGTGTTGATGATATTTTCTTCTTGTTCTGACAAAAGTTTTTCGCCGTCTCGACGCAGTTCAGTTAAGCGAAAGGCTACTGTTTGAAAAGGCTCTGTCTTTAGCAATGTCTGCCACTGTTTAGCTGGAATGTTCGTGAGTTTTTTCGTGAAAATTGTTTCTGCTAATTGAAATGCCGGCAATAAGCTAGCTAGCTGTCCCACTAAAAGTTTAGCTTTGGAATCGCTGGTGTTAGCAGAATTTAAAGCTGTAATAAAGCTGTTGCATTGCGTAAAACCATCTGTAATTGTCCCTTGAAGCGTTAAAATTTCAGCCAGCTGAGAAGCCCCTGCTTCACTTTGTGGTGCCCACTGATCAATCATTTGATGATATCTATTCGTTTGTTTCTTTAATTCAATCATTCGTTGGCTTAGCTCTGCAGAATCGCTTCCGTTTGGAAAGATGCTGTCTAAATCCCAATTTAAAGAATAGTCCATATGTTCTCATCCTTCTTTCATTTTTCTTTTTAGTATATCATAAGAAAGGAAAGAGTGATTGTTTCTTAGGAAAAAAATGCTACTATAGAGAAGAATATTGCTTAAATAGCAGTTTAGAGATTTTAAAATAGAAAAGAGCGATGAAAATGAAAAAATATGTAAAAGACAGCAATTTATACTTAGTGTTGGCCTTTGTGATCATGGCCATCTTATTTTTTACTTCCTCACAAACATATCAACAGCAATCACAAGTAGGAATCATTGATAAGTGGCTGAGCCATCATCCTTTTGAAGACCAGTTAAAAGGTGTAGTTCTCCATTACGGCGGAAGTGAAATCAGTATCCAAGCCAATGGTTACAGCAAATTTATCGAATTTTTTCTACGAAAAGGAGCCCATTTTCTGACTTATTTCTTACTGGGAGGTAGTTGGTTTATCGGTCTTGTACCAAGAATTAAGGGGCTATTTTTAACGGGGATAGTTGCTTGGTTGGCAGCTAGTGGCTATGCCGGGTTGGATGAATTTCATCAAATGATTACAGGCGGTCGTTCACCCTTATTTCAAGACGTAGCATTGGATGCTGCAGGGGCTTTGAGTGCGGTAGTCCTTTGTTTGCTTGTTTGTGGTTGGAGAAAAGTTCGAAAAAAAGATAGACATTAACGAAAACGTGCTGGCTTTTAAGAAGGCTGGGGAATTAATCTTGTAGCGGATCCTTAAGAGGAGTAAAATAAAGAGGAATTGAATTCGTGTAAGGAGGAACTTTCATGTCAGGACACAGTAAGTGGAACAATATTCAAGGGCGTAAAAATGCGCAGGATGCCAAAAGAGGCAAGATTTTTCAAAAGCTTTCCAGAGAAATTTACATGGCGGCTAAAGCTGGTGGTCCTGATCCGGCGATGAATCCGGCCTTACGTTTAGTTGTCGACAAAGCCAAAGCAGCTAATATGCCTAACGATAATGTAAATCGTGCCATCAAAAAAGCTAGTAGCGCTGGTGTCAATGAACATTATGATGAAATTACCTATGAAGGATATGGCCCTGGCGGTACCGCTATTTTGGTACATGCGTTAACCGATAACAAAAATCGGACGGCTACCAATGTACGTGTAGTTTTTACAAGAAATGGTGGTTCATTAGGAGAGACC
>Ga0302349_1002974_pt1 | contig 10215 bp, 10 predicted proteins | sample PhyAR1_FD_202176 | JGI IMG/M metagenome (GOLD analysis project Ga0302349, IMG submission 202176) | Leaf surface microbial communities from alfalfa plants in UC Gill Tract Community Farm, Albany, California, United States - DLSL A.R1... | ecosystem: Host-associated > Plants > Phyllosphere >...
TTTAAACAACACTTGATTCACCTTGTTACAGATTGCTATTGTGTGCGCGCGCCAGATGACCGTTAATACTGTCAGGTTATAGGGCGCATTTCGCAGCCTGGTTTAAGTAAAGAAGGTATTTATGGGTGAGATTAGTATTACCAAACTGCTGGTAGTGGCCGCACTGGTTGTGCTGCTGTTTGGTACCAAGAAGTTGCGTACGCTGGGTGGTGACCTTGGCGCTGCTATCAAAGGCTTCAAAAAAGCCATGAATGATGACGACAACGGCGCGAAAAAAACCGCTGATGCTGACATCACAGCAGAGAAACTCACTCACAAAGAGTGACCGGTCTGCAAAAAAAAACCGCCTGAGGGCGGTTTTTTTGTCTGCGTCTGTAACGAGTTGTAACGCGCTTATTTCACTTCCAGACCTTTTGCCTGCATATCGGCGTGGTAAGAAGAACGCACGAACGGGCCGCATGCTGCGTGGGTGAAGCCCATCGCCAGCGCTTCCGCTTTCATCTCATCAAACTCATCCGGACTGACGTAACGCTGCACCGGTAAGTGGTGACGGCTCGGTTGCAGGTACTGACCCAGCGTCAGCATGGTCACGCCGTGGCGACGCAGATCGCGCATCACTTCAACGATTTCAGCGTTAGTTTCACCCAGGCCGACCATTAAGCCGGATTTGGTCGGGATATCCGGATGCGCTTCTTTAAAACGCTCCAGCAGCTTCAGCGACCAGTTATAGTCTGCGCCCGGACGCACCTGGCGGTAAACGCGTGGTACGTTTTCCAGGTTGTGGTTAAACACATCCGGCGGAGTGGCGGTGAGAATGTCCAGCGCGCGATCCATACGACCACGGAAGTCAGGCACCAGCGTCTCAATTCTAATCGTCGGGCTTTTTTCGCGGATCGCAGTGATGCAGTCAGCAAAGTGCTGAGCGCCACCGTCACGCAGATCGTCGCGGTCAACGGAGGTGATGACCACATAGCGCAGCGCCATATCCGCGATGGTTTGCGCCAGTTTAGCGGGTTCATTCGCATCCGGTGCCACCGGGCGACCATGCGCCACGTCGCAGAACGGGCAGCGACGGGTACAGATAGCACCGAGGATCATAAAGGTGGCGGTACCGTGATTGAAACACTCCGCAAGGTTCGGGCAGGATGCTTCTTCGCAGACGGAATGCAGCCCGTTCTTGCGCATAGCCGCTTTGATACCCTGGATACGGGAAGAGTCAGCCGGAAGTTTGATTTTCATCCACTCCGGTTTTCTTAACAGGGCTTCACGCTCTGTTACCACGTTTTTAACCGGGATAAGGGCCATTTTATCGGCATCGCGGTATTTAACACCGCGTTCCATCACAATGGGTTTACTCATAGCGTGCGTGTTCCAGTTGCGAATAACGAAGGAAAGCGTTTCAATTCAAGGGAATGTTGTATTTATCAACTATTTTTGAATCGCCTGCGTCGCAGTATACCATTGAAAAGGGGGCTAAAGCAGCCTGAGTGGCCGCTAAAATGTAAAATAGTTGTTGTTTTGTGCCATTTGCCCAACATGCTTATGCCGCAAGCCCAGGCGAAAACCGCGCTCAAAAAGACTGGGTTATCACGTTAATGACATTTTCCAGCACCGGATCGCGTAAACTTAACTTATTGTAATAAAGCGATATTTCAATATTTTCACTGTTTACAGGCGGGAAGGGGATTTCAGCAAGCGGCCAGCAGGCGCTGAAAAGGGTGAATAAACGCGAGGGCATCAGGGCCAGCAGATCGCTGTTACCGATGAGTGCCGCAACGGTAAACATATTGTAACTGCTAAAACTCACCTGCCGCTCCGGGAAAATTTCATGGATCCGCTGGCGCAGTGAACTCAGATTCTGCCCTTCCAGCATCAACATCGCATGTTCATATTGCTGGAAGGTTTGCATGTTGAGCGTCTGCGACAGGATCGGGTGACCCTGACGGCAGACCAGCATCAGCCTGTCGGCATACAGCACGTGATGGCTTAGCGCCCGCGCGCTGGGCAGATGGGTGTCGATAATTAAATCGGTCTGAAACTGGCTGAGCTGGTTTTCGCCATCCATCACCGGAATATTGCGCAAGAGTAGCTGCGGGGTCTCTTTTTTAATCGCCTGATAAATCGTGGGAATGACCAGCGCGCCCAGCGACGGCGGGGTGCCTATGGTAATCGTGCGTTGTTTATCGTAGCTGCCGGTCAGATCAAGCGCGCCAAGAATAGATTCCAGCCCCTGGCTGATATATTCATGTAAATGCGTGGCATAGGCGGTCGGTGTGACGCCCTGGCCTTTACGAATAAACAGCGGATCGGGAAAGATAGTACGCAGTTTTTGAATAGACTGACTGATCGCAGAAGGGGTGAGATTAAGCACTTTCGCCGCGTTGACGATACCTTTGTGCACATATACTGCCTCAAAAATAGTCAGTAAATTAAGATCAATATTACGCAGCGTACGGAAGATTTGCGGTTTATCTTCCTCGGGACGTCGATTTTCCGGGCGATCGTTGTAATCCACGCGTCAACTCCATGTTTGTCACATCTTTAATAATAGTTGAGATTATATTTTTGCCATTATTAATATCTATTTTCTCCCGTTTTCAAAGCGATAGCGTGACGGAGCAAGGATTTTAAGACTATCCGTAGCCGCATAAAATCAGGTGATATCACGTTTAGCGTATAAAAACAGGGATGTTTTAGATGAAAAATGAGGGGGTAATACGTGGCGGCATGCTGACAGATAAAATTATCAACATGCCGAAGATTTTACGGTTAAATATATTGATGTGGTGAATGATTTAAATGCTTCATTAAATGAGAAACCAGTCGCGGACCCATATTACTGGTCGAGGCATCGGGCACCCACTGGCTGACCTGCGCCATTTCCATTCCGGCGTAACCACAGGGATTAATTCGCAAAAACGGGGTTAAATCCATGGCGATATTTAATGCTAGGCCGTGAAACGAGCAGCCCTTACGGATACGCAATCCCAGCGAGCATATTTTCTTCTCGCCGACATAGACACCCGGCGCATCCGCACGGGGATGGGAGTCAATATCCAGTTCTGCCAGCGTATCAACCACCGTTTGTTCGAGTATCGTCACCAGTTGGCGCACGCCCAGTTTGCGGCGCTTCAGATCCAATAACACATACATGACCTGCTGACCGGGCCCGTGATAGGTGACCTGGCCGCCGCGATCGCTCTGGACCACCGGGATATCGCCCGGCATCAGCACGTGCTCGGCTTTTCCGGCCTGGCCCTGGGTGAAAACCGGAGAGTGTTCTACCAGCCAGACTTCATCCGGTGTGGTGTCGTCGCGGGTATCGGTAAAGGTATGCATCGCCTGGGAAATCGGCTCGTAAGGTTGTAAACCGAGCTGGCGGATAAGGATCGTATCCTGAAGCAAAACGGGATCTCCGAAGGAGAAATAGGTGGGGCGAGTATATCACAGAGAAAATGTTACCCGATCGTTACCGGGTAACACAGAAGACGATTACAGCACCATGCGAACGATGTCGATATTGCCCAGCTCTTCGTACAGCGTTTCAACCTGCTCGATATGAGTCGCGGTGATGGTAATAGAAACCGAGTGGTAATTGCCTTTGCTGCTCGGTTTTACTGATGGAGAGTAGTCACCTGGCGCATGGCGCTGTACCACTTCAACCACCCGATCAACCAGCTCGGGTTTCGCCTGACCCATCACTTTATAGGTAAAGGAGGTCGGGAATTCCAGCAGTTCATTAAGTTTGGTTTTCATGTCAGCTCCGGCTTATAAAAAAGAACAACTCCCGCCAGAAGCGGGAGTTTTATTGATACACAGTATATGGGGACGAACATCACACTTTCAAGTGTGCAATTTTTAACCAAACCAGTGATGGAACATCAGTTTGATGTAGTCGATGATTTTGCCAAAGAAATTACCTTCCGGAATTTCCTGGAGCACGACCAGCGGGCGCTGCTCGATGGTTTTGCCGTCAAGCTGGAAATTGATGGTGCCAACCACCTGGTTCTTTTGCAGCGGCGCGTGCAATTCGGTGCTGGTCAGCACATAGCTGGCTTTCAGATCCTTCATGCGGCCACGCGGGATGGTCAGGTAGACGTCTTTGTCCACGCCAAGCGAGGCGCGATCGCTATCGCCAAACCAGGCTGGCTCAGAGGCGAACTCTTTTCCGGCTTTGATCGGGTTAACGGTTTCAAAGAAGCGGAAGCCCCAGGTCAGCAGCTTTTTACTTTCTGCTTCACGGCCTTTAAAGGTGCGTCCGCCCATCACGGCGGAGATCAGGCGCATCTGGCCTTCGGTGGCCGACGCCACCAGGTTGTAACCGGCTTTGTCAGTGTGACCAGTTTTGATGCCGTCAACGTTAAGGCTGTTATCCCACAGCAGACCGTTACGGTTGGTCTGGCGGATGCCGTTAAAGGTGAACTCTTTTTCTTTATAGATGGTGTATTCGTTCGGCACGTCGCGGATCAGCGCCTGACCAATCAGCGCCATGTCGCGTGCGGAGCTGAACTGGCCTTCGGCATCCAGGCCATGTACGGTCTGGAAATGGGAGTTTTTCAGGCCCAGCGCGTTCACGTAGCTGTTCATTAGCCCGACGAATGCATCCTGGCTGCCTGCGGCAAAATCGGCCATCGCCACACAGGCGTCGTTACCGGATTGCAGGTTGATACCACGAATTAACTGAGAAACCGGAACCTGCATGCCCGGTTTCAGGAACATCAGGGAAGAACCTTTAAATACCGGGTTGCCCGTCGCCCACGCATCGTTACCGATGGTGACCAGGTCCGTCTCTTTGAATTTACCTGCTTTCATCGCCTGGCCGATGACGTAGCTGGTCATCATTTTGGTCAGACTCGCCGGATCGCGGCGGGCATCGGCGTTTTGCTCTGCCAGCACTTTACCTGAGTTGTAATCGATCAGGATATAAGACTCAGCATCGATCTGCGGCACGCCTGGGATCATGGTCTTGATATTCAGATCATCAGCATGCGCGACGGAGAGGGTGGCTGCAGTGAGAGCAGTGGTGAGCGCGAGGCGCTTCATTAGACGAACGGAAAAGGTGGTCTTCATGGTCAGAAAAACGACATCCGTGATGGAGTTAAAAAAAGTGCCTTACTATAGCAAAAGCGATCAGGGCAGGCATCCGACTTTGCGCATGACTTTGTGACTGAAATTGACACAAATTGACAAAGCCAGATACCTTTTAGCGCCTTATTGCGCGTTTGTAATAAACGACTGCAACTGGGCTTCACTTTGTAAGCGCTGTTGTAATGCGGCGGCATCAGCTTTACTGCTGAACGGGCCGAGCTGAATACGCCAGACCGCACCGTTTTGCGCCACGCGCCCTGGAACCGCAAACTGCTGTGCCAGACGCTGCTGGTACTGCTGCGCACGGGCCTGATCGCTTACCGCGCCGACCTGTACCACATAGCCGCTGGCGGCAGGTGCGGCGGCAGGCGCAGCAGGGGCTACGTTACCCTGCACGGAACCAGGTGCGGTGACCGGTGCGTTCGGTGTTGCCGGTGCGGAGACGGGGGCGGCAACAGGTGCGGCAACCACAGGCTGCGGTGCTTCGACCGGCGCTTCGTTACCTTCCAGCACCCCATTAGCGAGGGTAGTCGGTGCGCCGAGGAAACCGCCGCTACTGACTGGCGCGCCCATGGTATCTTCGCTTTTCAGCGTGTCGTTGCTGATCGCCTGCACGTTACCTTCCGGCTGGGCGGGTGCAGGCATCGTGGAGGCGCTACCCAGTCCGCCGCTCAAATCCGGGCGAGCGGGCAGGGCATAAGTTTGCTTCGCTACGGTCGTACAGGCGGTGCCGGGGCCGGAGAGGGTCCCGTCCTGCGCGACCACTATCGGGTCGATGCGCACTTTTGTATTGTTAGAGTTATTCAGCCTGTCGGCAGCGGCGCGGGAGAGGGCAATCACCCGATCGTTACCGTAAGGACCGCGATCGTTAATGCGAACCACGATCATGCGGCCATTCGCGAGGTTGGTGATTCGCGCATAGCTCGGCACCGGCAGCGTCGGATGCGCCGCCGTCAGTTGCATTGGATCGAACGCTTCCCCGGAGGCCGTCAGGTTGCTGCCAGGTTCGGCGTCATAGATCGCCGCAAGTCCCGCCTGCGAGAAACGCGTCGGGTCCTGCACGATTTTATAATTCTTGCCGTCGCGTTCGTAATCCTGATTTACCGACGGATTTGGCGCTTCATAACGCGGTTCAGCGCCGCCGATCTCAACGATCGGACCATTACATACCGCAGGCTGCGGCGCAGCGACCGTCGTTTGCTGCTGACCATCATCGCTGGTACACGCCGCCAGTGATCCTGCTATGCAGATTGCAAGCCAAAGCTTTCGCATTGCGCACCTCTTATACGTTTTTTGACAACATTTTCCTGTGGGTATGGATAGACATCACGATCCCAAACCCGGCCATAAGCACAATGAGGGCTGACCCTCCGTAACTGACCAGCGGCAGGGGAACGCCCACGACCGGTAAGATACCGCTCACCATACCAATATTTACAAAGACATAAACGAATAAAATCAGCATTAACCCACCAGCCATCACGCGACCAAAAGTGGTTTGCGCGCGGGCGGCGATATATAGCCCGCGCATAATCAGCAGCAAATAGAGCGCCAGCAGCACGAGGAAGCCGACCAGCCCCAGTTCTTCCGCGACCACGGCAAAGATAAAGTCGGTGTGGCGCTCGGGCAGAAACTCCAGTTGCGACTGGGTGCCGTGCAGGAAGCCTTTACCGCGCAACCCGCCGGAGCCAATTGCAATTTTGGACTGAATAATATGATAGCCCGCGCCCAGCGGATCGGTTTCCGGATCGAGCAGCATCATCACACGCTGACGCTGATAATCATGCATCAGGAAGAACCACATTATCGGGATGAACGCGGCCACCAGCAACGCCGCGATGCCGATTAGCCGCCAGCTCAGGCCAGATAAAAACAGCACGAACAGGCCGGACAGTGCGACCAGAATCGAGGTGCCCAAATCGGGCTGTGCCGCGACCAGCAGCGTCGGCATGAAAATCAGGACCAGCGCAATGGCGGTATTTTTCAGCGAGGGCGGGCAGACGTCGCGGTTGATAAAGCGCGCCACCATCAGCGGGACGGCAATTTTGGCTATTTCTGACGGCTGAAAACGTACAATGCCCAAATCCAGCCAGCGCTGCGCGCCTTTGGATATCGCACCGAAGGCGTCCACCGCCACCAGCAAAATGACGCAGATGATGTAGAGATAGGGGGCCCAGCCTTCATAAACACGCGGCGGGATTTGCGCCATCACTACCATCACCACCAGCCCCATGGCGATTTGGCCGATCTTACGTTCGGTCATGCCAATATCCTGGCCGCTGGCGCTCCAGATCACCAGCGCGCTGTAGGCCAGCAGCGCCAGGATGATGAGCAACAAAGTGGGGTCGATATGGATTTTATCCCAGAACGATTTTTTGTTCGGATTATCCGTCATGATCATTGATCCTCTGCCGCTGTTGTTGCCGGGTTTTCAGCAGGCAAGTCGGTGTTGTTGTCACCCAGCATAATGTGGTCGAGGATCTGGCGCATGATGGTACCGACCGCCGGGCCGGCACCGCCGTTTTCCAGAATGATCGCCACAGCAACCTGGGGTTTATCGTAAGGGGCAAACGCCGTCATCAGCTTATGGTCACGCAGACGTTCGGCAATTTTATGCGCGTTATAGGTTTCGTTCGCCTTCAGGCCGAAGACCTGCGCAGTACCGGATTTTGCCGCCACTTTGTACGGGGCGTTGGCAAAATATTTATGCCCGGTGCCGTTTGCGCGGTTCGCCACGCCATACATGCCGTCTTTGGCAATTTCCCAGAAGCCGGAGTGGATATCGCCGACGGGCGGCTGTTCCGGCTGCTTCCAGGGCACCTGATTACCGTTCACCAGCGTGCTCTGTAACAGGTGCGGCACTTTTACCACCCCGTCATTAATCAGGATCATCATCGCTTTGTTCATCTGAATCGGCGTGGCCGTCCAGTAACCCTGGCCGATGCCTACCGGAATGGTGTCGCCCTGATACCAGGGTTTCTTAAAGCGCTTTTGTTTCCATTCGCGGGTCGGCATGTTGCCGGAGCGCTCTTCCGAGAGGTCGATGCCCGTATATTTGCCGTAGCCGAATTTGGTCATCCACTCGGAAAGCCGGTCGATACCCATGTCATAGGCCACCTGATAGAAGAAAGTATCCGCCGATTCTTCCAGCGATTTGGTGACGTTCAGATGTCCGTGGCCCCACTTTTTCCAGTCGCGGTAGCGCTTTTCGGAACCAGGTAACTGCCACCAGCCGGGGTCGAACAGGCTGGTATTGCGGTTGATCACCCCGGCGCTTAACGCGGAGACGGCTACGTAGGGTTTAACCGTTGAGGCCGGCGGGTAAACGCCCTGGGTTGCGCGGTTGACCAGCGGGGTATTGGGATCGTTAAGCAGAGCGCTGTAATCTTTGCTGGAGATGCCATCCACGAACAGGTTCGGGTTATAGCTGGGCATGGAAACCATCGCCAGAATGCCGCCGGTGCGCGGATCGGTCACGACCACGGCGGCACGGCTGCCCGCCAGCAATGTTTCGATATAGGTCTGTAGCTTCAGATCCAGCGTCAGGTAGATATCGTGCCCGGCCTGCGGCGGCACTTCCTTAAGCTGGCGGATCACGCGGCCACGGTTGTTGACCTCAACTTCTTCATAGCCGGTCTGCCCGTGCAGGACTTCTTCGTAGTAGCGCTCAATACCCTGTTTGCCGATATCATGCGTGGCGGCATAGTTGGCCAGCGTCCCTTCTTTATCGAGACGCTTAACGTCGTTATCGTTGATTTTTGAGACGTAGCCAATCACGTGGGTCAGCGCTGAACCGTACGGGTAATAGCGGCGTTTATAGCCTTTTACTTCCACGCCGGGAAAGCGGTACTGGTTGACGGCAAAACGCGCCACCTGCACTTCCGTCAGGTTGGACTTCACGGCAATGGAGGTAAATCGATGGGAACGTGCGCGCTCTTTTTTGAAGTTGGCGATGTCTTCATCGGTCAGATCGACGACGTCACGCAGCGCATCCAGCGACTGCTGCACGTTATCAACCTTCTCCGGCATCATTTCAACCTGGTAGATCGTGCGGTTAAGCGCCAGCGGCGTGCCGTTGCGGTCGTAGATAATGCCGCGGCTTGGCGCGATGGGCACAAGTTTAATGCGGTTTTCGTTTGAGCGCGTCTGGTAGTCGGTATGACGGACGATTTGCAGCGTATAAAGGTTGGCGACGAGGATACCGGAAAGCAGCAAAATCCCGGTAAAAGCGACCACCGCCCGGCGCACAAACAGCGCGGACTCTGCCGAATAGTCGCGAAAAGAATTCTGTAATTTCATCCGCTGCTTAATCTGCCTAAAACGTTGTCATTACTCACGGTGATAAGGATGGTTGGTCGTGATGCTCCACGCACGATAGAGACTTTCTGCCACCAGCACCCGAACCAGCGGATGGGGGAGCGTCAGTGCAGAGAGTGACCAACTTTGTTCTGCTGCCGCTTTACAGGCGGGGGATAACCCTTCCGGTCCGCCGATAAGCAGGCTGACGTCGCGGCCATCCAGCTTCCAGCGTTCCAGTTCAACCGCCAGTTGCGGCGTGTCCCAGGGCTTGCCCGGAATATCGAGGGTGACAATCCGGTTTTTGCCCGCCGCAGCCAGCATCAACTCACCCTCTTTATCGAGAATACGTTTGATATCGGCGTTTTTGCCGCGCTTTCCGGCCGGAATTTCAACCAGTTCGAACGGCATGTCTTTGGGAAAACGACGCAGATATTCAGTAAAACCGGTTTGTACCCAGTCCGGCATTTTGGTGCCGACGGCGACCAGTTGCAGCTTCACGCATTAACCCCAGAGTTTTTCCAGCTCGTACAGACGACGGCTCTCTTCCTGCATGACGTGAACAATCACCTCACCTAAATCGACCACTACCCAGTCGGCGACGTTTTCGCCTTCTACGCCCAGCGGCAGCATACCGGCAGCGCGGGATTCCTGAACCACGTGGTCAGCAATGGACATCACATGGCGGGTGGAGGTGCCGGTGCAAATGATCATACAGTCAGTGATGCTGGATTTACCCTGAACGTCGATGGTCACGATGTCCTGGCCTTTCAGGTCATCAATTTTGTCGATAACAAAATCCTGGAGTGCTTTACCCTGCAAGTGTTCCCC
>Ga0302349_1002976_pt1 | contig 10212 bp, 10 predicted proteins | sample PhyAR1_FD_202176 | JGI IMG/M metagenome (GOLD analysis project Ga0302349, IMG submission 202176) | Leaf surface microbial communities from alfalfa plants in UC Gill Tract Community Farm, Albany, California, United States - DLSL A.R1... | ecosystem: Host-associated > Plants > Phyllosphere >...
AAATCGCTGATGATCGCGACCTCAACAGGAGGCAATGCGCAGGCGTATACCGCCGAGGGATACAACCGCTATCCTGTTGAAAGCCTCTTATTACCGTTTAACAATATGAGTCATTTGGTTGGCATGCATTGGTTAGACCCATATTTGATTCAGGGCGCTAACGATATTACGGATCAATTAATTGATACTGGTGTGAATGGATTACTGAGTCGAATCCATGAATTGCAAAACGCTGACTGATTTTTGACGCTGTCATCCTCTCTGCTGGAGGATGACAGACCAAACTCGGCTTATTTAAATAAGCGGTTTTAAGAAGGTTTCTTCTCTTCCCATTTACCCCAAGGATTTGTCTCTGGGGCTTTGGCTTCTTGGGTGACAGCAGGCATGTCTGCCAGTGAATCAATATACAGCTCTTCCACTTTTTGCCGAGCCCACGGGGTGCGGCGCAAAAATTTCAAACTCGACTTAATGCTAGGATCGCTTTTGAAGCAGTTGATGCTGATAATCTTCGCCAACTCAGCCCAGCCATAACGCTCCACCAGTGATGTCAGCAAAGCTTCCAGCGTGATGCCATGCAAAGGGTCTTTAGAAGTTTGGGCGTTCATGAAAATTCCTGTCGGCAATGAACTCAATAAGAGTTTAAAAAATTTTCGCACACCATACTGACTGCGGCCTGAGAGTGCAAGCCGCAGGCGTGCCGGAACCGTCAGCACCTTTTTAGGTATCAAGACATCGCAATGAACTGATCGCGCAACGCTTGAATATCATCCCTGAGGCTGGCGGCCTGTTCAAACTCAAGGTTTTGAGCATGTTTATACATCTGCGCTTCCAGATCGCGAATTTTCTGCTCGATCTGTTTTGGCGACAGCGCTTGATAAGCCGCAGAAGCCTCTGCCGCTTTGCTACTTCGCCCATGCTTACCTTTACCACGTGACGACGCTTCACCCAGTTGGAGAATATCGGAAACTTTCTTATTCAGCGCCTGTGGCGTGATGCCATGCTCAAGGTTATACGCTTCCTGTTTTGCACGACGACGTTCAGTTTCACCAATCGCTTTCTCCATAGAGTTTGTGATGCGATCGCCATAAAGAATCGCTTTACCATTCAGGTTACGTGCCGCACGGCCAATGGTCTGAATCAGCGAACGCTCTGAACGCAGGAAACCTTCTTTATCTGCATCTAAAATCGCGACCAGAGAAACCTCTGGCATATCGAGCCCTTCACGCAGAAGGTTGATACCGACCAGTACATCAAACTCTCCGAGACGAAGATCTCGGATGATCTCTACACGCTCGACGGTATCGATATCAGAATGCAGATAGCGGACCCGCACACCGTGTTCATCGAGATATTCGGTTAAGTCCTCTGCCATTCGCTTGGTCAACGTAGTGACCAACACACGCTCATTAATCGCCTCTCGAATACGAATTTCAGAGAGCAAATCGTCAACCTGCGTGGCAACCGGACGCACCTCAATCAACGGATCAAGCAAACCGGTCGGGCGAACAACCTGATCGACAATATCACTGCCTGATTTTTCAAGCTCATAATTACCCGGCGTTGCAGATACATAAATAGTTTGCGGAGCTAAAGCCTCAAACTCTTCAAAGCGCATTGGTCGGTTATCAAGCGCTGATGGCAAGCGGAATCCATACTCCACCAGCGTCTCTTTGCGCGCTCGGTCGCCGCGATACATGCCGCCAATTTGAGGTATGGTGACGTGAGATTCATCGATCACCAGCAGCCCATCAGCAGGAAGATAATCAAACAGCGTTGGCGGCGCTTCACCCGGCTGACGCCCAGAGAGATAGCGCGAGTAGTTTTCAATGCCCGAGCAATAGCCTAGCTCGTTCATCATTTCGAGATCGAACTGTGTACGCTGCGTCAACCGTTGCTCTTCTAGCAGCTTGTTATTGGCCAGCAATACTTTGCGCCGCTCTGCCAAATCAACCTTAATATCTTCCATCGCCTGCAAGATACGCTCACGCGGCGTGACATAGTGCGTTTTTGGATACACGGTAAAACGCTGAACTTCTTGGATCAGTTGGCCCGTTAATGGGTCGAACAGCGATAGACGCTCCACCTCTTCATCAAACAGCTCAACGCGTAGGGCCTCATCTTCTGATTCGGCGGGGAAAATATCTATCACTTCACCGCGAACGCGGAAGGTACCACGCTGAAACGCCTGATCGTTGCGCGCATATTGCAGTTCGGATAAACGGCGCAAGATGGCCCGCTGATCGATAATCATGCCACGTGTTAAATGCAGCATCATTTTCAAATAGGCATCAGGATCGCCCAAGCCATAAATGGCTGAAACCGAGGCCACAACAATGACATCTTTGCGCTCAAGCAGCGCTTTCGTCGCCGAAAGCCGCATTTGTTCAATATGTTCGTTTACCGAGGAGTCTTTCTCAATAAAGGTATCCGAACTCGGCACATAGGCTTCAGGCTGATAATAGTCGTAGTAGGAGACAAAATATTCCACGGCATTTTCTGGAAAAAACTGCTTCATCTCGCCATAAAGCTGTGCCGCCAACGTTTTGTTGGGTGCCATGACCATAGTTGGCCGGTTTAGGTCGGCAATCACATTGGCAATCGTAAACGTCTTACCTGACCCCGTTACACCTAACAGCGTTTGATGCGCCAAACCATTTTCTAAACCTGCCTCTAAACGACGAATCGCCTCAGGCTGGTCGCCGTCTGGCTTGAATGCAGAATGCAATTTGAACGTTTTACTCATGAATCAACACCTTGCTTAAATGCATTTGTCTTTTAGAAGGGCCACGGCATTTTCGAATGCTTAATCGTCCGGCATTGATTATGGAAGGCCTACCCAATTTTGCCACTGATTCTGTATATCCCGACTAGGGACTTCTCCACGCAATCAGAAAAATCCTTTCAAGGGGGTGCGAGAAAAGGATAACTATGATACTGGATATAAAACCAGCTTTAAACCTTATCGGCTCCGTTTTATGTATTTTTACATGCTATGTCACCACTCTGGGGTGTCCTTCAAAACCTCAAATTACATCCGTTTTACAATTTTCACCTACTGGTGACATTTATCCCCAACGAAGCTGGCGAATTAACTTTTTTAGGCTGTACTTGTCAAGACTGTTTTGTTGCGCAACGCGATTCTTTATCTAGCGCTTGATTTTAAATAAGTCATTGAATAAAAACATTTTTAAAATATAGTTATCATATCAACCAAAGCGTGTGAAAGCCGCTCTGGCTCTGGACTCTGATGAGTTCTCTAAACCTAATGCACAAGGTTATCCACAGGAATAGTGGATAACTTGCACCACTCCGCTTGGCGCTTGAGTTACGGAAAAATGACAATCTGTCAGTAAATCGGCTCCGGAGTCCTTTTTTTAGTTAATTTTTTAGCTATTTTTTCTTTTTGATATACTTATTCGCACTAATAAAAGTGCTTGCTAGGGTAACTTATTTCGTTATGCGAGGATTCAGTGCTTGATCTTTTATTCCCTTGATGAACTACGCCTGCACCGCTGTGTTTTTTTTGAGCATCGCCGTGGTGCGGAATTTATCAGCGTTTTTTTGCCCTCCTTTTAGGGTTTCATCAGCTCTTATTAATATCGACCTAAAATGATTCAAGCAATGAATTCACCCACGCTTTGGTTGTTAATGTTTTGTATGGAGAATAGCTTTTTTGGTTGCAGTGCTCTCAATCGCTATTTTCTTAACCAGCCAGAAATCTCTCGCTGAAAACCGCTATCAGCTTCTTTGATAGCACGATGCAAATTACACTGCATATTAACCGCTGCCAGCTCTAACAATCGGGAGTCTATAGAGTAGTTTTTAACATCTCTTAACCATGTCAGAACGCTGGCAAGATGCCAAATAGCCGTTTTCCCCTGATGCAGAGGCGCGGGGAAATTATTCCCACCTTGCTCCATTAGCTTGCGCATATTTTGGCGAGAAAACCCCAAACGCTCAGCAATATCAGTTAAGCCAACAAAATCAGGTGCGGCCTCACACAGCACTGCATGTGGCAGCACGCTCAGCACATCTTGAATGGCTGTGGATATCGCCTCATTGGCGTCCTCGGCGGTGCGACAAAAATGCATGGCAATACGGCCAGCCATCCCCACGCCGATGGTGGCATCGGTGCAGCCTGCAGCGCCTAATGCCTCAAGATAATTTGAAGGTTCGTCATTCTGATCGGGCAAAGAAAAAATGAGTGTAAATTCATAATCCTTCATGTTCTATCCTCTGTCATTACTTGGCATGATGAGCGCAATGCTCAACGATTTTTTTAAGCTGACGCGCATGGTTTTCCGCATTCTTTGGCGTAGACCAAATGCATGTAATGCAAAACTCACCGCAGCGGCACTTCTCCTGGGGATAAGGACAATACATTTTCCCCCACGCATGACTACCGCCTACTTCAATACGCCAGCCGTTCAACTCAACGAAATTAAGCGCCTGTTCAATTTCCTTTTTAGGATGTGTCGCTCTGCTCATTTTCTGCTCCCAGCTTAAAAAAACACCACAAAGTTGTCAAGTGACAACCTTTGTATTTAAGAAAGCGCAAAATACATGGGATAAAAAAAGACATACAGAGGGAATGCAGAAGACTGGAATCCGCTACGCAAAATAGTTTTGCGTAGCGTTGTATTGCATTAATTCAGGGGAGAGAGATCCAAATATGCGGCGAGCGCTTTCGCATCTGCGTGCGGGATATGCGGGACTTCCCCCAAGCATGGGGCAGGTAATAATTGCTTAAGCGTCGCCATATATTCAGCGTGGCGCTTTCCTGGCGCTACCACACAGTTAGCCACCCATCCGCCCAGTTTTAATCCAGATTGCTCAACGGCCTGAGCCGTTAGCAAGGCGTGATTAATACACCCTAGCTTCACCCCCACGACGAGTATCACGGGCAGCTGTTCTCGAATGACCCATTGCGCAAAAGACGTGGTCTCACTAAGCGGCGTGAACCATCCTCCCGCGCCCTCTACCAGCGTCCAACTCGACTTTTTGCGTAACGCCAGCAGCCCCTGTGACATCACGTCAAATTCGATAGGTCGATGTTCATCAGCGCTAATAATGTGTGGTGACGTAGGCTCTTCAAAGGTATAGGGGTTCACTTCTTCGTAACTGACGGATATTGATGAGGCCGCTTGTAAAGCAAGCGCATCGGTGTTTCGCAGTTTTCCCTCACGCCATTCACTACCGGAAGCGACTGGCTTATATCCAACCGTATCTTTTCCTCGCAGAGTCGCGGCTTCCAACAGCGCGCTACTGACAACTGTTTTTCCCACTTCAGTGTCGGTTCCGGTAACAAACCATGCCTCGTTTAAGCAAGGCTGCTCATTGGTTTTTTCATTCACAATGTAAAACTCCGATGACCAACTGATAGCTCAAAGGTAAACCTTCGGCCTGTTGAGGATAAACACGGGCAAGCTGCGCAAAACGTCCACGACTGGTTAGCCCTGAGTCTCGGCCTTGGTGTAAGTGGGTAGCACCAATGCCTTTGAGTGACTTCATTAAGGTGATGACATCGGGATAAAATTCAGTCTCATGAGTTAACTGTAAATCATGTGAAAACGGCTCACAGGCCAGTTTGATTGCGTCAAATGCTAAGAACTGGTTTACATGCGTTTGGCCATCCACTTGCTGCCAAGCCTGAGCTAACTCCGTCAGCGAGCCTTGTGCCAACGTTGAGAACGCAACCTTTCCCCCCGGCTTCACGACACGGCTCATCTCAGCCAATGCAGAACCTAAAGAGCCACACCACTGAATAGCCAGATTGCTAAAACAGAGATCGACGCTGTGATCAGGTAACGGGATATGTTCGATATCAGCGAGGAGATATTGCTCCGCGCTATCTAAGATACGCGATTTCTCAAGCATACCTTCAGCCAAATCGAGAGAGATGACGTGTGCCCCTGCGCGGCGGAATTCACGGCTAAAAACGCCGGTACCACAGCCCGCATCCAGCACCTTCAGGCCAGATAGGTTATCAAGCTGAGCGAAAAGCGTTTCTCCGCAGCGCCGCTGAAAACCGGCTACGGCGTCGTAACTGTCCGCGGCGCGGCTAAACGCCGCGGCCACCGCAGATTTATTAACGCAAAATGTGTGCGGTAGCATGCAGCGCCTCCAATAAACGGTTTATATCCTGCGTGCTATGTGCCGCGCTAAGGGTAATGCGCAGACGTGCGGTTCCGGGGGGAACCGTTGGCGGACGAATAGCACTGACCCAAATCCCCTGCGCCCGCAGTTGCTGAGCCAAATCTAGCGCAGCCTGATTCTCGCCAATAATCACGGGCTGAATCGCTGAGCTTGATTCCATCAACGTTAAACCTAAATCGTTTAATCCCTGACGAAGCTGCAATACGTTATGGTTCAGTTGGCTACGTAGCTCATCACCTTCACGTACTCGGCGCAGCGCAGCGGTAAGCGCACAGGCCTGAGCAGGAGGCATGTTGGTGCTATATATCAAGTGGCGCGCAAACTGAATGAAGTATTCAGCCACGGATTCAGAACACAAAACGGCGGCACCGCTGAGCCCAAAGGCTTTGCCAAATGTCACCACCAGCAATTCCGGTTTCACTTTTTGTGCGTCGCAGGTGCCACGCCCTTGCTCACCACACACGCCAATACCGTGCGCATCATCCACCATCAGCCATGCTCCGGCACGTTGACTTTGTTGATGCAGATCCGCCAGCGGCGCACTATCACCGTCCATGCTGAACACGCCTTCAGTCACCACCAGCGCTCGCCCTTCTCCACCGCTGTTCAGCAGTTTTTCGAGGGAGTCTGGCTGGTTATGTTGAAAACGTCGCAGCGTTGCTGGTGATTGGATGGAAGCTTCCATCAGCGACGCATGGCTGAGCTTATCAGCAAAGATGCTGTCACCTTTTTGCATCAGCGCGGCGATAACGGCCTGATTGGCCGCATAACCCGAGATAAACAGCAAAGTACGCGGATAGCCTAACCACGCCGCTAGCTGTTGTTCTAATTCCGCATGCGCAGTGGTGAAACCCGTAACATGCCCAGAGCCCGCACTGCCTACACCATAGCGTTCAGCGCCTTGTTGCCACGCGTCAATGACCGATTTATCGCGGCTTAGGCCAAGATAGTCGTTAGACGAGAAATTGAGATATGACCGCCCATTCACGAGGATCTCACGCCCGCTGCCCGTTTCACTCACGATCCGCGAACGATAGCCTCCGGCTGCGCGACGCTCGGCCAGCGCGTTCTCGATATGCTGTTGAAAATTCATCATGATTACACGGCGGCGTTATAAAACTGCTCAGTATCGGCATGCAGCAGTTGTTCAGTGAGGTGCTGCTGTTGCTGATTGTCGCCGTGTTCAGTTTCGGTCAACTGAGGGTTCAGCCCCAGTTTGCGGAACAGCTGAACGTCTTTATCTTCACCCGGATTCGGCGTGGTAAGCAGCTTGCAACCGTAGAAAATGGAGTTGGCTCCCGCCATAAAACACATGGCCTGAGTTTGCTCATTCATTTGCTCACGACCAGCGGAAAGACGCACATAAGACGTTGGCATCATGATGCGCGCCACAGCAATGGTACGAATGAAATCAAAGGCATCCACATCGTCGTTATCCGCTAACGGCGTTCCTTTGACCTTAACCAACATATTGATCGGCACGCTTTCCGGCGCTTTAGGCAAATTCGCCAGTTGCGTGAGCAGACCGGCCCTGTCACGTACGGTTTCACCGAGCCCAACAATTCCCCCCGAACAGACTTTAATACCGGCATCACGCACTTTTTCCAGCGTATCCAAGCGCTCCTGATAGCTGCGGGTCGTGATGATACTGCCGTAAAACTCTGGCGAGGTGTCGAGGTTATGGTTGTAATAATCCAGCCCCGCATCGGCTAAACGGTTAGCCTGTTGGTCGGATAGCGTTCCGAGCGTCATACAGGTTTCCATCCCCATGTCTTTGACGCCCTGCACCATTTGCTCAAGGTACGGCATATCGCGATCGTGCGGGTTTTTCCATGCAGCGCCCTTTGTGGACAGTATTTGCAGTCTTCGGGGCAAGCACCGGTTTTAATCGAAAGCAGCGTACTTACCTGCACCTGACGCGGGTCAAAATGCTGGCGATGAACCTGCTGAGCCTCAAACATTAACTCGAGGAACGGCTTTGCAAACAGAGCTTGGGCTTGCTCTAATGTCCAGTGATGACGATTTGCCATGATGGCAACTCCCTATTCAATTTGAGGGGAAAAAGTGTCGTCAGTTTAGAAAAAAGCGGTACACTGTCAACCAAATGATCACAATTTTAGTTTACCAATACCTATTATGACCCCATCTGATATCGAGTTCGACCGCCGCCACATCTGGCATCCGTACACGTCAATGACCCAGCCATTGCCCTGTTATCCCGTGACTTCGGCGCACGGATGTGAACTGCATTTGGAGGATGGACGTCAGTTGGTCGACGGCATGTCTTCTTGGTGGGCCGCGATTCACGGATACAACCATCCCGCGCTGAACCAGGCCGTGACTCAGCAACTTTCAGCCATGTCACACGTGATGTTTGGCGGGATCACTCATCCTTCCGCCGTTGCGCTATGTCAGCGTTTGGTGGACATCACGCCTGAAGCACTTGAGTGCGTTTTCCTCGCAGATTCCGGTTCCGTCGCCGTGGAAGTGGCGATGAAAATGGCATTGCAGTACTGGCATGCGCGCGGGGAGAAACGTCAGCGTTTTCTCACCCTAAGTAACGGCTATCACGGTGATACCTTTGGCGCCATGTCGGTATGCGATCCAAAGAACTCCATGCACAGTTTGTATCAGGGCTACCTTCCTGAGCATCTGTTTGCACCCGCACCACAGTGTGCTTTTGGCGATGAGTGGAATGAAATGGACTTTGTGCCTTTCGCCCGCTTGCTATCGGCGCATCATCAGGATATTGCGGCGGTTATTCTGGAGCCTATCGTTCAAGGCGCGGGAGGCATGCGTTTCTATCATCCACGCTATCTTAAACTGGTTCGAGCCGCCTGCGAGCGTCATGGGATCTTGCTCATCGCCGATGAAATTGCGACGGGATTTGGCCGCACGGGCAAACTTTTTGCCTGCGAGCACGCGGGGATCACACCAGATATTTTATGTTTAGGTAAAGCGATTACCGGCGGCTACATGACCCTATCTGCCACCATCACCACGCGAAATGTGACAGAAACAATCAGCAACGGCGAAGCGGGATGCTTCATGCATGGCCCAACGTTTATGGGTAATCCACTCGCCTGCGCCACGGCGGTGGCCAGTTTAGATATTCTTGCCAGCGGAGAGTGGAAAACGCAGGTTGCGGCGATTGAGCGCCAGCTACAGCAAGAGCTCTTACCGCTTAACGATCACCCTCAGGTGAAACAGGCTCGCGTCCTAGGCGCTATCGGCGTTGTTGAAACGCATAAAGCGGTGAATATGGCTAACTTACAGCGTTATTTCGTCGAACAAGGGGTTTGGGTGCGTCCTTTCGGTAAGTTAATTTATCTGATGCCACCTTATATTATTTCTGCCGAACAGCTTACCAAGCTCACTCGAGCCGTCTCCATGGCCTTAGATCAAGCCGAACATTTTCTGGACTCACATAATTAAAAAAACCTAGCAGTAACCCTGAAAGTTCAGAGTCTCTCATTCCTGTCTACGCTTATTAGCGAGATCACCTTTTGGTGGTCTCGTTTTTGCTTAAATAATAAGCGCCATAACGATAACTCACACCTATGAGTGTGAATACGCACTAATAATCGAATTAGACAGGAGTTTTAGATGAAGAAATGGCCACTTGCGCTGATGGCTTCAGCGCTTTCTCTCGCACTATTACAGGGCGCTAACGCCGCCTCAATGCCCGCCGTTGAGGCAAAAAACGGCATGGTTGTTAGCTCTCAACATCTGGCCTCTCAGGTTGGGGTTGATATCCTCAGAATGGGAGGCAACGCCATTGATGCCGCTGTCGCCGTTGGCTACGCTCAGGCGGTGGTTAACCCTTGCTGCGGTAATATCGGCGGCGGCGGTTTTATGACCATACATTTAGCCAACGGTGAAGATACTTTCATTAACTTCCGTGAAACGGCACCGGCCGCCGCTAGCGTCAATATGTATCTCGATGAGAACGGAAACGTGAAGAAAGGCGCTAGCCTCTATGGTTATCTTGCCGCCGGTGTTCCGGGAACGGTTTTAGGGCTCGATACCGCGCAGCGTAAATATGGCAAACTGACA
>Ga0302349_1002977_pt1 | contig 10210 bp, 11 predicted proteins | sample PhyAR1_FD_202176 | JGI IMG/M metagenome (GOLD analysis project Ga0302349, IMG submission 202176) | Leaf surface microbial communities from alfalfa plants in UC Gill Tract Community Farm, Albany, California, United States - DLSL A.R1... | ecosystem: Host-associated > Plants > Phyllosphere >...
CTTTGATGTGTAATGGAAGGTAGCCTGTCCGGTGCAGCGTGCGGATATGGTCGACGGCAACGGCATCGCGTCCCAGATAGCTGTCCATAATCTGCTTGTATTCATTCACCACGTCGTCTTCCGGGCGGGCGAAAAACGCGTCATTAAACAGATCGACCAAAAACCATTGCATAAAGCCCTGTAAGCCGAAGAACACCAGTTTGCCGTCGGCAAGCGGAGACTGAAAGAAACGATCGCTACGCGGTGTAAAGTTGGAATAGACTTTAGTGGTGCCCTGCGGATACTGAACACGGTGCGACACTTTATAGCCGTCGATAGCCAGAATAGGGTTCATTTTCATCATGTTTTCTCCATTAAGCCGCGTAGATATCGTTGATATCAATCAGTTCAAGATTCGGATGGGCCAGCGCAGGCGATGCCAAAGAGGTGGTGGTATAAAGCGCATCTATGCCGTTTGAAAGCAAATTTTCTACCCCTTTAGAAAAGATACCGTGCGTAACGTACAGGCTAACGCTGCGTGCTCCTGCCTGGCGCAAAACGCTGGCAGAGCCGATAAATGTCCCGCCGGCATCGCATAGGTCATCGACAATCAGCAGATCCCGACCTTTCACCTCACCGGATACCAGTGCAAAGCCTGTCAGATTGCCGCTCGCAACATCGCGTTTTTTGGTTAATACCGCATAGTCGGCAGCCCCTGCCGCTCTGGCCACCGCATCAATTTTTTTCAGCGCACCGGCATCGGGAGCGACCAGCATCAGGGCCTGCTGCTGAAATTGACGTGCCAGCGTCCGGCTGTGCAGCAGGCACGCTTCTTGCGCGACAGTAATAAAATTGTCGATGGCTGCCGCTGCCGCATCACTGTGCGGGTCGAGCACTTTGACTTTATCGAACCCGAGCAGATTGAGTTGCCGGGCAAAAACTTTCAATGCGAAGCTGTCGCCGGCCACCATATGGCGATCCTGACGCGCCCACGGCAGCCAGGGAAGTTCAAGATGGCTGACCAGAACATCGGTAGTATGGCGTACAGCATCAACTAACTGAGCCAGCAACATAAAATCATTCATGTTGCACAGGGCTGCGGCGCGAATACGCATTAAACGGGCGCTGGCGGGCAATTCACCGGTGACTTTCAGCCAGACCGCACCATCAGGAAAAACGCCGGTGGTTAAAGCAACGTCCTGATTATCGATAAATAACTGCAATCTCATTGCCATTTCTTTGCCCTCTCAGCTAGTTATTGTCCCTAAGACAATTTAATAATGTCCCTAAGACACAAATACTGCAAGTTATTTTTTAACCAAATTCATAAAATAGCGGTAACCGGCTGATATTGAAAATAAAAAAAGCGTGTTTTTTGTGCGCAGCCGGACTGGTAAACTAGAGCCCCCTGCAATTGAGAGTGGCGACAGTTAATGACTACAGAAGCGGAATATCTGAAAAACTACGATGCCAGCCGTTTTCCATCGCCGCTGGTGACCGTGGATAGCGCACTGTTTACGCTACATCAGGGCGAACTTTGCGTATTGCTGGTAGAGCGTGCCAGTCAGCCACATCAGGGACGCTGGGGACTGCCGGGCGGCTTCATTGACCTGAAGCACGATGGCTCTACCCGCGATACCGCGCTGCGCAAACTTACCGAAAAGACCGGCGTATCGCCTTCCTGGCTGGAGGAGCTGCAAACGTTTTCCGGCCCGGATCGCGATCCGCGCGGCTGGAGTCTGACGATCGGCTGGTTTGCACTGATATCGTGGGTGGACTGCGCGCCGCATATCGACAGCGTCAGCGAAGCTAAATGGCTTCCCGTGCAGCGGCTTGCTGATTATGCACTGGCGTTTGATCATGCCAACATTGTGCAGATTGCCCTGCACCGCCTGCGTCAAAAAACTAAGTATTCGTTGCTGCCGGTTTACTGCTTGCCTGAGGTCTTTACTCATGCGCAACTCCAGGAGGCAACAGAAATTATTCTTGGGCAACCGATCCAGCGCAAAAGTCTGATCCGACGTATTGAAGCATCGGGAATGCTGGAAGAAACCGGCGAGAGCATCGCGACCGGCGCGCGTAAAGCCCGACTATGGCGACGCAAGCCCGGCGTGGATATTCATCTTTTTTCGCGTAATCTGCTGGCCGAGCAAGGAATCGCCCCTTAAATGAATAAACTGTAATCATGATTACAGGTTATATTACGGCGCAACTTTCTTAATTTATCCTCAGTCATGGCTCACATTTCATCTGAACAATCGCCTGTCGGGCACCACGATTCGCATTTTTTTCGTCCCATGCCTGGGGCGCGGAATCCCCATCTGCAAACCATGCTGCCGCGCCTGCTGCGCCGTCGGGTTCAATTTACGCCGGTCTGGCAGCGCCTGGATCTGCCGGATGGTGATTTTATCGATCTGGCGTGGAGCGAAGATCCCCATCAGGCCAGGCATAAACCCAGGCTGGTGGTTTTTCACGGGCTGGAGGGCAGCCTGCACAGTCCTTACGCACATGGCCTGATCCATGCTGCAAAGGCCCGTGGCTGGCTTGGCGTGGTCATGCATTTTCGCGGCTGTAGCGGCGAGCCGAATCGGCTTAACCGCATTTATCACTCGGGCGAAACTGAAGATGGTACCTGGTTTTTACACTGGCTGAAGCGCGAATTTGGCAATGCGCCCACGGCGGCGGTTGGCTACTCGCTGGGGGGGAATATGCTCGCCTGCCTGCTGGCCAAAGAAGGCGATAACGCACCGCTGAATGCCGCCGCTATCGTCTCTGCTCCTTTTGTACTGGAAGCCTGTAGTTATCATATGGAAAAAGGCTTCTCCCGGGTGTATCAGCGCTATTTGCTTAATCTGCTGAAGGGCAATGCAACGCGCAAGCTGAAAGCCTTTCCCGGTACCCTGCCAATCGAGCTGGCACAATTAAAGCAGGTACGACGTTTGCGCGAGTTTGACGATTTAATTACGGCGCGCATTCACGGCTTTACCGACGCTATCGACTATTATCGTAAGTGCAGCGCGATGCCGTTGCTCAGTCAGATAGCTAAACCGACGCTTATCATTCATGCTAAAGATGATCCGTTTATGGATCATCACGTTATTCCTGAGCCAGGCACGCTATCGCCGCAGGTCGAGTATCAGCTCACCGAACACGGTGGTCATGTCGGATTCGTGGGCGGTACGCTGCGACATCCGGAAATGTGGCTGGAAAAACGCATACCCGACTGGCTAACTACATACCTCGGAGCTTAAGGTGATTATTCCCTGGCAGGATCTCGACCCAGATACTCTCTATAGCCTGATCGAAAGCTTTGTCTTGCGTGAAGGTACTGATTATGGTGAACATGAGCGTTCACTTGAGCAAAAAGTCGCCGACGTGAAACACCAGCTCCAGACAGGCGAAGCCGTGCTGGTGTGGTCAGAACTGCATGAGACGGTTAATATCATGCCTCGCACGCAGTTCCGCGGCTAATTTACTGATTCTTCAGGGAGTTGCTATGTCTGCCAAACATCCAGTGATTGCGGTAACAGGGTCCAGCGGCGCGGGGACCACGACGACCAGTCTCGCGTTTCGCAAGATTTTTGCCCAGCTTAATCTGCATGCAGCGGAAGTCGAAGGCGATAGCTTTCATCGCTATACTCGCCCGGAAATGGACATGGCCATTCGCAAAGCCCGGGATGCCGGACGGCATATCAGCTATTTTGGCCCGGAGGCGAATGACTTCAATCTGCTGGAGCAGACATTTATTGAATATGGGCAGTCGGGAACCGGTCAGGCACGCAAATATTTGCATACGTACGATGAAGCCGTACCGTGGGATCAGGTGCCAGGAACCTTTACCCCCTGGCAACCGCTGCCGGAGCCGACCGACGTATTGTTTTACGAAGGTTTGCACGGCGGCGTTGTCACTCCCCAGCATGAGGTCGCACGTCATGTCGATTTACTGGTTGGCGTAGTGCCGATTGTAAACCTGGAGTGGATACAAAAATTAATTCGCGACACCAGCGAGCGCGGCCATTCACGCGAAGCCGTCATGGACTCCGTGGTTCGCTCAATGGATGACTATATTAATTTTATTACCCCCCAGTTTTCCCGGACCCATATTAACTTCCAGCGGGTACCCACCGTCGACACCTCCAACCCATTTGCGGCAAAAGGCATCCCCTCCCTGGACGAAAGTTTCGTGGTTATTCACTTTCGTAATCTGGAAGGGATCGACTATCCCTGGCTGCTGGCCATGCTTCAGGGTTCGTTTATTTCTCACATTAATACATTAGTGGTGCCGGGCGGGAAAATGGGTCTGGCAATGGAGCTGATTATGCTGCCGCTGGTTCAGCGTCTGATGGAAGGTAAGACGATTGAGTAAAGGGTGCGCAAGTGCCCGACAGCAAAGGCTTATCGGGCAAGATTATTATGCGGCAATCACTTCGTATGAATGGGTGATATTGACGGCTTTACCCAGCATAAGCGCTACCGAACAATATTTCTCGGCAGAGAGATCGACGGCGCGCGAGACGGCCGCATCTTTCAGATCGTTACCCGTGACGATAAAATGCAAATTGATATGCGTGAACAGACGCGGCGCCTCTTCCCGGCGCTCAGAGGTCAGTTTAACCTCGCAATTTTTGACGTCCTGACGCCCTTTTTGCAGGATAGAAACCACATCGATCGCGCTACATCCACCTGCGGCCATCAGCACCATTTCCATCGGGCTGGGCGCTTTATCACCAGAGTTACCATCCATTAACACCTGATGCCCGGAAGCCGACTCACCTAAAAACGTTAACCCCTCGACCCACTTGACTCGTGCTTGCATAACACCCACTCCAGCGTTGAAATTTTCTCCACAGATTACGCGCACATAACAATTCTCGCAACGGAAGACGACCTGCGTCATGCTGAAGCGAGACACCAGGAGACAGGCGGCAAAAGCTATGTTAAAACAGATGAGATACCGCAGTGATACATTGACTTTGACGCATGTATGCAAAGGAATTAGATTTGGCTGCGGAACATACCGACAGTCAACTTCCTCGCTGAGGGACGAACACGATTGCAACCCGGAGGCAGTACCCTTTCGCCGCCGGAGATAGCTTATAACAGAGGATAATCGCGCATGGTGCTTGGCAAACCACAAACAGACCCGACTCTCGAATGGTTCTTGTCTCATTGCCACATTCATAAGTACCCATCAAAGAGCACGCTAATTCACCAGGGTGAAAAAGCAGAGACGCTGTATTACATCGTCAAAGGCTCGGTGGCAGTGCTCATTAAGGATGAAGAAGGGAAAGAAATGATCCTTTCTTATCTCAACCAGGGCGATTTTATCGGTGAACTGGGCCTTTTCGAAGAAGGTCAGGAACGTAGTGCCTGGGTACGTGCAAAAACCGCCTGTGAAGTTGCGGAAATCTCCTACAAAAAATTCCGTCAGCTGATCCAGGTAAATCCGGACATCCTGATGCGCCTTTCTTCACAAATGGCGCGTCGTTTACAGGTGACATCCGAAAAAGTGGGCAACCTCGCCTTCCTCGACGTGACCGGTCGTATTGCGCAGACGCTGCTTAACCTGGCTAAACAGCCAGATGCCATGACGCACCCGGACGGTATGCAAATCAAAATTACCCGTCAGGAGATCGGCCAGATCGTAGGCTGTTCTCGCGAAACGGTGGGACGTATCCTGAAAATGCTGGAAGATCAGAGCCTGATCTCCGCGCACGGTAAAACTATCGTCGTTTACGGCACCCGCTAGAGTCGACACGCGGCGCATTCCCTGTAATGCGCCGATGCTGTTATCGCTATGTGGCGCAGGCTGATTTATCACCCGGAAATAAACTACGCACTTCGGCAAACGCTGGTGCTCTGTTTGCCCGTGGCTATCGGCCTGTTACTCGGCCAGCTTCAGTACGGCCTGCTTTTTTCCCTCGTTCCCGCCTGCTGTAATATTGCCGGTCTTGATACACCGCATAAGCGCTTTTTTAAGCGGCTGACGATCGGCGGCGCGATGTTCGCGGGCAGCAGTCTGGCGGTTCAGCTTCTGCTGGCGCAGGGTGCGCCGCTGCCGCTGGTGCTGACCGCGCTGGCAATGGTACTCGGCGTGACAGCGGAAATCGGCCCGCTTCATGCCCGCCTGCTTCCGGCATCCTTAATTGCAGCCATCTTTACCCTGAGCCTTGCCGGTTCTGTGCCTGTCTGGCAGCCAATGCTGCTGTATGCCATGGGTACGCTCTGGTATGGACTCTTTAACTGGTTCTGGTTCTGGCTATGGCGCGAACAGCCGTTGCGGGAATCACTAAGTCTGCTCTATCGCCAGCTGGCAGACTATTGTGAAGCAAAATACAGCCTGTTGACCCAGCATACCGCGCCGGAAAAGGCGCTGCCCCCGCTGTTGGTACGTCAGCAGAAAACGGTGGATTTAATTACCCAGTGCTATCAGCAGCTGTATATGCTGTCGGAAAAAAAACACGAAAACTACAAGCGTCTGCGCTGGATGTTCCAGATGGCGCTGGATTTACAGGAGCATATTTCGGTTAGCCTCCACCAGCCGGAAGAGGTGCAAAAGCTGGTGGAACAGAGCCATGCTGAAGCCGTGATCCGCTGGAATGCCCGGACCATTGCCGCCCGCTTACGCGTGATGGCAGATGATATCCTTTATCATCATTACTCTGGCCGTTTTACGATGGACAAGCAGCTTGAGGCGCTGGAAAAAATTGCCCGCCAGAATCCGGATAATCCGGTCGGCCAGTTTTGTACCTGGCATTTTAGCCGCATCGCCCGCGTGCTGCGTACGCTTCGCCCACTCTACCCGCGCGATCTGATGGCCGATCGTCAGCGTCGTCCACCGCTGTGGTCGGCGCTCAAAAGCTACCTCTCATTCAAGTCGCCTGCCTTACGCACCGCCGCGCGGATTAGCGTGATGCTCAGTATTGCCAGCCTGGCAGGCAGCGTTTTACATCTCACTAAACCCTACTGGGTGCTGATGACCATCATGTTCGTGACGCAAAACGGCTATGGTGCAACGCGAGTGCGTATTCTTCATCGTGCGCTTGGTACGCTGGTAGGACTGGTGATTGCAGGCGTAACGCTGCACCTGAAGGTGCCTGACGGTTATACGCTCTGCGCAATGCTGTTGATCACCCTGATTAGCTATCTGATCCTGCGGAAAAATTATGGCTGGGCGACGATCGGTTTTACCGTAACGGCCGTATATACCCTTCAGCTGATTAACCTTAACGGCGAGCAGTTTATTCTGCCGCGTATGATTGATACCGCGCTCGGCTGTCTTATCGCCTTTGGCGGCATGGTCTGGCTGTGGCCGCAGTGGCAAAGTGGTCTGTTACGTCAGAACGCGTGGGCAGCGCTGGAAGCCGACCAGGATGCACTGCGTCTGATTTTAAGCAACGATCCGCAGGCCCCGACACTCGCGTATCAGCGTATGCGCGTAAACCAGGCGCATAACACCCTGTTCAACTCATTAAATCAGGCGATGCAGGAGCCTGGCTTTAACTCGCAGTATCTGGCAGATATGAAACTGTGGGTCACCCACAGTCAGTTCATCGTCGAGCACATTAATGCGATGACCACGCTGGCGCGGGAGCATAATATGCTGACGCCGGATCTGGCGGTACAGTATCTGCAATCCTGTGAAATCGCCCTGCAGCGCTGTCAGCAGCGGCTGGAATCGGAAGGTCCGGGAAGCACGGGAGATGTGAATATTCTGCAAGCGCCGGACGGCGGTGCGCGCCATGGACCGTTAAGCACCATGGAGCGCCACCTTGAGCGCATTATCGGCCATCTGAACACCATGCATACTATTTCATCGGTAGCATGGCGTCAGCGCCCGCATCATGGAAGCTGGCTGAACAAAAAATCCGCCCGCGCTAACGGTTGAGGACGTTAGCGACCGCCTGTGCAAACCGTTTCATGCCTTCATCAATATCGGCCTCTTCCACCACCAGCGAAGGAGCGAAACGCAGCACGTCCGGTCCGGCATTAAGCACCATCAGCCCCTCTTCAGCGGCGGCGGTGAGGAAATCACGCGCGCGGCCCTTAAGCTGGGTTTGCAATTCAGCGCCGATTAATAGCCCCATACCGCGAATGTCGCTGAACAGCGCGTATTTTTCATTGATCTGCTGAAGGTGATGAACAAAGCGCTGACGTTTAACATTAACGCCGCTCAGCACCTCAGGCGTATTAATGATATCGAATGCCGCCCCTGCCACGGCGCAGGCCAGCGGATTGCCGCCGTAGGTAGAGCCGTGCGATCCGGCATGAAAGGCGCTGGCAATTTCATGGGTGGTAAGCATCGCGCTAATTGGGAAGCCGCCGCCCAGCGCTTTAGCACTGGTAAGAATGTCCGGCGTCACGCCATACTGCATATACGCAAACAGATCGCCGGTACGCCCCATGCCGCACTGAACTTCATCAAATACCAGGAGCGCCTGATGCTGGTCGCACAGCTCACGCAGCCCCTGCAGGAATTCCGGCGTTGCCGCCGTTACGCCACCCTCTCCCTGGATAGGCTCAACGACCACGGCGCAGGTATGATCGTCCATCACCGCTTTCACCGCGTGTAAATCATTGAATGGAACATGAATGATATCTGCCGGTTTTGGTCCGAAGCCGTCGGAATATTTTGGCTGACCACCGACAGAGACGGTAAATAGCGAGCGGCCGTGAAACGCGTTATGAAAGGCAATAATCTTCGTTTTATAAGGACTGTGGCGAACGCAGGCATAGTGCCGCGCCAGCTTGAAGGCGGTTTCATTAGCTTCGGTGCCGGAGTTCATAAATACTACGCGCTCGGCGAACGTGGCCTCAACAATCTTACGTCCCAGACGCAGTGCCGGCTCGTTAGTAAATACGTTACTGGTGTGCCACAACACTTCACCCTGCGCTTTTAGCGCATCAACCAGCGCCGGATGGCAGTGCCCCAGCGCGGTAACGGCAATGCCACCGGCAAAATCAATGTACTCTGTCCCCTGCTGATCCCATACCCGGCTCCCTGATCCTTTAACCGGAATAAACTCAGCAGGTGCATAAATCGGCAGGATAACGTCATCAAACGTTGCGCGTGTGATTGCCGGTTGTTCAGTTGCCATGTCGTGCCCACCCTTCTTTATGCAAAAGCGAATGTGATAATATAATCACAAAATATGCATAAAAAATCAGTCAAAGGCAACCATAAATCAGCGATGCAGAAAATTAGCCAGCAGTTGATGCCCCTGCTCGCTAAGAATACTTTCCGGGTGAAACTGTACTCCTTCCAGATCCCATTCCCGGTGGCGGATGGCCATGATTTCCTGAGTGTCACTCCAGGCGGTTACTTCAAAGCATTCTGGCAGCGTCGGCGGATCAATGACCAGCGAATGATAGCGAGTGACGGTTAGGGGATTATTTAGCGCCTGAAAGACGCCGCCGCCGTTATGACTTACTGGCGATGTTTTACCGTGCATCACTTTAGCTGCCCTGACGATAGTCGCGCCAAAGGCCTGGGCGATAGCCTGATGTCCAAGGCAAACGCCAAGAACCGGCCGCTTTCCCGCATACTGGCGAATAACATCCAGCGAAATGCCTGCGTCATCCGGCGTGCACGGTCCGGGAGAGATCACAATTTTATGCGGATTAAGCCCGGCGATATCTGCCAGGGTTATGTCGTCATTGCGACGAACCAGCACATCCGCGCCCAGCTCGCTGAAATATTGAAATAAGTTCCAGGTGAAAGAGTCGTAGTTATCAATGAGCAGCAGCATAGTTTATAACGCTAAGGGATAAGGCGGACAGGTTAACAAATTGCGGGTCATACTGGAATTAGGGTTCACAGACTCGCACGGCCCGGCAACTGCCAGACCGTGCGAAGTCTTAATAAGCATTATGCCTCGCTTACCACATCAGCAAAAATAGCTTGTAGCGGAGCGAGATCGCCCATCGCACCGCGTTGATTCGCCTGCCGCCAGGCCTCGACGTCAATGCCGCGCCAGTCGAGCACGTAACCCGCATGAACGGCCAGCTGCTCGAAGAAAATGCGCTGTGCCAGACCGTTACCGAGACGGAAGGGATGCAGGACGTTAATTTCGCAATAATAGTGTGCCAGGCGGGCAATAAAAGTCTCTTTCTCCAGCCCGGCGAGGTACTCTTCCTCTTCAAGGGCCTGCATCAGGGCATTACCTTCATTTTCGATATACTGAAAATTACAAAAACGGGTATCGTCTTTATAGATATCAATTTCCCGTAG
>Ga0302349_1002978_pt1 | contig 10208 bp, 10 predicted proteins | sample PhyAR1_FD_202176 | JGI IMG/M metagenome (GOLD analysis project Ga0302349, IMG submission 202176) | Leaf surface microbial communities from alfalfa plants in UC Gill Tract Community Farm, Albany, California, United States - DLSL A.R1... | ecosystem: Host-associated > Plants > Phyllosphere >...
GACGCATCGGAAGTTAATACGGGAACTTCAACAAGCGCGAGTAGTAGAACACAAGGAAAAAGAAAAGTGCTACTTTGAGTGTGATCCAGCCATATATTTACAAAAATAATATATGGCTGATTGATGCAGGTTACCGTATCGGGAGGGGATCAGGAAGTAATAACGTTCAGGGTCACGTCAATGTTATCGCGGGTGGCGTTCGAATACGGACAGACAATGTGCGCTTTTTGCACCAGCGCTTCCGCTTCCTGATGATCCATACCGTGCAGGTGGATATCCAGTTGCGCCTCAATGCCGAAGCCGGTTGGCAGCGGGCCGATACCGACCTGGCCTTCAATCCACGCATCCTGCGGCAGCTTCACCTTTTCCTGCGAGGCCACGTGCTTTAATGCGCCCAAAAAGCAGGCGGAATACCCTGCGGCAAAAAGCTGTTCCGGGTTGGTGCCATCACTGCCCGCCCCGCCCATCTCTTTCGGTACGGAAAGTTTAATATCCAGCACGCCGTCGGATGAGGTCGCCCGGCCATCACGACCACCGGTTGCTTTGGCTTTTGCGCGGTACACCACTTTTTCTAAAGACATGGGTTGCTCCTTTCGTTGAAAGACCTGCCACTAAGGATAGACCGCGCCACGCGTAACGTGGCGCTTTTTGCTTAATGGTGGGTCAGCGCGTGCGCCTCGTTATAGTATTCGCGCTGCGGCTGACGAATGGTGGTGGAGAGCGCCAGCGACAGGATCAGCAGGGCGAAGATGACGCAGAACGTGATGTAAAACCCGCCGAACAGCGAGGCGATAATCGATCCGCAAATGCTGCCGATCCCAAAGCCTAAATAAATCACGCCGTAGTTTTTCGCCAGGTTATTCAGGCCGAAGAATTCGCTGACCAGCGACGGGAACACGGTGATGGTGCCGCCAAAATTAAAGGCGATACAGGCGATAGCGGCAAAGAAGCTGACTTCGTTCAGCGGGGCGAACAGCAGCGCCGCCATGCCCACCAGCGAAACCACCTGGCCCAGCGTAATTACGCGGATGCGGGACATTTTATCCGACAGAATGCCCAGCACCAGACGCCCGGAGAGGTTAGCAATGGCGATCACCGTGACCGCATTGGCGGCGGTCGCCAGATCCAGATGCACCATGGTCTGCGCGATATCTTTTGCCACGCCAATCACATACAAACCGCTCATGCAGGCGGTCAGGAACATCACCGCCAGCATCCAGTACTGCGGCTTACGCATCGACTGCGCCAGCGTGAAGTCGTTTTCCACCACGCCGTTGGTCATGGTCGCTTTTTGCTGCGGGGCGTCTTTCATCAGCGTCGCGCCAAAGAGGATCATCACCAGCACAATCGCGGCCCAAATCATAAACGTTTTTTCCAGACCGACGGTGGCTAACAGATGGCTGTCGATAAACTTAAAGCCGAGACTGCCAAGGCCATAAGAGCCAATGGAAAACGCTGAAATCAGCCCCTTACGCTCCGGGAAGAATTTCACGCAGTTGGACAAAGTAAGCAGATAACCCGCGCCGTCGGCCAGACCTACCAGCACGCCCGCGCTCAGCCACAGCATCAGCAAACTGTTAGCGTGCGCCGTGAGGAAAAAGCCGAGGCCCAGCAGCAGGCCGGATGCCATGGTGACGCGCTTCACGCCAAAGCGTTCCTGCAATTTACCGGCGACCGATGAGGAAATCGCCAGCCCCAGGCTTAACAGGCCGAAGGAAAACGCCACCTGACTTACCGGCTCATCCAGTTTCTCGGCCAGCGCGCTGTTGAACAGACTCCAGGTATAAACCGATCCTAAGGCGAATTGCGTAATGATGGTCCCAGCCAGCGTCAGCCAGCGGGTCCGGTTCAGGGATGATGTTGTCATGGCAGTCTTCCTGCGTAAGCAAAAGGGAAATTCTCTGCCATCAACCTTAGCGAAGCGCGTTTCATGCCAGGGGTAAAAAGGCATGAAATGCAGTGAGAGCGGAATGAAATGCCTTGCAGCGGGAATGAATGACCGCGCCTTTTGTCAGCCGACGCGATTTTTGGGAGGTAAGTTAGTACGCACTATCGCTACCAGGCGCGTGACTGTTGTTGATGAAATGTAATTGTTTTGTATCAGAAGCGCGCACTGACGCCCATGCTGTAGAGGTAGTTTTGCCCGGTCGCCATATTCTCTGACTGCGACATCGAAGCGTAAGCCGCCATATGCGGATTAAGCAGCATATCCGCGCCGAGGGTCACATCCATCCAGTTGCCGTACTGGTTTGACGCCGATAAGCGGTTAAGGCCGGACTGGGTCTTCCACACATTCTCGCCAAACTGCTGGTTGTAGCTGATTTGCGCCCAGGGCCGCAGATCCCCAAACCGGCTATCAACCCGCCAGCCAAACGAACTGACGCTGGCGTGCCAGAGCGGATCGGTAAAATTGGGATTGGGAGGACCGTCGCCAAACTCATTAAACATGGAGGAGGTTGAGCCATCGTAATGCCAGACGGCCACCGGCCCGGTGGTCACGCTCTTGATAAGCGGAATATTCCAGCCCAGACTCATGGTGCTGGTCGCATCCATTGGCGTGTCATCCGGCAAATTAAAGCTAACGCCGGGCGTGTTCTGTGAAGAGCGGATCCGCTCTTCGAGGATATCGTCATAACGCGGTTGGTGATCGCTATCCCATGTATAGCGATCGGTCGTATTACTTTGCGTGTCGGTAACGATATATTCCTGTTGCCATGCGTAAGACGTCTGGCAAAAAAGCGCACAGACAGTCACAAGCGCCAGTTGGCAGCCACTGTATTTTTTATTCTTCATCGACGCGACTCCAGAAAAGAGCCAATACGTTGTTATCGTTTTTCGGATGAGGGGTAAGACCCTGTATTAACTATTGTCTCTTTGACAGACACGTCAAGCCAGCACCGATAATTTCTTTTGTGATTGCCCGCAACTTTAAAAGGGAGAAATACATGCAACGCTGCGGTTGGGTGAGCCAGGATCAACTTTATCTCGATTATCACGACAACGAATGGGGTGTTCCCCAGCGAGACGGCCAGAAGCTCTTTGAGATGATCTGCTTAGAAGGTCAGCAGGCGGGCCTGTCGTGGATCACGGTACTGAAAAAACGCGAAAACTATCGCCGCTGTTTTCATCATTTCGATCCGGTGCGCGTCGCCGCCATGCAGGAAGAAGACGTGGAAAGGCTGCTGCTGGACGCGGGCATTATTCGCCACCGGGGGAAAATCCAGGCGATTATCGGCAACGCCCGCGCGTGGCTTGCGATGGAGCAAAACGGCGAACCCTTCGCAGATTTTGTCTGGTCATTTGTGGATAACCACGCGCAGGTGACCCGCGCCGCCACGCTTGCAGACATCCCCACCACCACGCCCGCGTCCGATGCCTTATCCAAAGCGCTGAAAAAGCGCGGCTTCAAGTTTGTCGGCAGCACTATCTGTTACTCTTTCATGCAGGCCTGCGGGTTAGTGAATGACCACATCACGGTCTGCTTTTGCCACCCGGGAGGCGACGATGATCCACGAATGGCACAATAACGACACCGCGCCCCTGCTGGCGCTGTGGCTGGAAAGCACCACGTTTGCGCATCCTTTTATTGATGAAAAGTACTGGCAGGAGAGCGAAGCGCTGGTGCGCGACGTCTATTTGCCCTCCGCCAGCACCTGGGTGTGGGAAGAGGACGGCGTGGTGCAGGGATTTATCAGCGTGATGGAGTCGCAGTTTGTTGGCGCACTGTTTGTGCGACCGACTGCCCTGGGCAAAGGGATTGGCCGGGCGCTGCTTGAACATGTCAAACAGCGCCACGAGGTATTACGTCTTGAGGTCTACCAGAAGAATGGCCGGGCGGTGAATTTCTATCATGCGCTCGGCTTTCGGATTGAAGACAGCGCCTGGCAGGAAGAAACGCACCACCCGACGTGGATCATGCGCTGGCAGGCGGATCAAACGCTGTAAGCGTCAGCGCCGGCCCGGTGTATTTTTCCACCCACGCCAGCGCCGTATTCCCGGCACAGCCGTTACCAAGGCGGGAACTGGGGAGATCTTTGGTCAGCACATTGACCGCGCCGTTTTTGCAGATCCCCCCGGCAGACGGATCGAGATCCGGCCAGCCGCCTTCGTGGATACACAACACACCCGGACGAATGCCCTTCGTCACTACTGCGCCCGCCAGCACCTGCCCGCGCCCGTTCCACACGCGCACCAGATCGCCCGCTTTAATCCCACGCGCTTCGGCATCCCGAGGGTGCAGCGTCACAGGCTCCCGCCCGGCCACGGCATATTCCTCACGCAGTGAGGCGTAACTTAACTGGCTGTGCAGACGGTGCGCCGGGTGCGCGGAAAGCACCTGCAACTGCTCCGCCTGCGCATTGCCGTGCCACTCGTCAGGCGCGAGCCACATCGGGTGCGCCGGGCAATCGGCATAGTTAAAGGAGGCAATACGCTGTGAGTAAATTTCGATTTTACCGCTGTCGGTTTTCAGCGGGTTCGCCACCGGATCGGCGCGGAACGCCGCAAAACGTACGAATCTGGCGTTTTCTTCGCTCTCCGGCATCTCAATAAGCTGATTCGCTTCCCAGAATTCGGCAAACGGCGGCAGGGTAACGTTCTGGCTTGCCCCACGCTGTCCGGCAATCTCATAGAAGGTTTCCAGCCATTGCAGATCGCTTTTACCTTCAGTGAAACGTTCGCGACCGCCGCGTTCCCAGCGCTCGCTGAGATCGGCGAAGACCTCGAAATCATCTCGCGCTTCATCGCGCGGCGGCACCACCTGCTTCATCGGCACCAGGTGCTGATTGCTGTAGTCGCCGGTCATGGTGAGATCGTTACGTTCAAACGAGGTGGTAGCAGGCAGCACGATATCGGCGTGTTTCGCCGCGGCCGTCCAGTAGCATTCGGAAATCACCACCAGCTCCGGCTTCTGCCAGGCGCGGATCAGGCGATTGGTATCCTGGTGATGGGTAAAGTTCGCACCGCCCGCCCACCAGACAAATTTAATCTCCGGGAAATGGCGATCCATTCCGTTGTGCTGATACGCCCCGCCGGGGTTTTCCAGCGCTTCAACGATGCGCGCCACCGGGATTTTATCCACCGCGTCCGTACCGCCTTTTACGCTGCCCTGCATCGACGCCAGCACTGCTGCACGACGCGTCGGGTTGCCGCCGTTGGCGAAGTGATACGACAGGCCAAACCCGCCGCCGGGGGTGCCGATCTGTCCGAGCATGGCGGCCAGCGTCACCAGCATCCAGTGTTTTTGCTCGCCGAACTGCTGGCGCTGCATCCCCCAGCCGGACATCAGCATGGTAGTGTTTTCATGGAAAAGTTGCGCCAGTTCGCGGATTTTCGCCGCATCAAGCCCGCAAATTTCTGCTGCCCACTCAGCGGTTTTCGCCACGCCGTCGCTGGCCCCCGTCAGATACTGAGCGAAAATGTCATAGCCCGTGGTGCAGCGCGCCAGAAACGCCTCGTCCTGCCAGCCGTTTTCCACCAGCGTATGGGCGATGCCAAGCATCAGCGCCACGTCCGTACCCATATGCGGAGCCAGCCACTCCATGCGATCGCCAAAGAAATCAACGGTTTCCGAGCGCATCGGATCGATGCAGATCAGGCGCTTGCCGCTGTTTCGCAACTGTTCAAAATAGCCAATGCCCTGCTCGTCCGAGGCATTCCAGGCAATTTTTAAGGTGTTCAGCGGGTTAGCGCTCCACAGCACTACCACATCGCTATGTTCCAGCACCAGCGGCCAGCTTGTCTGCTGTTGATACACCTCATTGCCGCCGACCACATACGGCATGATCGCCTGCGCCGCGCCGGTGGAGTAGTCGCCCAGATGCCCGGTGTAGCCCCCCGCCAGGCTCATATAGCGCTGCAACAGGGTGGCGGCTTTGTGCAGCACGCCGTTTGAGCGCCAGCCATACGAACCGGCAAAAATCGACGCCGGGCCGTAGCTTTCGCGGATGCGGGCGTGCTGGGCGTGGATCAGATCCAGCGCCTCATCCCAGCTAACGCGCACAAATTCATCCTGCCCGCGTACGCCCTGCGGATTATCTGGTGAGTTTAAAAACCCTTTGCGCACCATTGGGAAACGCACCCGGCTGGGGCTATGTACCTGATCGCGAACGGCAGTTTGCAACGAATTGTGATGCGATGTGGGCAGCGCACCGCGGGAAGAAAAGACATTTTCCCCGTCGGTTTCAACGAGCATTGGCCCCCAGTGGGCAGCCGTAAGGACTGTTTTTAAAGAAGATTGTGTCAAAACTTGCGCTCCCGGTGCAGGTGTCACGGACGCTCGTGCGCCGTTTAATGTTTTTACAATAATTCAGAATCTTTCCGAACATTTTTGACCTGGAGCCCGGTCATAATCAACCGCCATTATGGTTGAGCATAGAATTATTAATTATTAAGGATGTTTGATGAAAAAAAGTGCCCTCCTCATTGCAGCGGCCGTTTGCGGCGCGCTGGCGGTTTCAGGCTGCACCACAAATCCTTACACCGGCGAGCGTGAAGCCGGTAAAGCAGGCATCGGCGCGGGCATTGGCTCGCTGGTAGGCGCGGGCGTGGGCGTGCTCTCCTCCTCGAAGAAAGATCGCGGCAAAGGCGCACTGATTGGCGCAGCGGCAGGCGCGGCCCTCGGCGGCGGCGCGGGCTATTACATGGATGCGCAGGAAGCCAAACTGCGGCAGAAAATGCAGGGAACGGGCGTGAGCGTAACGCGTAATGGCGACAACATCGTGCTGAACATGCCGAACAACGTGACCTTTGACAGCAGCAGCGCGACGTTAAAACCGGCAGGCGCGAATACCCTGACCGGCGTGGCGATGGTACTGAAAGAGTACCCGAAAACGGCGGTGAACGTGGTGGGTTACACCGACAGCACCGGCGGCAAGGATCTGAACATGCGCCTGTCACAGCAACGTGCCGACGCGGTGGCGAGTTCCCTGATCACCCAGGGCGTTGACGCAGGCCGCCTGCGCACCAGCGGCATGGGCCCGGCGAATCCTATCGCCAGCAACAGCACCGAGGACGGCAAAGCGCAGAACCGCCGCGTGGAGATCACACTGAGTCCGCTGGCGTAGTTTTCAGGTACCCCCTCACCCTGAGGGATAAAGACAGACCCTCACCCCAACCCTCTCCCTCAGGGAGAGGGAGAAAGGCCAGTCCGCACCCGGGCTCTCCCCCTTACCTCAGGGAGAGGGAGAATGGCCAGTCCGCACCCGGGCTCTCCCCTTCCCGCAGGGAGAGGGAGAAAAGCCAGCCCGCGCTCGGGCTCTTCCCTCTCCCCAGGGGAGAGGGCCAGGGTGAGGGGAAAACCCTCTCCGCTAAAATATGTTAATCTCCAGAAAGTTACCCCAGGAGACGGACATGAACGCAAAGGCAGCGCGCCCGACGATCAGCGATGTCGCAAAAGCGGCAAAAACAGGTAAAACCAGTATTTCGCGTTATCTCAACGGCGAAAAACATCTTCTCTCCGACGCTCTGCTGGCACGCATCGAACAGGCCATTGCCGATCTGGATTACCGCCCAAGCCTGATGGCGCGTGGGCTAAAGCGCGGGCGTACCCGTCTGATTGGCCTGATCATCGCCGACATCACCAATCCCTACTCCGTTAACGTACTCAGCGGCATTGAAGCCGCCTGCCGCGAAAAAGGCTTTACCCCGCTGGTCTGTAACACCAATAACGAACTGGATCAGGAGCAGCATTATCTCGACCTGCTGCGCAGCTACCAGGTTGAAGGGATCGTGGTAAACGCGGTCGGCATGCGCGAGGAAGGACTAAACCGTCTGCAACAGTCCTCCCTGCCGATGGTATTGATTGACCGCAAAATCCCTGACTTTGCCTGCGATGTGGTTGGCCTCGATAACACCCAGGCGGCAACCACCGCAACTGAACATCTGGTCGATCAGGGATTTGAAGCCCTGCTGTTTCTCAGCGAACCGCTCGGCACGGTGAATACCCGCCGCGAACGCCTGAGCGCCTTTCACGCCACGCTTGCCCGTTACCCCGGCGTGATTGCGGAAAACGCCGAAGTCCCGCTGCATGAAGCCGGGCAGATCGACAACGCCCTGCGCCAGTTTCACAGCCGCCACCGGGGAATGCGCAAGGCCGTCATCTCCGCAAACGGCGCGTTAACCCTGCAAGTCGCCCGCTCGCTCAAACGCCTCGGACTGCACTGGGGTAGCGATATCGGCCTGCTCGGTTTTGACGAACTGGAATGGGCGGAACTGGCGGGCGTCGGCATCACCACCCTCAAACAACCCACCTGGCAGATTGGTTTCGCCGCTGTCGAACAGGTGGTGCGCCGCATCGATGGCACCGACGATACCGTGCGCGAGCAAGTTTTCTCTGGCGAACTGATCGTTCGCGGCTCTACCTCCCGATAACTCCCCTTCGTGATGGCGATCATGCTTTCGCCATCGCAAACTTTCTTTTGGAACCGGTTCCATCTAGCTTAAATAACAGAGTTACGAGCTGGAGCAGAAAGATGCAAAGAAAAATTATCGTCGTCACCGCCGCGTATGGCCATGAGCGCATTCAGGCGCTGGGCGGCCAGGCGGGTGTGCTGCCGTTTATCGCGGATGCCGGAGCCGACGGTGTGGAAATCCGCCGCGAGCTGTTCGATGCGGAGACCCTGAACGCGCTGCCCGCGCTCGCCGATCTTATCGAATCTCACCAGTTGCTGGCCTGCTATTCCGCGCCCGAACCATTGTGCCTGCCCGACGGCACGCTCAACCCGTTACTGCCCGCGCTGCTGGCAGAAGCCCGCACGCTCAACGCCCTGTGGCTGAAAGTCTCGCTGGGACATTTTCAGCATAAAACGGTGCTGGAGACGCTGCGCACGTGGCTTGCCGACAGCGGCATGGCGCTGGTGGTGGAAAACGATCAGACCGACTGCGGGCAACTGGCCCCTATGCAGCGCTTTAAAGCAGCCTGCCGGGTGATGAATCTCCCCGTGACGCTGACTTTTGACATGGCGAACTGGCTGTGGGTGGGCGAATCGCCGGAAGAAGCCGCACGCCATCTGGCTCCTGCCGTCAGCTATATCCATGTGAAAGCAGCCGTGGCGCACCATTTTCATTACCGTGCGGTGCCGCCGGATCAGGCCGAGGAGCGCTGGGCAGAATTGCTGAATCAGCTTCCCGCCGATGTCCCGCGCGGGATCGAATTTCCGCTTGAAGGGCGCGATTTAACCGCCGTCACGCGCCGTTACGTTGACTTATTACGCGAGGAGTAATGCCATGGAAAACGCTCTGGATGTGATTACCATTGGCGAAGCCATGGCGATGTTTGTTGCCACCGAAACCGGCGATCTGGCCTGCGCGGAACACTTTATTAAACGCGTGGCGGGCGCAGAGTTAAACGTGGCGACCGGCCTTGCACGCCTCGGTCTGAAGGTGAACTGGGTGAGTCGCGTGGGCGATGACAGTTTCGGCCAGTTCGTGCTGAACACGCTGCAAAAAGAGCGCATCGGTACCGCAGGCGTGACCATTGATGGCCGCTATGCCACTGGTTTTCAGTTGAAATCTAAAGTTGAAGATGGAACCGATCCCACCGTGGAGTATTTCCGCAAAAACTCCGCAGCCAGCCATCTTTCCACTGATGATTTTGATGAAGCGATGTTTTCAGGCGCGCGCCATTTGCATTTAAGCGGTGTGGCGGCGGCGTTGTCTGTCAGTTCATACGATCTGCTGGATCGCGCAGCGGGTGTGATGAAAGCGCGCGGTAAAACGATCTCTTTTGATCCCAATCTGCGTCCGGTGCTGTGGAAAAGCGAAGCCGAGATGGTGGAAAAACTCAATCACCTCGCTTTTCAGGCCGACTGGGTTCTGCCTGGATTAAAAGAGGGCGTGATCCTCACCGGTGAGAAAACCCCGCAGGGCATCGCAGATTTTTACCTGGCGCGGGGCGTGAAAGTAGTCGTGATCAAGACCGGCACCGACGGTGCGTGGTTCAAAACCGCCAGCGGCGAAGAAGGCGCAGTGGCGGCGATAAAAGTTGAGAACGTGGTCGATACCGTCGGCGCGGGCGACGGGTTTGCCGTCGGGGTGATTAGCGCCCTGCTGGAAGGCAAACCGCTTAAGCAGGCGGTAGAGCGGGGGAATAAAATCGGCTCGCTGGCGATCCAGGTCCAGGGCGACAGCGAAGGTCTGCCGACGCGCGAACAGCTTGGCGAGGGGTGACGTCCTCGACCCTCACCCTAACCCTCTCCCTGAGGGAGAGG
>Ga0302349_1002979_pt1 | contig 10206 bp, 8 predicted proteins | sample PhyAR1_FD_202176 | JGI IMG/M metagenome (GOLD analysis project Ga0302349, IMG submission 202176) | Leaf surface microbial communities from alfalfa plants in UC Gill Tract Community Farm, Albany, California, United States - DLSL A.R1... | ecosystem: Host-associated > Plants > Phyllosphere >...
TGTCCGAGACCATCACCGATGGGAAAATCGAGATCGTCACGCGTGAAGACGGCCGTGCGCTGGAACTCATCCGCCACGATGCCGCCCACGTCATGGCCGAAGCCGTGCAGGAGCTCTGGCCCGGTACGCAGGTGACGATCGGCCCTGTCATCGAGAACGGCTTCTATTACGACTTCGCCAAGAACGAACCCTTCACGCCGGAAGATCTGCCGAAGATCGAAAAGCGCATGAAGGAAATCATTCTGCGCAACAAGCCGTTTACACGGGAGGTCTGGTCGCGCGAGAAGGCCAAGGAAGTGTTCGCCGCCAAGGGCGAGAACTACAAGGTCGAGCTGGTCGACGCCATTCCGGAAGGTCAGGACCTGAAGATCTATTATCAGGGTGACTGGTTCGATCTCTGCCGTGGTCCGCATATGGCGTCCACGGGGCAGATCGGCACGGCCTTCAAGCTGATGAAGGTGGCCGGGGCCTATTGGCGCGGTGACAGCAACAATGCGATGCTGTCGCGCATCTACGGCACCGCCTGGGCGACGCAGGAAGAGCTGGACAATTATCTCCACGTGCTGGCTGAAGCCGAAAAGCGTGACCACCGCCGCCTCGGCCGCGAAATGGACCTGTTCCATTTCCAGGAAGAAGGCCCGGGCGTCGTCTTCTGGCACGGCAAGGGCTGGCGCATGTTCCAGACGCTGACGGCCTATATGCGCCGCCGGCTCGCCAACACCTATCAGGAAGTCAATGCACCACAGGTGCTGGACAAGTCGCTCTGGGAAACCTCCGGTCACTGGGGCTGGTATCAGGAAAACATGTTCGCGGTGAAATCCGCCCATGCCTTCACCCATCCCGATGACGAGGAAGCCGATCAGCGCGTGTTTGCCCTGAAGCCGATGAACTGCCCGGGTCACGTACAGATCTTCAAGCATGGCTTGAAGTCTTACCGCGAAATGCCCGTCCGTCTTGCGGAATTCGGCACCGTGCATCGTTATGAAGCTTCCGGTGCTCTGCACGGCCTGATGCGCGTTCGCGGCTTCACGCAGGACGATGCGCATGTCTTTTGCACGGAAGAGCAGATGGCGGCGGAATGCCTGCGCATCAACGACCTGATCCTCTCCGTCTACGAGGATTTCGGTTTCAGCGAAGTCGTCGTCAAGCTCTCCACGCGCCCGGAAAAGCGCGTCGGTTCCGACGATCTGTGGGATCGCGCCGAAAGCGTGATGATGGATGTTCTGAAGACCATCGAGGAACAGTCCGAAGGCCGCATCAAGACCGGCATCCTGCCGGGCGAGGGCGCGTTCTACGGGCCGAAGTTCGAATATACGCTGAAGGACGCCATCGGCCGTGAATGGCAATGCGGCACGACGCAGGTGGACTTCAACCTGCCGGAACGTTTTGGTGCCTTCTATATCGACCATAACTCGGAGAAGACCCAGCCGGTGATGATCCACCGCGCCATCTGCGGCTCGATGGAGCGTTTCCTCGGCATTCTTATCGAGAACTTCGCCGGCCATATGCCGCTGTGGTTTGCGCCGCTTCAGGTCGTGGTCGCGACGATTACCTCGGATGCCGATGATTACGGTCGCGAAGTGGCCGAAGCGCTGCGCGAGGCCGGCATGGCGGTCGAGACCGACTTCCGCAACGAGAAGATCAACTACAAGATCCGTGAGCATTCGGTGACCAAGGTTCCGGTCATCATCGTCTGCGGAAGGAAAGAGGCGGAAGAGCGCACCGTCAACATCCGCCGTCTCGGTTCGCAGAACCAGACGCCGATGTCGCTGGAAGATGCGATTACGAGCCTTGTGGACGAGGCAACGCCGCCGGATGTGAAGCGCAAGCTTGCGGCGAAGAAGCAGGCTGCGTGAGAAATGATAACGGCCCCTTCGGGGGCCGTTTTTGTTTTTGGGGATGTGCGGGTAATTTCACTGCCAAAGGCGACGCATTCACCTCCGTCACCCCGGACTGGATCCGGGGTCCAGTGCGATCAAGTCCTTGATCGCGAAAGACTCTCTTCACGACGCAGACACGTCGTGGCTGGATGCCGGATCAAGTCCGGCATGACGGATGAGATGTAGGTGACACCTACTCGAAATCCCCGGTCATATCTTCCGGCGCCTGATCCTTCATCAGCACTTCCACATCCGAATCCCGGCCGGAGGTCACTTTGAAGTTGCGCTGGAAAACCTTGTCCTTGTTGCGGGCGATGGCGGTATATTCGCCTTCCGCCAGCACCATGGTCGAAAAGGCGCTGACGCTTTCGTTCACCACGTCGCCGCCGCCGTTGAGCACCGACCAGGCCGTATCGGCAATGGCTTCGCCGCCTTCTTCGGAGACGAGCTTGAGGGTGATCTGAGCGGCCTGATGCTGGAGCGTCGCTTCCGTCAGCTTGCCGGCTTCCACCTGGATGTCGGCGCGCACCACCGCATTGACGTTGCCATATTCGGAAACGACGTGATAGGTGCCGGCATTTAGGCGCACGATGGTGTTGGGCTTGATATCGGCCATGACGAGGCCGCGCTCGCCATCGGGGCGGGCGTCTGACGAATAGACGGAAAATTTGAGCTGGTTGCCGGAAATCTGCTTGTCGGAGCCCGCAACCGCATTCAGCACGAAGCCGCCGGCATCGAGAATCAGCACCTGTTTCTGCACATTGCCGGAGGTCGGGACATTGAGTTTCTTGGTGACGCCCGCACGGCCGAAGGCGACGTTGACGAAATATTCGCCCGGCACCAGATGGAATTCCGCCGAGCCGCCTTCCGAGCTTGCCAGCATCGGCAACTTGCCGTCCGCGCCGGGAATGGGGCTGAAGACGCGCCAGGACAGACCTTCCTTCACCGCTTCGCCTTCGCTGGTCAGCTTGGCTTCCATGCTGATATCGCGGGCGGTGCTTTCCGGGGCGTTGGGTGCGGAAGGGGCGGTGAAAGCGTTCAGCTTCGGCATTTTCGGCGTGCCGCCGAGCTGCTTGAAGTCTTTGAAGGCATCCTGCGAAAAAGCGGCTTGCGATAAAAGGCCAAGCACGGCACATGCAATGGTCAGACGTGCCGCGATTTTGATTGCCGACATTTTCGATACCGATTGACTTCTTGATTTTCCCGGATCACTTCAAAACCAATGCCGTGGCTATTTCAAGGCCCATGTTTTTGCGATGACAGCAGAATGGAAGATTTTTGATCATGACAAATGATATCAAGCTCCTCGATTATCTCAAGGTTCGCCGTTCCACGCCGGCCCTGCAACTTGCCGAGCCGGGGCCTTCGAAGGCGGAAATCGAGGACATCCTGCGCCTTGCCGTGCGCGTGCCTGACCATGGCAAGCTCGCCCCCTGGCGCTTCGTCGTCTATCGCGGCGAGGAGCGCGTGCGTCTCGGTGAGACGGCGCTGAGGATTGCGCTTGAAAAGAACCCGGAACTGGACCTGCAGCAGCAGGAAGCGGAACGCACCCGCTTCACCCGCGCGCCCGTCGTTGTCGCCGTCATCAGCACCGCAAAGCCGCATTTCAAGATTCCGGAATGGGAACAGGTCATGTCCGCCGGCGCTGTGTGCCTCAACCTCATCTTCGCCGCCAATGCCAGCGGTTTTGCAGCGAACTGGCTGACCGAGTGGTTTGCTTTCGATTCCGCATTTCTCGCGGAAATCGAGGTCGGTGCGGAAGAGAAGGTCGCCGGGTTCATTCATATCGGCTCGACGACATTCCCGCCGGTGGAGCGGCCGCGGCCGGAGCTTGCCGACGTCGTCACCTGGGTCGGGGACGTTTGATGTTTTACACCACGGACACCAACCAGCATGGCCTGCCGCATGATCCGTTCAAGGCCATCGTCGCACCGCGTCCGATCGGCTGGATCGGCTCGAAGGGCAGGGACGGTTCCCTCAACCTCTCGCCCTATTCCTTCTTCAATGCGATTTCGGACCGGCCAAAGCTTGTGATGTTCTCCTCCAGCGGCAGGAAGGACAGTCTGCGCAATGTCGAGGAAACCGGCGTCTTCACCGCCAATCTCGTCAGCCGCCATCTGGTGGACCGGATGAATGCGTCTTCTGCCCCCGTTGGTTATGATGTCGATGAGTTCGCCCTTGCCGGTCTCACCGCTGTCGACGGGCGGGTGGTGGATGCGCCTTTCGTGGGCGAGGCGCTGGCGGTTCTGGAGTGCCGCGTGACCCAGATACAGCAGCTTAAGGACGTCGACGGCCAGCCGGCGGATTCGTGGATGGTGATCGGACAGGTCATGGCGATCCATATCGATGAAACGATCATTCGCGACGGGCGCATCGATATGGGGCTGTCGCGACCCGTGGCGCGCATGGGCTATATGGATTACTGCGATGGCGGCAGCGATGTATTCCAGCTGCAGCGCCCCTCTACTGCGCCGTCAATATAGTCCTTCTTCGGCGGCGGTTAATTTTTATGGTGAACCAAACGTAAACCATTTGCGCCTAGAGTTTTATACATGGTGGCGGCGATGATGCCGCCATCCATTGTTGCGAATGTTTTCGAGGCTCAGGTGATCGTACAGGCATTTCTTCGCTGGTCTGAAAAGGCTGGCTCGACCGAGCGGGCGAAGGCCGCCAATGCTCTCGGCCGTGCCTATCTTCAGTCCGACATGGCGCGCGAGAACCGCGATGCCGCCTATATGGCGATGACCTATCTGCTCGACGATCCTTCGCCGCGTGTGCGACTGGCGCTTGCCGAAGCGCTGGCGGATGCCCATGACGCACCGCGCGCCATTCTCGTTTCACTCGCCGAAGACGAGCCGGAAATTGCCTGCACCGTCATTGCACGTTCACCGGTTCTCGGCGAGGCCGATCTGGTCGATCTCGCCGGGCGCGGCGAAAGCCTGACGCGCGCGCTCATCGCCGCAAGGCCGGGACTGCCGCGCGGTGTCTGCGCAGCGCTTGCCGAAGTCGGCGATCTGCCGGAAACCATCATCCTGCTCGAAAACGACGATGCCTTCATCACGCCGTTTTCGCTCAGGCGCATCGCCGAGCGCCATGGCTCGGACGCCGATATTCGCGACCTCCTGCTCCGCCGCGAGGCGCTGCCCGCCGATGCACGTCACCTGTTGATGGGCCGCATCAGCGAAGCTCTCGCGGGCTCCGCGTTGGTTCACGCAATGATCGCACGCAACCGCGCCGACAGTCTTTTCCGCGAGGCGGAAGATTCCGCCACCATCCTTATCGCCGCCAGTGTCTCCTCGCCGGAGCTGCCGGCGCTGGTGGAGCATCTGCGCCAGCGGCTGGAACTGACGCCGGCGCTGCTCATCCATGCCGTCTGTTCGGGCCGGCTGGAATTTTTCACGGCGACCATGGTCAATCTCTCCGGTCTCGATGACCGCAAGGTGCGCGCCATTCTGGCGACCGGACGGCCGCATGCCTTGAAGGCGCTGTTCCAGTCGGTCGGTCTTTTCGGCGATGTTGTCGATGTCTTCATGGAGGCGACGCTGATGTGGCGCCGTGCCGCCCGCTCGCAGCTCTCTGACGTGGCGGCCTACGTCTCGGCGGAACTGCTGGCGCATTTCCGCGACGTCAACGGTTCCGAAACGCTGTTCGAACTGCTGCATGCCGTGCGCAAGCTCGCCATCGCCGAAGAGCGGCAGAAGGCGCGGTATTATGCGGAAGCGCTGACGGTCGAGGCGGCGTAGCGTCCGGGTTTCCGCGGGTGCATCCTCTCACCCTCATTCCTGTGCTTGTCACAGGAATCCAGCCAGCCCAAGTCCTTGGGCTGAAAGGACTCCTCCCGCCGCGCGGACGCGCGTCGACTGGATTCCTGTGACAAGCACAGGAATGAGGGTAGTGTGCGCTTTCCTCTCACAGGAAACCTCTGCATTGCAGCGGGAAAGAAAGCGAGCGTGACATTTCCCGCAATTACTTATCGAACCGCTTGGCGATCCACGAATAGCTGTTTTCAACCATCCTCACCGGCGTTCCCAAAAGATGCTTTATGCCTTCGGTGGAAGGCAGGATACGGCTGACGCGGCTGATTGCCTGTCTGGTGAGGCTTTCCTCTTCCTTCGGCGTAACAGCCACCGTTGCCTGCGGTGCAGTGGCCGGCGCCGAGGCGGGAGGTTGCGTGCCGGCCGTCTGCGGAGCCTGTTCGCCCGGTGTCTGGCACACGGCCACCACCACGGGGTAAGGCGCGTTGGCGTAACGCTCCAGCTCCTTTTCCGACACGGCGTCGCACAGTTCGATGCTCGTCCAGCGCTGCTGGGAGGTGGCGAGGTAATGGCAATCGGTGGCGCTGTCGTCGCAGCCAAGGAAGGTCATGAGAACGAGGGCTGTTTTCATGGTGTGTGTTGCCTCTGTCGGGAATTATGCTCTAGAAACTCATCTATCCCGATTGCAGTGACATTACGACGAAATACGCATTTTATAGAGAAGGCAGGCATCGCATTGGCCACCGAAATCAAGCTTGAAACACCCCGGCAGGATGCGGTTCTGCGCCTCATCGACCTTTCCAACGCCTATATGGCCTCGCTTTACCCGGCCGAGAGCAATCATCTGGTCGATATCGGCGCGCTCGAGCAGGACAATGTCTCGTTTTTCGTGGCCCGGCACGATGGCCGCGTGGTCGGCTGCGGCGCGCTGGTGGAGGCGGGAGACGGCACGGCGGAGGTGAAGCGCATGTTCGTCGATCCCGAGGCGCGGGGATTGCGGATCGGCAAGCTGATCATGGATACGCTTGTCGCGCGCGGCGCCGAGCTTGGCCTTTCCGCCATCCGTCTCGAAACCGGCATCAGCCAGCCGGAGGCGATCGGTCTTTACCGCAAGGCGGGGTTTATGGAGATCGAGGCCTTTGCGCCTTACAGGCCGGATCCGCTCAGCCTGTTCATGGAGAAGGTGCTTTAGGCCTACGGCGCGAGTTTGCCTTATCCTGCACGTCATCCTCGGCCCTGTGCCACTACTGTCCGGTTTAAATTTGCGGCCATTGGAAGGCCATCTGGTTTTGGTTTGTGGGTTTGTCTGGTGGCGGGTTTAGAAGCCGATCGGTGCGTCGCCGGTGCATGAGGTTTGCGCGTACCAGCCGGGCGAAGGCGAGTGGGCTTGGCACGGTCTTCTGGTCAGCCTGCGCCAATCGCAGGAGCAGGTACGCGATCAGGGCGACAGCGATCTGGATGCGCACGGCATTTTCTGACGTGCCGAGGAAATGGCTGATCTTCAGCGTCTGCTTGACCCAGCGGAAGAACAGTTCGATCGCCCAACGGCGCTTGTAGAGATCGGCGATCTCGTGAGCCGGTGCATCGAGATCATTGGAGAAGATGCGCAACACCTTTCCCGTCTCGGTCCTGATGGTGATCTCGCGGACCGGATCGCTGAACGGATTTTTGCGGCTTTTGGCCTGGCGGGCCGGCAAAAGGCCGATGCGGTCGGACAGGATGACACCGTCGCCGTCCACCGCCTGCTCATGGGTGACCGTCAGCGGCGTATGCGACTTGAACCGGGTGACGATCCGGCATCCGGCTTTGTCCAGCTTGGCCCACCAGCCGAAATCATAATAGCCAAGATCAAAGACATAGGTTGCGCCTGATGCAATCGGCATGGCCTTGGCAGCCGTGATGTCGTTGATATTGGCCGGCGTGACCGCCGCATAGATCGGTTGTTCGGCATCCGCATCGTAGACGATGTGGACCTTGACGCCGCAGGCTTGATGGGAAAACCGCGCCCACTGCGATCCGGCACCGGAGAGGCGAACCCCTGTCGCATCGATGAGGTAGGTTGCCTCGCCCACCGCCCGGCGCAGGCCGCGTCCCGCCATTGCCACCATCTGCGCAAACAGCCCGGCAAAGACAGGGCTCGGACGCAGACGATTGGCATCGGCAAGCGTCGAGCGCGACACCGGCTTTGCGCCGACATGATAGAGCCGTGCAGAGTGGCTCTCCAGACCAAAGACGATCTCGCGCAGGCTCACCGAACCCGCCAACTGCCCATACAGGAGGGCGACGAACTGGCTTTTGGTCGACAGCCGGCGGACATGCTTGTCAGCCCCGTGTTCATCCACAAGCCGCTCAAACGCCGCCCAGGGAATACGCTTCAAAAGATCATGAAAGACGCTATTCTTGTGCCGCACGGTGTTGCTCCTCTTTCGTGTCCGAGATCGTCGCCAAACGCTCGAATACGAGTAGAATCAACACCGTGCGCCATGTCCACCAAATTTAAACCGGACAGCAGTGGGACAAGCCCAAGGATGACGAAAGCAAAGCTCTGACACTTTGCCAGCGGTCTGATGGCCGCATCAAATCCGGCCATGACTGTCGCCAGCGGCGATTTATTTCTTCTGGTCCAGCGCGTGACGGCCGAAGTCCGGTGCGTCGACATCCTGGCCCGCCTGCACGATGGAGCGGCGAATGGCGCGAGTGCGGGAAAACAGTTCGAACAGCTTGTCGCCCTCTCCCCAGCGGATCGCCCTTTGCAGGGACGCCAAGTCTTCGGAAAACCGCGCCAGCATCTCAAGGATCGCATCCTTGTTATGCAGGCAGACATCGCGCCACATGGTGGGATCGGAGGCGGCGAGACGGGTGAAATCGCGGAAACCGGAGGCGGAATATTTGATGACTTCCGATTCGGTCACCGTCTCCAGATCATCCGCCGTGCCGACGATATTGTAAGCGATGATATGCGGCAGATGCGACACGATCGCCAAGACCTTGTCGTGATGTTCGGCATCCATCTCATCGACGCGCGAACCAAGCGCCCGCCAGAAATCCTTCAGCCTTTCCAGAGCCTCGGCATCCGTGCCCGGCAGCGGCGTGAAGATGCACCAGCGGTCGCGGAAGAGACCGGCAAAACCGGCATCCGGGCCGGATTTTTCCGTACCCGCCAGCGGATGGCCGGGAATGAAATGCACATTGTCAGGCATATGCGGCGCCATCTGCGCAATGACCGAGGCCTTGGTGGAGCCGACATCGGTAACGATGGCGCCCGGCTTCAGATGTGGCGCGATCTGCTGCGCAACGCTCTCGGAAGCACCGACCGGCACCGAGACGATGACGAGATCGGCATCCTTTACCGCTTCCGCCGCCGAAACGGTGTAATCCGTGCCAAGCGCCAGTTCTTCCGCCCGTTTCAGCGTGTCTTCGCTGCGGGTGGAAATGGTCACATGGCGGGCAAGCCCCAGCTCCTTGATATCGCGGGCAATCGACGAGCCGATCAGGCCGATGCCGATCAGCGCGATGCGTTCAAACATGATCTCAGCCATCACGCCTGCCCCATGAACTCGGTGAGGGCCGCGATGACGCCGAGATTGGCCTCTTCCGAACCGACGGTCATTCTCAGCGCATTCGGGAAACCGTAACCACGTACCGCACGCAGAATATAACCGCGGCGGCTCAGGAACTCGTCCGCATCCGACGCGCGCTTGCCGTCCTGATCCGGGAAATGGATGAGGATGAAGTTGGTGACGGATGGCGTGACGGTGAGGCCGAGGCCGGTAAAGGTCGTGACCAGCTTTTCCATCCACAGCGCGTTATGCGCCACCGCCTTCTCTACGAAGGCCTGATCGCGGATTGCCGCAGCACCCGCCGCGATGGCCGGCGCGCTCATGTTAAACGGGCCGCGCACGCGGTTCAATGCATCGATGACAGCGGCCGGACCATACATCCAGCCCACGCGCAAGGCAGCGAGGCCATAGACCTTCGAGAAGGTTCGCGTCATCACCACGTTGCGGTTGCCGGAAACCAGCTCCAGCCCGGCCTCATAGTCGTTCTTGCGCACATATTCGGCATAGGCCGCATCCAGCACCAGAACGACATGTTTCGGCAGGCCGGCCTGCAGGCGGCGGATTTCCGCAACGGGAACATAGGTGCCGGTGGGATTGCCCGGATTGGCGACGAAAACCATCTTGGTCTTCGGCGTCACGGCTGCGAGGATCGCATCCACATCCACCGCACAATCCTTTTCCTTCACCGTCACCGGGGTCGCGCCCGCACCCATGATCTGGATCTTGTAAACGAGGAAACCGTGTTCGGTGATGATCGCCTCATCGCCCGCGCCCAGATAAACGTGGCAAAGCAGGCCGAGAAGCTCGTCCGAACCGTTGCCGCACATGATATTCGCGATGTTGAGACCGTGCACGTCGGCAATCGCCTGGCGCAGCGCGATCGCCTGACCGTCCGGATAGATTTCCAGATGGCTGGCAGCCGTGCCGAAAGCCTCTATCGCCTTCGGGCTCGGCCCAAGCGGCGTTTCGTTGGAGGAGAGCTTATAAACCTTCGCGACGCCGTCCACATGT
>Ga0302349_1002981_pt1 | contig 10205 bp, 14 predicted proteins | sample PhyAR1_FD_202176 | JGI IMG/M metagenome (GOLD analysis project Ga0302349, IMG submission 202176) | Leaf surface microbial communities from alfalfa plants in UC Gill Tract Community Farm, Albany, California, United States - DLSL A.R1... | ecosystem: Host-associated > Plants > Phyllosphere >...
AGTCTAAAAACTAGTATTAAGACTATCACTAACTTAAGTGATACCAACTGTCTGGAGATTCATGGGGCCAGTCTAGTTAGAAAGGCCCACGAACGATACTAGGGATATTATCAAACACGCATTAATCTGCTTAGAGAGTATTTGGCAGCCTCATCACCGTTATCAAAAGGCTGGCGTTATGCTCGGAGACTTCTACGATCACGGTATTTCGCAGCTAAACCTGTTTGATGAATTTAGCCCTAAACCTAACAGTGAAGCGCTGATGAAAGTGCTTGATGAGATAAACAATAAAGGGCGTTGCAAGGTGTGGTTTGCTGGGCAGGGAATACAGAGAGGCTGGCAGATGAAACGAAACATGTTATCCCCTGCATATACCACGCGATTTAATGAACTGCCGATAGCCATGGCTCACTAGAATAAACACCGTTGAAAGGAAATAGAACATGCCTATATTAGATGAGGATATGTATAGGTATCCTGAACACCTGAGGGAAGAGTTAGCCGCTCTCCCTCCACGGGCTGGGGTATATATATTTCATGGCTCAAGTAAAACAATGCCGCTGTATATTGGTAAAAGCGTCAATATCCGCTCGCGTGTTATGTCGCATTTTCGCAATAAAAATGAAGCTAAATTGCTTCACTTAACCACCCATATTCACTATATCGAAATGTCGGGTGAGCTTGGTGCCTTACTAACAGAAGCGCGACTGATAAAAGAGCAAAAGCCGCTATTTAATAAAAGATTACGACATACCAAGCAACTTTGCTCATTACGATTATGCCTTAGTGGCGTAGAGGTCGTTTATGCTGACGATCGTAACTTTGCTCATGAGGCACAGTTATTTGGCTTGTTTTCTAATAAATCAGCAGCGTTTGATGCATTGAGAACAGTCGCCGATCAACAAAGACTTTGCTATGGCGTGCTTGGCCTCGAACGGATCGCTAAAGGGCGGGCATGTTTTCGCTATAGTCTTAATCGTTGTGCGGGGGCATGTTGTGGTGAAGATCCATTAGACGCGCATCAGCAGCGCCTGATACAGGCGATGGAGTGCGTGCGGGTGCAATGTTGGCCATATAAGGGAAAAATTGCAGTAGAGGAAAGCAGTAGCGAGCTGACGCAATATCACATTATCAATAACTGGTTTTATTTAGGGACAGTCAACGATTTGAAAGATGCCGAATCGTTAAATAATACCGCAGCGAACTTTGATCGGGATGGCTATAAAATATTGTGTAAACCGCTACTCAGCGAGCGGTTTAAAATAATTACATTAGATTGATATAGATTTAAGCGCGCGAGGTGATGCCGCGCATTGTGGAGCATGCTAAGTATACAAAATGTGAATAATTTGATGTAGATCATTCATTTGTGTTGAGTGTATGTTACGTTAAATGCTCATAATGAGCATGGAGTGTTATATGAAAAAAATTATTTTAGCTACAGCCCTCGCTTTCTCAATGACGGCATTCAGTGCCACTGCGGCAGATCTGATTTCCAAGGATGAAGCACATCATTTTAAATATGAGTATATTGGTAATGTATCTGTAGGCGCGACTAACGGTGAAGTTGGTTCTCCTTCCGATCTGCATGAGCGATTATCAAAACTGGCAGATGAAAAGGGGGGCAAATACTACGTGATTATTGCCGCTCGTGAGCATGGCCCTAACTTTGAAGCTGTAGCTGAAGTTTTCAAATAAACAAAATGAATATAAGGGCTACTTCATAGTAGCCTTTTTACATAACAGCTCGACTATTAAGATCCCATCAGCTGAAACCACGCCCGATAATCTATTTATTACACTCAGAATTTCTACATATCATCGCATTTTATTTTTCCACCAGGTAAGGCAAGCGCATTTTGCTTTGAAAAGCACTTTTGGTTACGCCTAAAACTATGCCTGATATTTATCAATAAACGTGTATATCAGCCACGGCTACTTGAGATGCTGAAAATGAGTTGCGGCTTTGATCCCAGACTTTTATAACCTATCTTCAAATATTCTTAAAAAAAACTGTACAATAGCAGGACGCGAAAAACACCAGCCATAGATAATATGGATAGTAACTAAAATGTAATCAAGGTGATGGAATGCTTGAGCTATTTGATGTCAGTTACGAAGAACTGAATGGGGTTCGTTCTGATGAACTCTATCGACTGAGAAAAAAAACGTTCAGTGATCGGTTGGGGTGGGATGTTGTCTGCAACAAAGACATGGAGTTTGATGAATTTGATAACCCTAACACACGTTACATTCTAGGGTTGTATGAGGGGCAGCTGGTTTGTAGCGTACGTTTTGTCCCGCTGGATGAGCCTAATATGATTACTCATACGTTTCAGGCTTGTTTTTCTGATGTGCCTTTACCCGCCGGTGAAACCGAATCAAGCCGATTCTTTGTTGATAAATCACGTGCGAGAGATTTGTTAGGCGAGCGATATCCGTTAAGTCAGGTGCTATTTTTAGCGATGATAAATTATGCGAGGCATTATGGTTGCAACGGTATTTACACTATCGTTAGCCGAGCAATGCTGACAATACTGAAACGTTCAGGTTGGCAAATTAAACCGCTTAAGGAGGCATATCTGAGTGAGGATGAGCGAATTTATCTGGTTTACCTCCCGACAGACATTGCCAGCCAAACGAAGATGGCGGCAAAAATAAGCGCTTCAGTGAGTGATATTCAGTCCCAACTTGTTAATTGGCCTATGTCGATAGCCGTTACGCCGGCATTGGTGTAATAAGATCAAGTTCAACGCCCAACCTGATTGCTTGTCGGGCGTTGCTTACTCCGAGTTTACTCACGACATTGCCCATATGAAATTTAACCGTGCGTACTGAAATACCTACGATCGTCGCGATTTCAGCATAGGTTTTCCCCATACTTGCCCAATAGAGCACTTCGTTTTCACGCAGTGTAAAAATGGGTTTATCTGCATCGATCTCACTGTCTTCTTTACCAAAAGATATCGACTGAACGAGATGGTACATTTGTTCATTAATGTCGATGAGGTGCATCTGGATATTGCCACGCTCGGATGCTAACTTTTTCTCAAGATTGTCTTTCATATTGCTGTCTATGATCAAAGATAAAAGTGCCAAGTTATTTAAATGATCGTGCAGTACGAAGGTAAATCCATTGGCAATATTGTATTGTTTGGATAGCGAAAAAATCTTTGAGATCTTGAGGTCTGACATCAGCGTGATGTTTTCGTCCCATGCGAAGGGCGAAGTGCGTTTGAACGCGGTTAGAATGACCGGATCAATATGCTGTAAATTGTTAGTGCGGTAGAGGTTAACCCACTCATCGGGGTAGCTTGAAATGATAAGTAGTTTTGACGGATTTTTTTTATTGATGACCGTGTATGCGTACTCAGGACTGCCTAAATGCGATAATTTTCTATCGATATAATCTCGGAGCGTTTCCGTTAGTATCGGATTTTCATTGAAAACAGAAAACATTTGGGCTCCTAGACGTTCATTTCCCATGTCTGACTGAAAACATGCACTTAAGTACAGGGCGCAAAGTACTTAAGTACAACTTACAGAACTTAGCCAATGACTTATAATGCCCCGGTAAGCTGAAGGTAAAAAAACCTGACCACGAGAGTCAGGTAGCTAATTCAGCCAACACCAGGGAAAAATCTCTGGACAGTGGATTTGCAAAGCCAATACTGTCCAGAGAGCCTTTACTTTAGCACCACTTAAATTTCGTTTCAAACACTCCCCCCTTTGTTTCTCATAAGTGCTCAAAAAACCTCCTTACTTCAACATTAGCAAAACGAATCAGATTTATTTCAATTAACTAAGTACTCTGTTTTTTTTGCTGAAATAAGCGCCAATTTATAACATCATTTTGTGCTGAGCGATGAATAGCATTTTTAGTACATGAATGCATAAGTAAGGTTAGACGGTTACTCACATTTGATGTTTTATTCGTTAATTTCTTTCTTGAGGTGGCGTAGGATTACAGATAAAGAATAACGGTGATGTACCTTAGCAAATTCGAGTTGAACATTGCTGCTGAGATTATATTGGTCATGTGTTATTGGGTAAGTGCCGATACGGTTGATTGAAAGCGTTGGCACGCTAACATGAGGAGTTATCAGATGGGGGTATTATGTTTCTAACCAGTTTTATCTTTGATAAAAAACAATATGATGAAGAGTTTTATATGCTGGATAAAAAAATAGAAGACTTTTCAAATAATATCGCAGGGTTTATTGGGATGGAGTCATTCACTGATACAAATAGTGGTCGACTGATAAACAATTATTACTGGGAGAACCGCGAAGGACTTGAGCTACTTATGGGCAATGTAGAGCACTTACGCGCCAAAGAGCAAAGCAGCAAGTGGATTTCTGGCTTCCAAGTGGTTATTGCTAAAATCGAAGGTGCCCACAATGTAAATTTGAGTCACCCATTATCAGGGCATCCAATGCCTTATCGTGGAGAACAGTGAGTGACTCAATGAGCCCGGGGTCTGACAAGCGTATCTGCGTAGCTAATCACACAGATACGCTTCAAGCAGGGGCTTAGATGAATACTGTTAGTTTTCTACCTTATCACTTCTCGGCATTGCCATTTTTTCACCTCGTGAATGGGAGCATAGCGCGATACCCGCTACAATAAATAGAGCGCTTACAGCATGGTATACATGAAGTTGGGCATGCAAAAATAGTATACTAAATACGCCTCCGCTGAGCGGAATAATGTGAGAGAAGATTTCCCCACGTGTCGCGCCAATAGTGGCAATACCTTTATTCCAAAGAAGATATGAGAGCCACGATGGAAATATTATCAGATAGACGAGTCCTATTAAAAATCCAGACTCAACATAAGGCGCTAGGGAGGGTACACCGTCTTTAATGATTGTCAGCGCTAAGATAGGCAGTAATACCCCAGCACCTAATGTCGCGCTGACTGCCACAAAGGCATTACCTTTCACTTCACGCGGCTTTATGCGTAAAAAAGCACAATACACAGCCCAGCTAATAGCCGATCCCATTGTCCAGATATCACCTCGATTTAGCTGATTAAAGAGGTCAACGTGTGAAATATTTCCTTGCAGGATTAGACAGACTACGCCCAAAGAACTGAGTATGACTCCACCGATGTTTCGTGATGATATTGTCTCCTTAAATATAAAGTGATTAATCAGTAATACCATCGCGGGCGTTGTTGATAAATATATGGCAGCATTAAGGGATGAGGTGTATTGCAAGCCAATATAAAGCGTTAGTGGAAATAAAACCTGCCCACAGAGTGCAAGAAATAGGATAACACCGGCAGATTTTTTCATGGCAGGCCATTGTTCTCGCACCTGCCGAAAATATAATGCCATCAGCATAGCGGCTGTAAAAATCCAGCGTGCAGCTGAAAGAATAATAGGGTTTGCGGTAGTGACTAGCACATGGCCTACCACATAGTTTCCACCCCAAAAGCACGCAGCAAGGCTAAGTAGGAGGTAGGGCATAACTGCTCCAGAAAAGTATTGGCTTAATTGTTAGATCAAGACTACGGCCAATAAATGCTAGGATGCTAATATAAAGTTTTCATCCTTGGGTATAGGTTAAAACTATGAACTTTACATTGAGGCAACTTGAATTTTACATTGCATTAGCTGAGACTTTGCAGATATCAAAAGCAGCTAACCGATGTCATATTTCGCAGTCCTCAATGACGGTATCTATGCGTAATCTTGAGGAGGCACTAAGCAGTCAGTTGTTTGTTCGGCATCCAAAAGGGGTTCGTCTCACGCAGTCTGGGGAGCGATTCCTTAACCACGCACGCAAAATTGTTATGGATAGCCACGTAGCATTGGAAGATCTGCAACATCAGCCGGAAACCGCGAGTGGTACAGTACGTATTGGTATTGCTGAAACGCTGTCGGCTTATTTGTTGCCTAATATTCTGAGCGATATAAAAAACCGTTTCCCGCTGATGGAGATTATTTTTGAAGAGGCGGCTTCTCCGGTTCTTGTTAGCGCATTGCGCCAACAACGATTCGATTTCTGTTTATTGTTGACTTCCAATATAAACCATGACGCTGATTTGCAGATTGAGACATTTATACGCTCTCAGAGAAAACTATGGACACCTATTGGTCACCCATTATTGAGTCTACCAATGGTGACTCTTTCTGATGTGGAAAAGTATCCCTTTCTGTTGTTAGTGACTGACGAATATGCAGAGGTATTTCAAGATTATTGGCAGAGTCGACAATGTGTTCCTGATGTTCATTTTCGAACTAATTCTTTCGAAGCTATTCGAAGTCTCGTTGCCCAAGGCAAAGGTGTAACTATTTTATCGGATTTAGTTTATCGACCATGGTCTTTGGATGGGCTTCGAGTCGTGCGCAGAACTATTGATAATTGCATTACGTATATGGATGTTGGCGTTGTGAATGCTAAGGCCGCTGTCTTGTCACCAGACAGCAGGCGATTAGTTGATTTTCTCCGCCAAAGGATCATGCGATTTAGCGATGGGCAATGAAACCTTCTTAGATGGTGGGTATCAATTTTTAGATAAGGCGTTAGTATCCCGCGGCTTTATTCGCCGATTTAATTCTTGAATCCATTGTCGAGCGGCTGTGGTCATCTTTTGCCTGCATAATACCACCGGCGGCGCCGATCCAATCACTGGCAGTACAACCCGATAAGATAAAAATAGCGGAAAGGAACGTTGTTTTTAGCATGGTGAATCCCAATAAGTATTGAAAAATTAGAATAGTAGTAAAAATGCGTAGCCATAATATCACTGGCACTATAAATGTACTGTTTAGAGAGGGATGTTTTTAAACCTTGTTTGGAATTTGTTTAACGTATTGCGCGAATATTAATTTATTAAAAATAAAAACCATGCTAGCGATTAACGGTCTAGCTATCAGTATAGGCGCTATTTTTCTTGCCATTACTGCGTGAGGTTAAGCGATGCGGTTTGGTAAAAACGCTGGCTTCTGAGAGGAAGACCAGCGTAGTGATAACAAGATAAAGTTAATTCGTAGTTTTTGATGTTTTCGACTCGTTGCGACCTGCCATAACGCCACCATCAATATCCCATACGGCACCTGTTACCCAAGAGGCTTTATCGGACAAGAGAAAAGTAATGGTTTCGGCGATATCACGTGGCGTGCCTACGCGACCGATCGGATGAAAACTATGGAAGCTTTCCATGACGTCATTCACTTCGTCTTTAGGAATAAAACCTTCATAGATTGGCGTTTGCACAACCGCAGGCGATACTGCATTGACGCGGATGCCATCGGCACCGAGCTCAATGGCCATATTTTTAGTTAATGCATGCAGACCCGCTTTTGCCATTGAGTAAGCGGAAGAGGGGGTTGCGCCAATTGCCTGCTGGGCCCACATCGAACCAATGTTAACGATAGCGCCTTTTATATGAGCGGCTAGCATATTTTTCACGACATCACGTGTAATGAAAAATATAGATTTATTAATATTCATATATTTATCGTAGTCGTCTTCTTCGTGATCGATAAAAGGCTTGGGGAAAAAAACACCGGCGGCATTGACGAGCAGGCTGATATCTTGATGTTCGCTGTTAATAATCTGCCTAATATGCTGCATTCCGCTTGTTGTCATTAGGTCAGCTACGATAGCTGTTACTTTGCCTAGTGAGGCTAATACTTGCAGCGCAGTGTCCGCTTTCGCTGGGTGGTTTCCAACCAACACGACTTCTCCTCCTTGCGCCAGCACAATGCGTGCTGATTCAAACCCCATACCGCTGGTGCCACCTACAACCAGAAGCTTTTTACCTGTAAATATTGCTGCCATTTGTGTCTCTCCTACCGTAGCTTGAAGCGTCAAGTTTTTGCAGCAAAACTATGTTGTTACTGCATGTCGATGGGATTAGATTGCGTGTTTTTCAGCTGGTTGACAAATCATAAGAACTAACTAAGCAAGAAAGAAAAACTATCTTGTATAAGTCTATCTGGTATAAAACGATCAAGTTAAGATTAGCTATAGGTTTAATCTGGTGAGGTAGTTCAATGCGTTCTCTTAGCCGACTTAAATGGCTACAGGCATTTGAAGCCGCGGCACGGCATGGCAGTTTTACCGGTGCGGCTAATGAATTAGGAGTAACCCCTGCGGCAATTGGGCAGTCGGTTCGCTCACTGGAAGAGTGGGTGGGACGACCTTTGTTGGCTCGGAGCCGTTATGGTAGCGAACGATTAGCGTTAATTGGCGAAGCTCAATCGGCTTTAGACGATATTACTCAGGGATTAGATAGGCTTGAGAGTGGCCTGAACAAGTTGCGAGGAAGTGCCGCTCGCTCAGTTGTCGTCATTACTGCATCACAGGTGCTAGTGATGAACTGGTTAATGCCGCGTTTAAATCGTTTTTCAGAGCACCATGAAACCATTGATGTTCGGCTGGATGTCGCTGACCGGCTGATTGATTTAACCCATGGTGAAGCCGATATCGGTATCCGCTGCGGGCCAGGTGGCTGGCCTGGGGTAGTTGCAACATGGCTGATGGATGAAGAAATGGTTGCCGTGTGCAGCCCTACATTGATGCCTGCCGACGGTATTACTTCATTAGCGTGGTTTCTACAGCAGAAACTCATTCAGGATGATACCCCCCATCCGGGCGCAAATGCACCCACTTGGGAGAGTGTGCTAACGCAGCTTGGCGAGCCAAATAGCAAGCAAGGACGGTTGCACATTAATTCGACTGCGGCGGTCATTCTTGCCGCAATGGGGGGGCGAGGGATTACATTAGTACGTAAAGCATTGGTTCAACAAGATTTGGATTTAGGGCGTTTAGTACAGCTATTTCCCGAGCATGCGTGGCCTATTAACTGGTCATATTATTTGGTTTGCTCTTCGGCTTCGCTGAAGCGCTCTGAAGTTCGCGCATTCTATGATTGGGTGTTGGAGGACGTGAGCAAAGGATATGATCCTTTTAGTGTGTAAATTTATCGAGCTCGTTGTTGGGCCGCAAATCGAAAGGGTTAAAACTCAGCCGAGCTATCCGTTATTACTTAAAATTTGCTGGCTAAGCGGCATTTTCCAGCAGCATTAGTCGCTATAGTTTATCTCCGTTCCTGAACTGGAGATGCGATGAGGCTACTCAGAGAGATAATGCGTAGTAGGCTAGTGGGGCATATTGTAGGGCTGCTTGCGACAATTGCGTTTGGGTCGAGTTATATTGAAACGGAAGAAGAGGCTGAGAAATTTACACGTGATTAATTGTTATTCTAGTTAGAAGGCCACCAAACGGTGGCCTTTATCAATCATGCAATTCGACATGCCACTAATACATGCTTGGAACAATGGAATGACCACAGGTGCTGTCTGCATTCGCGTCTGGATTTTGGCAGGTTTGTTGGCCATTTGGTGCACCACTGGCCTTCTGATGATGATACCCTCCGGAGCACCCAGCAAGCATCAGAATAAATAAAACAGATAAAGTTTTGCGCATAAGAACCTCAATTCTTAGTCAGTTATTGTTTATCCTGAAAGTCTAGTGCATGACGTGCATTTATGTAGAGTTGTTAACCCAGCATTTTGTTGTAAACAAAGAACTGAGTATCTCTAACGTAGCCTTCTTTTTCATATAAGGCCTGCGCTTTAACGTTATCCGTTGCGGTGCTGAGCATGATGAAGGCAGAGTCTGTCTCTTTTGCTAGCTGATCTGCTCGCGCAATCAGCTGCTGCGCAACGCCTGCTTTTCTCGCTTCAGGCGCAACAAACAGATCATACAGCAACCAAATGCGCTTCATTTCAAGTGAGCAAAACAGCGGATATAACTGTGTGAATCCAACAGGGACTCCGTCTTTTTCAACAAAATAGATCACAGATTCATGATTGGTGATCCTATCCGTTAGGAATTTTTCAGCTTTTTCGGCTGATTCAGGAACTTGGTAAAATGCTCTGTAGCCTAAGTAAAGAGGAAGGATTTTCTGAACGTCTTGAAGTTGAGCAGTAAATAGTTTCATTGTGTTATCACCTCGATATGTGTGATGAAAGCATAGCGCTTATAAACAATTTATGAGAGTGATAGTCAGTATGGATAGTTTTACTTAATTGCGGATGGATTTTTTATGTAAATTTAATTGAACATTTGAGATGGATTACACAGCTGTACAATGAGGTGATTAAGACGCGCCTCTACAACCAGAAAATCAATCTTACTTGTTAATTATACAGAAAAAACCTGCATTAAATTTTCTACCACCTCGCC
>Ga0302349_1002984_pt1 | contig 10199 bp, 11 predicted proteins | sample PhyAR1_FD_202176 | JGI IMG/M metagenome (GOLD analysis project Ga0302349, IMG submission 202176) | Leaf surface microbial communities from alfalfa plants in UC Gill Tract Community Farm, Albany, California, United States - DLSL A.R1... | ecosystem: Host-associated > Plants > Phyllosphere >...
GGCCTGAGACCCCGCGGAATGTTCTGCTGCTGGAACTTCATCTATCAAAATACGGAACGCTTGTTCTTGCCCAGCAGGCGTAGGGGATTGGCGGATTAGCCTGATTAATTGTTTTTTTCCTGCCCCGATATTCACAATGGGAGGGCTTGCAACAACGTCTTGTTGGCTCCGATAATTTTCTTCTCCAGCAACCTGTTTCCAGCCAAGAACTCTAATTTGCATCGTTGCGGCTGTAGAGCCTTTATTTTCTAGCCATAGCTCAGTGGCATTATCGTTGGCACCTAAGGCGGGATCGATCGGCCAGATCAGCATATTTGTGGCAGCGTTGGCATTTATTGTCGCGACGGCGCCTAATAACGTGCTACCTAGAATAATGCAAAGATGACGTGTGGAGCGATGCAGGTTGCTCATTATTATCTCCTTGATTTACCAAGTGAGCGTCACCGTTAATGTATCGGTGTAGCTCCCTGAAGGGCTAAAGCCGTTAAGTTGTAATACGCCGTAAATCGGCAAAATAATGTTGTTATTAGAGCTGGAAATATTGAGCGGAACGTTTTGGTTCACGATGATTTCATTGGTATGCGCCGCATCGGTATAAATACGATAGGGTAGTTGCAAGCTATTTCCGCTTTGCATCACATTGCGCACCGTTGTGAAATTAGAGCCCCCATTAATCGCCATATTTAGCGTTACGCCGGGAGTGCATGCCAGCGTTAGCGAGGTATTTTGGACAAAAGTACCGTTAACACCGCCGGTACCCGTGCCGGGATAGGTACCGAAACTCAGGGTCCCAAACAGGCTTCCTGTGCCTAGAACAGCGCACCCTGCCACGATGGTTGCCTGCGCTTTGAACTGCGCGGTGATGATGGCGTTGGCGCTCCCCACAATGAGCCCCCACAGCAAAACCACCGCTAAAAGCGACTGAAGCGCTACCTTTAATGCGCACCACTCCCGCGTTTTCACGGTAAATTAATAAGTAATGGTAATGTTTAAAGTGTCGGCATAAGCACCTGCTAATACGTTAGTACTGTTCGCCACCCCCACGATTTTCCCCCAAAGTGCATAGCTGTTAGTGTTTCCACTCGTGCTTACTGCGGTTAATACTGCGCCGTTGGCTAACGCCGTGGTCATGGCTGATGTGCCATAAACGCTATAGGCGATACCTTGGGTGGTGGCGGTTGGGCTGATCAAATATCGCCCAGGGGTGCCTACGGTGCCATAGACCGTGGTAGGGGCTGCGTTAAGGCTGCTGGTGAGTGCGACGGTATAGCTGGCACCTGCCGTGCATTGCACGTTGAATGTATTGCCGCCGGTGCCTCCACCGGTAAATGTGGCAGACAACGTGTCAAAGGTAGCGACAGATGTTCCAAAGTTCAAAGAGCCGAAGTTAACGCCTGTTTGAGCAGGTGAGCCGTTAACTAAACAACCGTTGGTAAGTGTTAACGTTACGGCAACGGTACCTGTTGTGGTAACTGCCATCGCCGGTGCTGAAAATAAGCCAGCGCTAGCTGCGATTGCGAAAATAAACCGTAGCTTCATCGTCCATCCCTCATGGTAAGTAGACAGCTAAACAGCAATTAATTTTCGACTGGTGAAATGCGCAAAGAAAGCAAAAACTTCAATAATTCTTATATTTCAGGCTTATATTACAAATGTAGCCTAAGTGCTAAAAAATCACCACTACTATGTGACAAAACACAATTTACTGTTATTCAGGGAGAAATTGGCGGATGTGATGACGAATAATATGTTTAGTTTGGGGCATTTGATGGCATCAAAAACGATAAAAAAAGGAGTAATGATGCGTTAGCGGTAAAGAGAATAAATCTCACCGCCAGAGCTCTTGCTCATCAACTAAAATTGATAATTTGCAGAAATATTTTCGTGGGAGTAGCATTGTTGTACACATTCGTGGTCGTGCCTGATGGGCAAACAGATTATGCAATCCTTTCATGCTTTTCTTAAAAACAAGTCTCAATTCATGGCAGCGTTTTGGTCGATAATGATTATTATCTGCGAAACCTCCATTGCGCTATACATCATTCGAAATATTTGATTACTACACAACCGCCATATGGCGCGTGATGACAGTTGAGTTAAAACGATCAATAGATTAGTTTAAATTCACTGTCGTTGTTTTCTGCGCGGGGGAGGTTAACGTGTTAACTCGTAAGCTACTAGAATCGCAAGACTATGCTAAAACCTACTCAGCATTAGAAAACCTGTTCTGGACGCCAGCACAGCTGAATGCGTCTTTGAATCATGTGATTGAGAGTTGCCCTGATGGACAGGGTATTTGGGTTTTTGGTTATGGTTCACTCATTTGGAATCCACTGCTTGAATTTGCCGAAGTGCAACCCGCGTTCTTAAAAGGGTGGCAACGCGATTTCAATATTCGTCTACTCGCAGGGCGTGGCTCTGAATGTGCTCCGGGGCGAATGTTGGGCTTGAAACCGGGCGGCGAAACGCGTGGGCTAGCATTTCGCTTATCGGATGAAAATGCGCGAAGCGAGCTGCAGGTGCTTTGGACGCGTGAGATGCTGGCGGGAGTTTACACCCCACAGTGGTGTTCATTGACCCTAGCCGATGGTCGCGAAGTAAAAGGCATTACCTTTATCACCGACCCTGAGCACCCGCTTTACGAGTCATGCTCGGCGTTGAACACCGTCGCCGCGCTGATTTCTCAGGCAAGTGGCGTGTTAGGCACTAACGCAGAGTACTTATTCTCCTTAGATACTGCGTTAGAACAACACAGCATGCCGGATCACAACATCACGGAGCTGGCGCGCTGTGTCCGTCAGATACAAGCAAAGCCCCTGTGATGAGTGGCGTTTATTTCTTAAGCGTTTCGTAAACTTAGGCGGACAGCAGTTGCCCGCCTAGGGATTGTGTGATGATTGACGCAAGTGTCACAGAAGAGAATAATCACCGCCGTTGGGTCGTTAGCTCAGTTGGTAGAGCAGTTGACTCTTAATCAATTGGTCGGCGGTTCGAACCCGCCACGACCCACCAACAAATTCAATCGCTTAGAATTAACCTCCATCTGTAAATTTCCAATGTGGGACATATTTGGGACACAATCGCCAAATATCACATCAATTTGCTTGGCGTGCTCAGTTAAATGATTAGGCGCTAGATGTGCATACCGCCGAACCATCTCGATAGATTCCCAGCCTCCCATTTCTTGCAAAATTGAAAGCGGCACTCTACTAGCCACCGATAAGAATTCTTTTTATTATTCTATTTCTCTCAATAAGGATGTGTATCATAAAAGATTGTATAACGCAAAAGCCAAAAATATATAATTGATTTTCGAATATAGATCTAGCAATGTATATGTTGATGAACTGGTGGGTGAACATTATTGTCATTGATGCAGTTCCAATAGATGTTAATGATTTTAATCCAGAAATCATCATTGAAAATTTTGATAATACAATAAATATAGAAACACAACCAATAGTACTTAGTAATGGGACACCAAAAACAGATGATTTCATATCAATAAAAAACGATGTCGGATACAAATAAGATATAGCAAAGTATATTAAGCATAGAGCAAGTGGTAGAAATGGTTTTATGCTGTGTATTTTATTTCGTAAAAGCATTCCGATATACATAAAGGGTAAAGCATTTGATACAACAAGGATATCAAATAGTGAACTTTTTATGTACAATGGATATAAGTAAGAGAATAAGTAAATAAATATCATTACAACTAAAACTAATCGCTTGTTAACTATGTTTAGTATAAGGTTTAGTATTTGTTGAGATATAAATAAAACAGAGACGAACCAAAAAACTCCAAGCGAACCTTTTAACATTTGTCCGCCGTAAATCATATTGTAAAATACTTGCCACAACTCATTGCTAGTATGAAATCTATTGAAATATAGATTTTTAAATTCATATGCAGAAAAAATAAGTAAGTATGAAATATACGGTATTAGAAGAGTTTTTATCTTAGAGTAAAGAAAATAACTTGGTGTTTTTTCTTTAAATAAAAAACCACTTATTATAAAAAAAGAGGCATATGAAAAAGATATACAGAAAACTGCACGCTTGGCCACAAAGTATGGCCTGCGACAACGAATAAGATACCAATACCTTTTATTGTATCAATCCAATCCAGTCTACATTCTTGCGATGCGGCCACTAAACCTCCCTCAATATTGCTCATTTCTAATAATCATTATTTAAAAATAAAGCTCCAATACGTTAAATACTGGAGCTTTGTAGTCAGTTAACCGTGACGAAAACAGACGCGTCTAGTGTAGCACTTGAGACTCTTCCGATCAGCTATTGATCGCATGGAACCCTCACTTACGATGAAACCATCTTGCATGAGGCTAGGGTCGTAAGTTGCATCTTAATTTCCTTCTTAATCAGAACCTTCTCAGATTCTTTCGTTACACGCCTTCACTGCGGAATATCTCACAAATATACTGTGCATATAAACAGTATTTATCGAGGTGACATATGGGCTTTCCATCTCCAGCAGCAGACTACATCAACAAATCCTTAAGCCTAGATGAGCTATGCATTAAAACACCACATGCAACGTACTTTATGTGATGCCCGGACTACTTCCCCGCGCAAGATACATTACTGGTCATCGACAGCTCTAAGCGACCAGTTCACGGAAGCGTAGTTGTTGCCGAACAATGTGGTCAGTTCGTCTTACGCAGGTTCCCAACATGTAGCTGATGTAGCCACGGCTGACACGCAAAAAAAGCTAGAAACAGACAGGCTAACGAGTATATAAAAAGTAAACAGTGGCCCAGTAAAGCAGCAATAGGTCGGCTGACAGATAAGGAGACAGCTAAGTATAACGTCTGGCTTGATTATTTGGATGAATTGGGGTTTGTGGATATATCCAGCACCCCAGGAGTTAGTTGGCCTGAGAATCCGTCAATGAGCTAAATTTTACTAATATGGAACTTTTCGATAACCTATACTCAGCAACGAAAAGTTCTATATTGACTTACTCCTATCTTTTTTCGACAAACCTATGCGTCAAATCAGCACATATAACCATAAAGAGTATTTGCGTGATGAATAGATAGCCATGCGAAGCTCCAAATTTATCAAACAGTAGTGATACGATCATCCATGATGGTATGTGGCAACAAAAAACTGAATAGCTTCTATCACCCACAAACTGAATAATTTTATTGAATGGTGGGAACTTAAAACTAAAGAAATTTAATTGTGTTAAAGATAGACATAAAATAACTACACTTATAAGTGCTGCGATTGTGAATCTTAATGAGGGTATGTGGCCAACAAATGACATAGATGCAGGTAATGAAAGAATCAACAATAACGCTATAATTGATTTATGTTTTTTGTAAGGTTTTATTAGGTCTCTTAAATAATTAATATCGATGTACTCATTTATGAGATGGTATGTAAGCACTCCCCATAAAATAGAGTCGAATCTGAACATCCACCCCATACCAAAGTCATATCTAAAAAATGCCATAGCTATACACGCTAAAACAGAAAAACCGAGTGTTCTTTTTTTTCCTAAAAATGCATATAAAATTGGGTAAACTACAAAAACTTGCATCTCAAGTGAGATGGCCCAGTAATATCCAAAAATAGTTTGCTTGTTTGATTCCTCAAAATTCCTAAGCCATACAATAGAGGCGAAGAATTTTTTTATCATTACATCACTAGCCAACCAAGAATGATCACCAGAAATAATTGATATAGTTAATGGTATCAGAGCCCATAAATATGCAACAGGAGAAAGGCGTTTTATTTTTTTTACAATCAATGTTGCAGCAGATTTCACTCTATCGTTAACTTTTTCTAATAGATCAAATTTCACACATGATTGAGCTAAAAAATAGCCTGCAATAACAAAAAAAAGCTCAACTCCTGCATCTGTTCTAAATACACTGATGATATATTTATAAATGTATAAATATTCTGGAGGAAAAATAATAACGGAGTGAATAAATAAAACAAATACTATTGCTATTGCTCTCAATGCCTGAATTTCTGAATTCATGCTTTCCTCGGAGAATATAACAAGTTCATCAAGTGATCACCCTTTTACATATTGTATACATTGCACTTGGATCAACAGTCTTTTGCTGAGAGTTGATTAGCTAGGAAAGCTTAGCATCATACAAGTATTTGATCTATTGATCATGGTCTTTGTGATTGGCAATTGAAGGATACTTTTTCATAGCTACGACACGCAAGGATTTTCATAGGTTTATAAGGCTTGGTGTTGATTGAGAGTTGGTGTGGGACGAAACAAGACTTGCTGAGTAGTGAGCTTAATGACAACCCGTGTATGTAATAGGAGAGAGTACTATCGCAGATAACCCGCTTGGTGGCCTGCGGTAATTCTCTGGGGCAGATTTGGGACTCACAGTGCTTTCATGCATCTTCAATGGTTTTACAAACTTTTAAATCTTGGGACGAGTGAGCGGCGGAAGATGCGGTCAATTACTGGTTTAAAAGGTAGTTCTACGCACTCTTTATCAATTGGTCGGCGGTTCGAACCCGCCACGACCCACCAACAAATTCACTTAGTTACATCACTTCTTACAGTTCCATCATTTCCCCCTTAAGTCGTACTTGTGGCGTAAACGCCAAAAATACTGTCAATCTGCTTAGCGTGTTCCGTCAAATGATTTGGTGACATAGATGCGCATTTGCGAACCGATTTCTCGGCTTTCATCCCTCTATTTTTTGCAGCGTAAAGATAGAAGCGCCAGACTGAATTTACCCAGTTCTTGCATGTGTCGACATCTGTTCAATGGCTAGCGTTACTAAAATGCTTACATTTTTCTATCTATTCATCTGTTTAGATGGGGTATATCAACGCTTTATGAACGCCCGTAATAAGCACAAAACGAGTAAGGATTAGCTGATATGATTGCGGTCCATCCTAGAAGTGAACTTTGATTTGTCATATACGGATATATGAGTTTTCCCGACTTGAACACTCCCCCTGATCAAGTCGGGATTTTTTTGTCTGAGTCCAGGAGATAAAAGACTGCTAAATGCCCTCTAGGCCCTCACATCGATAAAGCTGCATAGTTGAGACATATAGGTTTTGACGCTGCGCTCACTGGAAGTAAATGATAGTAATTATCATTACTGTGTTATTGTTGAATGCCTGTCGGTGATCGATTTAAAAGAGTGACTAAGCATAAATGAGTACAATAGCGAAGGTGAAAAAGGAAAATAGGAGAGTGGCTTAGTATGGATCGCGCATTTTTTTTAAAAAATGTCATTTACGCATTGGTTTTTTATGCACTTGCTATCGCGGTAGCAGATTATGATGTTGATTTTTCCGTAACCGAATTATCTTTTGTTTTAATTCTTGGGTTGGTGTCATCGCTACTATTTCCTTTTTCTCTTTTCTTCCTAACGAAAATGGTAAATCGAGCGGTTAATGACATTAACTGGGTGAATTGGGGATTTTCGCTTTGTGTATTTTTATCAATCCCGCCAATAGGATTTATTTTTTTAATTTACTATATAATAAAAAGCAGACCACGGAGATGATCTGCTTTTTTACATTACCTCAAAGGTATAATGAACTCACTCATTGACTTCAAGTTTTCATCTGTAATAAGCGCACTCGTTACTGTCATGATGATAACCGTTACTAAAATCTCCATTGGAGAAATGACCATCACATAGGAGGGTGTTTCGACTTGTGCAGTAAAAACAATCCTCGAGTGAACGACATTACTAGCAAGCCAAGGGCTTTGCCAAGATTACTGGGTGAAATCCATGCTTCTTATATTTTCTGTGCTATATCCCAAATAAAGCCAAAGGGATCTTTAACGCGTGCTTTTAAATCACCCCAGAACATTTCTGCTGGTTGACTCAATAGGGTGGCTCCGGCTTTTTCCATGCAATCTACTACAGCTACTGCATCATCAACGTACATATAGAAAATGAATGGTGTTGAGGAACCTGATGTTTGTGGGCTGCTTAAGTCGGAGTCCCAGCCTTCTTTATTGATCGTAAAGTTCGTTCCTCGATAGCGAATGCGTGCGAATAACATCTCTCCATCTTCACCTTCCAGTTCAGCAATTGCCACCATCCCCATTGCATTGGTATAGAAAGTAACAGCAGCGCTAACATCTGGGACGTTGAGCGCGGTGGTTAACCAGGTGAGGCCCATTCCTTCCCATGGATGGGTACGATCTTCAACATTGTTGAACCAGGTGAGTTTATCCATTTTTGTTTCCTTCAAAAATTTGCTTTTCGATATTGATACGTAAGCGCTCATATGTAGAAGCGTTATCGCCTGTAACTGACGTTATTCTAGTGAGATCCAAAAATTAATACTGTATATAAATACAGATAAACGGTTATTTTTTGTTGCTAGATTTGTCCATTTTTTATGGGCAAACAAGAATTTTAGCTATGAAGTGTATCAATGGAATTCGTTATCCTTTGTTCATAGAGTGTTTAGTCGGCTGTGTATATAGTGCGTTGGCGTTCATATGAGAGCTAACACCATGAAAAGTGAGTGCCGGAGATAAGCGCCGGATTGAACGTAGTGTATTGATGCTCAGGCTATCACCAGTGTAAAGATCTATTAGCGCACTAATTACTAAATGTGGTAGCCATAATTGCAACGTATAACTTAGAGTATTATGAGATAGTAATTCTGCCCCGTTAAAGAGCTAACGCCACCGAGAGTGAGTGCCGGAGATAAGCGCCGGGATGGGGTGGAAGTTAATGAAATAGGCCACCGGAAGGTGGCCTTATTTTTAGGTGAGCAGTAATCCCATAACGACATCCTTTCTACTCATATTTTCCCTAGCAACGATGTTTCTTTTTACTCAGGGTCACTGCGCATCCCATAGCTCGTAGTAAACACGATTAGCGCGCCAGCGATAGGTGATAATAAAGTGGAGATTCCTGCAGTGAGCTCCGCGCCATCAGAGATAAAAAGTGCTCCATAGTAAAGAGCGACAGCAAGGATGGCCATGCCAAGGCTGCTGAATACTGCGTAAATTGCGCCGCGGCGAGAATAGGCAAACAAACTAACGGTAAGAATGGCGAGTAGCAGAATCACGAATCCGTAGAGGGGTTCCATCGTCAAGCTCCTTTAGCTAAGTATCCTGTTTACATGATGGCTTTTAATTTGCATCAAAACATTAACCTTAGTCATGGGAAGTTTGATTTTATTGACGATAAAAATGTAGAGGATGCTCACCCAACGCCATGAAATTGATTCCACAACTTCACCAAGGCCCATGCAGAGCCAACCCAACAAAATACGGCGAGAATGAGGGAGAGTGAGAGACGTAAGTGTGCGATCAGAAAATAGAGGGACAAAAGATAAATAAAGTAGGGAATGATGGCCCATATTCCAAAGATAATGGTAGAGCGTAGTGCTTCAGTAGAGCGTTCGGTGCCAACAATGTAGTGGGCAATCAGCGCAAAGGTAGGGAAAAGAGGAATTAAGCCAGCGATATAATAGTTTTTACTTCTAGCCAAAATAGCAATCAGTAAAACAACCAAGGCACCCAATAATGCTTTGAACAGTAATCCCATCTTAAACTACGCCCATGTTTGTATACTTACGCATTATCATTGCATAATAAAACAAAGCGAAAAACTATTCAGGGTAAAACAGTATAAGATTTGGCTTACAGCGCGGTGCAAGCCAAATCTAAGGAGATTATTGGCGGTAAGCGTGTTTAATCTGGCAAATAGCGTGCTTGAAAGACTCTGACTGAGAGGCATCTTCGAGCTGAGCCGCAAATTTTTCCATGTTAATAATAACTTTACCCGCATCGGCTTGGCCCATGGCTTTTAACATGAAAGTCAGAGTGGCTTTTAAGCACGCGACTTCGTTGGCCAGAGTTTCGATAGTGGATTCAGTTGAGAAATCTACGTTGCTCATATTGTACCTTTAGTGGTGTGTTTTGCCCTCGATGAAATTAGATTAGCCAGCGTACGTGAAGAACTGTTCATCAAGGACGGATTTTTTAAGCCCTAGAGTATACCACAGGTTAAAAAGTTTGAGGATGTATGAGCTCGATCGCTTTTATCTAAACATCGGTTTAACTTTTATCTGCCAGTGAGTTAAATAGTTTCAGCTGGTTAAGGTTTGCTCGTCGTGGATAAAATATATTCAGATTGTTATTGGTAATAATAGTTTTTATTACCAATGGCGATATTATCTGGTGGAGGCCATAGCCGCG
>Ga0302349_1002989_pt1 | contig 10192 bp, 7 predicted proteins | sample PhyAR1_FD_202176 | JGI IMG/M metagenome (GOLD analysis project Ga0302349, IMG submission 202176) | Leaf surface microbial communities from alfalfa plants in UC Gill Tract Community Farm, Albany, California, United States - DLSL A.R1... | ecosystem: Host-associated > Plants > Phyllosphere >...
TGACGGTCATCGTGATCCCCGCGGCGATCTGGGACGCGGACAACCGCGGCCTCCACGACCTGGCCGCGGGCACGATCCTGGTCCGCGCCCGGTAACGCAGAAGGGTCCCGCCACGTGGCGGGACCCTTCTGCGTTACCAGAGCGACTAGCGGGGCGTCTTCGGTGCGCGGGCGCGCATGGGGTCGATGCCCTTCGGGATGGGCAGAGCCGTGGCGCCGCCGCGCGAGATCGACTCGGTCCGGGCGACGAGCTGCGCCATACCGTTGCGGTCGACCTTCTTCGGGAGCTTCTTGATCTGCTTCGCGAGCTGGTCGATGGCGACCTCGCCCTCGCCCTTGCCGATGAAGAACTCCGTCACCGGCACCGAGTCATGCGTGATGCGGCGCGCGACGGTGCGCTCCTTCTTCATGAGCTTCTCGAGCTTCGAACGGGAACCCTCGCCGACCAGGACGACGCCGCCGCGGCCGACCGCGCGGTAGACGACGTCCTGCGTCTTCGGGTTGATGCCGACCGGCATCTCCTCGCCGCGCCAGTTCCGCCCGAGCATGTTCGAGACGACGTGGCCGCCGGCGCCGGGCATGCCGTCGAGCTTGATGTACATCGCCTTCGTGGCGAGCCGGTTCATCGTGAGCATCGCCACGATCATCCCGACCATGAGGCCGAAGAAGCCCCAGAGGATCGCGAACCACCAGCGCTGCTGGGTGAGCAGCGCGAACAGCACGCCCAGGCCCGTGCCGAGGACGAGGATGACCGGCAGAACCCACACCACCCACGGGAACGGATCCTTCGTGAACGTGATGAGCTGTTTGATCGTGGAGAAGATGCCCGGGCGCTTCTCGGGGGCTGCCGTGCGTGATGCCATACCCCCAGTTTACCTAGCTCGGGCTGGGGTATGTATGCCGGGGCAGCGCGTGCACAGGGCGCGAGTGCCGGGCAGTTATCCACAATGCGCGGCCGCACCGCTCGCGGGCGCGGCTGCGCGCGTCATGCTGGGGCCATGGACGCGACCGTACCCACCATTGAGGTGCTCGACCTGGCCGTGCATCGGATCCGCCGGGTGGTGCCGCCCGAGGCGCCGTATCCCGCGACGCGCGCAACGGTGGGCGGCGAGGAGACGGTGCTGCTCGTCGACACGGACGCCCTTCTGGGGTGGCGGGGCTGGCGCTGCCGCGGAACGCAGCACCTCCTCGCGCCACTGGACATTGTGCGGTGCGACGACGGGCACGAGGCCGTCTTCCCGGACCTGCGCGAGCCGGTGTCGCGGGCGTGCGGCGAACGCGAGGCCGCCGGGGTCGGCTGGCGACGGGGCGAGGCCGTGACGCTCCTGGTGTCGCTCGTGCGGGGTGTGGCCGAGGCCGCGGCGATCGACGCCGTCGAGGGGACCGGCGAGTGGTGGATCGCCGCCGACGGCCGCCCCATGTTCGTATTCGTGGACGGCGCGGGCGACACCGTCGTGTCCGCCGCACGAATCTTCGTCGACAGGGTGGCCGCGCAGATCGACGACCGCGTCCTGGTGCGGGCGATCGACGATGTTCGGGCGGGCCTCGACCGACCCGAAGCACTCGCGCGCCGGCTCGATGACCTGGAGGAGCCGTTGTTCGACGCGGCCGCGCCGCAACCGATCGAGAGCGAGGCGCGGCCCACTGGCGAGGGTCGAACGGGGCGCGCGATCGGGTTCGACGCCGAAGACGCCGACGTATCGGGGTCGTGGCTCCGTGATGCCCTCGACCGCCACATCGATTCATCCCTGGGCGAGCTGCTTCGCGACGCCGTCAGCTCGGTCACGGACCGGCTCGCGTCTCGTCGGGCCCGGCGGGCGTCGAGCACGCGGCCGCGTGGGCGCCGCCGGAACGGGGGAGCGCGCGCGGAAAAGGGGGCGCGGTGGCCCCTCGCAGTCGTCGGATCCGCTGTCGTCGCAGTCATCGTCGGCGCGGGGATGCTGTGGCCCGCGGGAGCCCCGGATGCGCGTGCGCGCGAGGAGGGCCCCGCGCCCGTCGCTCCCACGCAGGCGGCTCCGTCTCCGACCGCGGAACCCGAGCCCGACGTCGACGATGTGCACGGCGACGATCCTCTGCGGGCCGCCGACGCTCTCCTCGTCGCGTGGGACGCGTGCGGCGAGGCCTGTGGGGCTCCGGATCATGTCGGACGGGCGGGCGCGGCGGCGCACGAGGCTCGCGCGCTGCGTCTCATCGACGACTACGGGGCAGTGGCGCTCATCGAAGTGACGGCACCCGAGACCCGAGCGCAACTCCTCGTCGTCGAACTCGTCGGCGAGGTGTGGCGGGTCCGCGATCTCTACGACGCACCCGAATAACGCCGGAAGGGGCCGCGCCGGACGGCGCGACCCCTTCCAGGGACGGAACTCGATTCACATACCGAGGTTCGCGGCGAAGTTCGCCTCCTCGAGGCGGTTCTTGACCGCCGAGAGGTAGCGGGCGGCGTCGGCGCCGTCGATCGTGCGGTGGTCGTACGACAGCGCGAGGTACACGTACGAGCGCACGCCGATCGCGTCGACGCCGTCTACCTTCGTCACGCCGGGGCGCTTGTAGACGATGCCGGTACCCAGGATCGCCGACTGCGGGAGGAACACGAGCGGCGTGTCGAAGAGCGCGCCGCGCGAACCCGTGTTGGTGATCGTGAAGGTACCGCCGGCGAGGTCGTCCGGCTTCAGCTTGCCGTCGCGCGTGCGAGCGGCGAGATCAGCGATACCCGCGGCGATCTCGGCGATCGACTTCGACGAGGCGTCGCGCAGCACGGGCGTGTACAGGCCCTTGGGCGTGTCGACCGCGATCGAGAGGTTCTCGTGGTCGGGGTAGACGATGTTCTCACCGTCGACCGTGGAGTTGATGATCGGGTACGCCTTGAGCGCCTCCACGGCAGCCAGCGAGAAGAACGACAGGAAGGACAACTTCTGTCCGGTCTTCGCGAGGAAGTCGTTCTTGTACTGGTCGCGGAACTGCGACAGCTTCGTCACGTCGACCTCGACGACGGTCGTGAGCTGAGCGGTCGTGTTGAGCGACTCGACGGCGCGCGATGCGACGACCTTGCGGAGGCGGCTCATCGGCTGGGTCGTGCCGCGCAGCGGCGAGGTCTCGAGAACCGTCGACGGTGCAGCGGCCGGGGCTGCGGGAGCCGTCGATGCCGGGGCAGCCGGTGCGGTGGCCGACTTGGCGGCGGCGAGGACGTCCTCCTTGCGGATGCGACCACCGACGCCCGTTCCGGTGACCGTCGACAGGTCGACGCCGTTCTGGGCGGCGAGCTTGCGCACGAGCGGGGTGACGTAGGTCTTGCCGCTGGCGTCGGCGGGTGCCGCCGGAGCGGCGCTCGCGGACGGTGCGGGCGCGGGAGCCGGAGCGGCGGGTGCCTCGGGAGCCGGTGCCGCGGCCGGAGCGGCGGGTGCCGCGGGAGCCGGAGCGGCGGGTGCCGCGGGAGCCGGAGCGGCGGGCGCGGCCGGAGCTTCGGCGGCGGGAGCCTCGGGAGCCGGTGCGGCGGGGGCCTCGGCGGCCGGTGCGGCGGGGGCGCCGGATCCGATGCGGGCGAGGACTGCGCCGATCTCGACGGTGTCGTCCTCGGCTGCGAGGAGCTCGAGAACGGTGCCGGCGACGGGCGAGGGAACCTCGGTGTCGACCTTGTCGGTGGAGATCTCGAGCAGCGGCTCGTCGACCTCGACGGTGTCGCCGACCTGCTTGAGCCAGCGGGTGACGGTGCCCTCGGTGACGCTCTCGCCGAGTTCGGGGAGCGTGACGTCGGTGGCGTCGCCGGAAGCAGCGGGAGCGGCCGGGGCAGCGGGTGCCTCGGCAGCGGGAGCGGCAGGAGCGGGAGCGGCCTCGGCGGCTGCGGGCTCGGCGGCCGGGGCAGCGGGCGCGGCGCCCGCGCCGGAACCGTCACCGACGATCGCGAGCTGCGCGCCGACCTCGATCGTCTCGTCCTCTTCGGCGAAGGTCGCCTCAAGGACACCCGAGACGGGCGACGGGATCTCGGTGTCGACCTTGTCGGTCGACACCTCGAGCAGCGGCTCGTCGACCTCTACGGTGTCGCCGACCTGCTTCAGCCAGCGAGTGACCGTTCCCTCGGTGACGCTCTCGCCGAGCGCGGGGAGGACAACGGAAGTACTCATATGTGAGTCTCCTTTATAAAAAGGTTGAATTCTTGTATCAGCTTAGGGCACCGAGCCCACTGCCACGTAAGTGCCAGGTGGGCGCGGCGTCACATCGTGTGAAGAGGAGAACCCGCCAGCGCGAGGAATGCTTCCCCGAGCGCTTCGCTCTGCGACGGATGGGCGTGGATCAGCGGCGCGAGGTCATCGGCGCGCGCCTCCCACGCGACCGCGAGCTGGCCCTCCGTGATGAGTTCGCCGACGCGTTCGCCGACGAGGTGGACTCCCAGGATCGGACCGTTGTCGAGGGCGACGATCTTGACGGATCCGGCTCGCACGGGGCTGCCCGCGGAGACGATCTCGCTCTTCGCGTTGCCGGCGAGCGACACCTCCTGCGTGACGACCCTCTCGCCGTGAGCCTCGCGAGCCTGCGGTTCGGTCATGCCCACGGACGCGATCTCGGGGTTCGAGTAGGTCACCCGAGGGTAGAGCGCGTCGTCGAGCGGTGCCGGCGTGCGACCGGCGATCGTCTCGGCGACGAAGATGCCCTGCCGGAAGCCGCGGTGTGCGAGCTGGGGACCGGCCACGATGTCGCCAACCGCCCACACGCGGGACGCCGCCGTGCGCAGCTGCGCATCGGTCTGCACGAAGCCGCGCTCGAGCGTGATGCCCGCCTCCTCCAGGCCGAGCCCGGCGGTGTTCGGGCCGCGCCCGACGGCCACCAGCACGACATCCGCCTCGATGCGCGACGCATCGCCGGCGCGCTCGATCGCGACGGTGACGCCGTCCGCCGACTCCGTCACGCCCGTCACCCGTGCGCCGAGCTCGAGGGCGATGCCTCGGCGCCGGTACGCCTTTTCGAGAGCGGCGCGCGACGAGGGATCCTCGTTCGCGACGAGGTGATCGAGCGCCTCGACGATCGTGACGTCTGCGCCCAACGAACGCCAGGCGCTCGCGAACTCGACGCCGATGACTCCGCCGCCGAGAACCGCGACGCGCGCGGGAACCGATTCGAGCGCCAACGCGGCCTCGGAGCCGAGGACGCGATCCGAGAACGCGATGCCCGGGATGGACCGGGAGGACGCCCCCGTCGCGACGACGACATCTGAACCGATGTATCGGTCGCCGTCGACGGCGACAGCGGGGCGGCCGTCGACCGACGTCAGTGTTCCGCGACCCGTGACGAGCTCGATCCCGCGCGACCTCACGAGCGAACTCAATCCGCGGTGCTTTCCCTCGACGAGCGCACGGCGCCACTTGAGGGCGGCGGTCGCATCGATGCCGTCGAGGCTCGCCGTCACGCCGACGGCCCCCGCGTGCCGCACGCTGTCTGCGACCTCCGCCGTGTGCAGCAGGGCCTTGGTGGGAACGCAGCCGCGGTGCAGGCAGGTGCCGCCGAGCAGGTCTTGCTCGACGATGACCGTGCGCGCACCGAGCTCGGCGGCGCGCAGCGCGGCGGCGTAGCCGCCGCTGCCGCCGCCGAGGACGACGAGGTCGAAGGTGTAGTCCGTCACGAGCGGATCCGTTCTCGCGTGGTCAGGCGACGTCGCCGCCGGCGACGACGAAGTCGATGAGCGCGCGCGTAGAGGCGCCCGTCGGACCCTTGTCGGTGAAGCCATAGGCGGAGGAGGTGCTCATGCCGCTACCCGCGATGTCCAGGTGCACCCACGGAATCCGATCGGCTTCCGGGTCGTTGTCGATCCGGCCGACGAAGCGCTGCAGGAAGAGCCCCGCGAACACCGTGCCCGCGGCGCGGTCGCCGACGTTCGCGTTCTGCATGTCCGCCACGCGCGAGTCGAGCGCGGGCTGCATGTGCTCCATGAGCGGCAAGGCCCAGGCGTGCTCGCCCGTTCGGTCGGCGGCGAGGAGGAAGGCATCGGGGGCGTCGCCGTGACCCATCACTCCGGTGTGCCGCGTGCCGAGCGCGATGATGACGGCGCCCGTCAGGGTGGCGACATCGACGATCACGTCGGGGTTCTCGCGGCTCGCCGCGACGAGACCGTCCGCCATGACGAGGCGGCCCTCGGCGTCGGTGTTGGTGACCTCGACGGTCGTGCCGTCGGCCATGACGAGCACGTCGCCGGGCCGCGTCGCCTTGCCCGAGGGCATGTTGTCCGCGATGCACATCCACGCCGTGACGTGCACGGGCAGCTCGAGCTGCGCGGCCGCGCGGACGACGGCCAGCACCTCTGCGGCACCCGTCATGTCTTCCTGCATGCCGATCATGCTCGCGGCGGGCTTCAGCGAGAGACCGCCCGTGTCGAAGGTGATGCCCTTGCCGACGAGGGCGACGTGGCGCTCGGCGCCTTCCGGTGCGTAATCGAGGCGAACGAGGCGCGGCGGACGGTCCGAGCCGGCGCCGACGCCGAGGATGCCGCCGAAGCCGCCCTCCGCGAGGGCCCGCTCGTCCCAGATCGTGGCTTGGATCGGCAGAGCGGCGACCGATTCGGCGGCGTAGTCCGCGAGCTGAGCGGGGCTCTGACGGTCCGCGGGAGTCGAGACCAGGTCCTTCACCATCGCGACGGCCTCACCCGCGACGCGCGCCGGGCGGAGATCCTCGTCCGAGACCGACTCCGGCGCCGTCACGAGCACCCGGCTCGCGCGGCGCGACGCGGCGCGCTCCTCGTCGGAGAGGTTCTTCAGCGAGTCGAACGCGTAGCCGCCGAGGATCGCACCCTCCGCGGCGCCCCGCCATGCGCCGTCGATGTCATCGGCGACGTCGACCGCGACGGTGTCGAAACCGGTCAGCTGGCGCACGCCGGCACCGATCTGCTCGCGCACATCGTGCACGCTGGCGTTCTCGCCGATGCCGACGACGGCGAGGGGCTTGTCGGTGTACTCGGGTGCGTGGACGCGCTGATAGGAGCCCTTCTTGCCCGTGAACGCGATGGCGTCGAGGGCGGTGCGCAGACCGGGGAATCGGTCGGCGTCGAGATCTTCGACGCTGGCGACGGCGAGCACGAGGGCGTCGGCCTCGGCATCGCGGAAGGGAACATGCGAAATCGAGATATCAGGAATCGGCATGGTTCCATCCTAGGTCGGCCGCCGGCCCCGGCGGCGGCCCGCGGAATTACGATAGAGGGATGCCTGAGATCTTCGAACGTGTCGCGAGTGCACCGGTCGTTCCGCCGCGCCTGCCGCTGGTCGTCCTCCTCACGGGCTTCACCGACGCGGGCGCGACGGTGCAGACGACGATCGAGTACATGCGCGAGGAGCTGAACCCCGAGCCCGTCGCGGTCTTCTCGAACGATGCGCTCCTCGACTATCGCGCGCGCCGACCGATCGTGACCTTCGATCAGGATCACCTCACCGAGTTCCGTCCGCCGCGCCTGGAGCTCTCGCTGGCGCACGACGCCCTCGGACAGCCGTTCCTCCTGCTCGCCGGCTACGAGCCCGATTTCGTCTGGGACGCATTCACCGACATCGTGGTGGCGCTCGCGGACGAGTACGACGTGCTCACGATGACCTGGGTGCACGCGATCGCGATGCCCGTGCCGCACACGCGGGCGATGGCGACGACCGTGAGCGGGTCGCGTCACGAACTTATCCAGGCGCATTCGGCGTGGAAGCCGCGGACGCAGGTTCCCGCCACGGCGGGGCACCTGCTCGAGTACCGGCTGTCCGAGCAGGGTTTCCCCGTCGCGGGCTTCGTCATGCTTGTCCCGCACTATCTCGCGGAGACCAGCTACCCGGCCGCGGCGCTCGCGGCGCTCGACAAGATCATGACCGCGACGGGGCTCGTCTTCGGCCTCGACGGGATCCGGGAAGAGGATCGCGACTACCTGCAGCGGATCGGCGAGCAGATCGCTCGCAACGACGAGCTCGCCCAGATGATCGCGACACTCGAGCGCCGGTTCGACGCGTACATGGCGGGTGAGCTCGACCAGGCGCGCCGCGACGCGCACCCCGGGTTCGAGGAGGGCGACTTGCCGAGCGCCGACGAATTGGCGGCGGAGCTCGAGCGCTTCCTCGCCGACCGCCCGGACGACGACTTTCGCCTCTAGTCCGGAATAGGCATCGCGCGGACCGCGTTATCTCATACTGCGACGTGCCGGGTCAAGAACCCAGCCGAATGTATGAGAGAATGAATGCCCGAGCCGTTGTCAGGTCGATCCTTCGGGATCATCCGCTTGACAAGGGCCTTAATCGTGTTCGAACACACCCGAGTGCGGGCGCCAGGCGCACCCGGGGAAAGGTGAAACGTGACTCCTGCCACGAAGACCACGAAGACCGACGAGCCTGAAGAGGCTACGCCGGCAGCGAAGAAGACTACGGCCAAGAAGACGACCGCCGCCGCCAAGAAGGCGCCGGCAAAGAAGAACACCCGCGCCAAGGGCGACGCGGTTGACCAGATCCTCAACGACGGCGCCGCGGAGCCCGACGAGGCGGACGAGCCGAAGGCCGCAAAGGCCGAGCAGGTGGAGCCGCTGCCCTCGGGCGCGATCGTGATCTCCGCGTCCGAAGAAGAGGACGTCCCGGTCTACTCGACCCAGATCACGGGTGCGACCGCGGATCCGGTCAAGGATTACCTCAAGCAGATCGGTAAGGTTCCGCTGCTGAACGCGGCCGAAGAGGTCGACCTCGCGATGCGCATCGAGGCGGGCCTGTTCGCCGAAGAGAAGCTGTCGCACATGTCGGCCGCCGAGAAGCAGACGCAGCTCGGTCTCGACATGCAGTGGGTCGTCCGCGACGGTCGCCGCGCGAAGAGCCACCTGCTGGGTGCGAACCTGCGCCTCGTCGTCTCGCTCGCCAAGCGCTACACGGGTCGCGGCATGCAGTTCCTCGACCTGATCCAGGAGGGCAACCTGGGTCTCATCCGCGCCGTCGAGAAGTTCGACTACACCAAGGGCTTCAAGTTCTCGACCTACGCCACGTGGTGGATCCGACAGGCCATCACGCGCGCCATGGCCGACCAGGCCCGCACGATCCGCATCCCGGTGCACATGGTCGAGGTCATCAACAAGCTCGCCCGCGTGCAGCGGCAGATGCTGCAGGACCTGGGACGCGAACCCACACCCGAGGAGCTCGCGCACGAGCTCGACATGACGCCCGAGAAGGTCGTCGAGGTGCAGAAGTACGGTCGCGAGCCGATCTCGCTGCACACGCCCCTCGGCGAGGACGGCGACAGCGAGTTCGGTGACCTCATTGAGGACACCGAGGCCGTCGTCCCCGCGGACGCCGTGGGATTCACCATGCTCCAGCGCCAGCTCGAGGGGCTCCTCGACTCGCTCTCGGAGCGCGAAGCGGGCGTGATCCGCATGCGCTTCGGCCTGGGCGACGGACAGCCGAAGACCCTCGACCAGATCGGCGACACCTTCGGTGTCACGCGCGAGCGGATCCGCCAGATCGAGTCGAAGACCATGGCAAAGCTGCGGCACCCCAGCCGTTCGCAGTCGCTGCGGGACTACCTCGAATGAGCGAGGCGAACGAGGGCAAGGCCCTTCAGGTTCACGTCGACGGCATCGATTTCCTGCGCATTCCCGTGCGCACTCGCGTCATCATGCCGGGCGATACGCTCGACGAGGTCATCCGCACCTATGCGGTCGACCAGGTGCAGCCGGGTGACCTGCTGTTCGTGACGGAGAAGATCGTCGCGATCATGCAGGGCCGCTCGTACATGATGAGCGAGATCAAGCCGCGGAAGCTCGCGACCTTCCTGTCGCGCTACGTGACGAAGACGGCGTACGGCATCGGTCTCGGCATCCCCGAGACGATGGAGTTCGCTCTGCGCGAGGTCGGCACGCCGCGGATTCTGTTCGCGGCCGCCGTCTCCGCCGTCACGAAGCTCTTCGGGCGCCGCGGCGACTTCTACCGCATCGCGGGGGAGAAGGCGCGCGCGATCGACGGGCCGACGCCCGGGACGATCCCGCCCTACAACGAGGCCGTCGTACTCGGGCCGGAGCGCCCGCGCGAGGTGGCGTTCGAGGTCAAAAAGATCGTTGGGTGCGATGTCGCGGTGGTCGACATCAACGACATCGGGGGAAACATCCTCGGCTCGACGCTCGACAAGACCGCGGAGCGCCAGCTGGTGAAGATCCTGAGCGACAACCCGCTCGGACAGGGCCACCAGTCGACGCCGATGGGAATCATCCGCAA
>Ga0302349_1002997_pt1 | contig 10172 bp, 8 predicted proteins | sample PhyAR1_FD_202176 | JGI IMG/M metagenome (GOLD analysis project Ga0302349, IMG submission 202176) | Leaf surface microbial communities from alfalfa plants in UC Gill Tract Community Farm, Albany, California, United States - DLSL A.R1... | ecosystem: Host-associated > Plants > Phyllosphere >...
TGCTTTCAACTGACCAACTGGTGCAGTGGCGTCGCGAACTGCATCAGCATCCGGAATTATCCAGTCACGAATTTGCCACCACCGAACGTATCACCCGCTGGCTGGGCCAGGCGGGCATCCGTCTGCTGCCGCTGGGACTGAAAACCGGCGTCGTGGCGGAATTGGGCGACGGACCGGCGCTGATCGCGCTGCGGGCCGATATTGATGCGCTGCCGATTGAAGAAGCCACTGACCGCCCGTGGCGTTCACAGCAACCGGGCGTGATGCACGCCTGCGGACACGATCTGCATACCTCGGTGATGCTGGGCGTCGCCCTGCAACTGAAACAGCGTGAAGCTACGCTGCCTGGCCGGGTGAGGATTCTGTTTCAGCCCGCAGAAGAGACTTTTACCGGCGCGCGTCAGCTGATCGACGCCGGTGCGCTGGAGGGCGTGCAGGCGATTTTTGGTCTGCACAATGCGCCGGATCTGCCGCTGGGTACGCTGCAGACCCGGCCGGGCGCGTTCTACGCCAACGTAGATCGCTTTGTGATCCGGGTTAAAGGCAAAGGCGCACACGCCGCGCGGCCCCAGGAAGGCATCGATTCTATTGTGATTGCCAGCCACATCGTCACCGCTTTGCAGACGCTACCGAGCCGGGTGTTCAGTTCGCTGGAAACGGTCGTGGTAAGCGTGACGCGCTTTACCGCCGGTAACACCTGGAATGTTCTGCCAGAGAGCGTGGAGCTGGAGGGCACGGTACGGACCCATAATGGTGAGATACGGGCGCAGATCCCGCACCGGATGACCGCGCTGATTCAGGGGATCGCCGCCGGCTTTGGTGCCACCGCCGAACTGGAGTGGATTGAAGGGCCGCCTGCGTTAATCAATACGCCAGCCTGGGCCGATGTGGCGCTGGAACTGGCGCAGGAAACGGGCTATCTGGCCCAGCGGGCTGCAGCGCCACAAATGGGCGGCGAAGATTTTGCCTTCTATCTTCAACAGGTGCCCGGCGCCTTTGTCAGCATCGGTAGCGCCAGCAAATTTGGTCTGCATCATGCGGGCTTCGATCCTGATGAAGCGCTGATCGAACCCGCGGTGAATTACTTCACTCACCTCGCCCCCCGCGCTCTGCAGATTGTGGCGGCACAATGACCAAAAGAAGGAATCTGCTTATGTCTGTGCCTGTGCCGCAACCGATTCTCGATCATGCCGTGATTAATGTTGCCGATCAGCTTGATGCCGCCCAGGCGCTGTTCCGGCGGCTCGGTTTTCAGCTGACCGAACGCGGCCATCACTCGCTGGGTTCCAGCAATCATCTGGCGGTGTTCGGCGAAAATTACCTCGAACTGCTGGGCTATGAGCCGGGCAATGCCGGTCGGCGCGCCGATCTCTGGCAATCGCCGCCCGGTCTGAGCGGCCTGGTCTGGAAGAGCAGCGATGCGGAAAGTGAATATCAGCATCTGCAGCGTCAGGATCTGGATGGCGATCCCCCTGCCAGCTTTCACCGGCCGGTTACGCTGCCCGATGGGTCGGTGAGTGAAGCGCGTTTTCGCACCGTGCGGCTGCGTCCCTCTTTAATTCCCAACGGGCGCAGCTTTTTTTGTCAGCATCTGACGCCGGAGGCTGTCTGGCAACCGGCATGGCAGTCGCATCCGAATGGCGTACGCAATATCAGTGAGTTTGTGATTGTGGCGCAGGACCCGGCTTTATCGGCGCAGGTTTATAGCCATCTGTTTGGCAGCGCAAAAATCATCGCCTGCCCGGAAGGCGCATTTGTGCTGCGTGCTGGTGCCGCCACGGTGCGTTTTGCTTCGGCAGACTATGCGCAGCAACGATTTGGTCCGCTGCCGGAAGATTACGATGGCAGCGCGCGGATGGTGGCGCTGGGTTTTGTCACCGACGATCTGAACCGGGTAAAAACGGCGCTGCAGACGGGTGACGTCAGGTTTGAACAACAATCAGCGGCGATTCTGGTTGCAGCGGGACAGGGTTTTCATCTGGCTTTACGCTTTACCTGAGGGTGACAGCGGCCAGATCACTAAAAAACGCCTCTGCAGAGTCATGCTCGTCAGTTAAGCGACAGGTGATAACGCAGGCTGGTGCCGCTCAGGGGCTGGCGGTCCTCGCGCCGCTGCGCGGTTCCTTCACGTCATTCCTCTGCCTGACGGACCGGCGGGGATGGCACATCCTGTGCCGCCCCGCCTTTCGCCCGCGTCCTGCGGGCTCTCCTGGCCGACTCATTCTGTTCAGCGCTGCGGATTGCCTGCCCCTGATCGACCCCAGCCTGCTCTGAAACTTCAGTGCGTGCTGTTAAAAAGGGCGCTCCGGCCCGCATTGCGGCATGCTCACCCAGTAAAAAGGCTGCCACGTTTGACCGTGACAGCCTTTGCACATTTAAACTTCACTGCTGAGCACTACCTCTGCAGAGGCGTTTTTTCCTTCATCAATAAAGAGAATCAGAAGGTGTAGCTGGCGGTAACCGAGACGTTACGCGGTTCGCCATAAACCACGGAGCTGGCGACGTTGGTGTCATACTCTTTATCGAACAGGTTATTCAGGTTGCCCTGCAGCGTCAGGTTTTTGTTGACCTGATAGCGGGCAAACAGATCAACCAGCGCGTAGCTTCCCTGACGGGCGCGCCAGGTGCCGTTGCTTTCCGGCGCACCGACATCATTCCAGACGTGGGTTTGCCAGTTCACCCCGCCGCCCAGCGTCAGCTGTTGCAGCGCAGGCAGGCGATAGCTGGTGAACAGGTTAAAGCTGGTCTGCGGCAGTTGCGGGTTGAAAGTGCTGCCGTCACGGTTTTCCGCAATGTAACGCGTGCCGCCAAACGTCATCTGCCAGTAATCGGTTAATGCACCGTTGACTTCAAACTCAACGCCACGGCTGACCACGCCTTTACGGCCAATGTAGGCCACGTCACCTGAACCTTTTACCGTCTGGGTGGTGGCTTCGCCCACGTTATCCAGTTCGGTGCGGAACACCGACAGTGAGGTCGTAAAACGGCTGTTCATCCAGTCCGACTTCAGACCCGCCTCGTAGTTCTTACCGATCACCGGTGCCAGATACGATCCGTTGACGTCGCGATAATCCTGCGGCTGGAACACCGAGGTGTAGCTGGCATAAGCGGACCAGTTTTCCGCGAAGTCATAGATCAGCCCGCCGTAAGGGGTAGTGTTATTCTTCTCCAGCTCGCCAGTCAGCGTTTCACGGTTCCAGTTGGTGTAACGGGCACCCACGATCAAGTGCAGCGGATCGGCAAGTGAGATGCGGGTTGCCATATAAGTCGATTTCTGACGAACCAGCTGCGTGTCACTGGCAGGCAGCCGCGGCGTCCAGTCAGACTCAGGATACTGGCCGTTGAAATCATTGAAATTCCCCAGCGACTCAGAAGAGATATTTTCGAAGGTGCTGAAATATTTGTTGTCCTGACGGCTGTAGTTCACGCCGACCATCAGTTCATGCTGGCGGCCAAACAGTTCATAAGGACCGCTGGCAAAGGCATCAACAGCATCAACTTTGCGTTTGCCGGTGTTGTAACCGGTTCCGCCCACCACCGGGTAATTCGCGTAGGAGGAGTATCCGACGCCGGTGTTCTTATCGAAGAATCCATCCAGATAGAGCTGTTTACTGTCCAGTCGCATCTCGTTGTGCACACCGTTCAGCGTGATGTTCCAGCCGTTGTCGAAGTCCTGTTTCAGGTTAACAAAGAGTTTGCGGTTCTCTTTGTCGTTATAGGCCCAGTCCGGCGCGGTATTGTAACCACGACGGCTATGAATCTGGCTACCGTCGGTGTACCAGCGAGGCGCTCCGCCCCACATGGTGGCGTCCGTATTCACCTGGCTGAACTCATAGCCCACGGACAGCGTAGTGGAGTCGGTCAGATCGGCATCAACCACGCCATAAACAAACTGTTTTTTTGCGCCGTAACGCTCAATGAAACTGTTGTTATCCTGCCAGCCAGCAATCAGACGGCCACGCACGTTGCCGGATTCGCTCAGCGGCGCGGAAAGGTCAGCGACATAACGCTGTTTGTTCCAGCTGCCGTAGCTGGCGGAGACGGTGCCGCCAAACTCTTTGCTGTCGGCGTGCTTACGCACCATATTGATTGCCGCTGAAGGATTGCCCGGCCCGGTCAGCAGGCCGGTTGCACCCCGCACCACCTCGACCCGCTCATAGAGCGCCATATCGGTTTGCGCGTCGCCCAGGTTCCAGCGTGAGGCGAACGCAGTCGGAATGCCGTCCACCATGTAGTTGTCGATCATGAAACCACGGGCATAGTAGTTGGTGCGATCCATATCACCACTGATTCCGCGGATACCGGTGGTGTTAGAGAGCACATCATTTAGCGACTGAAGCTGTTGATCTTCCATTCGCTGCTTACTGACAATGCTGACTGACTGCGGCACATCGCGAACGGTACCGAGCATTTTAGTGCCGGCACGGGTGACCGGGACGCTGTAATCGGTGGCCGGCGAGCTGTCTGTTGCGCCGTCTGCCGCGGCTGTGGCGCTGACCGTCATAGTCTGACTGTCACTGGCGGCCGGTGTGGCTGTTTCAGCGGCGTAAGCACTTGTTTGCGCCAGCGAGGTGGCGATTATCGCGGCCAGTAGTGAGATGCGCAGCGGGGCTGAGGTGCCCGCTTCCCTGGCGTGCTGAACTTGAAAAGACATCGTTAATTCCTCAAATTTATTATGTTTTTTGCTGCCACTGTTCACGACCATGCTTCCTGCGGGCATCTGTGCCCTGCTTATGGTTTGAGGAACCAGAAACCTTTCCCTGAGCGCCTGAGCGCGGGTGTGATGTTGTATTTAAAACAAATGAGAAATATACGCATTGCGATTATCATTGCAAGATTTTGTTAGCAAATGATGCGAATTTATTCAGTAATCCGTGAGAATGAAGATTGAATTGCGGCGGGATCATTGCAGGGTATGAAAATAAAAAACCGGCTTAATTATTTCAGGGCGCAGAACGACATTTATTCCGGGCGAGTGTCATTTGGGAACGAAATTGGCGCGCTGATATCTTTTCATTGACCTGAGGTTGTCGTTTTTTATGCCAGAATGCCCGGCATTACGCTTTAGTTTGGCTTTTTCACAACACCAGATTCACAGGATACTGCTATGCGGTTATTTAAAAAACCGGGCGCACTGTTGGTTATTTTAAGTCTTTGCAGCGCTGGTTCAGTTCATGCCGGGACTATTTCGCAAAACCTCAGTGCAGGCTGGGACAATTTCAGTAATAAGGTCTCGACCACCTGGCAACAGCCCGATGGCACCGACTTCTATCTGCCCGCTATCACCTGGCACAACCGGGCAACCTACGATCGAGAACATATTGAAAAATATAATGAAAGACCGTGGGGTGCAGGCGGTGGGATTTCCCGTTACGACGAAAAAGGTAACTGGAATGGCCTCTATGTGATGGCATTTAAAGACTCCTATAATAAATGGGAACCCTTTGGTGGCTATGGCTGGGTAGCGACGTGGCGACCCCTTGCGAATGATAAATTTCACTGGGGTGCCGGTTATACCGCCGGCGTTACGGCCAGGCATAACTGGAAATATATTCCGGTGCCGGCAATCCTGCCGCTGGCGTCAGTCGGATACGGCAAGCTGGATTTTCAGATGACCTATATTCCCGGCACGCATAATAACGGAAACGTCTATTTTGCCTGGTTGCGTTATCATTTCTGACAGCCGTAACGGGATATTTAGCGCGACATCGCCATAACAGAGATCTCATTCAGGTTCAGCGTTTCGCCATCAAAGCGGTGACGTAAATCGGCATAACTTTCGCATCCAATGATCTGTTCAACCGCAGCGGAATAAGCATCCATTGCGCTGCGCATCTGTGTCAGGTAGTCGTGCGTATCATAGACACGGTCGATGCCTTCCAGTGCATGATTCATAATTTTCCTGGCGACATCGTTAGGGGTGTCCAGCGCGGAAAGTTTGGAGCGGGCCGTCCGGCGTAAATCGCGCGGCGTAAAAGGCTCCAGCCCCAATCCACGCGGGGCGCGGATCATACGGCGTAAGGCCTGATTCAGCGCCCCTTTCGACAGAGGAAGTTGAGGATCGCGCGGTGCCGGAACCAGCCAGGGCGAATCGCGATCGGCCGCCTGCATCAGCGCATCAATGCACATCCGCATCATCGGTGAAATCGGCAGAATATGTTCGCGCTGAGATTTATTACGGGTCCCCTGCTTCCACAGGCCGAGCGCCAGATCAAATTCCGCTTTCTGCGCCTGTACAATTTCATCTGGTCGACGCGCGCTGACCAGACACAACCGCAGCGCCCAGCGTGCCTGCTCCGATAACGCCCAGTTATCCAGTCCATGCCAGAACACCCAGATTTCCGCATCCGTCAGCTGACGACTGCGCGGTGGCGTCGCGCGTCCGGCGACATCACGCTTTTTCATCGAGGCGATCGGGGAGTGATCAAGATAGCCCTGCATCTCTGCCCAGGCGAGGAACTGCTTGGTCAACGCAAATACCCGTCGCGCCTCCTCTTTCTTGCCGTCAGCGATCAGAATGTTATAGAGACGGTTGAGTCGTAAACGGGTGATCGATTTAAGCGGTTGCGATCCAATATTCGGCAGAACATGTTTCAGCAGTGATGAGACGGCGATTTCCGGGCGGCGGCGGCTGATCAGCAGGGATAATTTGACCCAGACCTTCATCACCTGCTCAACTGAGCCTTCATCACCAAAATTATCCAGTTCACCTAATGAGGCTGTTCTCACCTGATCAAGCCAGATCAGTACATGGCGGCCGACATGAGGTGAACGTAATTCTGTTAGCGTCACAATGATCCTTTTACTGTTCCGTGCAGGCTGCGAAGTCACACAGTTTAGCGTCAGATCATTTATGACTCCAGACCTAATAAGTCTGGAGTCACAATGACGCGTTCTGATGAATTCTGGGCGAGTGATCAAGAACTTTATCCACGTCATACAACGCGCTGCTGGGTAAAAACTCACCCGCTGCAATGGTCAAAAACCCGATCAGAAACAGTCAGGAGGCCGGTTATCCGGACAACCACGCTATGATGGACTGGCAACAACGTCGCCGGTTGCTGTCTGCTGGTCCAACGAGCTTGTTTTTTGTCTTTGTAATCCTGCGACTCTATCGGAGCCTCAAGGCATGAGATGTGCACCACCCTCGTTCAGCAGCAGATATATGTATTGCTGTTCGCTAATCAGGATTGGTCTGTTGCCTGGATAATCAGAAATTCAAACAGGCCTGGTTGCTGATTCTTCAATGTGATCAAAGCCAAACGTTACAATTGCTGGTGACATCAGCTGCACACAGCATCGGAGAGTGACAGTCATCGCAAGCTGTTCCGGTTAAATGTTTTTTGCAATATGAATATATAAAGTTAAGCATATATTATTTTTTATTTACCCATGTCTATCCCAACCACAGAATATTTATCTGTACAGAAACCCACCGCAGCATTATAGTTTTTTCTCGGATAGTTTATTTATGGAGAAACAGATGGCTGAATTTTGTTTTTATAAAAAACATAACCAGGTCGCGGTAGTGAGTAAATCGGAGACTTCAAATGCCGCTTCCCTTGTCGGCGAGGGCTGGAAGAAAATGTTTGAAGAGGTCAGAGCCGCTGATGCAGAAAGTGCACTGGCCCGGTTAGCTGAAATACGTAAGGAGGAGATGGCCACAGAACGCTTTGTGATCTCAGGAACGGCATTCAGTGAGTTTCTGACAGCGTTCCTCAAGTAGTAACAGGTTACTTCACTCAACGTAAACACGCATATTTACTGGCAGAGTCAATGACAGTTAATAAGATCGTGGGGGTTTTTTCAGGGAACTTTCAGGCTGCCATTTCTTCATCTATGTTAACAATCATAATGCCCTGCATCAGAAAATAAACACTATAGCCTGATGCTTTTCATCATGAAAGACTTCATCTTGTATTAAATTTATCCTTACATTACAACGAGTTGTGTTAGTTATTTGCTCGGGTGGCATAGTGCTTGAGTTTTGTAGTTTCTATGCGGCTCTCTATCAACACAATATAAATGGAAATGATTCATGCTGGTGCTAATAGCTGCATTGCACGTATACTTTCATTGCCCGCATCAGCGTTCTTGGTGTATTCGGGTTTTCATTGTTATTATTCTGATATAAGAGGATTTATGAGCACAAGGAAATCTGTTATGCTGGCCTTTCTGGCTTTAGTTGTCGGTGGAGTGTTAGGATATATAGTCAATAATCTGACGATATCTAAATATAACACCATTAATGCCACCTGTACTCTGCTTAATGTGGCTGTAGATAATCATATGTTAAGTCCGGAGAAGATTGTTGAACTAGGACGCCTGACCAAAGAAAAACTTGGCGATGCCCAGTCTGCAAAAGCATTCAGCCTGAGTACTAAACAGATAAATGCAGCCTCTGAATCATCAAACTGCTCTCAGTTTATGGTTGGAATGAACCAGGTTAAATGATTCCGGAAGATCATTTCCTGTGCTGCGTTTAACATTAAATTTAACAGGGAGAGTTCAGAATGGTGCCAAAGAGAATTCGACTACTTGCGCTCTTAGCCCCTTTTTTTCTGGTGGCGTGTACCCTCTCTCAGAATAATGGCGTCAGTAAAAATATGCCTGCACAGCAGGGAAATGATCTCCTTTCGATGGCCAGTCCGGCAGGCCGCTATGCCGTCGTTATTCAACGAGCCGTTGAAAAAAAAATGTATCAACCGGATGCCTGGCGGGGAAAAGTCTGCACGGTCAGAATGTCGCTCCGACGTGATGGCGTAGTCGAAAATGCAGTTGCAGAAAGCGGTGACGCCAGACTGTGTAAAATGGCTCTATCTGCCGTAAAGCGAGCTGAGATCCCTCCTGCGCCTGATGAAGCAACGTGGAAGTTATTTAGAAACGCTCCGCTGGAATTCAGGCTGTAGTGTGATCCTTATCATTCAGCCCTGAATCAGGAATCACAAAAGGCCCTTCTCGCAGTCAACACGCGACAACAGGAAAAATATCGGTATAAGGCGTATAAGCAAAAGCCCATGCGATAACAGTCTTTATAAAACGAATAAGAGGAGATAGTCTGTTTCAGAATGAGCAAGGCGCCTGGAATAACTAAATTTGCATAGAAAAAAACTCTCTATACGCAGGCTTTATCAGCAAGAAATTGTGGTTTGCGGATGTGTAAAATCAGGAGTTCAAATAAAGTTATCGCGGATGCCAGGCATTGAAGAAGGTATCTTCTTATCGCACTCAGCATAAAAAATATAAACCGATTCGGATGAGAAAATTTTAATTCATACTCTTCTCTGACGGCCCTCTGTTGTTAAGGGTATTCCTGATGCGTTATGAGAAACGCATCAGGTATTATGAAATTCTGAGCAGGTTTATTCATTGGGTCTGCAGAGATTTCTGAAACTTTGGTTAGTATCCACTATTTTTCTTTACGTCATAACCTTGCAAGCGTCATTATTCAATCTCTCTTGCTGTAAGCCGCAACACGGTTGCATATGAAGAGTAATTTCATCGAAGTCAGTAACAATCGTTGATTAAAAAGATATAAATATATGGACATAACTATGATTGATACCCGGAAACCCTTATATATCGGTCTGCTGCTGACGGCAGCTATGCTAAGCGGTTGTACGGCCGAAACCAGTCTGGAAAGAAATGCTCACCATACCGCCTCACAGATAGCTAAACTCCATTTTGACCCCAATACGCGTCCACTCACTGCTGATAATTATCGGATAGCAAAGCAGTTCCTGAGTCAGTTTTATGAGCTGGGTAAACAGGATCGTGCCGCTGGCCTGAGCGAAGAGCAGGCACAGCAGCGTGTAAATAGTTTTACGGCGGTCCGGCAAACTCAGCAGGGCGATCAGATCGATGAATCTTGTACGAGCCCTTTTAGCGCCGCCGCACAGAAAAGTAACTTCCTTAAGCAATCCTTCAGCGCAGACCGGCCGCAGAAACGGGCTGAAATAATGTTAGAAAGCGCCACAAAAAGCTACTGGGATGGCTTTAACGGACGTTTATAGTCGCAGCCAATGCGCGCGGTTGAAAAGGCCGCGCCATCATGTTTTAGCATCAGCCGCAGTCTGTTTCGATCATCCTGACGAAATCAGAAAGAAGCCTGGTTGAGGGTTTAAATATTCTCTGGCCGGGCTCCGATACTGCCGCAGGGTCATCATCACAAG
>Ga0302349_1002999_pt1 | contig 10170 bp, 8 predicted proteins | sample PhyAR1_FD_202176 | JGI IMG/M metagenome (GOLD analysis project Ga0302349, IMG submission 202176) | Leaf surface microbial communities from alfalfa plants in UC Gill Tract Community Farm, Albany, California, United States - DLSL A.R1... | ecosystem: Host-associated > Plants > Phyllosphere >...
CGGCGACGGCGCTCGCGACGTAGGTGGAGAACACGAAGGTGAGGATCACCGAGCTGAAGGCGGACATCCCCCCGTCCCAGAGCGCGAAGGCGGTGACCGCCCGTCGCAGGGGGTGGGCGGCGGCGGGGCGCGGGGTCGCGGGCATGGGGTCACTGTACGAAGCCCGCGGGCGCCGGCGCAGGATGCCCGTGTTCGCCGAGAGTGAGAAGTCCCCCGGACGGCGGGAGGGGGCGGACCCCGGACAGTAGACTGGACGAGGCCCTTTCCCCCCGCGATGGACGGAGACCGCATGCTGTTCATGCTCCTCGCCCATCTGGTCGCCGCGCTCCTCGCGCCGCTGCTGGTGAGGATGCTGGGCCGCAACGCCTTCTACCCGCTCGCGCTCGTGCCCGCGGCCTCCGCGCTCTGGCTCGCCACGGCCTTCGACCCCGCCTCCCTCGCAAGCGCCCCGGTCGAGATCTCCGCGGACTGGATCCCGGCCTTCGGGATCGGGCTCGCCTTCCGCGTGGACACGCTGAGCTGGGTGCTCGCGCTCATCGCGACCGGGATCGGCGCGATCGTGCTCCTGTACTGCGCCCGCTACTTCAAGGACACCGAGCCCGCGCTGGGTCGCTTCGCCGGGGTGCTCACCGCCTTCGCCGGCGCGATGGTGGGCCTCGTCCTCGCGGACGACGTCATGGTGCTCTACACCTTCTGGGAGCTCACGACCGTCTTCTCCTACCTGCTCATCGGGCACTACCAGGAGAAGCAGTCCTCCCGCCGCGCCGCGATGAACGCGCTCATCTCGACCACCGCAGGCGGCCTCGCGATGTTCGTGGGCCTGCTGATGCTGGGCCAGGCCGCCGGGTCCCTCCGGCTCTCCGCGATCCTCACCGACCCGATGTGGTCCGCCCCCGGCCCGTACCTCGTCACTGCCGTCGTGCTCGTGCTCGCGGGCGCCATGTCGAAGTCCGCGCTCGTGCCCACGCACTTCTGGCTGCCCGGCGCGATGGCCGCGCCCACCCCCGTCTCCGCCTACCTCCACGCCGCCGCGATGGTCAAGGCGGGCGTGTACCTGATCCTGCGCCTCGCCCCGGCGCTGTCCGTGCTCGACGTGCTGCAGGTCGTCGTCTCCGTGATCGGCGCGGCGACGATGCTCCTGGGCGGGTGGCGCGCCCTGCGGCAGACGGACATCAAACTCCTGCTCGCCTACGGCACCGTCTCCCAGCTCGGCTTCCTCGCCGCGATCGGCGCCCTCGCCACGCAGGACGCCGTGCTCGCGGGTCTCGCGATGCTCGTCGCCCATGCGGTGTTCAAGGCGCCGCTGTTCATGGTCGTCGGGATCATCGACAAGAAGTTCGGCACCCGTGACCTGCGCGTGCTCTCCGGGGTGGGGCGCGCTGTGCCCGTCGTCGCGGTGATCGGCATCGTCTCGGCCGCCTCGATGGCCGCGGTGCCGCCGCTGCTGGGCTTCGTCGCGAAGGAGTCCGTGTACACGGCGCTCTGGTACGGCGGCGCCTACCAGCGCGGTCTGCTCGTCGCGCTCGTCGCGGGCTCCGTGCTCACCGTCGCCTACTCGTGGCGCTTCGTGCAGGGCGCCTTCGGCCGCTCCGCCGGTGCCCCGCGCGCCCGCACCCCGCAGATCCCCGTGCTGTTCTGGCTGCCGCCCGCCGCGATCGCGGCGCTCTCGGTCGTGCTCGTCGCTCTCGCGGGGCCGCTCGAGGACCTGCTCACCGGCGCGGCCGCCGTGCTGCCGGAGCAGGAGACCCACGCCCACCTGCTCGTCGTGCCCCACCTGGGGGTGCCGCTCCTGGCGTCCGTGGTCACCCTGGGCCTCGGCGCGCTGCTCGCGGTCGCCGCCCGCCCGGTGCAGCGGCTCCAGCGCGCGGTCTCCCCGATGACCTGGGCGCGCGAGGGGCTCCAGGAGTTCCTCGACGCGGAGCGCCTGTTCCGCCGCACCATGCGCGGTGTCGACGCGCTCGCGGTCGCCGTGACCCCGCTGTTCCAGCGCGGCTCCCTGCCGTACACGCTCGGCACGATGCTCGTCGTGATGATCGCGCTGACCGTCCCCGTCGCGCTCACCCAGGCCCCGCTGCCGCAGAACCTCGTGCCCTTCCACTCGCCGGTCGAGCTGCTCGTGCTCCCCGTCGCCGCGCTCGCCGCGATCGGCGCGGCCCGCTCCCGGCGCCGGCTGCGGGCCGTCTTCCTCATCTCCGTCACCGGCTACGGCGTCGCCGTCCTGTTCCTCGTCTCCGGCGCCCCGGACGTCGCCCTCACCCAGGTGCTCGTCGAGACCGCGATGACGGTCGTGCTCGTGCTCGTCCTGCGCCGCCTGCCCCTGCACTTCTCGCGCCGCCCGCTGCGGATCGGGGCGATCGGGCGCTGGGGGATCGCGATCGGCACGGCCGTCACCCTCTGCGGCGCGGCGCTCTACGCGGCCGACGCCCGCTACCTCGACCCGCTGGGCCCCGAGCTCATCGAGCCCGCCTACACCTCCGGCGGCGGGCACAACGTCGTCAACGTGACCCTCGTCGACGCCCGCGTGTGGGACACCTTCGGCGAGATCACCGTGCTGCTCGTGGTCGCGACCGGCGTCGCCTCCCTCATCTTCGTCACCCGCCGCGAGCAGGGCATCTCCCGCGTGCGGGACCTGACCGCGGGCACCTCGATCTGGCGCCGCCACCCGGACACCCCGCTCCCGCAGAACGTCCTGAACTTCGACGCCCGCACCGACGAGGTCGCCGGCACGAACCGCTGGCGCACCTGGCTCTCCGCGGGCCTGACCCTCGCCCCCGAGCGCCGCATGGTGATCCTCGAGGTCATCACCCGCCTCGCCTTCCCGGTGATGATGATCTTCTCCGTGTACCTGCTCATGGCCGGCCACAACCTCCCCGGCGGCGGGTTCGCGGGCGGCCTCGTCGCCGGTCTCGCCCTGACCATGCGCTATCTCGCGGGCGGCCGCTACGAGCTCACCGAGGCCGCACCCGTGCAGGCGGGACTCGTGCTCGGCACCGGCATGGCGATCGCCTCCGCCGCCGCGGTGCTGCCGCTCCTGTTCGGCGGCACGATCTTCCAGACCGTCACCCCCGTGCTGCACGTGCCGCTGCTGGGCGAGGTCCACCTGCCGAGCGCCCTGCTCTTCGACGTGGGCGTGTACCTCGTGGTCCTCGGCGTGATCCTCGACTTCCTGCGCACCCTCGGCGCGCAGATCGACCAGCAGCAGGAGGCGGAGTCCGATGTCCGTTAGCCTCGCCCTCCTGCTCACCGCCGGCGTGCTCATCGCGTGCGGCGTGTACCTCGTGCTCGAGCGCACCCTCACCCGCGTGGTGCTCGGCTTCGTGCTGCTCGGCAACGGCGTGAACCTGCTGTTCGTGGTCGCGGCCGGCCGTCCCGGGACCCCGCCCTTCGAGGGCACGGCGGAGCCGTCGGAGATGACGGACCCGCTGCCGCTCGCGATGGTGCTGACCGCGATCGTCATCTCGCTGGGCGTGACCGCCTTCGGCATGGCCCTCGCCTACCGGGCCTGGCAGCTCTTCGGCCACGACGAGGTCCCCGACGACGTCGAGGACCGCCGCGTGCTGCGTCGCAGCCGCCGCCGCAGCGGGGACGCCGACGACCTCCCGTGGTCGCAGGCCCTGAGCGAGGAGGCGCGCCGCGGTGCGCTGCGCCGCTCGCAGGAGCCGGGACGGCCCGAGGACCCGTTGGGCGACGACCTCTCCGGTGCCGAGGACGTCCCGCAGGACGCGACCGAGGCCGACGAGGGGGAGGCGCGGCCCGTGCGCCGGCCCGCCGGGGCCGTGGGAGACGCCGAGGACCCCGACGGGCCGGACGGATCCGACGGGCCCGAGGATCGCGACGGGCCCGACGGCGCGCCGACCACGGGGGATCCCGCCCAGGCGCCCGGCGCCGGACCCGCCGTCGAGACCGACCATCACCACCGCGACGGCAGAGGGGAGGCCTGAGACATGGAGCTGCTCCTCGCCCTCCCCGTCGTCCTGCCGCTCGCCGGGGCGGCCGCGACCCTGCTGCTGCGCCACCGCCACAAGGTGCAGCTGTGGCTCACCATCCTCACCCTCGCCGCGATCCTCGCGGTCGCGATCGCGCTCATCGCGCTGGTCCCCGCGAGCGGCGTGCTCGTCCTCCAGATCGGCGACTGGACCCCCACGCAGGGGATCGTGCTCGTCGCGGACAGGATCACCGCCCTCATGCTGCTCGTCTCGAGCGCGGTGACCCTCGCGGTGCTGCTCTACTCGAGCGGCCAGACGGTCGCCGAGAACTCCGAGCGCACCCCGGTCGCGATCTACCACCCCACGTACCTCGCGCTCGTCGCGGGCGTGTCCATGGCCTTCCTCGCGGGGGACCTGTTCAACCTCTACGTGGGCTTCGAGGTGCTGCTCGCCTCGAGCTACGTGCTGCTCACCCTGGGCGGCTCCGCGAGCCGCGTGCGCGCCGCGACGACCTACGTCATCGTCTCGCTGCTGAGCTCCGTCATCTTCCTCTCCGCGATCGCCGCGATCTACGCCGCGACCGGCACCGTCAACATGGCGATGCTCGCCGTGCGGCTGGACGGCCTGCAGGAGGGCACGCGCATGGTGCTCGAGCTGCTGCTGCTCGTCGCCTTCGCGATCAAGGCCGCGATCTTCCCGCTCAGCGCCTGGCTGCCGGACTCGTACCCCACCGCGCCGGCGCCCGTCACGGCGGTCTTCGCGGGACTGCTCACCAAGGTCGGCATCTACGCGATCCTGCGCCTGGAGACGCTGCTCTTCCCCGCCTCGCAGCTGTCGAACCTGCTGCTCGCGGCCGCCGCGCTGAGCCTCGTGATCGGGATCCTCGGCGCGGTCGCGCAGACGGACCTCAAGCGCGTGCTGTCCTTCACGCTCGTCTCCCACATGGGGTACATGCTGCTGGGCCTCGGCGTGAGCACGCGCCTGGGCATGACGGCGACGATCTTCTACGTCGCCCACCACATCACCGTGCAGTCCACGCTGTTCCTCGTCGCGGGCCTCATCGAGCAGCGCGGCGGCACCACGAACCTCGCGCGCCTGGGCGGCCTCGCGAAGGCCGCGCCCGTGATCGCGGTGCTGTTCTTCGTGCCTGCCATGAACCTCGCGGGCATCCCGCCGTTCTCCGGCTTCATCGGCAAGGTGGGGCTCGTCGAGGCCGGCATCGCCTACGACCGGCCCGCCGGCTGGATCCTGGTGGGGGCGAGCGTGCTGACGAGCCTGCTCACCCTGTACGCGATCGCGAAGATCTGGAACCGCGCCTTCTGGCAGGCCCCCTCGGAGGACGTCGTCGCGAACGACCATCCGGTGCCGCGCGTGATGACCGGGGCGACCACCGCCCTCGTCGCCTTCTCGGTGGGGCTCACCCTCGCCGCGGGCCCGCTCATGACCTACTCCGACGAGGCCGCCCGCACCGTGCTCGAGCGCACCCCGTACGTCTCCGCGGTGCTCGGCGACGAGGCCGCCGGTGAGCTCCATTACCGCATCGACGACGCCGGCGAGAAGGTGGTGGAGCGATGACCCGCACGTTCGGCGACCTCCGCCGCTCCTGGGTGTGGCTGCTCGGGGCGGTCGCCGTGTGGTGCCTGCTGTGGGGCGCGGTCGACATCAAGACGGTCCTCGGCGGCCTTCTCGTCGCGGCGCTCGTCATGGTCCTGTTCCCGATGCCGCCCGTCGGCCACGAGCTGACCCTGCGGCCGCTGCGCTTCGCGTCGTTCCTCGTGCGCTTCCTCGGGGACCTCGCGGTCTCCGCGGTCCAGGTGGGCTGGTACGCGGTCCGTCCCGCGGGGCAGCCGGCGAGCTCGGTGATCGCGGTGACGCTCGCGAGCCGCTCCGACTTCTTCCTCACCATGACCGCCGTGCTCGCGACGCTCATCCCCGGCTCCGTCGTGGTCGAGGCGCAGCGGGCCACGGGCACCCTCTTCCTCCACGTCATCGGCGCGGCGGACGAGGAGCAAGCGGAGGCGCAGCGCGAGGCGACCCGGGCGCAGGAGCGGCGGCTGCTGCTCGCCCTCGCCCGGCGCGAGGTGCTCGAGGAGGCGGGACTGCGATGACCCCCGTCGACATCGCCCTGCTCGTGCTCGGCGGCGTGCTCGCCCTCACCGCGATCGCGGTCGTGGTGCGCATGATCATCGGCCCCACGATCCTGGACCGCGCCGTCGCCACCGACATGCTCGTGGTGCTGCTGGTGCTCGCCCTCGCGCTGTACACGGCGCACGCCCACGCCGCCTGGGCCGTGCCCTCGATGCTCACCCTCACGGGTCTCGCCTTCATCGGCACGGTGACCTTCGCCCGCTTCGTGGCGCGCGAGGACCCGGCCCGGCCCGGACGTCGCACCCACGGGGAGGCCTCCTCGACGGGCGGCTTCCGGGCGCTCGACCTCGAGCAGCCCGGGAGGGTCGCCGGCTGGGAGGACGGCGACGGTCCCGAGGGGGCCGACGGCGCGAACACCTGGCAGGACGTCGAGGTGGGGGAGGAGATCCCCGTCAACGCCCACGAGGACGCCGACGGCGGACCGGGGCCGGAGGCCGGGGACGGCCCCGGGACCGGTGGCCCGGACTCCCACGATGACCCGGGCTCCCATGATGCCCTCGACGACGAGGACGACGACCTCGTGGAGGGCTTCGGCCGTGAGGAGGGCCCGCGATGACCGCGCTCGAGATCCTCGCCGTGGTGCTCATGTCCCTCGGCGTGCTGCTCACGGTCGTCGCCGCCGTGGGCCTGCACCGCTTCGACGGCGTGCTCGCCCGCATGCACGCGACCTCGAAGCCGCAGACCCTGGGCCTCGTGCTCGTGTTCGGCGGCGTCGCCCTGCTCGTGGGCTCCTGGGCGCTCGCGGGGATGCTCGTGCTCGTGCTCGTCGCGCAGATGCTCACCGTCCCTGTGGCGAGCACGATGGTGGGCCGCGCCGCGTTCCGCCGCGGCTTCGTGCGCGGCGGCGAGTACGCGATCGACGAGCTCACCCCGCGCCTCGCCGACGTCGGCGACGAGGACGACGACGAGGACGGCTTCCTCGACGAGGGCGACGACCCGCACGAGGGCCTCGGGGCGCAGGCGGAGGACCACCGCTTCCCCGAGAACGTCGTCGCCGCGGAGGACGCCGCCGGCGCCGTCATCGACCACAACTGGGACGTCGACGAGGACGAGGACGACGACCTCGGCCCGGACCCCGAGAGCTACGACCTCGACCTGGGCGACGAGACCGAGCGCGAGGCGGAGGAGGTCGCGGAGCGCGACGCGCGCCGCTGACCCCTCACCGGACGAGGAGGCTCAGAAGAGCCCGCGGGCGGTGCCGTCGGCCTCGACCCCCATGCGCAGGGCGGCCGGCTCCTTCGGCAGGCCCGGCATGGTCATCACCGCGCCGGTGAGCGCGACGACGAAGCCCGCGCCGATCCGCGGCACGAGGTCGCGCACGTGGAGCGTGTGGCCGTCCGGGGCGCCGAGCGCGGTCGGGTCCTCGGAGAAGGAGTACTGGGTCTTCGCCATGCAGACGGGCAGCGTGTCCCAGCCGTGGCGCCGGAGCATCCGCAGCTGGGCGGGGGCGCGGTCGGTCAGGAGCACCTCGCCCGCGCCGTAGACCTCGGTCGCGATCGTGCGGATCGAGGCCTCGACGCCGCCGGCGGGGTCGTAGAGCGGGCGGTAGTCCGAGCCCTCCTCGAGCACGGCGAGGACCTCCTCGGCGAGGGCGCGACCGCCCTCCCCGCCGGAGGCCCACACCTCGGAGAGCGCCGCCCGGCAGCCCTGCTCGCGGGCCCAGTCGAGCACGGCGGCGATCTCGGCGTCGGTGTCCGTGGGGAAGCGGTTCAACGCGATGACGGGCTCGAGGCCGAAGCGCCGCAGGTTCTCGACGTGGCGGCGCAGGTTCGCGGTGCCGCGCAGCGCGGCGTCGACGTCCTCCGCGGCGAGGTCGTCCTTCGCGAGGCCGCCGTGCATCTTCAGCGCCCGCACGGTGGCGACGAGCACCGCCGCGTCGGGATGGAGGTCGCCCAGGCGGGCCTTGATGTCGAGGAACTTCTCCGCCCCGAGGTCCGAGCCGAAGCCCGCCTCGGTGACGACCACCTCGGAGAGGTCCAGGGCGAGGCGGGTCGCGGCGAGGGAGTTGCAGCCGTGGGCGATGTTCGCGAAGGGGCCGCCGTGCACGAGCGCGGGCGTGCCGCCGAGGGTCTGCACGAGGTTCGGCAGCAGCGCGTCCTTGAGCAGCAGCGTGATCGCGCCCGCGACGCCGAGGTCGCCGGCGGTGACGGGGGAGCGGTCGTACCGGAAGCCCACGACGATCCGGGCGATGCGGCGCTCGAGGTCGGCGACGTCGGTCGCGAGGCACAGGATCGCCATGATCTCCGAGGCGACGACGATGTCGAAGCCGTCCTCGCGCGGCACGCCCTGGGTGGGGCCGCCGAGCCCGACGACGACGTGGCGCAGGGCGCGGTCGTTGACGTCGACGACGCGCCGCCACTGGATCCGGCGGGGATCGATGCCGAGCGCGTTGCCCTGGTGGAGGTGGTTGTCCACGAGGGCGGCGAGCGTGTTGTTCGCGATCTGGATCGCGTGGAAGTCACCCGTGAAGTGCAGGTTGATGTTCTCCATCGGCACCACCTGGGCGTGCCCGCCGCCGGTCGCGCCGCCCTTGACGCCCATCACGGGGCCGAGCGCCGGCTCCCGCAGCGCGACCATGGTCCGCTTCCCGGCGAGGGAGAGGGCGTCGGCGAGGCCCACGGTCGTCGTCGACTTCCCCTCGCCCGCGGGGGTGGGGGACATGGCGGAGACGAGCACGAGCTTCGCCGTGCCGCCCGACGGGGCCACCCGCGAGCGGTCCACCTTCGCGATGTGGTGGCCGTGGGGGACCAGCGCCTCCTCGGGGATGCCCGCGCGGGCGGCGATCTCGGCGATGGGGCGCAGCGTCGCGGCCTGGGCGATGGCGAGATCCGGGTTCTCGGACGGCATCGGTACCTCTTTCTCGGGACGGAGGTGGTCCTGGGACGGCGGCGCCGGCGGGTGGCCGGCAGTCCTCACCCTAGGGTCGCGGCGCGGGGCGCGCGGCGGCTTCGCCGGGTTCCGGCCCCGTGGCCCCGGAGGCGCCCACGGTGTCGGGTGCGCCGCATCGCGGCGGGGACGTCTCGCACGCGGGTCGCGGGCATGGGTATGCTCGGCCGGGGCAGCTCGCTGCCCCGGGCCCCCATCGTCTAGCGGCCCAGGACACTGGCCTTTCACGCCGGCGACACGGGTTCGAATCCCGTTGGGGGTACCAGCACGGGTGGGGCCCGGGCGCCGCGGTCGGGCGCCCGGGCCCCTCCCGTTCCGGCGGCACGGGGCGTAGCCTCGGGAGGACGCTACCGAGGGAGGTCCGCATGGACCGGGAGAAGCTGAGGCTGGTCGTCGTCCACGCGATCGAGAGCCGCACGAGCGAGGGGTCCCGGGACCCCTCCGATTTCGACGTCGACGCGATCGTCGAGGAGCTCGACACTCTCGCCCCGGAGGGGACGGTGCAGGAGCTGGACGGGGCCGACTGCTGGCGGATCATCGCGAAGCATGAGCGATGACGGACACCACCTTCGAGCGCACGGGCCGGTGCGGGATCGGCGGCTGCAGCAGCGCCGCGGTCTCCCCGGTCGAGCTGCCCTTCGCCGACGGCCCGCGGCCCGTCGATCTCTGCGGCTTCCACCACGACTGGGTGCAGCGGCGCGGCGATCAGGGAGCCCCGGTCCCACGCGGTCGAGCGCCGCGTCGCGGACTGCGAGGGGCGTCACAGCAAAAGTGGTCATGACCCCCCGCGGACGTCCGGTAGAGTTATCCGAGTCGAGAGGCCGCGAGGCGGAACGACGAATGGCCCTGTAGCTCAGTTGGTTAGAGCGCCGCCCTGTCACGGCGGAGGTCGCCGGTTCAAGTCCGGTCAGGGTCGCCCCGCACAGAAGGCCCCGGAGCATCGCTCCGGGGCCTTCTGCATGCCCGGGCGGGTCACAGGGGCACAGGGAGCAGGGACGGGCGGGTCCTAGGGTCGAGGGATGAGCACCCCCGTCAACCACCGGATCCGTCTCGCCTCCCGCCCCCACGGCGTGCCCGCGCCGGAGGACTTCGTCCACGACTCCGCCCCGCTGCCCGTCCCCGGCCCCGGGGAGGCGCTGCTGCGCACCCTCCACGTCTCGCTGGACCCGTACGTGCGCGGCCGCATGAGCGACGCCCGCTCCTACGCGGC
>Ga0302349_1003000_pt1 | contig 10169 bp, 6 predicted proteins | sample PhyAR1_FD_202176 | JGI IMG/M metagenome (GOLD analysis project Ga0302349, IMG submission 202176) | Leaf surface microbial communities from alfalfa plants in UC Gill Tract Community Farm, Albany, California, United States - DLSL A.R1... | ecosystem: Host-associated > Plants > Phyllosphere >...
AATCGGTGCGGTTTTTAACGTCACTTCTACTGCTATCGGTATGCCGTTGTTCTGCCATGCCTCAATGCCCGCGACGAATACCAGCCCGGTTTCTTTTTCCCCCATGACCAGCGTCGGCTGGATGGCGTAGTGCAAATCGTCAAACCAGGTCGTGTCCCCGGCATGCTGTAACATCTGCCGGGGGAATCGGGTTTCATGATGGGTCTGCACCACCTGCACCAGGGTGAAAATCGCCTTCAGGCTGTTAGCACTGTGCTGCGGAAGTATGTTCTGCACGGTTGCAAGCGTTTCGGGGGCGTTCACCAGCAGACGAAACAGCAGCGCATCATAAAAAGTCCAGAGTGGCACCGTGGCCACTTCCAGAGTCTGAAACTGATCATAAAGTGTCCCAAGAGAGGCGCCACGCAGCGTACCCACCGCCGTCAGCGAAGCGCGCTCCTGCGCGTGGGCTTCACTCAGTTTGCTACTCAGGCTGGTACGGTAAGTGGTCGCGTTGGATAATTTCCCGCTAACCTCGATTCCCCCCACGCCCGATGTGTAACTTACCGGTAGTTCGTAGGGTGTCCCGCAAAGGACGGGCTCGCGAAGACGACAGCTGAACAGCACACTGTCAGACGACAGCGCATAGGTGTCTATTGCCTGACTGAGGGCGGATTTTACATCCAGCATGGCGCGCATACCGTGTACGCAAATCCTTTCCATACCTAGCCGATTCGCTTCGGCAGCATCAAAATGGATGGGGTTATAATCACCCGAAAATGCGGCCCAGCGCTCTGCATCTCGCAGGCAGTAGTTCAGCGACATTATTCCCCCCGTCCAATAACCAGTGCTGCATTCGCACCGCCGAATCCAAAGCTCAGGTTTAGCGTCATATTCAGCACGGCCGGACGATGAGTGCCAGGCACATAATCCAAATCGCATGCCGGATCCGGAGCAACCAGATGGCAGGTGGCAGGCATAATCTGATGCTGTAATGCCTGCAGACAGACGATCGATTCGAAACTGCCTGCCGCCGCAATCAGATGGCCAGAATAGGATTTAGTACTGGAGCAGGGTGTGGCGTACGCCGCCGCGTCTCCCAACGCAATTTTAATCGCTTCCGTTTCATTCAAATCGTTAAGCGGCGTAGAGGTGCCGTGAGCATTGATATAATCCAGTTCCTCCGGCGCAATACCGGCCTGACTGAGCGCCCGGCGGATGGTTTGTACCCGCGCAATTTTATCTTCGGCAGGTGCGGTAAAATCAAAAGCATCCGAGTAATTCCCGTAGCCCATGATTTCGCCATAGATATGCGCCCCGCGGGCAATGGCAGACTCCCGCTCCTCCAGGCAAAGTACTGCTGCCCCTTCGCTGAGGACAAAGCCATTACGATGCAAGCTAAACGGGCAACAGGCGCGGCTTAACGTCTCCTGCTCACTGGCTAGCGCCCCGAGAACATCAATATTCCAGACCGCCGAATCCGAACGCAGAGACTCTCCCGCCCCAGCCAGCATCATATTGGCGCGACCGTTTCGAATCAGTTCGAACGCGTCACCAACGGCGATGGTACCGGTGGCACAGGCGGCCACCGGGGTATTCTGATATCCGCGTAATCCCCACAGCAGGCTGACGGCTGCTGTCGCTGAATTAGGCATGGAGAAGAAACAGCCAAAAGGCGACCCCACGCCGGTACGCATAAAGTCCTCATAGTGCAGCTGCGTTTCATCCTGCCCGGCCCAGCCAGTTCCCATAATGACGCCACAATCGCGCAGATCGTAATACTGCTCCGGTTTTTCATCGCCAAAGGCCATCTGCATTGCCTCCCGTGCAGAGGCCAGCGTCAACCGGGCAAAACGCGGCAGTCGGCGGCGAATTGCAGCCGGTACGCCCTTCAGGGAAGGTTCATCATCAATCAACCCATAGAAGCGGGATTTGATCCCGGCGGCGGATTTATCGCAATAGCGATACCCCGGCCGGTAGTCCATGATTGCGGCCCAGCTCTCGGCGGAATTCATACCGAGCGGTGTGACGGCGCCATAACCGGTGACCACAACCCGCCGCGGCGTAGTCGTCTGTAGAATTTCCGTTTGCATAATTTATCCTTGTTGATTCACCGTATCTTCTTTCCCGCCACCCAGCGCCAGCCAGAGTTTCATCGTGGAATACAGATAGTTGTACTGGGTTTTTACCAGCGTATTTTCACTGTCGAGCAGGGCGTTTTGCGCATCGAGTAGCGTCTGGTAAATCACAGCACCATGACGGTACTGGCTTTCAACCAGCGCCAGCCTTCGCTGGCTCAGCGCCAGATCGTCCAACTGATGCTGCTTCTCCTGCTGCCAGGTCAAGCGTTGTGACATCGCATTGTCAATATCCTGTAGCGCACGGTATGACGCGGTTTTGAACTGGATCGCTGCGCTTTGGACGTCCAGGTTAGAGCGCTCAACGGTTAACCGCACCTTGTTCCACTGGATAAAAGGCAGGGAAAGCGCAGTGCCGAGCGTGCGGGCCGGATTACTGAACCACTGCTGGAACACCGTAGCACCGGCGTTGAGCGAGGCATTCAGCGTCAGAGAGGGATAAAAATCCAGCCGCGCTACGTCCGATCCGGCCAGCGCCGCACGCAGATTCAGTTCAGCCGACTGCACATCCGGCCGTTTGGCTATCACATCCAGCGGCAGACGCTGCGCTACCGGCACGCTCTGATGAATATCCAGAGAATGGCGTTCAGCCGGATACTGACCCGGCGGGCGGCTCAGCAAAATAGTCAGCGCGTTGCGACTCTCGTTGCGCTGCTGATACAAGTCCCGCAGACTGTTTTCCCGCCCCAGTACCGTTTGCTGTGCTTGCAAATAGTCAAGCTGACCAATGTCACCGGCGCGCCAGCGTGAAGTCACCATGGTCAGCGTATCGCGGGCTATCGCCAGGCTACGCTGCATAGTGCTAATTTGCTGATTCAAGCTGGCTATCTGCCAGTAGAGCTGGGACGTTGTCCCTATCAGCGTTAACGCCGTCGCGTGTAAATCCTGTGCTGAGGCCTTTGCCAGCCAGTCGGACTGCTCACGCGTGCGCGCCAGTTTCCCCCATAGATCCAGCTCATACGACGTGCTCAGTCCATTGGTATAATTCTCCACCGGCGTAATATTACGGCGTAAATTTTTGGTGTTACTGGCGCTGGCGCTGAGGGAAAAATCCGGCGTCAGATTGAGATCGGTGATACCTGCCGTCAGTAACGCCTGCTTTAACTTGATGCCGGCCAGCGCCAGATCATTATTACTTTGCAGCGTGGCCACGATCAGCCGGGACAGCTGGGGGTCATCAAAATTGTCCCACCAGTGCGGTGCCAATTTCGCCACGCCTTCACCGGTGTCCTGCACGCGCCAGGTATCAGGTACCGACACCAGGGGCCGTTGATAATCACTCTTTAATGCCTGACCGCAGCCGCTCAACAACAGTGTCATCAACATCGCAGAGAGTAAATTGAGCTTATTCATTCGCGAGCCAGCGCCTCCGTCGGATGCAAACGTGCGGCATTACGCGCCGGGAAAAAGCCAAATCCCAGCCCGATAAGCGCAGAAAAACCGCACGCCAGCAGGATGGGCGGCCAGGTGAAAATCATGGTGAATTCCTGGGTTATCTGAGAAAAAATCAGCCCTGCAAGACCCGATCCAACGATGCCAATCAGACCGCCAAGCGTACAAATGACCATTGCCTCAATCAGAAACTGACGCATGATGTCCACCGGGCGTGCGCCTACCGACAGCCGGATACCGATCTCATGCGTTCTTTCCGTCACGGATACCAGCATGATATTCATCACGCCGACGCCGCCTACCAGCAGCGAGATCCCGGCAATGGCAGTAATCAACAGCGTCATCGACTCCGAGGTTTTGCGGATGGTCTTCGTCAGCTGATCGTTGGTCATGGTAAAGAAATCACGTTTACCGTGCGCGGTATCCAGCAGTTGCTCCACGTTCTGCTGGGCAATCTCTATCGGATAATTGTCAGCAATTCGCAGCGTAATTGACTGCAGCGGCGTATCACCCGACATACGTTCAAGCAGCGAGGTATAGGGGATCCAGGCACCGAGCTGCTCGCCGATATATTTCGGTCCTTTTTTATCAGCAACGCCAATAACCCGAAACGGCACACCGGAAAGTTGAATGATCTCGCCTAAAGGATCCTGACCATCAGCAAAGAGCGTACTGCGCACATTGGGATCGATAATAAGTACAGGATCCCGATCCGCCAGATCGCGCGGCGTAAAGTGGTTTCCGGCGATAAAATCCAGCCCCTGTACCCGGAAAAATCCATTGCTGACGCCTGACAGCGCCACCATGACCTGCTTCCCGCCCCGGATCGCGATGACCGTTTTACTTACCACAGGGGAAAGGCTGTCGATGTAGGGCTGCTTGCCGAGTAATTCAACATCTTGCAGGGTCAGCGAACGTGCAAAATCCGGGCGTGGCTGATCCCATCCAAGGCCGGGCTGAATTTCGATTGTACTGGTGCCAAGCTGACTGATCTGGCTGAGAATACTTTGTCGCGCGCCCTCGCCGACCGCCATGGAGGAAACCACGGAAGCAATACCAATAATGATGCCAAGCATCGAGAGAAATGCACGGATACGGTGACCAAGCAGCGAACGCCACGCCATGCGTACCGCTTCTTTAATACTCTGCCAGACCGGCGTACGCCCGGCAGCAGCAATGGCTGGCAGCCCTTGGGGTTTGCTCTGCGCCATTACCGGATTAGCCCGATCGGAAACGATCTGCCCATCGTGAATTTCAACAATACGCTGGCACTGCTCTGCGATACTGCGATCGTGGGTCACGATAATAAGCGTATGGCCGGACTGATGCAGACCGTGCAGAATAGCCATTAGCTCCTGCCCACTGGAGCTGTCGAGCGCGCCGGTGGGCTCATCGGCCAGGATCACCGGCGCACCGTTCATCAGGGCACGGGCAATACTGACACGCTGCTGTTGACCGCCTGAGAGCTGTGCAGGGCGATAGTTCATACGGTTACCTAACCCCAGCCGGGTCAGCAGATACTCCGCACGAGACTGACGTTCGGCCGTCGGCATGTCGGTGTAGAGAGCAGGGATCATCACATTCTCAACGGCGGTCAGGTAGGGCATCAAATGATAGCGCTGAAAAATAAAACCCAGATATTGGCTCCGCAGCTGCGCCAGCTGTTCGCTACTGGCCACCTGCGTTGGCACATCCATAATGCGCATTTCGCCTTCAGAAGGCTTATCCAGGCATCCCAGGATATTCATCAGCGTGGATTTTCCTGAGCCTGATGCGCCGATGATGGCCACCATTTCTCCGGCTTGAATACGCAGAGAAATGTCTTTCAACACGGTGACCGCCGCGTTGCCCGAACCGAAGCGGCGGGAAATATGTGACAGTTCGATGAACGGTGAATCAGCCATGCTCGGTTCCTGCTGTGTTTTGTATCACCACGCGATCGCCTTCACGGAGGCCATCTTTCACTTCAATAAATTGCCGGTCATTAATGCCTACACGCACCAGTCGCTGTTCAGGAGTGTCACCGTTCATCACCTGCACATGATAGCTGTCGCCGCCCTGCGGTTGGCCCAATGCCATGACCGGCAGGCGTAACACATTTTTGGCCTGTTCAGTGGTGATAAATACCTGTGCCGTCATCGACGTGCGCAGCAGATGATCGGGGTTCGGCACGCTGAATACGCCGTTATAGTAGACAGCGGAAGGTTGCTGGCTTTGCGCATTCATATTCTCATTCTGTAGGGCGTCGCTTGGCGCATCCTCCAGCGCCCCCATAACACTTTGATAGCGATGCTTGGGGTCGGCAACAACATAGAATGACAGCGGCTGACCGGGATGCACTTTCAGAATATCGGTTTCTGAAATACGGGTTTGCACGGTCATGGTGTCGACATTCGCCAGCACCAGGATGGTAGGCGCGGTTTGTGAAGACACCACGGTCTGTCCTTCTTTGGTGACAATGCCCAGCACCTGGCCGTCCACCGGCGCGAGAATGCGGGTATAGCCCAGATTAGCTTTCGCGGTTTCCAGCGCCATCTCAGCCTGCACGATTTGCGCCTCGTTTACTTTAATCTGCGCCTTCTGTGTGTCGACCTTTGCCTGGGCCTGCTCCAGCGTACTTTTCATTCCGGATCCGTCGCGATCCATCTGCCGCTGGCGTTTCAGCTCCAGCTGATACTGGTGCAGTGTATACAGCGAGGCCTGTTTCTGAGCCGTTGCGCTCTCCAGCTCAGCTTCAGATTTACGCAGCTCGCTTTGCTGCAGCGTGGGATCAATTTCAGCCAGCAGCTGACCTTTACTGACCCGCTCCCCGGCACTGACATACAGTTTTTTTAACTGTCCGTTGACCTGCGCACCCACGTTAACCTGCGCTGACGGTTTAAGAATGCCGGTTGCCAGCACGGTCTTTTCAATATCTCCAAGATCGATCGTCTGCGTAACCCTTGGTATTGCAGAGCCGGACAGCATACGGTGTACTCCCCATGCACCGCCCGCCAGCAGGATCAGCACCAGCAGGATCAGCCCGTAAAGAGCTTTACGATGACGGGCAAAGACACCTGCATCCTTTTTCAATACGATACTCACGCCGGCTCCTCCAGAGGCATTGCGGTAGCGGTTAGCTCACCGTGGAGTTGTTCTATCTGCCCGCTTTTCAGCACACAGATGCGTTCGAATCGCGGCAGGGCCGTTTCGCTGTGCGTCACTACAATCAGCGTTTTTTTGTATTCACGGCAGTGGTCGATAAGGGTCTGCATCACCAGCTGAGCCGTCTCTTCGTCAAGATTTGCGGTCGGCTCATCGAGAACCATAATCGGACAGTCGCTGTACATCGCCCGGGCCAGCATCAGCCTCTGACGCTGCCCGAGGGAAAGCGCCGGATGACTTTCCCGGATCAGTGCATTTTGTTTGCCCGGCAGACGGTCAATCACCGCCGAAAGCTTTAATCCGCGCAGAGATTTATCAATACGAAGCTGCCTGGCCTCATCGTAGTCGCGATCGAACAGCGTGATGTTTTGCAGCACGCTGGCATTGAACAGAATGTCCTCCTGGCTTTGCAGGAAAAACAGTTTATGCGCCTGACGGCTGCGTACCGGTTGTCCATCAGCCAGGATGTCCCCCGCCTGAGGCTCAATAAGGCCGGTCATGACTTTCAGCAGCGTACTTTTCCCCGCACCTGACTCACCGATAATCGCCAGCGTTTCTCCCCGGTAGAGCGTCAGTGAAAGGTGATTGAGCACCGGCTTACCCGGCTCGTAAGCAAACTGCAGATCGCGGTAGGTGAGCTGCTGATTAAACTGAACCGGCGGCAGTCGCTCTCCGGCATCCTCGTCTTTTTTGACCACCGGGAAGAGATCGGCGGCGCGGGTATCAATAACGTGCAGCTGATTTTTCTGCAGAATCGAAAAGAATATTTGGGTGATATAAGCGGTAAAAATCTGGCGCACAAAGCTGTAGGCAAAAAATTCCCCCAGAGAGATACGATTGTCTTTGAGCAGCGGCAGCGCCAGCAGCATGAAAAACACCATTTCAAGGCTGCCAATCAGCTGATAAAGGCTGCTTTTGACCTGTTCGTAAACTTTCTGTTTCTGCCGGAAATCAAACAATGAGAGAGCATAGGCGGCATAGGCCGTCTGCCGCTGACCGCTTAACCCCGCAGATTTCAGTGTCGCGAAGCCCTGAATAGATTCCAGCAGAAAATCACTCTGCTCTGCGGTTTTCACCTGGATTTGCTGAGTGTAATACCGATCGCGGAAAATGGCCCAGACGCTGACCAGCCCCATTAATGTCACACCAACCGCCGAAATAGCGGCAAGTAATGGGCTGATATAGCACATCACACCAAGGGCAATAACGCCGACGACCCAGTCAACGCGCAGACCATTATCCAGCTCAATCTTTTGCGCGGCCGCCATCTGCCAGTTGGCGAAGCGGCTGTAAATTTCGCCCGGGCTGCGTTTCTCAAAGAACGCGAGCGAATTGGTCAGCAGACTGGCAAAACCACTGACGCTTTGCATCACCACAAAACGTTTGATGAAGCGTTCGGTTATGCTGCGCACAGCAAATGCCAGCAGGGTCGATACAACAAAGGCCAGCAGATAATAAAAATAGGGGAATTCGGTTTTACCGCCTGACGAAAAGACATTATTGATGGCCGAGCTGACCATCACCGGCATAATGAACAGTGTCAGCGAGACCAGAAACGCCAGCAGCATTAACCGGTAAATTCCCGGAATTACCGCCGTCTGTTTCAGACTCATGCACTCCAGCGCACGGAAGCGTCGGGTACGTTTATGCTGTTCTACCGAAGGGGTGGCCCCACCCGCTTCACGATCGAGCACCAGCGCATAGCCGCTAATCTCTGATCTTAACGCGGCAATGGGCAGCAGCTGCTCCCCGATCGCGGGATTCATGACGCAAACATAGCTTCCCTGCCGATAGGCCAGCAGAACATAGTGGCTGGCACCGTAGTGCAGAATGGCAGGAAGCGGCAGTTCGGCCAACTCATTCAGATCGAAAGCGACCGGATAAGCGGGGATAGACAGCTCAGACAGAATATCGCACATGGTCGACAGTGCCGTGCCGTGTGCGGAGGCCGGGAAGTGTTCACGCAGCTCTTCCAGCGGCGCATTGATCCCCTGCGTCTCCGCCAACATGGAAATACAGGCTAGTGCACATTCATTGGTTTCAGCCTGATAAACTATTTTAGGAATGACATTTTCCATAATCTATACCTCAACACGCCCTGTTCTTATCTGTCATTACGCTAGTTTTTCTTTATGCCTTTTTAATCATTAATGAAAAACAGCGAGTGTGAATGCCACAGCATCCAGTCAGTGGAATAATCGCGAATACTTTTTTCGATAATGCGCGGCATTTCTGTTTTCAGCTTTCTCGCGGGTACCGGCTGGTGAATAAAAATCTTTAATCCTTTGTCAAAATAGAGATGATAAAATACCACCTCTGCTGACATCATTCTGGCCAGACGAATAATACCGCTGTGTAAACTGGCCGGACGATCGAACAATCGGCAAGGTAACTTTTCAGTCCTGTCTTTGCTGGCAAACTGCGTAAAATCAGGCGTAATATCAGGAAAAAGAATAATATTTCGCTTATTTTCCGCGGCCTCCATGACTGACGTCATCAGATTACCGGCAATATTTTTGTTATCTTCATGAATCGAACAATAGGTAAGATCGATGCCGCCCAGCTGCCGCTCTGCTTCAGAATGCGCGTCGGCGCTGCGGGATGTAATCACCGTTGCTTTACCGGGATATACAGCCGCGCCTGTCATGGTGCTTAATACGTCTGAAACCATATGTAGCGGTGCAAGGATCACCGGCTGTCCCGCACGATGGAGCGGTTCGACAACACTATTGAGTTCCGCGGAACAGGCGGCCAGCTCGCGTAATATCCGCCGGTTTTGTCCCCAGGTTACCGCCTGGATCAGCAGCTCACGCCGCTGGGTAAGCCAGATATAATCAAACTTCTTATTATCATTTAGCAGGCACTGACGATTTGACTCTGCAACCGCTGCCCGTAATTTCACACTACGTGAAGTGAGTTTTAGCCATCTTCTGACGTGGGCAAAAGAAAAAACCACTCGATAATTTAAGCGACGAAATAATAAACAATGCGCCCTGTAGCCAGCCAGCTGAAGTTTATAGATCAGCCACTGACATCTGACGGTGAGGTTCCGCCAGAACAGCGCACACCACAGGGCATAAAATTTCATTTTTACTCCGGAGCCTTACCTGTTTTCAAAATATTTAATAACTTTTCAGAAAATGACAGGAAGTCACGATCCTGAATCGCAATCCATTTCTTATCGACAATGAAGCTCGGCGTAGCGTTGATTTCATAATATTGGGTAACGCGAGTCATATAATCCAGCAGATTTTTTACCTCAGCGGACTGACTGACTTTCATATATTCGTCAACGTTGATTTTATTGTCTTGCAGCCAGGCGTCGCGCTTAGCCGGATCGCCTAAATCGATGTGGTTCTTAATAACCGCGTCGTAGGCGCTTTCCCGGTGAGCGTCTTCAATGCCCATAACCTGAAGCGTTGCGAACACCGGAGCGTAGCGCGCCAATCCACCCTGACCATCGAGGCTTAAATGCAGGCGGACGAATTTCTTACCTGCCGGCATATTTTTTTCCAG
>Ga0302349_1003001_pt1 | contig 10165 bp, 10 predicted proteins | sample PhyAR1_FD_202176 | JGI IMG/M metagenome (GOLD analysis project Ga0302349, IMG submission 202176) | Leaf surface microbial communities from alfalfa plants in UC Gill Tract Community Farm, Albany, California, United States - DLSL A.R1... | ecosystem: Host-associated > Plants > Phyllosphere >...
GATAGCTGCTGGACTGGAGCCGGCTTTTTTAGCCAATTCTTGAGCATTTAATGAAAGTACTTCCGCTGTATGTTCTAGAATGTATTCCGCAATTTTTTTCTCTGATAGCGGTAAGCGCTCTTTATAATCCTGAATCGATAATATGATGTTTTGCCGCATAAGCTATCTCCCTTTATATAACTGATTTATAATTATTTTTATCTCTTTAAATTGTAACAAAGAAAAATGGAGAAGCCAAGCTCTCCACTTTTCTTTTAGTGTTTATTTAGTTTCTTGTAATTCTTTAGGGATACCAAAGAATAAAGTAGCCACAAAGCCACCTGCATAAGCAGCCAATAAACCGATCACATAACCAAGCCATTGATTGTTGGCGATTAATGGAATTAACGCAATACCACTTGGACCAATGGCAATCGCGCCAATGTTACCAAAAGCACCAATGACCGCACCACCAATACCACCACCGATACAAGCAGTTACAAAAGGACGACCTAACGGCAACGTTACTCCATAAATTAGCGGTTCGCCAATTCCTAATATCCCTACCGGCAAAGCCCCCTTGATCATTTCAACTAACTGTTTGTCTTTTTTGCAACGAATCCATAAGGCTAATGCAGCACCGACTTGTCCAGCACCGGCCATCGCTAAGATTGGCAATAAAAGCGTGCTGCCGGTTTGATTAATCATTTCAATATGAATTGGTGTTAAAATTTGATGCAAACCAAACATAACCATTGGTAAGAAAGTTAAGCCTAAAGTAAACCCGGCAAACATACCACCTTTTTCTAATACAAAATTAATAATTCCAACTAAGCCATTTGATATTGCACCAGCAATCGGCATGATTAAGAAAATGGTCAATAAGCCAATAACTAACAAGGTAATCGTTGGAGTTACGATGATGTCAATTGATTCTGGAATATATTTGTGCAATTGTTTTTCCACTAAAGATAGCAACCAAACTGCAAAGATTACACCAATGATGCCGCCTTGTCCAGCAGCTAAATTGCCATGCGTAAATAAATTACTAATAGGAGCATCCGGGTTCATTCCCGTTAACATAGTTACCGCACCAATGACACCACCAAGAGCTGGTGTTGCACCAAATACGCTAGCACTGTTAATCCCAGTGTAAATAGCTAGATAAGAAAAGATCCCATTTTTGATGATATTTAACACATCAATATATTGCTGCCATGAAGCAGAAATATCTCCTGCTACTACTAGGTTGGACATAACCGCTGCAATCCCGCCAATAATACCGGCTCCAACAAAAGCTGGAATCATTGGAACAAAGATGCTAGAAATTGCTTTTAACACTTTTTTAAAGGGTGATGAATTGTTATGTTTTGCTTTTTGCTCTGCTTTCACCTGTGCTGCCTTTTGTTCTACTAAATCTTTGCCTGATTTTCCCCCTTCAACTGAAACAGAGGCTGCAGCTGGGAATGGATCGCCTAATTTCACACCGATTTCATCAACCATTTCTTGGGCGACTTTATTGACGGTTCCGGGTCCGACTACAACTTGTAGCGTATCGTCTTCCACAACGCCCATTACTCCATCAATTTTTTTCAGTCCTTCAAGGTTAACTTTGTCATAATCACGAATATCCATCCGTACTCGTGTCATACAGTGAATCACTTTGGCGACATTTTCAGGTCCCCCAACTTCTTTGTAAATACCTTGAGCAATCCGTTTGATTCTCTCTTCTGCCATTTTATTATCCCCCTCAACTTTCGTTAATACTCATCTATTATAATGTATTTTTGATAAAATGATTACCCTTTATTAATTTTTTTTCAGCTTCGGCTTTATTTGTTCCAGTTAAAATCATGACAATTGCTAATTTTACATTTTGATCAGCAGCTAGAAAGGTTTGTTCTGCCACTGCATACTCACAACCGGTAGCTTCCATAATGATTCGTTTTGAACGTTCAATTAATTTTTCATTGGTTGGTTTGACATCGACCATTAAATTATTATACACTTTCCCAATACCAATCATTGAAATAGTTGATAACATATTCAAAACTAATTTTTGGGCTGTTCCAGATTTCAAGCGAGTTGATCCTGTTAAAAACTCCGGCCCGGCATCTACTTCAATTGGCATCTGTGCATATTTACTGATTTCAGCTTGTTTGTTACAAGCAAGGCTAGCAGTGGCCGCACCGACTGAATTAGCGTATTCCAGCGCACCGATCACATAAGGCGTTCTACCGCTAGCTGCGATTCCTACAACTACGTCTTTGTCTGTTAGGTTCAGATTCACTAAGTCTTGACGACCTAATTCTTTGGAATCTTCAGCACCTTCAACTGCTACCGTCATCGCTTGGGCACCGCCTGCGATTAAGCCTTGAACCATTTCCGGTTCCACGCCAAACGTAGGAACACATTCAGCAGCATCTAACACGCCCAAACGGCCACTTGTTCCAGCGCCCATATAAATCAACCGTCCCCCTTGGTTGAAAGAGCGAATAATAGCTTTAATAACGGGCTCAATAGAACCAAGTTCTTTTTCAACCGCTAACGCTACTTTTTGATCTTCTTGATTCATTTTTTGTAAAGCTTCTGTAACGCTCATTTCGTCTAAGCCCATGGTATTTTCATTTCTACGTTCTGTTGTTAAATGTTCTAAATTCATTTATACCGTTCCTTCCATCACTAATTGAAATTTTTGTCCGCCGTTAATTAATGGCAATAACGCCTGGTCTTGAGGCACCACTTGCGTAATGACATTCACTTTTTCATCTTGAGGCAAATCACTTAACGTTAGTTGAATTTCTGCCATATAACGACCATAACGTTCATTATCAATCGTCACACTGCCTATCGGACGTGGAGCCGTATTTTCCGGCAAAATAGTTGCAATTTGGTCTTTTCTAAACATCTCACTTGTGCGAGAAAATTCACTGCGGATCACATCTCGTGCCGCATCCAAGCGATTCGTATGATTACCCAATATCCGTTCCAAGTAACGACTGTCACTAGCTGCCACTTCTAATACGATAGTCTGCTGCTGCTGATACTGAGCAAATTGATTCATCGTCCGTTTGCTGATGGCTGGATCCCCAATGTAGACAGCATCTACAGTTTCTTCAGCTGCTAAGGTAAGGGCACAGGCAAATGGATTTTGACCGCGATGTTTTTCTAAAGTAGGCAAACCGGCAAAAATCGGCCCTCTTTGTTGACCATCCCCAGGAACAAAAGCAACCACTTGTAGTCCCAGCTCTTTTAACCAGGAATTTTTTTTGTTAAAAGAAGCAGTGCCGATTCCCGTCTCAGGTCGAGGATAATAATTATGCCAGGCTTCCAATCTAGAGAAGTCTGCTTGATATTTTTTCAGCTCTGCTACTTCTGCTAAAGTCACGGTACTAGCATTTAGCCCGATGTCAACAAAATGAGAAGCGTGCGCCATTTGTTCAATCGTAATTCCGTAGTCCATTCGTAAACCAGTTACGCCGATTTCAATCAGCGGGTCCAATTCATCAAAAGAAAAACCCACCCGCTTTAAAGCAGCCCCGGAAATATCCACCATAACCTTCATGCCTTCTGCTTTGGCAATGGCGCCTAGTTCTGTTAAGCGTTTACGATAAAGGGTAAAATCATCTTCCGGAATGTGTAAAGAAGTGAAGATTCCGTCAAATCCAAGCGTTTTCATTTGTTTGATATATTGAATCGTTTTAGGTGTTAATTCGTCTCCTAAAAAAACGGAAATGCCATACATATTTTTAGCTCCTTTCTAATACGCTTTCATTATAATTGCTTTGAAATAGAATTTCAATATATTTTATAATATTTTTTTATTTTTGAAACACTTTTTTAAACCTCTGACCAAAAAACACTAATCTTACGGGAAGATTAGTGAGAAAGAATAGATTTTATTACGCTTGGGCAGTTCCAACTGCTTCGCCAGCAGTTACTGTTCCAGACTTCGTGATTTCAAATGCTTTCACGGCATCCATATTGGTAATAACCACAACCATGTCCGTTGCTTTACCGGCAGCTTTGATAGCCTCCAAATCAGCAACTGCTACTAATGACTCATTTGTCACTTGATCGCCAGCTTTTACATTGACTGAAAATGGAGCTCCATTCAACTCCACCGTATCAAGACCCATATGCAGTAAAATTTCCAAGCCGTTGGCCATCTTAATGCCAATTGCATGCTTAGTTTGAAAAACATTGAGTACTTCACCAGCAACCGGTGCATAAATATTGCCATCTTCCGGCAGTACTGCATACCCGTCGCCCATCATCTTCTGTGAAAAGACTGGATCTTGTACTTCGCTGATAGGTACCATTGTTCCTGTTGCTACTGCGTATAACGTAGGATTAATTTCTTCTGTTTTCTTCTTTAAAAATCCAAACAATTTCGTTTCCTCCTATCCCTAAGTACTCCTAGTATAGAAAATCCCGTCTTCAATTACAAGAATTGTTCAACGTATTCTAAAAAAATTTTTTTTAAAAGGAATTCAATTGGCTTTTATGGACGCAAAAGGTATACTTATACTTGGTTTTACGTAAGCTTTTATTTAGAAAGGATTGGTGACATGCTTTTTGCTAACCTCTGGAAAGCCATTTTTTTAGGAATTATTGAAGGAATTACCGAATGGCTGCCAATTAGCAGTACCGGCCATTTAATTTTGGCCAATGAATTTATTCATCTTGACCTCAGCAAAGATTTTATGGAAATGTTTAACGTCGTCATTCAATTAGGCGCCATATTAGCAGTTGTTGTCTTATATTTTCACAAGTTAAACCCTTTTTCTCCCCAAAAAAATCCTGTGGAAAAAAAAGAAACTTGGGTCCTATGGTCCAAAGTTATTGTCGGCGTTTTGCCGGCTGCAATTATCGGTTTGAAATTCGATGATTATTTGGATGCTCATTTTTATAATTTTGTTACCGTAGCATTGATGTTGATTATTTATGGAATTGCATTTATTTTCATTGAACGACGTAATCAAACCGTTACGCCCAAGTGTACCAGTTTACAAGCTTTTACTTATAAAGCCGCAGTAGTCGTTGGCTTCTTCCAAGTACTGGCATTAATTCCGGGAACCTCCCGCTCTGGAGCGACTATTTTAGGAGCCATCTTAATCGGCTCTTCACGTTTTGTGGCGACTGAATTTTCGTTCTTTTTAGGGATTCCGACTATGTTTGGTGCTAGTTTATTAAAAATTGGCAAATTCTTCTTAAAGGGCAATCATTTCTCTGGTATTGAAATCACCGTCTTATTAGTCGGCTCGCTAGTTGCTTTTTTTATTTCAGTAATTGCAATCAAATTCTTACTGAATTACTTGAAAAAGAACGACTTTACCGCCTTTGGTTGGTATCGTATTATTTTAGGAGCCATCTTGCTGGGCTACTGGGCCTTTTCATAAAAAATGAGCGTGAGACATTCGCCAGTTTTATCTGACGGACGTTTCACGCTCAAACTTTATAAGAATGTACAAAACAAAAGTACTACAGCTCAAATAGCTAAGCAGTCAAGTTGCAACAATCAACCTCAACAAACACTACCTTGTCTGCTTGGATCCGGTCCAGCCTGACGGTTGTTAGCTGTTTTTTATTACAATGCCTACAATTAAGTTTGCTGCTGTTTCACAGGCATTAATCGTCGCTTCCAATTGATCGTAGACCTCTTTCCATTTGATGATCTTTAACACATCTTTTTCACTGGTGAACAATGCTTTCACAGAGTCACTGTAAAGTCGGTCTGCTTGTGATTCGATGTTATTTACTTCATAGATCATTGAGTTCAGCGTTTTTGAATTCTTGAATTTTGCAAATTCTTGCATGGCACTCACCAAACCGGCAGTACCTGCCACAACATACGCCACCATTTGTTTAGAAACCTCAGTCACTTCTGTTACCAACAAATGATCCATCGAAAACGTTAAGCTGTTAATGTTATCAATCACATTATCCAAACAATCAGTCATATGCACAATATCCTCACGGTCAATCGGTGTAATAAAGGAAACGTACAATTCACTAACAATGTTACGACCAATTTCATCACTATCTTTTTCCAATGTGTGGATTTTTTCGCTTTCGGCCACTAATTTTTCCAATGAATAATCCATCATAATCATTTCTAAAATTTTTGCTGATTCATATGCATTGGCAGCTAAACGATTTAGTTCACCAAAATAATCAAAATGTTTTTTTCTTGCCACTTTGTCCACTCCTCTAAAAAATTGCTATAAATAATTTCGACATGCAAAAGGCGATCAAACCACAACCTGGGAAAGTTAAAATCCAAGCAATCATCATTTCCTTGACTATTTGCCAATCAACACTTGAAAGTCGCTTGGCAGCACCTACCCCCATAATCGCCGTCGTTTTCGTATGAGTAGTAGAAACTGGAATTCCAAACGCAGAAGCGATAAATAAACAAATAGCTGTGCTTAAATCCGCAGAAAATCCTTGATAACGTTCCAACTTAACCATATCCATTCCCACGGATTTAATGATTCTCATACCGCCTACAGACGTCCCAATGCCCATCGTCACGGAACAAAGTACCATCACCCACAAGGGAATCACAAAACCGTTGCCTGCTTTTTCAGTCAATTGATTGTAAAATAACACTAACATAAAAACACCCATAAATTTTTGACCGTCTTGAGCACCATGCAAAAAGGCATTAGCCCCAGCACCAAATGCTTGACCAACCGTAAAAAAATTATTAGCTGACCGCCGAGCGACATGAGCAAAGATAACTGTGACAAACTTGGTAATCAAATATCCGCCACTAAATCCCATAACCGTTGAAACAACTAAACCGATCAGGACTTTTAACCATTCGTAGCCATTTACAGCTCCAAGCCCACCTAAGGCCATCGCTGAACCTGTCAAGCCAGCAATCAATGCGTGACTTTCACTGGTGGGAATACCAAAATACCAAGCTGCCACCGCCCAAACCACAATTGAAAATAAAGAAGCCGCCAGTGCGACTTGAGCAGCGTTGCCACTGCCGTCAAATTGGACGATGTTGCTGATTGTTTCTGCTACTTGCGCATTAAAATAAGTCATCACTAATGCTCCTAGGAAATTCATGATGACCGCCAGCCAAATAGCGACATTCGGTTTTAAGACTCTGGTAGAGACAGCTGTTGCGATAGCATTTGGTGCATCGGTCCAGCCATTAACAAAAGTAACTCCCATAACTAATGTAATCGTTATCAATAATGCAATACTCACAAAGACACCACCATTTCACTTTTCCATTTTATAATAGCATGTTTTAAAATGAATGTATCTAGTTTTCTTAAAATTTTGATTGTAAAAAATTAACAAAACTCCTTTTTTCCAGACAATCGTGTGTTAAGGAAAAAAACTTGTCGACTTTTATTGCAAAGGAAGATTTGATTAGGTATAATGATTACTGTTGAATTACATCTGGCCAGCCAGTGTAAGACCTTAAATTATCGGAGGTGAAAGAAATGCCAAATATTGAATCTGCAATCAAACGCGTACGTACAAATGAAAACGCGAATGCGAAAAATTCATCTCAAACCAAAGCAATGCGGACTGCAATCAAAAAGTTTGAAGAAGCTGTAGTTGCCGGAGCGGATAACGTTGATGCTTTATATAAAGAAGCTGTAAAAGCTATTGATATGGCTCAAACAAAAGGTTTAATCCATAAAAACAAAGCAAACCGCGATAAAATTCGTTTAAGCAAAAAATTAGCAAAATAATACGAGATAGAAGTTAGCACACTTGTTAACTTCTTTTTTGTTGTCAACATTCGCTATTGCTATTTGCCTCACTCTAAAAAAAAGCGGAGACTAAACCTTCCTTATAGTCTTCGCTTTCTGATCCTTCTATTGTCCCTTTTATTGACCTTCCTAGTGATCTAGCCATCACCAACACTACAAATCATCTTTTATTGACGAATTATTTAAATTACCACTTTAAACTATTTTGCAAAGCGGTAATTCTTAATACGACCACGGCAACTCAGTAGACAAAGATCGAGCAAATTGTTGGTAGGCTGTTCTTTCCTGCAAACGTTGTACTCTTCTTTGTTCATACCCATCGCACACTCGCCGCTCTTCTTCGGTCTCAGCCACAACTGTTGGCACTGTAAATTCTGTTTTTTCATTCATACGTGAAGGAATTGCCACAAAAGTAGTAAAACAAGTGGCGGCTAAGTAGCGCTCTCCTGTTGCCAAATCTTCACCGATTACTTTTACAAATACTTCCATTGATTTATGATGCGCTCCTGAAACATAGGACTCTACACATACAGAATGATTCTCATACAGCGGCTTCAAAAAATTCAAATCATCTAGTGAAGCCGTTACCGCTCCCCGGCGACAATGACGCGAAACTGAAATGGAGGCAGCATCATCAATTAACGTCATCAATTTTCCACCAAATAAAGCCCCGAATGGATTCAAATCAAACGGAAAAATCCGATGAGTTTGGATAACACGTGATTGTCGACAAGTTTTTTGCTCCGTCAAATAAATCCCTCTTTTCTTCCACAAAATCAACTAACATCTTTCTTACTTTACCCTATCCAAAAAGAAGTTGCAATGTCAGTCAGTGACGGCTATCATAATTAAGTAAAGATTTTTTGATTATATTTTATATAATTTATAAACAAAAATACCGTATTTTTGTAATTTTTTATATATAATAGAAAAGAGGTAAAGAAAGGAAGATGTTATAAAATGAAAATTGCAATTGCTGGCGCCGGTGCTATGGGTAGCCGTTTAGGTTTAATGCTTCACGAAAGTGGCAACTCAGTCACTTTGATTGATCAGTGGCCTGCTCATATTGATGCAATCCGCCAAAATGGTTTGAGCGCTGATTACAACGGAAAAGAAATCAATGTGAAAATACCGATTTATTCACCAGCTGAGATCAGTCAAGAAAACGAAGAAGTTGATTTAATCATCGCACTGACAAAAGCCCAACAGTTGGATGCAATGATTCACGCCATTCAACCGATGATAACTAAAAATACTTACGTCTTATGTTTATTAAATGGGCTAGGTCATGAAGATGTCTTAGAAAAATATATTCCAAAAGAAAACATTCTTGTGGGGATTACCATGTGGACTGCCGGCCTTGAAGGCCCTGGTCGCGTAAAATTATTAGGCGATGGTGAAATTGAACTGGAAAATATTGAGCCAACGGCCAAAGAATTTACGTTACAGGTAGTGGACGTGTTTGCCAAAGCTGGCTTAAACCCAACCTATAGTCAAAATGTGCGTTATTCTATTTGGCGCAAGGCTTGCGTAAATGGCACATTAAACGGCCTATGTTCAATCCTTAATTGCAATATTGCCGAGTTGGGTGCTTTACCAGTGACAGAGACAATGGTCAAAACATTAATTCGTGAATTTGCAGCCGTCAGTGCCCATGAAGGAATCAAATTGGATCAAGCGGAAGTTTACAATCATATTGCTCAAACCTATGATCCTAACGGCATTGGTTTGCATTATCCTTCAATGTATCAAGATTTAATTAAAAACCATCGCTTAACTGAAATTGACTACATCAATGGAGCCGTGTGGCGTAAAGGACAAAAATATGGCATTGATACACCCTATTGTGCTATGTTAACTCAATTGATTCACGGCAAGGAAGTCCTTTTAGGGGCAAAATAGGAAGTTCTATTTAAATGACATCAACTTAAAAATTGGTTCATTTAATCTAGCTGTATTCCTTTTAAGAAGCCAGGTTTTACTTTCATAAACAAAGCTGAACCAAAGCGATCAGCTCCAAAAGCGAACTTCTTTGTTTTTTACCATTATAGTATACCTCGTTATTTTCCACCTGTTAAGCAGGTGGTTTTTTTATTTCTCAACTCGTATTCGCCGCTAGATCGTAAAAGCAAGTCTATAAAAGTCCTTCAATCAAAAGGCTTGTGCGTTAACACTCATTTCGGTGAGTTTTCCAATATTTTGACACTTAGCTTCTAAAAATATAAAGAACGAGGCAAAACTCACCGTTAAAAGTTTGCCTCTTATCTATTATTCCAAAGCTCATAATTAAGTGTCACGTTCCTACTGGAGCTTCTGCAGATACAGTTCTCACCTCACTGCAGTTCCCACAGATAAACAGTTCGCTTCTACATGCTTTAGTTACAGCTTTGGTAACCATATTAGGAGATTGTAACGATTAACGATAAGTAATTTCCGCTTTA
>Ga0302349_1003002_pt1 | contig 10163 bp, 9 predicted proteins | sample PhyAR1_FD_202176 | JGI IMG/M metagenome (GOLD analysis project Ga0302349, IMG submission 202176) | Leaf surface microbial communities from alfalfa plants in UC Gill Tract Community Farm, Albany, California, United States - DLSL A.R1... | ecosystem: Host-associated > Plants > Phyllosphere >...
GCGATCCTGGCCGGGCTGGACGACGGTAGCAGCGGTGAAGTCTCGCTGCTGGGGCAGCCGCTGCATAACATGGATGAAGAAGCGCGTGCCGCGCTGCGTGCGCAGCATGTGGGCTTTGTATTTCAGTCCTTTATGCTGATCCCCACCCTCAACGCGCTGGAAAACGTAGAGTTACCTGCGCTTCTGCGCGGCAAAAACAGTCGTGAAAGCCGCGCTCAGGCCAAAGCGCTGCTTGAGCAGTTAGGGCTGGGCAAACGACTCGATCATCTCCCGGCGCAGCTTTCTGGCGGTGAGCAGCAGCGCGTGGCGCTCGCCAGAGCCTTTAATGGTCGGCCTGGCCTGCTGTTTGCTGATGAGCCGACCGGCAACCTCGACAGGCAAACCGGAGACAAAATCGCCGATTTACTGTTCTCTCTTAATCGGGAGCACGGCACGACCTTAATTCTGGTCACGCACGATGCGCAGCTGGCTGCCCGCTGCGATCGTCGTCTGCGCCTGGTCAACGGCCTGCTACAGGAGGAAGCATGATTGCCCGCTGGTTCTGGCGCGAGTGGCGCTCGCCCTCGCTGCTGATTGTCTGGCTGGCGTTAAGCCTGGCGGTGGCCTGCGTGCTGGCGCTTGGCAATATCAGCGACCGTATGGAAAAAGGGTTAAGTCAGCAAAGCCGCGACTTTATGGCCGGCGATCGGACGCTGCGCAGTTCGCACGAAATTGCACCGCAATGGCTTGCTGAGGCCCAAAAACAGGGACTGAAGGTTGATGAGCAAATCACCTTTGCCACCATGACCTTCGCCCGCGACACGCCGCAGCTGGCCAGTGTGAAGGCGGTAGGTGACCTGTATCCGCTGTACGGTGAGTTACAAACCGAGCCGCCAGGACTCAAACCCGCGCCGGGTACCGCGTTGCTCGCTCCCCGGCTGATGGCGCTGCTGGGGCTTAAAACCGGCGATTCGATTGACGTTGGTGACACCACGCTGCGCATTGCGGGTGAAGTAGTGCAGGAGCCGGACGCCGGATTTAACCCGTTTCAGATGGCTCCGCGCCTGCTGATGAATTCCGCTGACGTGGTAAAAACCGGCGCGGTGGGACCCGGCAGTCGGGTGAGCTGGCGTTATAAATTTGCCGGTACGCCGGCGCAGATTGCCGCCTATGAAAAATGGCTGCTGCCGCAGCTCAAGCCGGAACATCGCTGGCTTGGTCTTGAGCAGGATGAAGGCGCGCTGGGCAAATCCCTTGAGCGTTCCCAGCAATTTCTGCTGCTCTCCGCGCTATTGACGCTGCTGCTGGCCGTCGCGGCGGTGGCGGTGGCCATGAGCCACTACTGCCGGAGTCGCTACGACCTGGTGGCGATCCTCAAAACGCTGGGCGCGGGCGGGACGCAGTTACGCAAACTGATTATTGGCCAGTGGCTGATGCTGATGCTGCTCTCGGTGGTGACCGGCGGCGTACTGGGGCTGCTGTTCGAGCAGGTGCTGATTGTTCTGTTGAAACCGGTACTGCCGGTGGCGCTACCTGCTGCCAGCCTGTGGCCGTGGTTGTGGTCCGCTGGTGCAATGGCCACCATTTCGCTGCTGGTCGGATTACGCCCTTATCGGCTCCTGCTGGCGACACAGCCGCTGCGCGTCCTGCGTCGGGATGTGGTGGCGAACGTCTGGCCGCTAAAGCTTTATCTGCCGGTTATTACCGTGGTGGTGGTGGCACTACTGGCGTGGCTGATGGGCGGCAGTACCCTGTTATGGGCCGTGCTGGCAGGCGCGCTGGTGCTGGCGCTACTCTGCGGCGTGCTGGGCTGGGTGCTGCTCACTATTCTCAAGCGTCTGACTATTAATGCACTCTCGCTGCGTCTTGCGGTCAACCGCCTGCTGCGCCAGCCGTGGTCGACCCTCAGTCAGCTGGCGGCGTTTTCTCTCTCCTTTATGCTACTGGCGCTGCTGCTGGTATTGCGCGGTGATTTGCTGGATCGCTGGCAGCAACAGTTACCAGCAGAGAGTCCAAACTATTTTCTGCTCAATATTGCTACTGAACAGGTTCAGCCAGTTAAAACGTTTTTGACGGAGCACCAGGTCCGTCCGTCGACGTTTTATCCTATTGTCCGCGCGCGTCTGACGCAGATTAATGGCCAGCCCACCGTGGGTAATAAAGATGAGGCGCTGAATCGAGAGCTGAATCTGACCTGGCAGGAGCAGAAGCCGGATCATAACCCGATCGTCGCCGGTCACTGGCCGCCTGCGCCAGGCGAGGTGTCTATGGAGCAGGCACTGGCGAAACGCCTGAATATTGCGTTGGGTGATAGCGTAACGTTCACCGGTGACACTCAGGATTTCACCGCGAAAGTCACCAGTTTACGTAAAGTAGACTGGGAAAGTCTGCGGCCTAATTTCTTCTTTATCTTTCCGAGCGGCGCGCTGGAAGGGCAGCCGCAAAGCTGGCTCACCAGTTTCCGCTGGGACCAGAGTAATACGCTGTTGACCGAGCTGAACCGGGCATTCCCGACCGTCAGCCTGCTGGACATCGGTGCGATCTTAAAACAGGTCGGTCAGGTGTTGCAGCAGGTGAGCCGGGCGCTGGAAGTGATGGTGGTACTGGTGACGCTGTGCGGCGTCCTGCTACTGATGGCACAGATTCAGGTAGGAATGCGCCAGCGTCATCAGGAGCTGGTGGTCTATCGCACGCTGGGGGCCGGCAAACGCCTTCTGCGTACCACGCTGTGGTGTGAGTTTGCGCTGCTCGGACTGGTTGCGGGCGTAGTCGCGGCCATCGGTGCCGAGACGGCGCTGGCCGTATTGCAAACCCGGGTTTTTGACTTCCCGTGGGAGCCGGACTGGCGGTTGTGGGTGGTGCTGCCGTTTAGCGGCGCGCTGCTGCTCTCTCTGTGCGGCGGCTGGCTGGGTATTCGCCTGCTGAAAGGGCGGGCGCTTTTCCGCCAGTTCAGCGGCTAAGTAAACAACGCGCCGTTCGTTCTGTCGGCGCGTTCATCATTTTGCAATGTCATTATGTGACATACTTCAAAACATCATGAAATAATTTCAATTACGCCATCCTGTGGAGTATGCCATCTTAGAAAGCCCGGACAGGTTGCGGGTAAACCATAACAGCGCCGCAGTGTACGGCGCGCGGCATCACATTATTTATTCAGGAGATCCTATGGGATTGCGTCATCAACTCCGTTTCGCAGCAGGAGCGTTATTACTGACCTGCGGATTACAATTTGCCCACGCTAATAGCGATCCGCATACCATTGTCTTTGGCGTCGCGCCAGGACCGTACGGTGACATGGTTAAACAGGCGATTGCGCCGCCGCTTAAAGAGAAAGGCTATAAAGTCGTAGTCCGTGAATTTAGTGATTATGTTCAGCCGAATATGGCCCTGTCTAATGGCAGTATTGATGCCAACTTATTCCAGCACTCGCTCTATTTTGACAAATTCACCGCCGATAAAGGGCTAAAACTGAGCACGTTAATTAGCGTACCAACCGCCGGGATGGGCTTCTACTCACGTAAAATTACCCGCCTCGATCAGCTGAAGAAAGGCGATGTTATTACCCTTTCTAACGATCCGACCAACCTTGCGCGCGGTCTGCGCTTCCTGCAGGCGTTGGATCTCATCACCATTAAACCGAATATTGATCCGACCAAAGCCTCCGAGCGCGATATCGCCAGCAACTCGAAAGGGCTGGTGTTCAAACCGCTGGAAGCCGCTCAGCTGCCGCGTACGCTGGACGGCGTTACCGCATCGCTGGTCAACGGTAACTTTGCCGTGGCGGCCGGACTGGATCTCTCCAGCGCCCTGAAACAGGAACAGCTTGATGAGAATCTAAAAAATATCATCGCCGTGCGCAGTGAAGATGCAGATAAACCATTCGCCAAAGATATTATTACCGTTGTTAAATCACCGGCCTACCGGGCAGTGATTGACGATCCGAAAAATATCTACAGCGCTTTCCAGAAACCTGAGTGGATGGCGGCTGAGAAGCAGTAACGGCGCGTATTTTTGAGGTCTGGCATGATTGAAATAGAAAAGGTCTGCGTGGATTTTACCGCAGGCCGTGGCGCATCCACCCGCGCGGTGGATGCGGTCAGTTTACGTATTGCCCCCGGTGAAATCTTTGGCATTGTCGGCACCAGCGGTGCGGGCAAAAGCACCTTACTGCGCACGCTAAACGCGCTGACCCGTCCCAGCGAGGGTTACATTAAAGTCAACGGCGTAGAAATCTCCGCGCTGGACGGCGTGCAGTTGCGTAAGGCCCGCCAGCGTATCGGCATGATTTTTCAGCATTTTAACTTGATGCATACTCGCACGGTGGCACAAAACGTGGCTTTCAGCCTGAAAGCGGCCGGCTGGCCGTCCAGTAAAATCGCGCCGCGAGTGGCGGAGATCCTGACGCTGGTCGGCCTGACGGATATGGCGAGCCGTTTTCCGGCCCGGCTCAGCGGCGGGCAAAAGCAGCGCGTTGGCATTGCCCGGGCGATTGCGAATCATCCGGACGTGCTGCTCTGCGACGAGCCTACATCCGCGCTCGATCTGGAAACATCGGCAACGATCCTCGCGCTGTTAAAAACGATACGCGAGCAGATGGGGATCACGATCGTGTTGATCACCCATGAAATGGATGTGATCAAAACGATCTGCGATCGGGTGGCCGTAATGTCAGGCGGCAAGGTGGTGGAGGAGGGGGCGGTATTTGATGTGTTTGCCCATCCGCAGCATCCGTTTACCCGGCAGCTGGTCGCCCACACGCTTAATCTGACCCTGCCTGAACGTTTACATCAGCATCTGCCGGGGCAGTTGCTGAAAATTTTGTTTATTGGCGATTCTGCTGAACAGCCGGTTCTTTCCGAGGTGGCGGTAAAATTTGGCGTGGCGGTCAATATTTTGCACGGCAAAATTGAATATATCGCTGAACAGGCATTGGGGATCCTGGTGGTACAACTGACCGCAGCGGATAATCCACCGGCAGTTGATGCGGCGGTAGAATATATTCACCAGCGCACCGCGCACGTGGAGGTGATCCGTGGATGACATGCTGCCTGATTTGACTCTGGCGTTTAATGAAACCTTTCAGATGCTCAGTATCTCAACGGTACTGGCTATTGTCGGCGGCCTGCCGCTTGGTTTTTTGATTTTTGTCACCGACCGGCATTTATTCTGGCAAAACCGTTTTGTCTATTTGCTCAGTTCAATACTGGTCAATATTATCCGTTCCGTGCCGTTTGTGATCCTGCTGGTGCTTTTGCTGCCGCTGACGCAGTTACTGCTCGGCAATACCATTGGACCCGTCGCGGCTTCTGTTCCGCTCTCGGTCGCGGCAATTGCGTTTTATGCCCGGCTGGTGGACAGCGCGCTGCGGGAAGTTGATAAAGGCATTATTGAGGCCGCAGAAGCCTTTGGCGCCAGCCCGATGCGGATCATCTGTACCGTTCTGCTTCCTGAAGCCAGCGCCGGGCTGCTGCGCGGGCTGACCATCACCCTGGTGAGCCTGATTGGTTACTCGGCGATGGCCGGAATTGTTGGCGGCGGTGGCGTAGGCGATCTGGCGATTCGCTATGGCTACTACCGCTATGAAACCGGCGTGATGATCGTGACCGTTGTGGCACTGATAATCCTGGTGCAGATTGTCCAGATGCTGGGCGACTGGCTGGCACAGCGGGCGGATAAGCGGGGTCGGCATTAGTCGCGCCACGCCGCCAGCCACGCCGCAATTTCCGGACCGGTGCCGCGAAAAACAATCTTGTCGGCTTTCCTTTCCAGCTGATAGCGGTACATCGGATCGTAATAGGCCTCAAGCAGCGGCACCATCCAGCTAAAATGGGCGTCGGTGCCACCGTTGGTATGCTGGCTGGCAAGCGCCGTCTTCAGTCGGGCAGTTAATTCGGTAAAGCGCTGCAGGCCGAGGCGACGGCGAATCGCAAACAGTCCGTGATGCAAATAGTCGCTGTACGCCTGCCAGCCTTTTTCTTCACCATATGCGGCGATGAAATCGCGGTGCATACGCGTAAAATACTCTTCCCGCAGGCGCTCAAGGCGCAGCTCAAGCGGGTCATCAACCACCACAATCGGTGCAGCCTGCATTCTCAAACGCAGGCATTCCGGGAGATGATTCGCGCCAATCATCTGACCCTCATCTTCCAGTACCCAGCGTACCGGCTGCTGCGCTTTTTTGAGTAGCGCGACCGCCAGATGATTTTCAAACGTCGCCTGGGAATGCTGAGCCTGAAGCGTTCGGCCAAACGAGGAGCCGCGATGATGCGCCAGCCCTTCGAGATCGATGCCGCGAGGATGATGGCGCACATGCTGTGTTTTACCGTTGCCGGTACAGCCCCCGACCAGTACAACAGGATGCTGCACCAGTTCTTCGGTAGCCTGGATCGCCGCCTGGCGCAGGGCTTTGTAACCGCCGGGGATGAGCGGATACGCCACGCCGTTTTCACGTAGCCACTGCTGAACGATATGCGAACGCTGACCACCACGCGCGCAGCACAGATAACCCTGCGGTGCCAGGCGCGCGGCAGCCAGCCAGTTTTCAATCCGCCTGGCACGCGTTTCACCTTCCACTAACCGGTGACCCAGCGCCAGCGCCGCATCCGGGCCTTCGAGTTTATAGCAGGTGCCGACGGCAGCGCGCTCGTCATCCAGCATCAGGGGAAGATTGCGGGCGGCAGGCATCGCGCCCTGCTTAAATTCTACCGGAGCACGAACGTCAATTAAGGGGATATCAGCCGCGAGAAGGGCACGAAGCTGGGATTCTTGCATCATGAAAAAGCACCTCAAACAGGTTATCGCGTAATTCTACGCTTCTGCGACAACAATAATTTGATTTTTAACCATCAAACGCGCCTGAGGTGCCAGACACCTGCCGATTTGGACGATAGCTTATTCGCCGGTCATCAGGCCAGCTTACCCTGTGCCCACGTTAATCCGCTGGCATAGTCGGCCGGTAATAACGGCATCAGCGCTTCCAGCGTCGCGCTAAGCCGGTCTTTATCCCCATCATTAAGATTAAGATGCCCTACCTTGCGACCCGGGCGCACGTCTTTATCGTACCAGTGCAGATGAACCAGCGGCAGCTTCAGCCAGTCGTAGTTAAGATCCGTGCCAATCAGATTCACCATCACTGACGGGCTGTCAATGACCGGGCGGGGTAGCGGCAGCCCGGTGATGGCCCGCAAATGCAGTTCAAACTGGCTGATGGAAGCACCGTTTTGCGTCCAGTGGCCGCTGTTATGCACCCGCGGTGCCAGTTCATTGATCAGTAATCCGCCCGGGGTGATAAAACACTCCATGGCCATGACACCGACATAATTCAGGTTATGCAAAATAGCTGACAGCATGGTTTCAGCCTGCGTTTGCAGCTCCACACTGGCACGCGGAAATGCCACGCTGGTGCGCAAAATACCGTCCTGATGCAGATTGTGCGTCAGCGGATAGAACACCGTAGTACCATCGTGCCCGCGTGCGCCAACCAGCGAGACTTCACCGCTGAAATTAATGCCCTTCTCAACAATACACTCGCCGTAACAGTCATCCGGCAGTTCTGCGGTCTGTGTCGGGCGTAAACGCCATTGCCCCCGGCCGTCATAGCCGCCTACCCGGCGTTTAACGATAGCCAGTTCGCCAGTGCGGGCAAAAAAGTCCGGCCACTGTTCGCGATGTTCCAGCAGTTGCCACGGGGCGGTTGCCAGGCCCAGCGTGTCGAAAAGCTGTTTTTGCGTCAGACGATCGGCAATAACCGGAAAAACGTCGCGATTAACAAACGCCGGATGCCGCGCCAGTTCGCGGGTCAGGGCCGTCTCGGGCCAGCGTTCAATTTCCGCAGTGATCACGCTGTGTGCAAAGGGGACAGACTCCGGCTCAGCGTCCAGTCCAACAGGCCATACTGCGATGCCCAGCGGCTCACCGGCCTGGCGCAGCATTCGTCCGAGCTGGCCATTACCCAGAACGCATACCTGCTTCATGCACCACCTCGCGGATCGGGATTATCCAGCACGTCGTCAGTCTGTGCTTTGCGCCATTCAACCAGATGCTGATGCAGTGCTGCATCGTGCTGAGCCAGAATTTGTGCGGCCAGCAGGGCCGCATTTGCCGCACCCGCTTTGCCAATCGCCAGCGTGCCGACCGGAATGCCGCGTGGCATTTGAACAATGGAGTAAAGGCTGTCAACGCCGCTCAGGGCCGCGCTTTGTACCGGCACACCCAGCACTGGCACCAGCGTTTTCGCCGCGATCATTCCCGGCAGATGCGCCGCGCCGCCGGCACCGGCAATAATCACCTGATAGCCGTTCTGTTCGGCACTTTCAGCAAAGCTGAACAGCTTATCGGGGGTGCGATGGGCAGAAACGACGTCAACATGGTAGGGAACATTCAGGATATCAAGGATTTCAGCGGCGAACTGCATAGTTGCCCAGTCGCTTTTTGAACCCATAACGATGGCAATACGGGTCGAATTATTGCGGGAAGACATACGTCTTAAAACTCCTGTGGGTGTGCTTCACACGACAGCTAAGGCCAGCAAGAATAGCATGGAAAAACGGCAAGGAAAACGGTTGCGTAGCAGAGTTAACGGGCGATTTATACCGGGGAGGCGAACGGAAAGTGGATCAGTTCGACGTTGTCGGGGGTGACTTTTACCATTGAGCCTTCGCTGTGCCAGGCGCCCAGGACCACGCGAAAAGCCGGTTCACCCTGGACAATCAGCTGATGAACGGCAGGGCGGTGCGTGTGTCCGTGAATAAGCCACGGCACATGATGACGTTCCATCACGCTGAGGACCGCCTCTGGATTAACGTCCATAATTTCCAGCGATTTAGTGCGGTTAGCCGCCTTACTGTTCGCGCGCATTTTGGCGGCGATGCGTTGACGAACAAAGAGCGGAAGGGTAAGGAACAGCTTTTGCAGCCACGGCTGGTGCACCTTTGCCCGAAACGCCTGATAGCCGGCGTCATCGGTACACAGCGTATCACCGTGCAGGATCAGTACCTTGCGGCCGTACAGATGAAGAATTTTTTCTTCCGGCAGTAATATCATGCCGCTTTCACGCGCGAAGCGTTTCCCCAGCAGGAAGTCACGATTACCGTGAATGAAATAGCAGGGGACGCCTGAATCGACCAGTGATTTGATAGCCGTCGCGATTTCCCGATGCAGCACGACCGGATCGTCATCGCCGATCCACGCTTCAAACAGATCGCCCAGAATATACAGGGCATCGGCTTTACGCGCTTCACCGGCTAAAAAACGCAGAAAACCGGCGGTGATCGCCGGTTCTTCGCTGGACAAATGCAGGTCTGCGATAAAAAGTGTCGCCACTAATTACTCGCTGACGTCGACGCTTTCAATAATAACGTCTTCTTTCGGAACGTCCTGGTGCATACCGCTGCGGCCCGTTGAAACGCCTTTGATTTTTTCAACGACGTCCATGCCTTCAACGACTTCGGCAAATACGCAGTAGCCCCAGCCCTGCAGATTCTCGCCGGAGAAGTTCAGGAAGTCGTTGTCTGCTACGTTAATGAAAAACTGTGCGGTAGCGGAATGTGGAGCCTGGGTACGCGCCATTGCCAGCGTGCCGCGGGTATTTTTCAGACCGTTATTGGCTTCGTTTTTGATGGCGTCTTTGGTGTCTTTCTGACGCATGCCAGGTTCGAAACCGCCGCCCTGAATCATAAAGCCATTGATGACGCGGTGGAAAATGGTGTTGTTGTAAAAACCTTCGCGACAATAGTCCAGGAAGTTTTTAACTGTTTCAGGCGCTTTATCATCAAAGGTTTTGACGACGATATCGCCATGATTAGTGTGGAATGTAACCATTTTTGCATCCTGTTCCGTTATAGTGGTACGTCGACCCGTCAGCGGGTCACATATAGAGGCATGTTATAGCATAAGCGAGAGGTTCGATCATCCCGCAAAGTGTGCTGCTTCATTGCTAAATTATAGGTATCATACGGCTTTTACGATCCACACACGTCTACTACATGGAATCTTCGATGTTAAAAATTTTTAATACTCTGACGCGCCAAAAAGAGGAATTTAAACCTATTCATGCCGGGGAAGTCGGCATGTACGTGTGTGGTATTACGGTTTACGATCTGTGTCACATCGGCCATGGCCGTACATTTGTCGCCTTTGATGTCGTCGCACGTTACCTGCGTTTTTTAGGATTTAAGCTAAAGTAC
>Ga0302349_1003004_pt1 | contig 10159 bp, 8 predicted proteins | sample PhyAR1_FD_202176 | JGI IMG/M metagenome (GOLD analysis project Ga0302349, IMG submission 202176) | Leaf surface microbial communities from alfalfa plants in UC Gill Tract Community Farm, Albany, California, United States - DLSL A.R1... | ecosystem: Host-associated > Plants > Phyllosphere >...
GTCCAAATAGCGCCATTGATTACCCCAGATAGCCGAGACGAACACGCAACACGTTGTTGGCGTCGTAGACCGAGACGTTCAGTGAGTTGATCACCAAGCGCCCTTGTCCTGGAACGATGCCGTTAATTTCGAGTGTGCCGTCTTTGTTGAGGATCCAGCCTTGCTGGCCGGCGATGTAGTTGGTCGAGCTGATGTAGCTGCCGATCTTGGCGTTGGTGATCGTTCCGTCTTGGATGAACGCCGAGTTCATGAACACCTGCCCGCCCTGCACTGCGAACGGCACCGCAATGGCGCCGCCGGCGATGGTGTTGACGATGGCGAAACGGTCGGCACTAACCAGGAACTGGCTCTGCAAGCCTGCCCCGGTATTCTCGATTCCGAGACCGATGCCGGCCGCGACGTACTGCCCATTCGCCGTGACCTGCATTTTCACCGACCACATGGTGCTGAGCTTGCTGGCCGTATCCGCGTAAGCCGTCGATGTTTGCTGAATGGCCGCCGAGTTTTGCCCGACAGAAACATTCAACTGGTCGATCTTCGTCGCGGTCGCCGATTCGTTCGTGGCCACCACCTCTTCAAGCTCGGTGATGTTTGCCGCGTTCTCCCCGATTTTCGCGTCGAAGGTCGTGATGCGCCTTGCCATAGCCTCGTTTTCGGAGGCGCGAACCTTCGATTCGGAAGCGATCGCCGCCGTGCTGGTGTAGCTCTTGATCGCGTCAGCGAGATCGCCAGCGCCGTCATCGTCTCGGTAGGAGGCGCGAAGGGCTTCGAAGGCCGTCGCTTGCGCAGTAACGACGCCGTCGAGCTCGTCGATCTCGACTGTATGCGTTGCTACCTGCTGAGCAAGGCCATTTGCCGTTTCCACCGTCTGCCCAACGTCGAGCCAGTAGAGCGGGTTCGGTGGCGGCATGTTGAGCGGCACCGGACCGGTAGCCTGATAGATCCGCTTGCCCTGCACCACCAGGTCGTACTCTTCGTAGGTGGCTTCCGGGTTGTAGCCTTTCAGGCCCTCGAGCGCATCGATCTGCTCTTGAAGGCCTGGGATCTTGTCGATCTCGTCTCGCAGATCCTGACCGAGCTCCGTTTCCGTAATCTGGCCGGCGATCATTTCCAGAATGGCTGCTGCGTCGGAACTAGATTGCCCCTGTACGCCAAGCCCGATCGGATACCACGGCCCGATGTTGCCGATCTTGTCGACGACGCGCCCCCAGAAATAGAAGGTCGCACCCGCGCGCAGGCCGAGCATTGAGAAATCACTCTGCGGATAGGCCAGGTCTGTCAGCTTGGTTGCCGCTTCCAGTGAGGTCGTCGGGCCGTACCAGATCTCCGTGCGCTGGCTGTCCTCGGCGCCAGCAGGGAAACCCCACTTGAGATAGATGCCGAACAGCAGCGGCGTTGCGGTCAAGAATGCCAGTGCCGGCGGCAGCCCCTGTTTCCCGCTAAGGTTAGTCAGGATCGAGTTGCGCCACGGCGACGTGATGTCAAACGCGCTCACTGCGCGCACCCTGGCCACATAGGCGCCTGCGTAGATGCCGACCACGTCCACGTTGGTCATGCCAGTGCGTTGCAGCTTGATCCAGTTGCCGCTGTCCTTGCGCCATTCGACGTCATAGCCGACGGCACCATCCACGGCGTCCCAGTTGATGGTCATGGTGGCCACGGCCATCCCCTGCACAACCGATGAAGTCGACGACAGCGAAACGCTCGCCGGCGCCGGAACGACGGTGATCGGGATCACGCTGATCGGGCGCTCTTCCAGGCGTGCGCCGGTGTCGATGAAAGCGAACTTGCTCGGTTCGAACTGGAGCGCGCTGATTTCGTAGTCGCCCTCGGTGGTGCGCTTGGTGCGCAGTACGCGATACAGCGGGATCGCCAAGTCATCGGCATCAAGCGCCCATTGCAACTGCGCCACCGGCGGTTCGCTGTAGGCAACCGTGACAGTGACGGCGCGGCCGCTGACGCTCTGCACAGTGCGTCCTTCGGCGCGGCCGCCCGGCAGATTGATGATCAGTCGATCACCGGCCTTGGCCTGGGTGTCGCGATCGAGCGTGATAACCCGCCCCGCCACCGCCGAGATACGGCCGCCGACTTCACGACCCGCCAGCAGCGAATCCGCCACCGGGATGATATGGCCCGGCAACGGGATCACGCCTTCCATGCCGGTCTTGAACGAGACGGTGCGATCCTGGTTGTTGCTGAGGATCGCCCACTTGCCGCGGCGCTGGGCCTCGGATGCGCGAGTGCAGCCAATGGCGCTCAGCTCGGTCGGCCGGTCGCCGTAGCGGCGCTGCAGATCCAGGTCAGCAAACGGGATGACGTCGGTGTCGTAGTTGTTCGCCGGGTTGTCGTAGCTGACCAGTGCCCGGGTGTAACGGGTTTTCGCCGAGGCGCTGCCGTAGGAGAACTTACCGTCGATCACGTTCGACCGGGTGAACACATAGTCGAAGTCCCGCGCGCGCGGCATGTCCGCCTGCATCACCAGCTGGCCTTGCGCCCAGTACGTCATGCCCCGGTAAATCGCCGAGATGTCGCGCAGCAGCGACCATGCATCAGCCTTGCCCTGCAGGTTCATGTCACAGAGAAAGCGCGGTTCCTGGCCGCCCAGTCCGTTCGGCACCAACTCGTCGCAGTATTGGGCGATGCGGTACAGCTCCCACTTGTCGACCATGAACGGCTTGATACGTTTGCCCAGGCCGAAGCGGTCCTCGGTGCAGATGCCGTACGTGATCCACGCGGGGTTATTGGTCCAGGCCGACTTCATCGAACCGTCCCACGTCCCGGTGTAGGTGCGCTGGATCGGGTCGTAGTTGCTCGGCACCATCCAGCGCCGAGCCTTGCACTTCACGGTTACAGCCGGAATGTTGGTGAACTGCTCGGCGTCGAACTCGATGTAGAGCAGCGCAGTGTTCGGGTAGCGCAGCTTGGCGTCGATCACCTCGGTGTAACCGGCCACCAGCATGGTGTCGGCGATCTTGTTGGTGTTCTGGTTCGGCGTCAGGCGGCGCACGCGGATCTGCCAGCCAGTGGTGGCGTCCGGTAGATCGATGCGGCGCGAGCGCTCGTAGCGCGTGGTGGTCTTGCCATCGACGGCGTCAACCAGCACCTGCTGATAAGCGCCGCCGTCGGTGGCCACGTCGATTGCGTACTCGATCCGGTAGCCGCCGACGTTGCCCTGGTCGTCAGAGCGTTGCAACGCCGGCCATGCCAAACGCATGCGCACGGCGGAAAGCTGGGTGTTGGTGATCGAGCGCACCCACGGCGAATCGCTGCGCAGCTCGATGTTTAGCGACGTCTCGTTCTCCACGGACGGAATGCCGGGGATGTAAGTCTGATCCACCGAGCCCGGGCGCCAGTCCCACTTCACGTTCGGGAAGTTGTAGTTACCGCTGGCATCGCGAATCGGTGTGTTGTCCAGGTAGATGTCGTAATCGGTCGGGACGCTGTCGAACTCACCCTCGCCCACGGCGATGAGCAGCTTTGCCAGGTTGGTCGAGCGCAGGCTGTCGCTGGCTTCGGTCGGCGACTTCGGCTTGCTGCTGCCGCCCTTCTCGCCGTGGATATCGATCTGTGCTGCTGCGCCCATGCTTTCCTCCAGGCATAAAAAAACCACCTCGCGGGCGGTCGGTGTACTTCTGTCCTGATTACACTTTGTCTTCAGCCAGGATCGAGGCTGAGATGATCATGCCGCCCCACCGACGTTCGCCGATGCAGATCGGTACCGGGTTGCCACTGGCCGTGGTGTTCTTGGCGCTGCCGAAGGCGTAGGACGGAGAGTTCTCGGGGGATGCGCTTTGCTTCAGGCCTGAGGCCTGCGGACTGAGCATTTGGATGACACCGCCGGCAACGAGGGCAATGCCCACCGGGGCCAAAGCCTGAAACCCCGGAATAAACGACGCAGCAATCAGGACTGCGCCGATGATCGTTTGAAGCAGGCCAGCACGCTTGCTGCCGCCAACCACCGGCACGATGCGGATTTCCTGAGCGCCGCCCAGCGCGAAATCCTTCTCAGGCACGTTCTTTCTGTTCCGGAAAATGGCGAAGCGCAGACCGCGCCGCTCCAAGTCTTTGATCGCTGCGTCGAACCCCTCCAGCGTGCACTTCAGCGCCTTGAACGCCTCTCCTACGGAACGACTGCCCAGTTCGCGGTAGTGAACTCGGCCGAACAGTTTAATCAGCGGACCCGATAGAAGAATGGTCGTCATCATTGGCCGGCAATTTGCAGTTGCTGTCACGGTTTTCTCCAGACATAAAAAAACCGCCTTTCGGCGGCTGTTTTTTGGGTGTTCAAAGGCAATCTTTTATCGCCTGCTTCATGTCTCCGCGGCCATAGCCCGGCGACCATGCCATGCGCTGATACAGTGTTACGGTGCTGCCCTTCGGTGCTTTGCGTATATCCAGCAGCTCGTCGGTCATATTGTTGCTCGCGACCAACAATCTGTATCCGTTTTCTGTCTCGGACATTGAGGCATCGCTTCTGGCGTCCTGCCATTTCGGGAAAACACACAGCGCATAACGCTTTGGATCTTTCGCGGTTGCTGCCTTGAAGCTCGGGTCATTTTTCTGAAGATCCCCAGGGGATACACAACCAGCCAACAGCGCTACCGCCAGCGCTCCTACGATCAATTTCATGCAGGTCACTCCTGTGGGAAAGGAAGCAAGATTACACCGGAATGGCGCTGTACGAATCACCAGTAACGCCCAATGATTCGTGCGTAGTAGCGTTGCCGCTCACCCAGCGGAGTCAGCCATGGCTATCGAAGAAGATCTGGCGCGTATTTTTTTGGAAACCCTTGAGAAAACCGAAGTAGGGAAAAAGCTCACCGTAAACTTCAAGGGCCAGCCTCATCCAGTTGACGTGAAATACAGGTTCGCAGGCGGCTGGGTCGTAGAGCAGCGCCTCATACCCGGCATGCCGCTTGAGCTAACCCGGGGGGAGGATGGATTTCTGGAAGGCATTGACATAACCATTCAGCCGAACGAAGGACTGAAGGAACTCAAAGCCGATTGAAGGATTCCCCAGTCCTTTGCCTGCAAGCCCAAGGACTGGGATTGCGCCAATCTCGGCGCGTTTATGACCCGGAGGTCAAATGCAATCAGTAGATCAACGTGTAGCGGTACTGGAGCAAGCCGTAAATACAATGTCGGCCGCAACGCTCAATGCTTTGGGGGCGATTATTAAGGCCGTGACAAAGCTTGATGCAGTAGACAGGCAGGCGTTATGGGATGACCTGGAGGGAGCGAAGTCTGCAGTAATCCCAAATGGCGATCAGGCCAACTACTTACAGATTCTTTCCCTGTTCCAAAAGAACATTTCCTGATCTTGAGTGTGGCGTCGGCAACCTGCTTGCCGGCGCCGTTAGCCCAGACAGCCCCAATCCGAAACCAGCGAAGAGCGTGTCCCCTCGTTCGGTTTTTACCATAATCATTTGCATAGTACTCCTCCTGAAATTCTGCTCGTCATACGGGGTGTTGTGCATCTTTGTGCCTGAGGATCAGGCGTGTTCTGTCGAGCCAAGGTCCGCCGAAGACAATGACTTCTGACGGCCTGCCGTACAGGTGGTGCAGCAGGAACGGCCCGGGGCCGAACGTGGCGGCATCCTCACCCGGCAGCGCAGGATCAGTGCCGAGAAAGATCCCGGCGTGGTTCGGGTAAACGGTGCGCCCCACTTCCATCACGATCATGTCGCCGCGCTGCGGCTGGTCGACGCGGTAGAAGCCGGCCGCCTCGTAGTTCGCCTCGTACAGGCTGATGCTGTCCTTGCTCTCCCACCAACCATCGGCGCGCTTGAAGGCTTCGAACTCCAGCCCCCACTGGCGCTTGTACCAGTCGGCGCACACCTGCCAGCAATCCCAAGCCCCGTGGACGAATGGACGTTTCAGCAGCGGCACTTCGCCGGTCGGCACGATGGTGCGCAGATCGCCTTCCGGCCAGCTCAGGATATGCCAAGGCATCGCGGTCGCTTCGCACATGGCGAGGTCGCGCGGTGACGGCCTGCTGGTTGCGTCCGGATGCGAATGAATTATGCCGATGACTTCGCCCAAGTCTTCGGCCGCCGCGTATTCCTCCGGATCGATCCGGAACTCTTCGTTCGGCTCGATCGAGACGTTGATGCAGGGGAAGTATTGCTGCTTGCGCCCGATCGCCAGCAGCAGCCCGCAACACTCCTTCGGGTACTCGGCTGCCGCGTGCGCCTGGATCGCGTTCAAGATGTGCTTTCGCATGTCAGCTCCGTGCGATCAGGGATACGGCCGGGAAGCCACCGAACGGCAGCGGATTGCCCTCGCCGAAGCGCGGGATGCAGCCCTTGCCCAGCGTGGCGTCGCATTGGTCGAGTTCGGGATTGTCGGTGATGACGCCGTCCTTCGTGACGTACGGCCCGGTGTAGCCACAGTTCGGCCCGCGATATCCGCCGGTGAGACACCAGTGGCAAAGGGTTGTGGCTTGGCGGCCGATCGACTCATTGCCGACGTCGCCCGGACTCGCCAACTCCCAACTGACCGTTTCGCCGTCCTCGTTCGTTTTCTGGTCGATATACCAGACCTCGATCGTCTCTTGGGTTGGGTCAGCCGTTGGATTGCCAGCCGGGAAGTTCGCGGCGTCGAGATATGTGCCCAGCGTGTGCCGCATCGTCAGCTTGAACTCGAGCAAGTCCTCGAACGCCAGACAGAGCGCGGTGATACGCCCATTCACGTTGCCCACGGACAGAGTTGGACGGACCGCTGTGCCGTCGCCGTTCGCCTCAATGCCGTCGATCTGCATGGGCCAGGCGCTGTACTCGTTGCCCTGCCAGTAAATCGCTTTGGCCGGCAGCTGGTCAGCATCAGCTCCAGCGGCAATCAACTCGGCCGGCGTATGCGGTATTGCGTGCCCGTGGAAGCGCAGAACGTCCGCGCCATAGTCCGTGCCGTCCAATTCAAAGAGCAGCACTTCGCTGCCAGGTTCAAGCACCTGGATGTCACTGATCAGCGGCATAGTTGCCCCTTATGGATGGAATGCACGCTCGAACGTGGCAGTGAGTTTGAAAACGCCGCCACCCACCGGAGTGGGCACGGGGTTCTTGCAGGTGAACAGGCCAAGCTGGCCCAGTGGCGTGGTCCACAGAAAGGCTTTCGCGCCGGCATGCCGATCAAAAAAATCCATGACCTGCTTTACCTTGGCTTCAGGTCCGCTGTAGGTGATCGGGTAAGCGTCTTCCTTGTTGTTCGGCCCGTCACCCACGCTCTGCCCATAACCATTGCCGAACTTTGAGGTACGCACCCGATACAAGATCTCAGGCGAGTCACCGTGCTGGGTCGGCCAGTTGAATGTCTCGATGGCCATCAGCCCCTCCCGTTCGTGAGTTTCCAGATTGATCCGCCGGGTTGCAGCGCTCGGGCGATCGCGGTTTCAGCTTCGGCTTTCGCTGCTTGCTGAATGCCTTTGCCAAGCTGCGTCGTGTCTTCTGCGCTGGCCGCGCCGCCAGCGCCTGCGGTTTGTACCGACACTGCGACGGGGAAGTTGTAGACGTTGCCGCCACCACTTCCGCCACCACTGATTGCGCGCACACCCAACTGCCCGCCGGCCGTGCGGGTCAGCGGCATGATCGCCTCTGGCCCCGCCTCGCCCATGACGCCAGTCTGCCCGCCTGCCATCCCGAACGCTGTCGGCTTGCTCACCACGGAGTTGGTGAACGCGGCACCATTGGCGAACATCTGCACGCCATTGGCCCAAGCCCCGCCGTCAGCCTGAAAATAGGCGGACGAGTAACCAGCCTGCGTGGCCCCGAGGTTGGATGACGTTGCGCCAGCGGATCCTGCCGCCAATCCATTACCTGTGCCGCCGCCACCGAAGTAGCTTGCGCCAGCGCCAACCAGAGTGCTCAGCAACGCCGAACTGGCCTGACGGGTCGCGATGCGCGCCATGTCCGCCAGAATCGACTTGGTGAAGTCAGCGAACGACAGCTTCCCGGTCATGGCGAAGTTGACGACTGCGTCTTCCATCGAGCTGAAGGCGTTGCTGAACAGGTCGCGAGTCTGGCCGGCGATGTTGCGCGCGCTTTCCAGATAGTTGCTGAACGCCGAGGTTGCACCATTGCGCCAATCGCTTTGCGCGGCCGACATCTGCTCGTAGTTGCTGAGCACTGTTTCGCTCAGGTCCGTCTCGCTTCTGTTGATCGCGTCAAGCTTGGCCTGGTACTCCTCGGCGCTCATGTTGCGCGCCTTGTCGGCTTTGTCGCGCGCCAGATCCAGACGCTGCTGGTTGGCTCGATCGGCGATTCCGTTCAGTTCGCCATTGATGGCGTTCTCCCGGTCGCCACGGCCCACGCCATCCGCTGCCCGACCGCCAGCGCGCCGCAGGGCTACGTTCTGCTGGTCGAGGGCGTCGGTGTAGACCTTGATCGCCTGCGCCTGCTTGGCGAGCCGGCCCTGCTCGTTCGTCGAGATGACTTCGAGCTCACTGTCGGCTTCCTTCTGAGCCTTGACCATGTTGGCCCTGGCATCAGCGATCTTTTGGTCGAGCTGGATGCGTTGCGCTGCCGATGTACTGGCCTTGCCTTTCGCCGCCTCCAACGAACTGATTTCAGCCTGATACGCGGCGGTTACCTCGTCGCGCTCGTTTCCGATCAGCGCCTGGCGCTTGAGCAGGTAGTCTTCCTGCGTGACCAGCCCAGCCTTCTGCGCGGCTTCCAGTTCCTTCTGGGCGTTTTTGTATTCGCCGAGAATCAGCGACAGCTGGTTTTTCGAGTCGTTGAACTCGGTCAGGTTTACCGCTGAGGTCGCGGCTTTCGGATCCTTGTTCTTGTCGCGGATGTTCTGGATCGTCTTCGAGACAACCGCTTCCTGCACCAGCGGATCGTTCGGGTTCGCCTTGCGCAGCGCCTCGACGTCCCGCTTGTACTCCTTGATCAGCTTGTTGCGCTTCTCCTCGTTGGTGAGGTTCGAATCGCTGATTGCCTTGAGTCGCAGGCTTGCGTCGATCCCGTCACGCTCGGTTTTCGCCCGGTCAGCGTCAGCCTTGGCGCCGGCGGTGATTTCCTCTTTGCGCTTTTGGAGCAGGACAATCTGCTGCTCAAGGAACTTGGTGGACTGGCTATTGGCGCCCAGTTCGTCGCCGAAAAACGACGAGAGAAAGCCCCCGGACTTACGCCCATCGAGGATTTTCTGGTAGTTGGCGATCTGCGAATCGATGGACTGGGTTCGACCAACATCCAGAGTGGCGTCCAGCGCGCCGGCCGCTGCGGCTTTGATCTTCTGCCAAGCGCCTTCAATCAGGCCGAGATTCGCCGTCACCTCTCCGGTTCGGTTTTTGATCGTATCGGCATAAGTGTCGGTAAGCAGCTTGGCCGCCCCGATGGTGTCGCCCTGCTCTTTCAGCGCCACGATCTGCGAATAGACCGAGGCCGTAAGGAAGTTGTACTGGTCGTTCAACTCCTTAGCAGCAGCGACGGGGTCCTTGGCAATCTTCGCGAACTCGGCAATCGTTTCGTCGATGGCTTTGCCAGTGGCCTTTTCCATCTGCAGAGCAGCTTCGGTGATCTCTTCGAAACTGCCGCTTGCGATCTTACCGTTGCCCGCCAGCTTCGCCAGCACCTCGGCAGCAGCGCCAGTGGTGCCGACTGTTGCGCTTACCTGCTCAGCCATTGATGCCAGCTGAGTGGCGCTCGTGCCGGCAGAGTTGCCGGTGAAGATGATTGCCTTGTTGTACTCGTCGGCCTCCTGGCTGCCCTTGTAATAAGCAAGCGTCAGCGCGCCGACAGCCGCAGCAGCGACAGTAAACGGGTTGATCAGGCCGAGAACGTAACCGCCCAGTGCTTTCGCAGCCGGGCCGATGCCGCCGAACATATCTTTGAGCTGTCCGCCCTGTTGGAGCAGCACGGTCAGCGGAGCCTGGCCGCCTTGCAGCGACACCGCGATATCAGTGAACTGCGCCGGCACGCCACGAAGCGCAGCTGCCGTCTGTTTGGCGGTGTTGCCAGTGCGAGTCAGGCTGTCGTCAAAACTGGTCAGATTCGCCCGAGACTGGTCGATCTTCGACTGGTATTCGCTGAAGGTCGACGCATCAAGCGCGCCGAGCTTCTTCTGCTTCGCCAGCTTGTTCTCGAGTTCGTCGAGCCTGCCGAGCGCCTTAACGGTCGGATCGATCTCGCCGAGCAGATCGCTCAGCTCGTCCTTCTGCTTC
>Ga0302349_1003006_pt1 | contig 10154 bp, 10 predicted proteins | sample PhyAR1_FD_202176 | JGI IMG/M metagenome (GOLD analysis project Ga0302349, IMG submission 202176) | Leaf surface microbial communities from alfalfa plants in UC Gill Tract Community Farm, Albany, California, United States - DLSL A.R1... | ecosystem: Host-associated > Plants > Phyllosphere >...
CCGAGCTTCTGCGCCTCGTCGACGGCGAGGTGCTCCTTCTTGGTGTCGACGATCCAGAGCGCGCTCGGGGTCCGCGTGAGGTTGCGGATACCACCGAGGGTCTTGTGGAGCTTGTCCAGCTCGCGCTTCTTGATGAGGAGCTCCTTCTTGGTGAAGCCCTTCGTCGTGTCGTCGAAGTCGATCTCCTCGAGCTCCTTCATGCGCGCGAGGCGCTTGGAGACCGTCTGGAAGTTCGTGAGCAGACCGCCGAGCCAACGCTGGTTGACGTACGGCTGGCCGACGCGGGTCGCCTGCTCGGCGATGGAGCCCTGCGCCTGCTTCTTGGTGCCCACGAAGAGGATCGTGCCACCGTGCGCGACCGTCTCCTTGACGAAGTCGTACGCGCGGTCGATGAAGGCCAGCGACTGCTGCAGGTCGATGATGTGGATGCCAGAGCGCTCGGCGAGGATGAAGCGCTTCACCTTCGGGTTCCACCGACGGGTCTGGTGTCCGAAGTGGACGCCGCTGTCGAGCAGCTGGCGGATGGTGACGACGGCCATGCCGTCCTCCTTGTGTGTTCTCGGCGCGCAGCATGACTGCGAACCTGTTGCGGTTGTGTCGGTCGCGACCCGGTGGCCGTGACCCCTGGCGCCCTGTCCGCGCGGCCGCCCACTCACGAGAGTGGGACCGGTGGCCGCGTGACGTGCTCTGGATCACCGAGTGATCATGAGCACTGTGGACGCGCGAAGTCAGCGCGCACAGCGCGCTGCTGGATAGATGCTAACAGACTGGAGGCCCGGATCACGTACGCCGACCGGCTTGCGTGATCCGGGCCTCCAGTCCGTGGATCGTGGGGACGTCAGGCCTTCGCGCTCACGGTGTCGCCCTCGGCGGTGATGCCCATCTCCTCGAGGGAGCGACCCTTCGTCTCGGGGATCTTCGCGAGGACGAAGAACAGCGAGAGCAGGGCGAACAGGGCGTAGATGCCGTAGGTCACCGTCAGGTTGAAGCTCGACAGCACCGGGAACGTGATCGTGACGAGGAAGTTCGCGACCCAGTTCGCCGCGGAGCCGACGCCGAGCGCGGTCGCACGGATGCGGTTCGGGAACATCTCACCGAGGAGGACCCACATGAGCGGACCCCAGGTGGCGCCGAACGACACGACGAACAGGTTCGCGAAGATCAGGGCGATGATGCCCCAGGCTCCGGGCAGCTGCGGTGCACCGTCCACGATGGTCGCCTGCGAGAACGCGATCGCGACCATGAGCAGCGACACGAACATGCCGGCCGAACCCGCGACGAGCAGCGGCTTCCGGCCGAGCTTGTCCACCGTGAAGATGGCGATGAAGGTGACCGCCACGTTCACCACCGAGGTGATGGTGGAGATGAGGAAGGAGTCGCTCTCCTTGAACCCGACGGCCTGCCACAGCGTCGTCGAGTAGTAGAAGATCACGTTGATGCCGACGAACTGCTGCAGCACCGCGAGGATGATGCCGACCCAGACGATCGGCTGCAGGCCGAAGCGGTTGCCCCGGATGGAGCCCTTCTTCTCGTTGGCCTCCTTCTTGATGCCGTCCTGGATCTCCTCGAGGCTCGTGTTCACGGTGTCGCGGGGCACGATCTTCGTCATGACCTCGCGGGCGTCGTCCGTCCGGCCCTTGGCGAGCAGGAAGCGCGGCGACTCCGGCAGCGTGATCGCCAGGATGCCGTAGACCACCGACGGGATCACGCCGACGAGGAACATCCAGCGCCAGGCGGCCAGGCCGAGGACGGTCTCGGAGGCGCCGCCCGCGGTGACCGCGAACACCTGGTCGGACAGCAGCGCCGCGAAGATACCGAGCGTGATGGCCAGCTGCTGGAACGAGGCCAGACGACCACGGATCGCCTTCGGCGACACCTCGGAGATGTACGCCGGGGCGATGACCGACGCGGTCCCGATGCCGAGACCACCGACGAGGCGCCAGATCACGAGGTCCCACGTCGCGAACGCGAACGCGCTCCCGATCGAGGACACGAGGAAGAGCACGGCTGCCCAGAACATGATCCGGGTACGACCCCAGCGGTCGGCCAGACGGCCGGCGAAGAACGCGCCGAACGCGCAACCGATCAGGGCCGAGGCGACGGCGAAGCCGCTGGCGGCCTCGGACAGGCCGAACTCGCCCTTGATCGCGTCGACCGCGCCGTTGATGACGGACGAGTCGAATCCGAAGAGGAAACCGCCCACCGCTGCTGCGATGGCGAACGCGGTGACCTTCCCCTTGAACGCACGGTCGGTGCCGTGCCCGGTGGTCGTGTTGGACACGATGCTCCTGGGTTCTGCCGCCGTGCGGGATGCTGCACGGTGCCCCGGCGGTCGGCTGGTTCGCCGTCCGAGCGGCGTTGCGTGTTCCGGAGCGGCCCCGACTGTACTCCCCGATCGGCGTGGGGGCGCAATCGGGGCGGGGCGGCTCGGACCGACTCGGTACGACAACATCGACGTCGTGCGACAACCGCGTCGTCGCACCTTGCAGACGCAACGGTTGCAGACGCGCGCTTGCGACAACGCCGATGTCGTGCGACATCGACGTTGTCGCACCAGCCCACGTCAGCCGCCTTCCACAGGCCTGGAGGCGCGACGCACCGCCCACAGATCGACGCACCGTCGTCGCCCACACGCTCGACAGCGGGACGGTGGGGTCATGCAGATCGGCTCACGCGCTCATCACCCGCGCATGTTCATGGGTGCGGTCGGCGCCGCGTCGGGCGTCGTGCTGACCCTTGGCGCTGTGCTCGCGGCGGCTACCGCGACTCCGAAGGACGCGCCCGGTCCTGCTCGCGGAGCAGTGGTCGCCACGGACGAGTCGCGAGCGCCGTGGGTGTGGCCGACTGGGTCGCGTGTGGTCAGCCGGCCGTGGGAAGCACCGGCCGACGACTACGCAGCGGGGCACCGCGGTCTCGACGTCCCCGCGGCGATCGGTGACGCGGCGGTCGCGGTCGACGTTGGCACGGTGACCTTCGCCGGCTCGGTCGCCGGCCGGGGCGTGGTGACGATCGACCACGGTGGCGGACTCCGCAGCACGCTCGACTCCGTGGCGCCGTCCGTCACCGCCGGGGACACCGTCGCACCGGGCGACACCGTGGGGCGCGTCGCGGTCGGACACTGCCCGGAGTCGGACCCCTGCCTGCACCTCGGCGCGCGGCTCGACGACCGCTACGTCGACCCGACGCCGTACCTGCCCGCTGCCGAGTGGCCGGTGCTGCTGCCCGAGGACGCCTGGACCGGGTGACGGACGCGACCGCGCCGGGTGGCGACGGTCACGCCCGGGGGTGCGCCGTCCGGTACACCTCGCGCAGGCGCGCTGAGGAGACGTGCGTGTAGATCTGCGTCGTACCGAGACTCGCGTGCCCGAGGAGCTCCTGCACGGCCCGGAGGTCCGCTCCCCCGTCGAGCAGGTGCGTCGCCGCGGTGTGCCGGAAGGTGTGCGGGCCGCTCGGCCCCTCGCCGGGAAGGTCCTGCAGCACGCGCGCGACGATCCGGTAGGCGCCGCGCACGCCGAGCCGCGCCCCCCGGTCGCCGAGGAACAGCGCACCCGGGTCCACGACGTCGGACCGGGCGGCGAGGACCGGTCGACCACGTTCGAGCCACGTCTCGACGGCGTCGCGGGCGGGCACGCCGAACGGCACGACCCGCTCCCGACCGCCCTTGCCGAGGACTCGCACGGTGAGGCGCTGGCGGTCGAGGTCGAGCACGTCGATGCCGACGAGTTCGCTCACCCGGATGGCCGCGGCGTAGAGGAGCTCCACGACCGCCACGTCCCGCAACGAGGCGGGGTCGTCCGTCGCCGCACGCGCCGCGAGGCCGTCGAGGATGCTTCGCACCTGGTCGGACGACACGACGCGGGGCAGGTGTGCAGCGCCCTTCGGTGCGCGGAGGCGCGCCCCCGGGTCGACGGCCAGCACGCCGGACTCGCTGGCCCACCGGGTGAACGCCCGCACGGACGACGACCGTCGGGCGATCGTCGACCGGGCGAGGCCACGGTGGTCGGCGTCCCACAGCCAGTCGCGCAACAGGTCGAGCCCGAGGCCGCCGACGCGGTCGATCCCACGGCCGGCCGCGAAGGTGACGAGCTGCCCGAGGTCGTTCGCGTAGGCGCGGACGGTCTGCTCGCTCAGCCCGCGGGCGTGCCGGGAGTGCTCGAGGAACACGTCCACCACCACCGCGAGTGCATCGTCCGTCCGATCCGCCACGGCACCAGGCTAGGTCCCGCCACCGTCAGGCCCGTGCCCACCCGCCGGACGTGTGCACGACGAGTCCCTGCAGCTGCGCGAGCGCCAGGGCATCGGCGACCTCGGCGAGGGACATCCCCGACCGCCCGGCGACCTCGTGATCCGACATGGCCCGACGCCCCAGGGCATCGAGCACGCGGAGGACCTCGGGATCGTGACGTGCGCCGGTGAGCGGCTCGTCCCGACGGTCGACGGTGAACGGGGTGGTCGACGCCACCGCCGCGTCCACCGGGTCCCTCGGGTGGACGACGAGCTGCGCCCTGCCCTGTGCCACGAGCCGGTGGCACCCGACCGACGCTGACGACGAGAACGCCCCGGGCACGGCGAACACCGGTCGACCGAGTTGGGCGGCGTGGTGCGCGGTGTTCAGGGCGCCGGACCGTGCACCTGCCTCGACGACCACCGTGACGTCGGCGAGGGCGGCGATCAGCCGGTTGCGGGCCAGGAAGCGCCACCGGGTCGGTCGGGTCCCGGGCGGCGACTCGGCGAGCAGCGTGCCCTGCCGTGCGACGTTCCGGAGCAGTTCGACGTTGCCGGCCGGGTAGAGCTGGTCGATGCCGCCCGCGAGCACGGCGGTGGTCGACGCTCCGGCGGCGATGGACACCCGGTGCGCGACCGCGTCGATGCCGTACGCGCCGCCGCTGATGACCGAGCATCCGGCGTCCACGGCGGTCGAGGCGATCTCCGCCGCCGCTTCGGCTCCGGCGACGGTGTTCGCACGGGACCCGACGACGGCGAGGCCCGGTCCGGCTGTCGCTGCCGACGAACGGGACCAGAGCACGAGGGGTGCGTGCGGACCGAGGTCGTCGACGGCGCCGGGCCAACCCGACGTGCCCGGGACGAGGAGTGCGGCGCCGACCCTCCGTGCCGCCGCGAGCACCTCAGCGACGTCGGAGCGCCCGAGCCGGGGCGTCCATCGCTCGACCGCGGCCACGAGGACGGCTCCGAACGCGACGGCGTCCTCCGAGCCCGCGACCCCCGACTCGACACAGCGACCGAGCAGGTCGCCGACGTCGCCGGAGTCCGCCGCCTCGAGCACTGCTCCGAGCGCACGTTCCGGCCCGAGCACCGTCACCAGCTCCCCCGCGACGGCGTCTCCCGGCTCCGCGATGGTCGACCACGCGATCCGCGAGGCGGTCTCGACGAGGTCGACCACGTCGCTGCCGTCCCCGAGTGCGGACCGGACCGCGCCGAGCAGGTCGGTGCCCGCGGTCACAGGGCGCTCCGGAGCGCGAGGGCCTCGCGCACGTGGTTGCCGGCCGGCCGTTCGGCGGACTGCAGGTCCGCGAGGGTCCATGCCAGCCGCATCGTCCGGTCCCACCCGCGCATCGTCAGGGTGCCGAGGTCGAGCGCCCTGTCGAGCGGCGCGGTCGCACCCGGTTCGGCCCGCCCCTCGGCTCGGAGCCAGCTGCCGGCGACCTCGGCGTTCCGCGTCCACGGTGTCCCGCGGAGGCGCTCGGTCATCCGCTCGCGCGCGTGCTCGACGACCCGACGGGCCTCCGCGGTCGTCGGGGTCGTGCCGTCGCCGGCGCGGATGGTGCCCGTCGTCACGCGGGGCACCCGGACGCGGATGTCCATCCGGTCGAGCAGCGGCCCGGAGATCCGCCCGAGGTACCGCCGGACCGTCGCCGGGCTGCACTCGCAGGGTTGTCGACTGTCGCCCGCGTTGCCGCAGGGACACGGGTTGGCGGCGAGGAGCACCTGGCACCGCGCCGGGAACTCGGCCGCGCCTGCTGCCCGGTGCACCGTGATCCGCCCGGACTCGAGCGGCTGACGGAGCGCGTCGAGCACCGCGCGCGGGAACTCGGGCGCCTCGTCCAGGAACAGCACACCGCGGGTGGCGCGGGAGACCGCCCCCGGTCGGAGCACCCCGGAACCCCCGCCGACGAGCGCGACCGTCGACGCTGAGTGGTGCGGCGCCTCCCACGGTGGTCGCTCGGTCCAGGACGCCGATCCGAGTCCGGCGACCGACCGCACCGATGCGACCTCGAGCGCTGCCTCACCGTGGAGGTCGGGCAGCAGCCCGGGCAGCCGCTCGGCGAGCATCGTCTTCCCGGCCCCCGGTGGCCCGAGCAGCAGGGCGTGGTGTCCACCGACCGCCGCGGCCACCACCGCACGGACGCCGATCGGGTTCCCGATCACGTCGGCGAGCTCCGCGACGGGTCGTTGGTCGGACGGCGCCGCGATCGGCAGGACGGCCTCGACCTCGACGGCGGGCAGGAGCGCACCGGCGTCGATCGCTGCGGCGCGGAGCGAGTCGACGCCGTGGACCTCGACGCCCTCGACGAACCGCGCCTCGGCGAGGTTGCCGACCGGGACGACGACCCGCGCGGCGCCGGCACCACGGGCCGCGAGGAGCATCGGGATGACCCCGACGACCGGCCGCACGCGTCCGTCGAGCCCCAGCTCGCCGATGTACACCACCCGCTCGGACACCCTCGGTGCCACCCCGGCCCCGGCCAGCACCGCCATGGCGATCGCGAGGTCGAAGCCGGACCCGCGCTTCGGGATCGCGGCCGGCGTCAGGTTGACGGTGATCCGCCGGGCGGGCAGCGGGCACCCCGCGTTGGCGGCGGCCGCTCGGACCCGCTCACGGGCCTCGCCCAGGGACGTGTCCGGCAGGCCGATGATGCTGAACGCCGGCAGTTGGCTGGTCAGGTGCGCCTCGACCTCGATCCGCCGGCCGGCGACCCCGATGAGCGCGATGGCCGATGCCCGTCCGATCCCGGTCGTCACAGCACACCGGCGACGTGCTCGACCCCGACCCGGTCACCGTCGACGTGCACCGCGACGGCGTCGATCCGGATCGCCCGGGCGGACACCTCCGGGTGGTCCTCGAACCACGCGGGCACGAGGCGCCGCAACCGGGTGACCTTCGATGCCGTGATCGCCTCGAACGGGTGGCCGGTCGAGTTGCCGGCCCGCGTCTTCACCTCGATGAAGACGAGCGTGCAGGACTGCCACGCGATGATGTCGACCTCACCCCGCGCGCAGCGCCAATTGCGTTCGAGCACCCGGAATCCGTGGTCCTCCAACCATTCCGCGGCCCGGTCTTCACCGAATCGTCCGAGACTGCTGTTCCGCAGCGGTGTTCGTTCCATGTCGTTGCCTCCGCGTCGACCATCGCGGAGCGCACCGTTGCCCGAGGAACTCCACGGATGATCAGTGGAGAACGACGGCCGACGCGTGACTGTGGAGGACAAAGCAAGAACCCGGACGACCGAGGTCGTCCGGGTTCTGTGCGATCACGATCAGTGCGCGGCTGCGTACGCTTCCTGCACCTGGGTCGAGATGCGGCCACGGGTCGAGACCTCGTACCCGTTCTCCTTCGCCCATTCACGGATCTTCGCGAGTTCCTCGGAGTTGCCGCGCTTCGGCGCCGACTTCGGAGCGGAACCGCCCGTGCGGCGACCGGAGACCTTGCGCGCAGCGGCGACGTAGTCGGAGATCGCTTCGCGGAACTTGTCGACGTTGTCGTCCGTCAGGTCGATCTCGTAGGACGAACCGTCGAAGGCGAATTCGAGGGTGCGACCCGAACCGGGGGTGATGGGCGAGTCGTCGAGGTCGTCGACGAGCTGGACTGTGACCTTCTGTGCCATGGCGCGCTCCTGCAATCGGGGACGGAATTCCCCATCACATTAGCGGGAAGAAATCACCGGAGTCGAATTGCGACGGTGTTTCTCAGCAATAGCATTACAAGTGAAGATCACTCGTCGAGTGCGAGTTCCTTCGGCAGCTCGAGTTCACGCGACGTGAGTTCCTCGACGTTGACGTCCTTGAAGGTCAGCACCCGGACGGATTTCACGAACCGGTCGGAACGGTAGACGTCCCACACCCAGACGTCGTTCATCGTCAATTCGAAGTAGAAGTCGTGCTCGGTGTCCCGGCGAGCGAGTTCCACTTCGTTGGCCAGGTAGAAACGCCGCTCGGTCTCGACCACGTACCGGAACTGCGACACGACGTCGCGGTACTCGCGGTACAGGGCAAGTTCGACCTCGCGGTCGTAGTCGTCGAATTCGTCGTCATCCATCGCGCCCACAGTCTACGGCGACCGGAGCGCCCGCGGCACAACCCCCGGAACGGACACGCGGCACGACGCGCTGCAGCCCGGACGGACCACACCGGGTCAGCCCGCCAGCGCGTCCAGTTCCGCGAACCCGTCGAGTGCGACGCTCGACGCCTGGTGCAGCCAGCTCTTCCGGTGCAGCGCGTGGGCACCGACCGACCGGATGGCGTCGTAGTGGGCGGTCGACCCGTACCCCTTGTTCGACGCCCACGCGTAGTGCGGCGCCTCGTCGTGCGCCGCCGTCATCAGGGCGTCCCGAGCCACCTTGGCGACCACCGACGCCGCAGCCACCGACGCGCAGTCCCGGTCGGCCTTGACCCGGACGACGACCTCGAGCGGGTCGGACGGCAGCCGCAGGGACGCCGGCACGGCCCGGGTGAGCCAGTCGAACGACCCGTCGAGCACGACGACGGCGCCGTCGAGCGCCACACCGGAGGCAACCAGGGTCGACAGCGCCGCAGCCCCTGCCTGGCCGAGGGCCGGGACGATGCCCTGCTGGTCGACGACGTCGGCCGACGCCATCCCGACGGCGGTCCGGGTCCACCGGCGGACGACCGGGTCGAGCGCCTCCCGCCGCGCGGCACTGAGCAGCTTCGAGTCCGCCAGCCCGTCGGGAACCCGGCCGATGTCGACCGTCACGGCAGCGACCCCCACGGCGACGGGACCGGCGATCGCACCGCGACCGACCTCGTCCATGCCGATCACGGTCACACGTCCCGCCCCGAGGAGCTTCTTCTCGACACGGAGCGACGGACGGACCGCGGTCACTGGTCCCGCTCCTCCACGCCGGCGAACACGTCGGGGTAGTCGTCGAGCCAGGTCCACCGGCTGGTCGGCCAGGAGATCACGAAGGCCCGACCCGTGACGTCGGACATCGGCACGAAGCCCTTCGACGGGGTGTCGCCGTTGTAGCGGGAGTCCTTCGAGTCGTACCGGTTGTCACCCATCACCCAGATCGTGCCCTTCGGCACGGTCACCGAGAAGTCCGTCCCGGAGGCGCGGGTCTCCCCCGTCGGGAGCTTGAGGTAGGGCTCCTTGATGGGCACGCCGTTGACGGACATCTGGCCGAGGTCGTTGCAGCACGACACCTTGTCGCCGGGCAGCCCGATGACACGCTTGATGAGGTGGTCGTCGCTGTCCCCGGTACCGAGCCCGACCTGCGTGAGGAGCCAGTCGATCGACTTCGCGGGCTGCGTGTCCGGCGTGACGTTCGGCACCTCCGACCCGGTGAGCCACCCGCCCGGGTCCTTGAACACGACGACGTCGCCTCGCTTGAGGGACACCATCCCCGGGACGAGCTCGTTGACGATCACCCGGTCGTTGATCTGCAGCGTGTTCTCCATCGACGCCGACGGAATGTAGAACGACCGGATCAGGAAGGTCTTGACGAGGAACGAGACGAGCAACGCCGCGATGAAGATGATGACGAGGTCGCGGAGGAAGGTGAGGACACCGTTCCGCTTCTTCTCAACACGGGGCCGGCGCCCGGTTTCGTCAGTCGTGTCCGTCATTTCCACTCTCGTTCGCACACCCCGCGTTCGCACGCCACGACCGGGGAAGGAGCCAGCACGAAGGAAAGCCCCCCGTCGATGCACAACCGTACATCGGCGAGGGGCGAGCAGCGGCGTCCGGCTCGCGGACGCTCACTGTGAAGGCGATCAGGAGTCGCGCTTCTCCTTGATCTTGCGACGGGCCGCCTTGCCGCGCAGTTCGCGGAGGTAGTAGAGCTTCGCACGACGGACGTCACCCTTGGTGACGATCTCGATGTGGTCGATGATCGGCGAGTGCACCGGGAACCAGCGCTCGACGCCGACCTGGAAGCTCACCTTGCGGACCTTGAAGG
>Ga0302349_1003008_pt1 | contig 10152 bp, 9 predicted proteins | sample PhyAR1_FD_202176 | JGI IMG/M metagenome (GOLD analysis project Ga0302349, IMG submission 202176) | Leaf surface microbial communities from alfalfa plants in UC Gill Tract Community Farm, Albany, California, United States - DLSL A.R1... | ecosystem: Host-associated > Plants > Phyllosphere >...
ACCCGCGCCTCACCCAAAACGCCTTCTTGCCGGGTGCCCTCGTCCTCAGCCGCCTGGATTTCTTCGTCGGCCTCTTCGCCCCCATCACCTGGTGTCTTCTCGCCCTTTTCCTTGCCGTCGTCGCTGTGGTGCTCGATCACCGCATTGATCTCCGCGCCGAACAGCAGGACTGCGGACGACAGATAGAAGTACAGCAACAGCACGATGATGGCGCCGATGCTGCCGTAGGTGGCGTTGTAGTTGGCGAAGTTCTGCACGTAGTAGCCGAAGCCCAGGGACGCCAGGATCCAGACCACCACCGCCAGCATTGAGCCGGGGGTGATGAAGCGGAAACTCTGCTTCACGTCCGGGGTGACGTAGTAGAGCGCCGCCACGGCAATCATCAGCAGGAACACCGCCAGCGGCCAGCGAATCAGCGCCCAGACGGTCACCATGTAGTCTTCCAGCCCCACGTAGGCGGCCAGCCAGTTCATCACCTGGGGTCCCAGCACCATGAGCGCGGCGGCGCTGAGCAGCAGCCCGGCGAGACCGATGGTGTGCAGCACGGACAGAGGAATGCGCTTCCAGGCCGGGCGGCTTTCCACCACGTCATAGGCGCTGTTCATGGCGGTCATCAGCGAGCGGAAGCCACCGGAGGCGGACCAGAGGGCGACGATGATACTGAAGGACAGCAGTCCTCCCTTCTGCGTTTGCAACTGGTCGATGATGGGATTGACCGTGTCCAGCGCGGTGACCGGCAGCAGATAGGCGGCCTGTTCGCGCAGGAAGGTAAAGAAGTCCGGCAGGTGCAGGAAGCCGATCAGGGCGATCAGGAACAGCAGGAAGGGAAACAGCGAAAACAGCATCTGGTAGGCCAGCGCTGCGGCATAGGTGGGCATGTCGTCGGCCACGAATTCCTGGACGGCACGCTTGATGAGGGTGAACGGCGAAACGCCGCGCAGGCTGAAGGCAAACAAGGACATAACGGCTCCTGACGAACGTTCCTCACGAAGGATTCCTAGGGCGGGCCTGCACGGCCTGCGCCCGGCGGCTTTGCAGGTCCGCCCTACCTTCAGAGTGGCAGGAGCTGGGTTGGTTGCGCCCTGACGTCAGAAGCCGGACCCCGAGGCATCCCGGCAGGCGGCGACCTCGGCGGCGGTAGGCGTGCGAATTTCCTCTATCCCGCGGCTTTCGTCGAATTCGATGTAGCCGGCGGCGGCGAATTCGCGCAGCCAGCCATCCATGGGCCAGAGTCCCCAGCGCGCCTGGAAGCGCCGGGCGTTCTCCAGGATGCTGGCGAAATGGTTGAGCGGTGGGTGATAGGTCGGATGGTACTGGTGGAAGGCCCGCGCCTCGGCCTGGTAGACCGGCACCCCTGCCGCGCGGGCGCGAAAGGCGAAGTCGGTGTCCTCGCCGCCATAGCCGCGATAACCCTCATCGAAGCCGCCGATGCGGCCGAAGGTGGCGCGGGTGCAGGCGAAGTTGAGCGACCAGAACAGCGGATGGGGAATCGCCTCGCCAGGCGGACGATCCCGGTGCAGGGGATGGACGACGCCGCTGGCGCGCAGCTCTTCCGGCGTCCAGTCGCCTTCCGCGACGCCCGCCGGCAGGTAGTGGACGAAGCCCTGGTGCAGGGCTTCAGGGTGGGCCGCCAGCGCCTCCCGGTAGGCGTCGAGCAATTCCGGTGCGGGGATGCAGTCCACGTCGAGAAACACCAGTTCCTCGCCTGGCGCGGCGGCCACCGCGGCATTGCGCGCGGCAGCCAGGGGCAGGATGCCGTCGCCCTCGACCCCGTGCACCTGGATCGGAAAGCGCGGGCTGTGCCAGGCGCGCGGTGCCTCGTTCATCTGCACCACCACCAGGGCCGCAGGCGGGGTCGGCGCCCGCTCCAGGCCGCGGATGAGATTGGCCAGTTGCCGCTCGCGGCCATGGACCAGGGTCAGGACGATCATGCCAGCACCTCCTGGGCGACCTGTCGAATACAGGCAGCGGCGCGCCGGGCGCCCTCGCCATCGCTTACCGCCGCCCAGCGCTCGGGATCGAGTTCGCGCGCCCTGGCCAGCAGCCCCGGCCAGGCGTCGTCGCCAGGCCAGCTTTCGCAGGTGATCGCCAGGTCCTGGGCGGCCAGCAGGCGCCCGGTGGACAGTTGCTCGTCGAAGGGCCGGGCGTCCGGCAGGCAGAGGAAGCGGCAGCGCAGGTCGGCCAGTTCCGCCACCAGGCTGTCACCCGCCGAGCCGACCACCAGCTCGGCGCGGGTCAGCCAGGGTGCAGGATCGGCCACGTTGCCCAAGAAGCTCAGATTGGCCGGTGCCTCGGTGGCGTCGTCCAGCACCGGACCCAGCACCGTCCAGTGCCAGGCGGGACAGGCGCGGGCGGCCGCTACCAGGCGCGCGCGGCTGAAGGCGGTGCCGCCATGGCCGGCGATGACGGTGATCGTGCCGGGCTCGCGCCCGCGGTCGGGCCCTTGCCCGGCATAGCGCGACAGGCTGCCGGCATAGCAGGTCTTGGCCCGCCAGGCGGCCGGGGTATCAGGCTCTTCCAGGCAGTCCGGATAGGGTGCCAGCAGGCGACTGGCACTGGCGTAGGCCAGTTCGTGGGCGGCATCGAAGCGACTGCCGCGCTGGCGCAGATAGATCGTCGGCACGCCGCACAACCGGGCCAACAGCGCTACCTCCACCGAGACGTCGACCACCAGCAGGCAGGGCCAGGCGCGGCGAAACCAGTCCACCAGCAGGCCCATGCGCTCGCGCAACCCTGCCACCCCCAGCGGCGCATAGTGCAGGCAGGCGAAGGCTTCGCCTTCGACGCCCGGGGCCACGTCGGGCGGTAGCGGGCAGAGCTGCACGTTGGGCAGCGCCACCCGTTCGGGCAGTCGACTGCCGAACAGGGTCAGGGGACCGTCGAAGGCCGCGGCAATGGCCAGGGCGCGGGTCACGTGGCCAGCGCCATGGTGATGGGCGTAGTAGCCGACGTTCAGCTCAGTCACGGGCAGTCTAGCCACGGGCGGTCTAGCCACGGGCGACTCGGCCGGCAGCGACATCGGCGAGCAGGCGCTCGTAGCGGTCGATCATCAGCCGGTGGCTCCACTGGGCCTCGGCCCGAGCCCGGCAGGCCTTGCGGGACAGCGACAGGGCTTCGCGCAGGGCCGCCGCCAGGGCCGGGACATCGCCCGGCGGGGCCAGGGCGCCGGTCTCGGCGGTAAGCAGCTCCGGCAGGGCGCCGCGGGCAAAGGCGGCGACCGGCGTGCCACAGGCCAGGGCCTCGGCGACGATCAGGCCAAAGGGTTCGTCCCAGCAGGGCGTGACCAGGCAGGCGCGGGCCTGAGCGACTTCGGCTACCAGGGCGGTACGGTCCAGGTGACCGAGGTAGACGGCGCCGTCCCCCAGGCGGGGTTCGATCTCCTGGCGGAAATAGCGCTCGTCGGTGGCCTGGCCGGCCAGGCGCAGAGCCACACCGGCCTCGCGTGCGGCATCCAGCGCCAGATGCGGCCCCTTGTCCGGCACCAGGCGGCCGAACCAGAGGGCATGGTCGCCGATCGGCGTATCGCGCGGGCGCCAGGCGTCGAGGTCGATGCCATTGGGAATCACGTGACAGGCCGGCGCGAGGTGCGCCCAGTTGTCGGCATTGGCCTGGGACACCGTGCAGTAATGGCCGCCACCGCGCTTGTGCAGTTCGCCGATGGCGTTGATCAATTCGAAGAACGGCGGGGTGTGCAGCACCGTGAGCATGGGCGTGCGGATCAAGCCGGACATGGTGATCGGCACATAGTGCAGGGCGTTGTTGAAGATGACGTCGAAGCCGTAGCCATCGATGCGCTGCATGCAGTCCAGATAGCCGTGGTGCTCGTCGAGGTATTCGGAGCTGAGCACGTTGCGCTTGCGTCGGCAGCCGTCCGCGCCGTAGTTGCCGTCGTCGAGGATGGGCACCACCTCCAGCTCCGGCGCCGAGGCCGAACTGGCGAACAGCGTCACCGCATGGCCACGCTCGCGTAGCTGCAGGGTGATGTCGTAGGTGAAGGCTTCGAGACCGCCGGCGAACGGCTGGCGTACCGGGTGTTTCACGTGGGTAAGAATGCCTATGCGCATGGAACCGTCCGCCTACTGTTGCCTGTCATCCCACCGTCCTTATCGCGAGCCGCTGGTTGATAGGAGTCTCAGCGACGGGAATTGGTTGTGCGCTTCGTCGTGAAAGCCGCACGGCGGGCAAACCTCGGAACCCTGCCGGGGGTCAGCCTTTCTGGACCCGTATTCCCAGCAGACGACGGAGGTTTCCATGCGTTATGAACTGCACTACTGGCCCAGCATCCAGGGCCGCGGCGAATTTGTCCGCCTGGCGCTCGAAGAAGCCGGCGCCAGCTATCTCGATGTCGGCAACGCCCCGGAAGGCGAAGGCCTGGGCGTACCCGCCATGGAGGACTACCTACAAGGCAAGAAAACCCGCCGCCCGCCCTTCGCTCCGCCCTTTCTCAAGGCCGGCGACGAGGTCGTCTCCCATGTCGCCACCATCCTCCAGTTCCTGGGACCGCGGCTGGATCTGGTGCCGACCGACGAGGAATCCCGCTTCTGGGTCCATGGCCTGCAGCTGACCATCACCGATCTCACCGCCGAGGCCCATGATGTCCATCATCCGGTGGCCATCTCCCTGACCTACGAAGAACAGCAGGACGAAGCCCGGCGCCGCGCCAAGGCCTTTGCCGGGGAGCGAATCCGTACCTACCTGAGCTACTTCGAGCGGGTGCTGGGCTACAACCCGGCGGGTGACCATTGGCTGGTGGGCGACCGGCGCTCCTATGTCGACCTGTCGCTGTTCCAGGTGGTGGCCGGCCTGACCTATGCCTTCCCCAATGCCATGCGGCGCTTGGCACCGGAGATCCCACGGGTGCTAGCCCTGGCCGAACGGGTGGCGGCACTACCCAACATCGCCGCCTACCTGGCCTCGCCCCGCCGCCTGCCGTTCAGCGAGAACGGCATCTTCCGTCACTATCCGGAGCTGGATCCGGCCTGACGGGCAAAAGAAAAGGCCGCCCTAAGGCGGCCTTTTCGTCACGACTGGACTCAGGCGCGGTCGATGGTGTTCTTGACCGCTTCCTTGCCCTTGCCGACGTTCTTCTGCAGTTTGCCTTCGGCTTCCTGGGCACGACCCTCGCCTTTCATGCGCGAATTGTCGGTGGCTTCGCCGACGCCTTGCTTGACCTTGCCGGCCACTTCTTTGGCGGTACCCTTGATCTTGTCGCTGGTGCTGCTCATATCAGTCTCCTTGGGATCGCACAGGCAGTGCGCTTGTAAAATCCGACTGCGGCTCTAACCGGGTGGTTTCGACCATTCGTCGTACAGCGCAGCGGCAAGCCGCGCCAGGAAGCTTTGGGCAGCGGCCCCGGAAGCCTTTAGACTTCCCGCCCTTTTTCGTGAGCGACCGCCCAGGCGCCACCCCTCGCGGGAACGTTGCGCAGGGGCCGTCTCTCCAATTGCCACACCCTACACAGGAGAATCCTGATGTCGCTGAGCCAATTCGACAACCTGCCGGGCGTGACCGCCCAGCCCGACGCCGCCACCCGCGAGTTCGTCTTCAACCACACCATGCTGCGGGTCAAGAACCTGGAGACCTCGCTGGATTTCTATACCCGCGTGCTGGGTTTCACCGTGGTCGATCACAAGGACTTCCCGGACGCCAAGTTCAGCTTGACCTTTCTCGCCCTGGTCGATCGCAACCAGGTGCCGGAAGACCCGGAGGCCCGCCAGCGCTGGCGCAAGTCGACCCCGGGCATTCTCGAGCTGACCCACAACCACGGTACCGAGAACGATGCCGAGTTCAGCTATCACAACGGTAACAGCGATCCCCGCGGCTTCGGCCACACCTGCGTGGCGGTCCCGGACATCCGCGCCGCCTGCGAGCGGTTCGAGCAGCTGGGCGTGGCCTTCCAGAAGCGCCTGACCGACGGCAGCATGAAGGAAATCGCCTTCATCAAGGACCCTGACGGCTACTGGGTCGAAGTCATCCAGTTCACCCCGCTGTCCTGATCCTCTCGGGCCCGGCATTCGTCGGGCCCACGCTTTACTGCTCTCCTGAAGACATCCGACGACTTCTCAGCGCTTAACTGATACCGACTGGCTCCAGGCCATCGACGCCTGCCTGGGCCTTGGCGTACTGCTGGCGAAAAGCCTTACCAAAGTCGTGTTGCGCACCCCAGCCAGCGAAGTCGCCAGAGAGCCCACCATGAAAAAAACAACAAGAATTCGTACTGGGATGTACAGCGTCCTCAGCCTGTTCGTGGCCTGTCTGCTGCTCGCCTGCCTGTACGGTTGGATCAGCGCCCGCACCAGTGCCCAGCAGATCCGCGACCTGGATAGTCTGACCATGGAGCAGCTGGACCGGGTCAACAACGCCGCCACCTGGATCAGTCGCGCCAGCGCCAATTCCCATACCGCCATGCTCGACCGGGTCAACGGTGATGCGGCCAAGGCCGAGAAAGGGGTGAAACTGGCGCTGGAGCGGCTGGACATCGCCCGCACGCTGATCACCGACATGCAGGCCAACGTCAGCGATCCCAGGCTGAGCGGCCAGATCGAAGCCATGCTCAAGGCCTTCGACGCCTACAAGGCCATCGTCGAAGGGCAGATCGCCGCCTGCCGCGCCGGCGACCTGCCCGGCTACATCCGTATCAGCGACGGTGCCAAAGGGGCCAGTACGGCCTTCGCCGACACCCGCCAGGCCTTTACCGACGAGATCACCAGCCGCATCGCGGCCACCCTGGCCGCCTCCGACAGTCGCGTGTCCCAGGCCCAGATCGGCAGCCTGCTGCTGGTCGGCCTGACCCTGCTGCTGGCCGTGCTCTCCGGCTGGTTCATCGCCCGCCGCGTGCTGGCCCCGCTCAACGAAGCCGGCGAGCACTTCGCTGCCATGAGCGAAGGCGATCTGACCCGCCGCATCGAGGTGCGCAGCCATGACGAGATCGGCCAGCTGTTCGCCGGCCTGGCCACCCTGCAGAGTCGCCAGCGCGACACCCTGGCCCAGCTCAATCGCACCGCCGAACGACTCGACGGCGCCGCCCAGGAACTGGGTCAGGTCACCGCCCAGAGCAATCGCACCCTCAATCAGCAACAACAGGAGCTGGAACAGGCCGTGACCGCGGTGACCGAGATGACCGCCGCCGTGGAAGAGGTGGCGCGCAATGCCGCCTCCACCTCGGATACCGCCCGCGAATCCGATCGCCTGGCCGCCGGCAGTCGCGGCCAGGTGGCCCAGGTGCTCAGCGAATTGCAGAGCATGCAGACCACGGTCAAGGAAAGCGAAACCGTCATTGCCAGTCTGGCGCAGCAGGCCAACCAGATCGGCAAGGTGCTGGACGTGATCCGCGCCGTCTCCGAGCAGACCAACCTGCTGGCGCTCAACGCCGCCATCGAAGCGGCCCGCGCCGGCGATGCCGGTCGTGGCTTCGCCGTGGTGGCCGACGAGGTGCGCAGCCTGGCCCAGCGCACCCGCCAGTCGACCCTGGAGATCGAGCAGATGATCGGCAACATCCAGACCGGCACCGGTCAGGCGGTGACCGCCATCCAGCGCAGCAATACCCTGGCCGGCACCACCCTGGAAACCACCGAGCGCACCGGCCAGAGTCTGGAGCACATCTTCGTCGCCATCGGCGACATCAACGAGCGCAACCTGGTCATCGCCAGCGCCGCCGAGGAACAGGCCCAGGTGGCGCGCGAGGTGGATCGCAACCTGATCAACATCCGCGAACTGGCGGGCGTGTCCAAACGCGGCGCCGACCAGATCGAAACCTCCAGTCGCCAGCTCGCCGAGCTGACCCACGAGATCCACGGCCTGGCCGCGCGCTTCCGCGTCTGACCCGGCGCATCGCCACCCCCGGAGACAGGCTTCCCGGGGGAGCGGCGGCTTTACCCATCTTTACGCTTTCTTGGCATGACGTTGCTGCCGGGACAGGCGAAAATTGGCTCCGGGCGCCAGGCGTGGCGCCGGTTTTCGCTACGGAGCTGCCTGACGTCATGACGACCTGCCCTACCCCGCGCGGCCCGCGCCTGCGCTGCCTGCTGCTGTCCTTTCTTGCCTCGCCCCTGGGCCTGCTGGTGGTGCTGACCGGCGTGCTGCAACTGCTCGGCCCCGGCTAGGGCCGCAGCGTCTGGCCACCAAAGCGACCGGACGCGCCAGGATCACAGGCGGAAGCGCGTCACCAGGCCATTGAGGTCGACGGCCAGGCGCGACAGCTCGGCACTGGCGGCGCTGGACTGCTCGGCGCCTGCAGCGGTCTGGACCGACAACTCGCGGATGTTGACCAGGTTGCGATCCACTTCGCGGGCCACCTGGGCCTGCTCTTCCGCCGCACTGGCGATGACCAGATTGCGCTCGTTGATGCCGCCGATGGCGCCATGGATGCGCTCCAGGGCATGGCCGGCGCCGCGGGCCACCTCCAGGGTGGACTGGGCACGTTCGGTGCTGCTGCGCATGGCCGCCACCGCCTGATCGGTACCCTGCTGGATGGTGCCGATGGAGGTCTCGATCTCGCGGGTCGACTCCTGGGTGCGATGGGCCAGGGCCCGCACCTCGTCGGCCACCACGGCGAAGCCGCGACCGGCCTCCCCGGCGCGCGCCGCCTCGATGGCGGCATTGAGCGCCAGCAGATTGGTCTGCTCGGCCACGCTGCGGATCACGTCCAGCACCTTGCCGATGTCGTTGACCTGGACCGCCAGATCACCCACAAGGGTGGCGCCGTGCTGGACGTCTTCGCTCATGGTGGCGATGGCGCCCACGGTTTCCTGCACCAGGTCGCGGCCATCACGGGCCACGCCGGCCGATTCCTGGGACGCCTGGGAGGTGTTGACGGCGTTGCGCGCCACCTCGTCCACCGCCGACGACATCTGGTTCACCGCGGTGGCGGCCTGTTCGATCTCGGCGTTCTGGCGCTGCAGGCCGCGACTGGATTCATCGGTCACGGCATTGAGTTCTTCCGCCGCCGAAGCCAGCTGGGTGGCCGAGCCGAGAATGCCTTGCAGGGTCTGGCGCAACTGGCCCTGCATGGTCTTCATGGCCTGCAGCAGGCGCGCGGCCTCGTCGCGGCCTTCGCTGTGGATCTCCTGGCTGAGGTCGCCGGTGGCGATCACCTCGGCCGCCTGCACGGCACGGGCGATGGGCTGGGTGATGCTGCGGATCAGCAGCCAGGCGAAGACCACGGTCAGCAGTGCGGTAGCCGCCAGCAGCAGCACCAGCCACTGGATGGCATGACGGTAGTCGGCAGCGGACTGGCCGTTGGCCGCAGCGGTCTGCTGGTCGACCAGGTCGGTGAGTTGCTTGAGCACGCCGTTGACCGCATCGGAGTTGGCCAGCAGGTCTTCGTTGAGCAGGCGGCGCAGGGGCTCCAGCTGATCGGCGGCGGAAAATGCCAGCATGCGTTGCTGCAGGCCATCGTACTGGGTGATCAGCTGGCCGTAGCGGCTGTAGGCGGTGCGTTCTTCGTCAGACTGGATCAGCGCCTCGTAGCGCTGCTGGGCGGCGCGCATCTGGCCATTGCGCTGCTGGAACAGCGCCTGGGTCTTGGCGATGATTTCGGGCTCGCGGTTGAGCAGCAGGCGATAGGAGAGGACCCGCAGGCGCAAGGTCAGGGCGGTCAGCTCGTCGAGCGCGGCCACCCGGGGCATGGCGCGGTCTTCGATGGCCAGGCCCGAGGCGCGGATGTCGTTCATCTTGACCAGGGCGGTGCCGCCGAGCAGCAGCAGGAGCAGACCGATAAAGGCGAAGCCGAGCGTGGCGCGCCGCGCGATGGAGAGGTTGCGAAAGGACATGGAGAGTTTCCGTTGAGCCTGGAAAGCTCCTGCTATCGACCGCCGCCTGAAGATCCTGAGGCCGGATATCGGCGGAGATTTCGCTTCAGGCGTAGGTCAGTGCCGAGCAAAATCCGTAAACCCCTGTCCTATAGGGCATTGGAGCTATTGAAAGGCTGGCGAAAGGTCTGGGCTGCGGCACTGTGCCGCAGGTCACAGCCTGGATGCAAAGCGGGCGAAAGGCGAGCAATCTTCACCAGCGGCATTGCGTTCACATTTTTGCACATCTCTCGCAAGCCACTGATCGCCAAGGAAATCTGTTCGGCTATCGCGATTCACGTTTTCTTCACGGGGAAAAGCGCGATTCGGCGGCGAAATTCCGGGTTCGTGCCGATAAAAGGGC
>Ga0302349_1003016_pt1 | contig 10132 bp, 8 predicted proteins | sample PhyAR1_FD_202176 | JGI IMG/M metagenome (GOLD analysis project Ga0302349, IMG submission 202176) | Leaf surface microbial communities from alfalfa plants in UC Gill Tract Community Farm, Albany, California, United States - DLSL A.R1... | ecosystem: Host-associated > Plants > Phyllosphere >...
GACGTAGGCGCCGGAACCGTCGGCGAACATCGACACGACGGAGACGTCGCTCGACTTCGCGGCCTTCTCGAGCTCGTCCTCGGCCGCGTCGAAGCGGTCCTCGGCGGCCTCGACCTTCGACTCGGGCGCACCGAGCGACTCGGCCAGGTCGGCGATCTCCTCGATGACGTCCTCGCCCTTGCCGCCCCACTTCACCTGCGCGACCGGTGCGATCTGCTCGACCTGCTGCTGCTGCTCCTTGTCCTTGAAGCCGTAGCCGGGCTGCGTCGTGTCGAGGGTGCCCTTCTCGTCCTTCGGGTACACCGACGTGACGACGAGGTCGGGCTTCAGCGCGGCGAGCTGCTCGAGGTCGATGTCGCCGTACGCCTCGCCGAGCTGGGCGATGCCGTCGGTGTCGAGGTCGGCGAACCGCTTGTCCTTCGCCATCGTCAGCTGCCCGAAGGTGCCGACCGGTCGCAGGCCGTACTCGACGAACGAGATCGCGATGTCGTTCAGGACGACCACGCGCTTCGGCGTGCTGTCGGTCTTCACGGTCGTGCCGGTGGCGTCCTTGTACGACCAGGGGCCGGAGGCGACCGAGCCCGTGCCCGCGGTGTCGCCGGAGCCGGCTTCGTCGTTCGCACCGGAGCAGCCGGTGAGGAGGAGGGCCGAGACGGCCACGGAGGTCACGAGGGCGGCGCGCAGGGAGCCGCGGCGGAGGATCTTCACGTTAGGGGAGCCTAACCTAACTCTGTGAGTCTCGCCAGCATGTGTCGGTGGCCGGTGCCGCTCAGGCGGGGCCGGCCTCGTGCTCGTCGGCCTCGGGCACGATCATCGGGGCGCCGGTCACCGGGTCCGGCACCACGCGGGCGTGCAGCCCGAAGGCCGTCTCGAGCACGGCGGGCGTCAGGACCTCGTGCGGCGTCCCGTCCGCGACGACCCCGCCGTCGTGCAGGACGACCAGGCGGTCCGAGTACCGCGCGGCGAGCGACAGGTCGTGCAGCACCATGACGACCGTCGAGCCCTGCTCGCGGTTGAGTCGCCGGACGAGCCGCAGCACGTCGAGCTGGTGTGCGAGGTCGAGGTAGGTCGTCGGCTCGTCGAGCAGCAGCGTCTCCGCCTGCTGCGCCACCACGAGCGCGATCCAGGCGCGCTGTCGCTGGCCGCCGGACAGGCTCGCGACGTCGCGGTGCGCGACCTCGGTCAGTCCGGTCGCCGCGATGGCCTGCTCGGCGACGTCGGCGTCCTCGGCGGTCCAGGGCTTCGCCCACGACTGGTGCGGGTTCCGTCCGCGCATCACCAGGTCGAGGACACTCGTGCCCGCGGGGGCCACCGGGGTCTGCGGCAGGATCGCGAGGCGGCGCGCGACCGCACGGTTCGGTGCCCTGCGGATCGGGGACCCGTCGAGCAGCACCTCGCCCGACTGTGGCTTCAGCACGCGGCCGAACGCCTTGAGGAGCGTCGACTTGCCGCACCCGTTGGCGCCGAGGAACGTCGTCACCGTGCCACGCTCGATCCGCAGGTCCAGGTCGCGGAGGACGGGGTCGCGGTCGTAGCCGACGGACAGCCCACGGGCCTCCAGGACGGGAGGCGCGGGGCTGGTCGCGTCGAGGCCGCCGGCCCGGCCGGTGGCCCGCTCTGCGGCCGTACCGCTCGCGGTCGGGTCGGCCCCGGCCCGGTGCGTCCGTGCCGTGCTCGTGCTCGCGGTGGTGGCGGTCATCGGGACATCTCCTTGCGGTGGCGGACGAGGAGCCAGATCAGGTACGGGGCGCCCACGACGGTGGTCACGATGCCGACGGGCACCTGCCACGGGAAGGCGGAACGGGCCAGCAGGTCGGCACCGAGGACGAGGACCGTCCCGAGCGCACCGGCGAGCAGGAGCGGCGGCCGGTTCGTGCCGGCAAGGCGCAGCGCGACCTGGGGGACGACGAACGCGACGAAGCCGATCGGTCCGGCGGCGGCGACGGCCGCGGCGGTGAGGACGACCGCCAGGGCGAGGACGAGCAGCCGGTGCCGCTGCACGCCGAGTCCGACGCCGGTCGCGACCTCGTCGCCGAGCTGCCCGATGCCGAGCGCGGCGCTGGTGGCGAGGGCGATCGGCACGCCGACCGCGGCGACGAGCAGGAGCGGCCACACCGTCGACCACGAGGTGCTCGACAGGCTGCCGACGAGCCACTGCGACGCGGCGGTCGCGACGGTGATCTTCGCGCGGACGAGCAGGTAGCTCGTCACGGCGTCGAGCGTGGCGCTGACCCCGATGCCGACGAGCACGAGCCGGTAGCTCTGCACGCCGCCGCGCCACCCGAGTCCGTACACGGCGACCGCAGCGACGAGCGCCCCGATCGTCGCGGCGACCGGGATGCCGCCGCTCAGCACGACGGCCGACACCGAGTAGGTGCCGCCGCCGACCACGATCGCGGCGACCGCGCCGACGCTCGCGCCCGAGGTGACGCCGATGATGTCGGGCGTGCCGAGCGGGTTGCGCGTGACGGTCTGGGTGAGGGCCCCGGCGACACCGAGCACCAGGCCGACCAGCGCGCCCGTCAGCACCCGGGGGAGCCGGAGGGTCGTGACGATGAAGCCGTCCGGGCCGCCCTCGGTTCCGAGCAGTGCGCGGACGACGACCCCGGGCGCGATCCAGTTGCTACCCACGGCGACACCGAGCACCACGAGGGCGAGGGCGACCACGACGGCTCCGACGGTCCAACCCAGCACGCGCGGACGCCAGGCCAGTCCGACCGGTCCGAACCGGACACCGCGGCGTCCGGCGGCCGGCCGGTCCGTGCCGCGCGCACCCGGTCCGTCGGCGTCGGGGCGTCCCGCCCGGCGCTCGGTGTCGGTCGCGGCGCTCACAGGGACACCAGCGATCGGCGACGGGCGACGGCGACGAAGACCGGACCGCCGAGTACGGCGAGCACGATGCCGACCTCCACCTCGGAGAACCCGCCGACCAGCCGCCCGACCACGTCGGCGACGAGGACGAGCGCGGCACCGACGAGCGCCGACACCGGCAGGGTCCAGCGGTGGCCGGTCCCGACCAGGGCACGTGCGACGTGGGGGACGGTCAGTCCCACGAACCCGACGGGGCCGGCTGCGGCGGTGGCTCCGGCTGCGAGCAGGGTGATCCCGCCGAGCCCCACGAGCCGGGCGACGAGCACGTCCTCGCCGAGGCCCCTCGCGAGCTCCGAGCCGAGCCCCAGCGCGTCGAGTGCCCGGGTGTTCCAGACCGCGAGTGCCGCCCCGACGAGCAGGAACGGCGCCGCCGCCGCGAGCACGTCGAGCTGCCGTGCGGCGAGCGAGCCGACGACCCACAGTCGGTAGGCGTCGAGGGAGTCCTGGTCGGTCAGGACGATGAACGACGTGATCGCGGCGAGCAGTGCGGAGACGGCGGCCCCGGCCAGGGCGAGGGGGACCGGACTCGCCGTCCCGCTGCCCGCCACGGTCACCGAGAACACGACGACGCTCGCCACGACGGCTCCCGCCAGGGCGAACCACACCGTGGCGCCCGTGCTCGTGACCCCGAAGACGTACACGCCGAGCACGACCGCGAGCCCTGCGCCGGACGAGACGCCGAACAGCCCGGGGTCGGCGAGCGGGTTGCGGGTGTGCCCCTGCATGAGCAGGCCCGCGATGCCCAGGGCCGCGCCGACCGCGGCCCCGATGAGCGTGCGGGGGACGCGTGATCCCCAGACGACGGCCTCGGCCGTGCTCGAGCCCGAGCGCGTCAGGCCGGCGAGCACCTGGTCGACGCCGAGCCGGTTGCTGCCGAACAGCATGCTCGCGACCGCGGCGACGAGCAGCACGACGACCAGGACCGCGACCACCGACAGCCGACGGCGGACGGCCTGCCGGTGCGCGCTGCCGGCACCCGGCGCAGCGACGGCGCGGGCGGCCCGGTCGGGCGTCAGGACGGTTTCGGGGGATGGCACGCGGACCATATTAGGTTAGCCTTTCCTCATGGCGAAGATCCCGCGGCTCATGCCCGAGGCACCCCGGCTCTTCCGTGCCCGGGTGCTGCGCTCCGTCCGGTACACCCCGTCGGTGCAGCGGGTGACCGTGACGGGCGACGACCTGCACGAGTTCCCCTTCGTCGGCTACGACCACTGGTTCCGCCTGTTCCTGCCGCGCCCCGACCAGGACGCCTTCCGCATGCCGGACCTGGACGGCCGTCGCTGGTGGCCGTCGTTCCTGGCCATCCACGAGGACGTCCGGCCCCACTGCGCGAACTACACGGTCGCGGCCTTCCGTCCCGAGGTCGGCGAACTCGACGTCGACTTCGTCGTGCACTGCGACCCCGACGGCGAGCCTGAGGGTCGCGCCGCGATCTGGGCGTGCGGCGCTCGCCCCGGTGACGAGCTCGCGATGCTGGACCAGGGCTGCATCTTCGACTGCCCGGACGACGCCAGCGAGGTCGTCGTCTCCGCGGAGGAGACCGGGCTGCCCGCCGTCGTCGGCATCGCCGCGTCGCTGCCCCGGGACACCGTCGGCCGCATCATCCAGGAGGTCCCGACGGCCGCCGACGTCCGGGTCCTCGACGCCCCGGCCGGTGTCGCCGTGACGTGGATCGTCCGGGCGGACACCGGGCACGACGTGCCGGGGCGCGCGGCGCTCGCCGAGCTCCAGCGGTACGTGCCCGCAGACGACCGCGGGTACGCGTTCGTCGTGGGGGAGTCGCGGCTCGCGACCGAGGGACGGCGGCACCTGCACCGCGCCGGGCTCCCGAAGTCGCGGATCACGTTCTCGGGCTTCTGGAAGCACGAGGCACGGCAGGCCGTCCCCGCCTGAGCGCACCGCACCGGCGCTCTCGCGGGTAGCGTGCGGGCATGAGCGTCCGACTGAGCGAACTCGTGCTGAACTGCCGCGACCCCGAGGCGCTGTCGCGCTTCTGGTGTGCGGTGCTGGACTACGTCGAACTCGGCAAGGACGAGGACGGCATCGAGATCGGGCCCGCGGCGGGCTTCGGCGGGGCGACCCCGACGATCATCCTCAACCGGGTCGACCACGCGCCGACCCAGACGCTGCGGCTGCACATCGACCTGTCGCCGGTCGACCAGGACCAGGACGCCGAGCTCGAACGGCTGCTCGCCCTCGGTGCCCGTCCCGCCGACGTCGGGCAGACCGGCGACGAGTCGTGGCACGTGCTCCAGGACCCCGAGGGCAACGAGTTCTGCCTGCTGCGGACGCGGCTCGACCCCCTCTGAGAGCGTTCCTTCCCATCGCACGCGCGGTAGGAAGACGTTCCTCGCATGGGATGCCGTTCCTCCGGGCCTCCTACGCGCGTTTCCGCTTCCGACGCGCGTTTCCGCCTCCTACGCGCGTTTCCGCCTCCTCCGCGCGATCCGGTCACAGACGCGCGACGCGACCACACGACGGACGGGAGGCACGGTGCCAGCCGGCACCGTGCCTCCCGTCCGTCGTGGCGACGCGTCAGCCCTTGAGGCCCGAGCCCGTCACGCCCTCCACGATCTGCCGCTGGAAGACCAGGTAGAGGATGATCAGCGGCAGCGCCGCCAGGATCGCGCCGGCCTGGATGTCGGCGTAGCGCTGCCCGAAGCTGCCCTGCACCGTCGCGAGCCCGACCGGGATCGTCATGAGGTCGGGGTTCGACAGCACGAACAGCGGCAGGAGCAGGTTGTTCCACACGCCGACGAAGGTCAGGATCGTCACCGCCGCGATCACGGGGCGCGAGAGCGGCAGGATGACCGACCAGTAGATCTTCCACATGCCCGCGCCGTCGATGCGTGCCGCCTCCTCGAGCTCCTTGGGGATGCCATCGAAGAACTGCTTGAAGATGAACACCGCGATCACGGCGGGCACCTGCGGGAAGATCACCGACCAGTAGGTGTTGAGCAGCCCGACCGCGTTGAGCTCCTGGAAGATCGGGATGATCAGGACCTGCGTCGGGATCATGATGCCGAGGATGATGAGCAGGAACGCGACGTTGCGGCCGCGGAACACGAGCCGCGACAGCGCGAACGCCGCCATCGACGCGAACAGCACCGTCAGGACCGCGGTCACGATGCTCGTGATCGCGCTGGCCAGGTACCAGTTCCAGATGTCGCCGGACCGGAACAGCGACGCGTAGGAGTGCAGCGTCGGGTTCCAGTTCGACAGGATCGCGTTCGCGCCGAGGGCGGCGACGCCGTTGTCGGACAGCGACGTCTTCAGCGCGAACAGGCTCGGGATGAGCCAGATGATCGCGAACACGGTCAGGACGACCGCGGCGACGATGTTGAAGCCCCTGCCGGAGACGCCGATCTTCGCGGCGTTCGCGGGCGCTGCGGCGGAGACGCCCGACCGCAGCTTCCGGGGACGGTTGGTCGTGATGCTCTCGGTGGCGGTCATGTCAGGCCCCGATCTCTCGCTTGGCGGCAGCGCGCTCGACGAGCTGCCGGATGACCGCGATCGCGAGGATCACGATGAACAGGAGCACCGACGCGGCGGACGCGGCGCCGAGGCGGTTGTCGGTGAAGCCGACGCCCGTGATGAGCTGCAGCGAGACCTGGGTCGAGATGCCCGGGCCGCCGTTCGTCATCAGGTACACCTGGTCGAAGATCTTCAGGCTCGCGATGATCTGCAGCAGGATCACCAGGGTCGTGGTGCGGCCGAGCAGCGGGAGCGTGATCGACTTGATCTGCTGCCAGTTCGACGCACCGTCGACGGCGGCGGCCTCGTACAGCTCGCGGGGGATCTCCTGCAGGCCGGCCAGGTACAGCACGAAGTTGAAGCCGAGCGTCCACCAGACGGTGGCGATCGCGACGCCGATCATCGCGGTGTTCGGGCTCGAGAGCATGCCCGACCCCGGCGTCATGCCGAGGGCGGTCTGCAGGCTCGCCCACAGGCCCGTCGCCGGGGTGAAGATGAACACCCAGATGAGCGAGATCGTCGCCGACGGCAGGATGAACGGCAGGAAGAAGGCCAGGCGGAAGAACCACTGGCCGCGGTTCATCCGGTTCGTCAGCACGGCGAAGACGAACGCCAGGATGACGAGCGGCGGCGTCGTGTAGAGCGTGAACTGCAGCGTGTGCCACAGCGACGACCAGAAGTCGCTCCGTCCGAGCATCTCGGCGTAGTTCGCGAAGCCCGCGAAGCTGCCGAGCCCGGTGCGGACGGTCGACGTGTTGAAGAAGCTCGTGACGATCATCCAGACCGTCGGGCCGAGCAGGAAGGCCACGTAGAACAGGCCGAACGGCGCGAGGAAGAGCCAGCCGGAGCGGCCCTGCCCGCGACCGGTCGCGTGCACGCGTGGCCGCGTGCGCCGGGTTGCGGACGCGGCGTCCGTGGGTCGGGTGAGAACTGGTGCAGCGGTCACGTCATCGTGCCTTTCGCGCGGTGTCCACGGGGAGGGGGGTCACGTGCCCGGTCACAGCGGGCTCGGGGTGTTGAGGTAGGTCGCGAGCTGGCCCTTGATCGCCGAGAGTGCCTGGGCGGGGGAGCTGCTGCCCTGCTGGACGAGTGCGAGCTGAGCGCCCACGATGCCCTCGAACGTGGAGCCGGACCCGCCGTACCAGGCCGGGTCGTCGAACACCGCGGTCGCGGCGGCCGACGCGTAGTTCGACTGCGGCGTGAGGTCCTTGTACTGCGTGCTGTCGAACGTGGGCATGTAGGCCGGCACGTGCCCGCCCTCGGCCCAGGTCAGGCTCTGCTCGAGCATCTGCTTGATGAAGAGCATGTGCGCCTTGCGCTGCTCGGGCGTGCGGTCCTTCTTCGGCAGGATGAAGGTGTGCGAGTCGGCCTGCGTCGCCGGCTTGTCGAACAGCTGCGGGATCGGCACCATGCCGAACTCCAGTCCCTTGATCGACTGCGCGGTGCTGATCTCCCACTCGCCCTGCATGAAGAAGCCGGCCTTGCCGTCGAACATGAGCGACTGCGCCGTGGCGTAGTCGAGCGCCTTGTTCAGCCAGCCCTGCTTGACCCACTTCTGGGTCATGTCGGTGACGGTGTTGTACGCGTCCTCGTTGACCGTGAGCTTCGCGCCACCGTCGCTGATGAACGGCGTCGCGCCCTCGATCTGGTTGTACATCGTCCAGAAGAAGCGCCACGGGGTCGCCGTCTCCGGCACCACGTTGGCGACGTTGAGCGCGGTCCCGCCGGTGACCTTCGCGACCGCGGCCAGCGCCGCCTCGAAGTTCTCGAGGCCGTTGAGGTCCTTGAGCTTGCCGTCGCCGTCGACCAGGCCGGCCTTCCGGCACACCTCGACGTTGTAGAAGAGCACGAAGGGGTGCGTGTCGAGCGGGATGCAGATGTTCTTGCCGTCGGTCTTCTGCGCGGTCCACGCCTTCTGGTTGAAGTCGCTCGCACTCAGTCCGACGCTCGCCAGGTCGTCGTCGGTGATCGGGTCGAGCAGGTCGCCGTCCCACAGCGGCTTCGCCCGGGTGAGGTGGGCGATCGCGACGTCCGGCGGCTTGTTCCCGACGGTGGCCAGTGTGACCTTCGAGTAGTACGGGTTGCCCCAGGCGAAGGTCGTCGCCTGCAGCGAGGACGAACCACCGTGCTGCTTGGCGTACCCGTCCTCCATCGCCTGCATGCGGACGCCGTCGCCGCCGCCGAACAGGTTCCAGAAGACGAGGGTCTCCGGGTTGAGCGGGGCGCCGGCGACACCCGCGGCGAGCGGGCTCGAGCAGGCTGCGAGCGGCAGGACCGCAGCGCCGGCGGCTGCGCCGGCGAGCAGCGTGCGCCTGGTGAAGGCACCGCCGCGGGACTGCGGGGTGGGTACGGCTGGTCGGATCGGCATGGCATCACTCCATCGGGACGGGCCGAGCGGAGCGGTCGTTGCTCCGTGAGCGCTCACATTAGCGATGTGCCCCGGGGTCCGCCACCCCTTTCGTGAACCTCACGACGAGGACGCGGACCCGCTTCCCCACGCGGACGAAACCCGCTAGCGTTCTCGGAGACGTGAGCGCTCACTTTCGTTCCGGGCCGCGCACGTCGACGCACGAGCCCCAGCAGATCGAAGGAGATCCATGCCCCGCACACACCTCGTCCTCGACGCCGCGTTCACCGTGGGGCCGGTGCGCCGTCGCCTCTTCGGCGGGTTCGTCGAGCACCTCGGACGCCACGTCTACGACGGCATCCACGAGCCCACCCACGAGACCGCCGACGAGCACGGGTTCCGCAAGGACGTCGTCGAGCTCGTCAAGGAGCTGAACGTCTCCGCCATCCGCTACCCCGGCGGCAACTTCGTCTCCGGCTACAAGTGGGAGGACGGCGTCGGCCCCGTCGAGCAGCGCCCCCGCCGTCTCGACCTCGCCTGGCACTCGACCGAGACCAACGAGGTCGGCCTGCACGAGTTCCAGCACTGGCTCGACCAGGTCGGCTCGGAGCTCATGCTCGCCGTCAACCTCGGCACGCGCGGTACCGCCGAGGCCATCGAGCTGCTCGAGTACGCCAACATCGCCGCCGGCACGGCCCTGTCGGAGTACCGCCGCTCGAACGGGCGTCAGGAGCCGTTCGCGGTCAAGATGTGGTGCCTCGGCAACGAGATGGACGGCCCCTGGCAGCTCGGCCACAAGAACGCGGAGGACTACGGCAAGCTCGCCGCCATGACCGCGAAGGCCATGCGCCAGATCCAGCCCGACCTCGAGCTCGTCGCCTGCGGTTCGTCCGGCGCCTCGATGCCGACGTTCGGCGAGTGGGAGCGCACCGTCCTCGAGCACACCTACGACGACGTCGACTACATCTCGGCGCACGCGTACTACGAGGAGGACGACGACATGCCGTCCTTCCTGGCGTCCGGCGTCAACATGGACCACTTCATCGACACCGTCACCACGGCGGCGGACCACGTCAAGGCGCACAAGAAGTCGGACAAGCGCATCGACATCTCGTTCGACGAGTGGAACGTGTGGTCGATCAAGCGCTGGGAGGCGCAGGCCAAGACCTTCACGCTCGACGAGTGGCCGGTCGCCCCGCGTCTGCTCGAGGACGTCTACACGGTCGCCGACGCGGTCGTCGTCGGCGGTCTCCTCATCTCGCTGCTCCGGCACGCCGACCGGGTCGCCTCGGCGAGCCTCGCGCAGCTCGTGAACGTGATCGGCCCGATCATGACGGAGCCGGGCGGCCCCGCCTGGCGCCAGACCACCTTCTTCCCGTTCTCGGTGACGTCGCGGCTCGCGAACGGCACGTCGCTGCAGGTCAAGGCCTCGGGCGACAC
>Ga0302349_1003017_pt1 | contig 10124 bp, 8 predicted proteins | sample PhyAR1_FD_202176 | JGI IMG/M metagenome (GOLD analysis project Ga0302349, IMG submission 202176) | Leaf surface microbial communities from alfalfa plants in UC Gill Tract Community Farm, Albany, California, United States - DLSL A.R1... | ecosystem: Host-associated > Plants > Phyllosphere >...
CACGGTATGGCGGAGCAGGGCAGTGCGCCGCAGTTCTTCGCCAAAACCTCCCGTCGCGGCATTCCGTGGGTCACGGTGCTGGTGATGACTATCGCGCTGCTGTTCGCGGCCTGGCTCAACTACGTCATGCCGAAAAACATCTTCCTGGTGATCGCGTCGCTGGCGACCTTCGCCACCGTGTGGGTGTGGATCATGATTTTGCTCTCGCAAATCGCTTTCCGTCGCCGCCTGTCGCCGGAAGAAGTCAGCGCGCTGAAATTTAAAGTGCCGGGCGGCGTGGCCACCACCGTGGTCGGCCTGCTATTCCTGGTGTTTATCATCGCGCTGATTGGCTACCACCCGGAAACACGCATTTCGCTGTACGTCGGCTTTGCGTGGATCGCGCTACTGCTGGTGGGCTGGGCGTTTAAGCGCCGTCACGACCGCAACCGCGCAAAAGTATAATGATGTTCCACCGGGCGGCATCTGGCTGCCCGGTCATTTCCTCCTCCCCCGATCTCCTCCCTCAATTATTAGCGCCGTGATGAGTTATCCTTAAAAGCCCTGTGGCAAGGTGGCGTCATTTTTATAAAAGGGGAAAACCGATGTTGAACGCCTGGCATCTTCCGGTTGCGCCGTTTATTAAACGCAATAAAGATCAGCTTGTTATCACCCTCTGGCTTTCTGGCAGCGATCTGCCGACGCGGGTAAAACTGCGTGCGGAAAAAGACAATGAAGAATATTCCATTGAGATGCACCGCCATCGTCTCGCCCCGCAACCGGGCATTGTCGCCTGGCGTGCACGCATCGATTTAACCGAAGGCCAGCCGCGCCGTCGCTACAGCTTTAAGCTGCTGTGGGACAACCGCCAGTGCTGGTTCACGCCGCAGGGATTCGCCCGTTTTCCGCCCGCGCGCCTTGAGCAGTTTGCGGTGGATTACCCCGACAACGGCCCGCAGTGGGTGGCGGATCAGGTGTTTTACCAGATCTTCCCGGATCGCTTCGCCCGCAGCCTGCCGCGCACGGCTAATCAGGACAACGTTTATTATCATCACGCCGCCGGGCGCGAAATCGTGCTGCGCAACTGGGATGAACCGTTAACCGCGGAAGCGGGCGGATCGACTTTTTACGGCGGCGATCTCGATGGCATCAGCGAAAAACTCCCGTACCTGAAAAAACTCGGCGTCACCGCGCTCTATCTCAACCCGGTGTTTACCGCGCCGAGCGTGCATAAATATGACACCGAAGATTATCGCCATGTTGATCCGCAGTTTGGCGGCGACCAGGCGCTGCTGCGTCTGCGCGCTAATACCCAGCGAGAGGGGATGCGGCTGTTGCTCGACGGTGTGTTCAATCACAGCGGCGACTCCCACGCCTGGTTTGATCGCCACAATCGCGGCACCGGCGGGGCGTGTCACAATCCGGATTCCCACTGGCGGTCGTTTTTTAGCTTCTCGGACGAGGGCCACGCCCTCGACTGGCTCGGCTACCCCAGTTTGCCGAAGCTGGATTATCAGGCCGACGCGCTGGTGGATGAGATCTACAAAGGCGAAGACAGTATTGTGCGCCACTGGCTGAAAGCGCCCTGGAGCATGGACGGCTGGCGGCTGGACGTGGTGCACATGCTCGGTGAGGCGGGCGGCGCGCGCAATAATTTGCTCCACGTCAGCGGCATCAGCCAGGCGGCGAAAGAGACCCGCCCGGATGCCTATATCCTTGGCGAGCATTTTGGCGATGCGCGCCAGTGGTTGCAGGCCGACGCAGAAGACGCGGCGATGAACTACCGGGGCTTTACCCTGCCGCTGTGGGGATTTCTGGCGAATACCGATATCTCATACGATCCGCAGCACCTCGACGCCCGCGATTGCGTGGCGTGGATGGATAACTATCGCGCGGGCCTGTCGCATCAGCAGCAGATACGCATGTTCAACCAGCTCGACAGCCACGACACCAGCCGCTTCAAAACGCTGCTCGGCAAAGACATCGCCCGGATGCCGCTGGCGGTGGTCTGGCTGTTTAGCTGGCCCGGCGTGCCGTGCATCTATTACGGCGATGAGGTGGGGCTGGATGGCAGCAACGATCCTTTCTGCCGCAAGCCGTTCCCGTGGGATAAAACGCAGCAGGACGCCAGCCTGTTCGCGCTTTACCAGCGGATGATCAAACTGCGCAAGCAAAGCCGCGCCCTGCGCTACGGCGGCTGCCAGGTGCTGCATGCCGAAGGCGACGTGGTGGTGTTTGTGCGCGTCTGGCAGAACGAGCGCGTGCTGGTGGCGATCAACCGGGGGCAGCCGTGCGAAGTGGTTTTAACCGATTTAGCGCTGGTCAGCGTCGACGCCTGGCACTGCAAAGAGGGTAACGGTTACCTGGAAGATGGCGTACTTGGCCTGCCTGCAATTTCAGCAACAGTGTGGCGCGGGAGTGAGATTCGAACTACTATCCCGGCATAACTGAACTCTTTTACCTCAGGTAAAACCATGGATGAGCTTTTACTGGTTGCCGGTATTGTGCTGTTTTTCGTGTTGATCGTCGCACCCTGTCTGGCGGTTATGGCATGGCGAAAAAGCAGCGATGCACAAAGGGAACTGGGCGCGCTGCGTGAACGGGTCGCCCTTCTTGAACAGAGTCTGGCGGGCGGGGAGCAGGTCGTTCCGCAAATGACGACTGCGCCTGCCATGCAGGAGGCCGCGCCAGCTGCGATGCCTGTGCAGGCGGCCACGCCGCACGATGTCTGGGGCGCGCCTGTGACTGCGCCCCCGGAACCTGTACCTGAATCTGCGCCTGAACCTGTCCCTGAACCGGAATCTGCCCCTGAGGTTATTCCCACTCCCCGCGAAAACCCGCTCGGTGGCACACTCACCACGCTGGTGGGCTGGTTTATGCGCGGCAATCCGCTGGCAAAACTCGGCATTCTGCTGCTGTTTCTCGGGCTGGCGTTTTTATTTCGCTACAGCGTGGAGCGCGATCTTTTCCCGCTGGAATTGCGGCTGGCGACGGCGTCACTGGCGGCGGCGGGGCTGCTCTATCTGGGCTGGCGGCTGCGGCATAAGCAGCGGGTTTATGCCCTGATTTTACAGGGCGGTGCCACGGGTGCGCTTTACCTTACGGTGTTTGGCGCATTCCGCCTGTGGCAGATGCTGCCGATGACGCTGGCGTTCGGGCTGTTACTGCTGATCTGTGCGATAAGCGTGGCGCTGGCGGTGCTGCAACGCGCCCTGAGCCTGGCGATGCTGGCAAGCCTCGGCGGGTATCTCGCGCCGCTGTTGCTCTCGACCGGCAGCGGCAATTTCATCGCGCTCTTTTCGTTCTACCTCCTGCTCTCCTGCGGCATTCTCGCCATCAGCGCCTGGCAGCACTGGCGCGAGCTGAATCTGCTCGGCATGGCATTTACCTTCGGCATCGGCGGTGTCTGGGGATTGCACGATTACCGGCCTGAGTTCTACCTGATCTGCCAGCTTTTCCTCATCGTTAATATCCTGCTGTTTGGCGTGCTGAGCGTCGGCTTGTCGCTGCGCGCGCAGCGGGGCGATCGGCGGGTGCTTGATGGCATTTTACTGTTCGCACCGCCGCTGCTCGGCTTCGGGATGCAATACGGTCTGACCTATGATTACGCTTTTGGCCCGGCGTTTTCGGCGCTGGGTTTTGGTGCGTTTTACCTGACGATGGCCTGGCTGGTGCTGAAGCGTTACCCGACGCTGGGAAGACCGCTGCTGCTGGCGGCGCTGGCACTGGGCGGCGCGTTTGTCACTCTGGCAATTCCGCTTGCGCTCTCTATGCGCTGGACCTCAATGGCGTGGGCGCTGGAGGGGCTGGGCATCCTCTGGCTGGGCGTCATGCAGCAACAGCGGCGGATGAGCTACAGCGGCACGGCGCTGTTGGTGATGGCACTGGGAAGCGCATTATGGGTAGCGCAGGATCCGCTGCCGCCGCTGTCAGAACTGATGATTTTTGGCGTGCTGAGCCTCACCTGGCTTGCGGGCGCGTGGCTGTGGCGCGGGCTTGAGAAACAGGGCAGTTATACGCTGCTGGCAGGTTCTGTTCTCTTCTGGCTGCTGGCGCTGCACGGCCTGTCGCTGCTGGCGTTAAGCGGATTTATGGCGACGATGCCAGGTGTGCTGGCGCTGCTCGGCGTGAGCGTTCACCTCTGGCGGATTGCCAGCCACCGCCTGAACTGGCCGGTGCTGGGCTACGCCATCTGGCTGCTGTGGCCCGCGATGCTCGCCACGCTCTGCTGGCAGATAAGTGAAGGGGCCATTTTCGACGCTGGCTGGCAAAATCTCGCCTGGCTTATCGCGCTGCCTTCCGCGTTCTGGCTGCTTGCTAAGGAGAACGTCTCCTTCGTGAAGTACGTCTCGCAGGCGCTGCATCTGTCGCTGTTCTGGCTGATCCTCGCCGCGCTTGCGGCGGAGTTGTGGTGGTTTATCGACTCGCTCGGCTGGGGAATGATGCCGTGGCAGGCCGGACTGCCGATGGCCGCGGGCGCGGCGGTGATCCTGCTGGTCAATGCCGGGTTAAACCGTGGTTTGTGGCCGCTGCGCGTCTGGCCGGTGTGGTACGGTGCGCTGGCGGCAGCTCCACTGGTGCCGGTTTTGTTGATGCTGCTGGTGCTGGCAAACCTTCACCACGGCACGGCGGTGGGCTGGCGCTATCTGCCGCTGGTCAATCCGCTGGAAGAGGGCGCGGCCTTCGCGCTGCTCGCGCTTTATGTACAGGCGCGGTGGTGCGCACGCGCCTTGCCGACATTTGCCGCTGAAATCAACAAATGGGTACCACTGGCGCTGGCAGCGCTGGCGTTCTGGTGGCTTAACGGCGCGCTGATGCGCACGCTGGCCTGGTACGGAGAAATTACCTGGACGGCAGATGCGCTGTGGGCATCGCGGCTGGTGCAGACCACCTTTGCTCTGTTCTGGATGCTGGTGGCGCTGCTGGTAATGGTGCGGGCAACGCGTCAACACTCCCGCCAGCACTGGCTGTACGGTGCGGGGCTTCTGGGCGTGGTGATCGTCAAATTAATGCTGGTGGACAGCGCGCACGGCGGCGGACTGGCGCGTGCCATCGCCTTTATCGGCGTGGCGGTTCTGGTGCTGATCGTAGGATATTTCGCGCCGCTGCCGCCAAAAGCACGGCAGGCGCAAAGCGAGGGAGAAGGGCAATGAAAATCGTCAACAATCTGCTGCTGTGGGCGCTGCTGGCTGTGGCGCTGCCAGGCTGGGCTCAGGATGAGCGCCAGGAAACGCCGCAGGATTATGCGTGGGGAGCCGCGATCAACGCGCAAACGCCTTCCCCGCTGTACCAGTTGAGCCTGCCGGAAAATGTCTACACCGAAAGCGCCTGGTCCGATCTGCGCGATGTGCGGGTTTTTAACCAGAAGGGCGAGACGGTGCCCTTTACCCTGATCCCGGACGTACAAAAAAATCAGCAGGTGGAAAGCCTGGCGCTGCGCGTTTTCCCGGTGGCGGCGATGCCGGAGAAAAATACCGGGGCCGACACGCTCTGGCTGCGCTCACAAAACGGCATTGAAATTCGTCTGGAAGGCGACGCGAAAGAGGCCACGGGCGCACGCTATCTGCTGGCGCTGCCTGAGGAGCACAAAGAAGAATTTACGCTGTCGCAGCTAAAACTCGCCTGGAGGGACGCGCCCGCCAACTGGCAGGGGCGGGTGGACGTATTTTATAGCAGCGATTTAAAAAGCTGGTTGCCGTTTGCCGGTGATATGCCCCTGATGGATCTGACCACGGGCGGTGACCGGTTGCTGCTCGACAACGTGGAGAACACAATGACGATAATGCCGCCGGATATCCGCTATCTGCTGGTGGTATTCCGCGATGCCGCGCATTCCGTGACGCTGACCGGGGCGACGGCCATTGCTAAAGGGCATGTCGATGACGTTAAAAATATCCCCCTTGCGGCTACCGAAAGGGCGGTTTCCTCGTCGGTGAGGGAGTACCACTGGCCGCAGCCACAGCCGCTGGTAACGCTCAACCTGGAAATGCAGAACGGGCAGGCGCTTCCGGTGCAGATTGATTACCGCCGCGATGCGCAGGCCGACTGGCAGCCATTGACGAAAAAAGTGATTTATCAGTTCAACGGCAGTGCGTCAGGGGCCATTGCCCTTGATGGCGGTGGGGTACAGGCGATCCGCGTTTCGGCAATCAACGGACAACTGAGTGATGCGCAGATCGCTGTCAGCGGTGAGCGCGTCAGTCAGATGCTGGTCTTTAACGCGCAGGGGAACGGCCCTTTCTTACTCGCCTGGGGGAATAAGGCGGCACGGACGCAGGCGCTGGAGGAAACCATGCTGCTTCCGCCTGAGCTGCGGCAATCCGGGGCCGGTACGCTGCCCTATGCCGATGCGCAGGAGAAAATCACGCTCGGCGGCGAAGCCCGGCTTACGGCGGTGGACCCGGTGGAACAGCGCAGCCAGTGGCAAACTATGCTGCTGTGGGCCGCGCTGGTGCTGGGCGTGCTGGTGTTTATCTGGATTGCGCTAAAAATCTGGCGCGAAGTGCGCGGGCAGGCGTAGCGCCTACAGCGTTTTCTCTTTTGCCTGCGCCATCATGCGCGGATAAAACTGCCAGAACAGGTTTTCCAGCGCCTCGTAGTGCGTATCCAGGTCCTGCCAGGAATCGCGTAGCGCATCGAGGCGCGGGCGGCGGCTCGCCATCCCGTTTAAGACCTGCTGGATAAACGCCATTTCGCGGTAACGCTCCAGCCACCTTTCCGACCACAGGTATTCATTAAGGTTAACGAACCGCGCAGGTGAGGTGGGGAGAATGGTGGCGACCTGTGCGTGGGCGTAGCCGACGAAGGCTGACAGCGGCATGTCGGGCGAAATTTGCGACCAGTGACGCGAGAGAAAATGGTCCCACATCACGTCGAGCGTAATCGGGGCGACCCGGCGGGTGTGCGGGCGAAACCATTCTTTGGCTTCGCGCACTTCAGGCAGGTTATCGGTCATCACGTCGATGCGGCGGTGCATATGAATACCGTCGACGACCTCAGACGGGTAATCATCCTGCGGGTTACCGCGAACAAAATCAGCGAGTAAATTCCCGGACAGCGAGCTGTCGGCCAGGTGAGCGAGGTGCAGGTGAGCAAGAAAGTTCATTGTTATACTCTTTATACTTCGAGTTGCATGTGCGTTGGCTGCACTCGTTCACACCAGTCACAGAGTTATCTCTGCTCCTGGTGATTCGCTCGTTTGCCGCCTTCCTGAAACTCGAATTATTTCGAGTATATTTTGAGCCGACAGAGGGTAACGGTTGCAGGGAGCACGCCCCGGCACTAGACTACCCGCCTCTTTGTTAAGTCTTGAGTTAGTGTCATGCGTGTTGCCGATTTTTCCTTTGAATTACCCGAATCCCTGATAGCCCATTACCCACAAGCTGAGCGCAGTAGCTGCCGTTTACTGTCGCTGGACGGGCCGTCCGGCGCGCTGACACACGGTACTTTCACCGATTTGCTCGATAAGCTCAACCCTGGCGATCTGCTGGTCTTTAATAACACCCGCGTGATCCCGGCGCGCCTGTTTGGTCGTAAAGCCAGCGGCGGCAAGATTGAAGTGCTGGTTGAACGGATGCTCGATGATAAACGTATTCTGGCACATATTCGCGCCTCCAAAGCACCGAAGCCAGGTGCCGAACTGCTGCTGGGCGACGATGAAAGCATTAATGCGACGATGATCGCCCGCCACGACGCGCTGTTTGAAGTCGAATTCCACGACGAACGCCCGGTGCTGGATATCCTCAACGCCATCGGCCACATGCCGCTGCCGCCGTATATCGATCGCCCGGACGAAGACGCCGACCGCGAGCTGTATCAGACCGTCTACAGCCAGAAGCCGGGTGCCGTCGCCGCCCCGACCGCAGGTCTGCACTTTGATGAACCCTTGCTGGCGCGTCTGCGCGAGAAAGGCATTGAGCAGGCCTTTGTCACGCTGCACGTGGGCGCGGGTACCTTCCAGCCGGTGCGCGTCGATTCTATCGAAGATCACATCATGCACTCCGAATACGCCGAAGTGCCACAGGAGGTGGTCGACGCGGTGCTGGCCGCCAAAGCGCGCGGCAATCGGGTAATCGCCGTCGGCACCACGTCGGTACGCTCCCTTGAGAGCGCGGCCCAGGCTGCTAAAAACGATCTGATCGAGCCGTTCTTTGGCGATACGCAAATCTTTATTTATCCGGGCTATCAGTACCGGGTGATTGACGCGCTGGTGACCAACTTCCACCTGCCGGAATCCACGCTGATTATGCTGGTTTCAGCGTTTGCTGGTTATAAAGCCACCATGCAGGCCTACGACGCGGCGGTAAAAGCGGAATATCGCTTTTTTAGTTACGGGGATGCGATGTTTATCACGTACAATCCGCACGCGGTAAACGAGCGTCCGGGCGAGTGAGTTTTCCTTGCGTGCCACCCTCACCCTAACCCTCTCCCTGAGGGAGAGGGAACGGATCGAGCACGACCCGGACCCGCCTTTCTCCTCTCGCTGAGGGAGAGGGGATGAAACGGGCACGGAACCGCCTTTCCCCCTCTCCCTCAGGGAGAGGGCCGGGGTGAGGGTGATACCCTCCTTCATCCCGCAATATTAACCATCAGACTGTCTCTCTGATGCAGGAGAAACGTAGTGAAATTTGAACTGGATACCACCGACGGGCGCGCACGCCGTGGCCGCCTGGTGTTTGATCGCGGCGTCGTTGAAACGCCTGCTTTTATGCCTGTAGGCACCTACGGCACCGTAAAAGGGATGACGCCGGAAGAAGTTGAAGCCACTGGCGCACAAATCATCCTCGGTAACACCTTCCACCTGTGGCTGCGTCCCGGCCAGGAAATCATGAAGCTGCATGGCGACTTACATGACTTCATGCAGTGGAAAGGGCCGATCCTCACCGATTCCGGCGGCTTCCAGGTTTTCAGCCTGGGCGATATCCGCAAGATCACCGAAGCGGGCGTGCACTTTCGCAACCCGATCAACGGCGATCCGATTTTCCTCGATCCCGAAAAATCGATGGAGATCCAGTACGATCTCGGTTCCGACATCGTGATGATCTTCGACGAATGTACGCCGTACCCGGCGGACTGGGATTACGCGAAGCGCTCCATGGAAATGTCCCTGCGCTGGGCAAAACGCAGCCGCGACCGCTTTGATTCGCTTGAGAACAAAAACGCGCTTTTCGGCATTATTCAGGGCAGCGTTTACGAAGATTTACGCGATATCTCCGTCAAAGGTCTGGTAGAGATAGGCTTTGATGGCTACGCTGTCGGCGGTTTGGCTGTCGGCGAGCCGAAAGCAGATATGCACCGCATTCTTGAGCATGTTTGCCCGCAAATCCCGGCAGATAAACCGCGATACCTGATGGGCGTCGGTAAACCAGAAGATCTGGTTGAAGGTGTGCGTCGCGGCATTGACATGTTTGACTGCGTGATGCCAACGCGTAATGCGCGTAATGGCCATCTGTTTGTCACCAAAGGCGTAGTGAAAATTCGCAATGCGAAGTACAAAAGCGACACTGGCCCGCTTGATGAAGAGTGTGATTGCTATACGTGTCGCAATTATTCGCTCGCCTACTTGCATCATCTTGACCGTTGCAACGAAATATTGGGCGCGCGCCTCAATACCATTCATAACCTGCGTTTCTACCAGCGCTTAATGGCTGGTTTACGCAAGGCTATCGAAGAGGGTAAATTAGAGAGCTTCGTGACCGATTTTTACCAACGTCAGGGCCGGGATGTTCCACCTTTGAACGTTGATTAATTTTAATAATGAGGGAATTTGAATGAGCTTTTTTATTTCTGATGCGGTAGCGGCAACAGGTGCTCCGGCGCAGGGCAGCCCGATGTCTCTGATTCTGATGCTGGTTGTGTTCGGTCTGATCTTCTACTTCATGATCCTGCGCCCACAGCAGAAGCGTACCAAAGAGCACAAAAAGCTGATGGACTCCATTGCCAAAGGTGATGAAGTGCTGACCAACGGTGGTCTGGTCGGTCGCGTAACCAAAGTGGCTGAAAGTGGCTACATTGCTATTGCCCTGAACGACACCACTGAAGTGGTTATCAAACGTGACTTCGTAGCTGCCGTTCTGCCGAAAGGCACCATGAAGGCGCTGTAATCCCAACTTTTCCCAAAGGGAACTGCCGTGTTAAACCGTTAT
>Ga0302349_1003021_pt1 | contig 10117 bp, 12 predicted proteins | sample PhyAR1_FD_202176 | JGI IMG/M metagenome (GOLD analysis project Ga0302349, IMG submission 202176) | Leaf surface microbial communities from alfalfa plants in UC Gill Tract Community Farm, Albany, California, United States - DLSL A.R1... | ecosystem: Host-associated > Plants > Phyllosphere >...
GGTGCATCAATGCGGTAATTGACGCTGGTATTCCATGCGAGTTTCCAACTGCCTCCGACTGCGCATTTCTCACGTATCGTCCAATCCAGCAGGGTATCCTTGAGTGTGGAACCGGTATTCGCCTGCCAGATAAGTGGCTTGATAACGGGAGGTTTCACCACGGCGTGGTTATTTGTGCCCGTCGCGGTTGGCGTTTTTGCGCGATCTCCCGTGAAGGGATTTTTTCCCGTCGTTTTGTCTGTTGATTTGACCGCCGACGCTTTTGGCGTGCTTGCGGTAGCGAGCGTTGCATCAAATACCGATACTTTTTGCTCAGTCCAATTTATCTCGGCGCGGAGTTTTTCTTGTGCCAAAACGCGATTGAGTACATATGGCCATTGGTCATTACCGAACCATGTTAGCGGGCGTCTTACCTCGGGTTTGAGCCCAATGTCATAGTGAATGGTCCAATCGCTCGGCACAATACTAACGAGTGCTTGTCGGAGCGTGGGAGCTTTACCTCCGGGAGCCAGTGCCGGAAGAGTCGATGTTTTACCGAGATACGTTAATGTCGGTAAGCGTGCTGATGACGCTACAGGAGAATGCGGCGATGCGGTATTCGTCTTGGGCGGTGGTACAGCAGAGGCTTTTTGCGTCAGTAGCGAAGACGTTGTGCGCGAAACTCGGGGAGGTGCAGGCAAAACAGGCGACAGGGCCGCAATCAGTTGTTGTTGTACGAAGCTGACTTTCTGTGTATTGACCGCCATCATCGAGTCGACAACATCATTGGCTGGTACATCAGGTACATGGCTTCCCTGAGCTGCGCAGCCACTGAGCAACAGCCCAAAGGCGGTGACAGTGTGTTGTTTCATGGGGGCTCCATGGTGCGAGATTTTTTTGTTAAGTGGCTTTAGGATGAGATCTAGGAGAGTACATAAATACATGTGGCAGAAATGATGAGTAAGATAACGACGGGTAGGGCTTGGTAAAAAGGGTTAGCAGAGAACATGTCCAGTTCTAGAAGGAATAGCGCATAATCCTTGTTTAAAATAAGAAGGGCCCTGAGCTCATAAATAAACAGAGGCATACACTCGGCTATATCGCTATCTAGAATCCTTTTGTATTTCATTTTTACCTTAATCATGGCCTTTAAAAGTGAATACCCAACATCAGCGTATTCGAACCAATCATAATCACTTTCCTTTACACATGTTTTTAGCCGGCTTATCTCTTCCTCTAATTGCAACTGTTTTGACTGATTGAACAGGGATAATCTTTTTAAAAAATCATCGGTATTCTCTACAATCAGCTCTTCATTAGGATATGTTTTCATCATATTTCCCAATCATCGTCTACCTAAGATTGTTAACGAGTAAACGAAGGAGGCGCGGTAAATGTTGGTGGATAAATATAAATATCAAACCACTCAGCACCGAAACTTGCTTGCACATGGGTTCCTTTGATAGGTAAAGCCAGCTTATGCGCAAACGTGCTGTTGGCACTGCCGCGTTGTATATTCCCCGTGAGAGTGACGACCGAAAATTTTGAGTGGCTCAACGATACGATGCTGAAAAGTAATGATAACTGTTTGTCATCGTTGTCCTTGACTTCGAAAGGTACGGCTGTCAGCTGAACGACGGGGTATGCACTGCTTCCTGAAACCCATAATTCTTTGTGAGACACATCCGAGTTTGACGGGACCTCTCTCCACACTTCCCATGAAAATTGACATATCCCTGTTTTTACATCACAGGTTCGTGGTGTGGATAATACCCGCTCATTAGGCTGTGATGTTGTGCACGATGCCAGTGTCAGCGCAGATAGAAGAAGTAGAGCATGTTGACAGCGAAGGGTGCGCATTAAGCGTGTCATGAGTTTTTTCTCTGGTTGAGCTTCGAGATGGCGTCATTGAGCTCGTCAGGTTCAAGTGTTGGCAGTAACTCGATCAATGCGCAAAGCACATGACGCGCACTCACCGGGATATTACAGGCGTTTGTAGAACGAATAGCCTGAAACTCTAACGTTTGGGCATAGTGTTTTTTGAGTGAAAAACAACGCTGCATATGAGGTTCCTTATTATTGTGAGATTAATTCGAGAATGGACTGGCAATCCACACAACGTTGGACGCCGACAAGCGTTTTCCGACGCAGCTCAGGGATGGGGGCGTGACAGTCACAACAATGCGTGGCTGATGGTCGATGTAATGAATATGTGCGGGTAAATTGAAACTGATTTAAAAATTCCATCTCTTCGTCGGCGCGATCACAAATATCAGACATGGTGTTCTCCATCGTTAATAACAGCTGGGAAATGTGACAGTGGGATTGTGTTGCTATGAAAATCAGTGGTATTGCGGTGTCCAAAGCTTGTCTGGTTTTGCTCCCCACACACTTTCAGATAGTGACGACATGCCAATGTACAGTGTGCGTAATACCGTGCGGCCTAACGCCATTTCATTGCCTCGCATAACCGCAAACCCAAATAGATGGAAGACCTCCTCAAAATGATGATCTTCCTTATTCAGCACCAGCTGGAAGGTTAGCGGTGCATTCATCTTCCCCGTGGCCTGAAACGACTCTTCTGTACGCGTTAGCTGTAAGTAGTGGTTGTAACGCGTTTTTGACCTTTGAATGACTTCGGGGGTGATTTCTTCTGGAAAACGACACACGCAGCTGCGCCAGTGATTGCTGTGCAGCGCGTTTTTGGCATCACGTAAACGAATAAAATCACATTGGTCACTGAGCACCGACTGCTCCCAAAGCGCGCTTAAGACGCCTTCGATGGGCATGTGTTTGTCTTTGGCCAGAAGCTCGCGTAAAGAACTGAACTCTCGTGCTAAACCTGAAAATGTCGAGACCCTACGGGCTTGAGTGAGCCATTGGGACAAGAATTTCCGCTGTGCAGATTCAGAATGAAAAGGGGTGTCATCATGGGCGCAGCGTAAGGCGACCAACATGCACCATAATAGATGTGATACCGGGTTTTCGAGTTGAGACATAGGCGATACCAAAGGTGAGTAGAAAACTATTTTGGACTGATGCCTGTTTTCCCAGCTGTCTTGAGGTTAACGAGGGTGAGACAGTTCACGGCAAAAGAACGGGGGATGTTCATCGAAAGGTGCCGGTCAGGCATCAGGCCAAAATAGTCAAAAAAATGCCCCAAATAATTTGGGGCACAATTGGGACAAAAGGAACTTGCTACATGGTTCAAAGTTTCTCTGGTGTTGGAAAGTGAGAGAAAGTGGTGTTAGCGGTGTTAAACGCCAACTCGTACAACATACTGATCCGTGATATAGGCTGTGCCGTTTTATCTAAAGCCAGCAAATAATCATATTGTTTTTGTGTTAACCAAAGACGTGAGGCTGCTTCTAACTCAGGTTGTGCCGCAATGTTGAGCGCGACGTCTGGATAGGTTTTCATTAATGCTTCAACAATCATTGGTCTAACCGGACTGATGGTCCCACCGACATGAACAAAGTCGCAGAAAGCGGTATGGCAACGAATGTTCGCGATGCTGTGTACATCAAAGTTGGTTTTCAAGAAAAAGTAACCGGGGAAAACCGGCGTCACTCGCTTGCGATAGCTGTACATCTTATCGCTGCGTTTGATATGAGTGACCGTTAACGGCGTCCAAGGCACCATGTGCTGACTAGATAACCAGTCAAACAAATATTCCCTATTACGCCCCCCAGTGATGTATTGCGCTAAAAACCACTGATAGTGCTGTACGTGTTCAATATTCATGAAGGCTCCGCACGAACCGATCCCCGCAGGGACCATTCTGTATTCATGTGGGGGCGAATACATTCAGTGATAACGCTGAAGCAGGCTTATGGACGCGCACTTAAGCACGTTGGCTGCAGTTCTGACAGCGTTATAGCTCAACCTATTCTTGTCTTTAAAACACGCTAAGAATACATGGCGGAATATTCTTATACATATAGTGTTTTAAACTGGTTGTAATAGTAGATACGATCTAAACATCTAATAAAAGGTAAAATGTCGATCTTATATTTTATTAAATGCCTGCTTTTGTAGCATAAAATACTATTGCAGATCCATTTGCTAGATCCTTTGACCAGAAATAGATGAAAAGTCGATCTTTTAGATCGCTAGTTGCCATTTTGTCGGATAAATCGACTGTTCAAAAAAAGAGTAAGAAACGTGATTTACATCACAATATGAGCGGCATGACTGTTACAAGACATTGTTGTGAATGGATATATTTTCAATTATTAATATTCACATACAGAAAGCATGGCTTTTATTGAGGGGGGATTTAAGCGCAGGATAGGTGGGCGTTGACGGCACCGCGTCGGGTGGCCTAACGGGTAAAATGAAGAAATAATGACACCAAATCAGATCTTCACGATCCATTGGTTGCAAGACAACGAAAATACGGTAAGATTTACGCACTCTGCGCTGAATTTTAGGCTAATTTACCCTTAAACTGCGCGGAAATTGGATTTAAACGGGGAACGGTCATCGACCGGACTTCGTGATGGGATAGGGCATATCCTTAAATGCTCAGGGAAAAAGGCTCCAAACACCGGGCCTTGAATGCAAAAATCCCCCGAAATCTGTTATCAACTTGGCGGAAGAATCAGATATCAGGGGATCACAAAGCAGGCGCTGGCCTGTGAGAGATTATAACTCATGCGATTCAGAAAACAATACCCGAAGACCGCCATAAGTGTCGGCGGGTGTGAATAATGTAAGTCCACTCCAAAATCTCAAAGAAGATAGGCGTCACCGAGGAGAACATTCCACGGTGTGTAAATGCCCATCACCCTTATATGTGCGTCCCGCACACTATAAACCACTGAGTAAGCAACATGGCCGCGCTCTGCGTAACCTAATGAGCCGGGATAAAACCACCGGCGAATGGGTGATACGACGTCGTGTATCTGCCGATCCCTTATTTACCTATTTACGTCCTTTCTGCGACCGCAAGCGGGCGTTTCGTGAAGTCCGTCGACGTCTGCTGGATGCGCTTTTTGTGCTATTGATAAATAAAGCTGACTTGGCCACCGGTATAGTCACCATCAATATCACGCGCTTGGCCGAAGAACTGAGCCCGCATGATGATGAGGGAAATATCATTGCCGAGAAGGCGGTGACGACTTCACGCGTCTCTCGTCTTATCGATGAGTTGACCAAGTTTAATATTATCCTGTCGCCAGAAACCGAATGGGATTTTGTTAACGGTTGTCGTTTTCCCAAACATGTCATCATTACCGATATTGGCTGGCAGCTGACGGGCGTTGACATGGATAAGCTGCGTGCCGAACGTGACGAGCGTCTACGAGCTATTAACGATGGCGTGTTACAAGCCGGAGAGTTTCTAACGGTGAGGGAAGCGCGAAAGCGCTGGTATGAACGCTGCCGCCAACAAACTCTTCTCAGCCGCCGAACACGTGCGATTGAGGGTAAACAGCGCCGTCAGCTGGAAGACCTGCCGTTTGATGAACGCAAACGCCAAGTCGCAGAGCAGATATTCCGCTCAATGAAAGGTCAGACACAGAACCTGACGCCACAACAATTCGAGAAAATGGTCTGGACGAAGCTTTACCAACTGGAGCTGGTGAACCTCCAGCCTCCGGGGTCGCCACTGCCACATTAACCCTGCCTACTTTTAAACCATCCGCTTCCTGCGGAGGCTTCGCCACACCCGCCGTTTATTTCTGGTGAAAAAAACAACACCCGCTGTCACTAAAAGGCGGCATCGGTTATCAAACAGTGTCGACAAAGCCAGTCTTATCATTTTATCCACACTTATCTGCAAAGAGTCAGAGAGGTTTACTTGCAACCGACCAAAAGAAACCTGCAATACATTCAGGGTTTCACCCTTACGTATTCTCTTTAATAAATACGTTATTATTCGCTGGATAAAATTTGTGGATAACCGGGATAAAGTAAAAACACAATAATGCCTTCGCTTGCTCCGGCCATGCCGTGCCGCTCAGAAGTCGATTAAGTCCCTCCCACCGCAAGCGGCGGGCCCCAATCGAGACAGCTCGAAACACACACTAAATCTTAGCTAAGTGGCGGGATGGATTTAGTACATGCGCGTAAGCGGCTCTACGACCCGCTAACGCGGAGATACACCCCGACTGCGGCAAAGCCTTGTCGTGGTCACTCCGACCGCATAATGACACTTCTGCATAGCTTTAAGCGGATTTGGCTTAGCAGGGATGGGATGGGGATTGGTGATGCCTATCAGAACAGAGCGGCTACGCCGCGCTACCGGCGCCATTAACGTACAGAGGTATATTTAACAATAGCTGGCGCCTGCATGCCGCAAAGCGGCATTCAAAGACCGGCTGCGCACTGCTCGCCAGTCTAAACTGTACATGGGGCTGAAACTCAATCGTACTAAGAGGAACATAAACGTCTGAAAAATCAATAAGTTTTTTGATTAAAAAATGCTATTTTCAGGGCATTTTCATGTGTCCATTGTGTTCGATATATCAGAGAGTTACTTCACTATCGCATAGTCCGTTTTTTTTTGGCCATTTTTTTCACCAGTGGGCGTGATGTGTGGTACAGCATGAGAGTGAAACGTGCGGACACAGGTATAATTAAATTTTGCGATGAGAAAATAAGTATTAATGGATAAACCGACCCAAGAACTGGGGCATTTAGCGTGGTGTTTGCTGGCAGCGTTGCAGTTGGCTAAGCAGGACGGCAAAGCCCAGACTCCGATGAATCAACACCTGTTTATCATGCAGTGGCTGGCGGGCGCTCAAAAGCAAAAGCGATTCCCCAAGTCGGTAGCTATCGATATTCAGTGGCTACTCAATCAGGGAAAAACCTACGGATTTGGTGCCAAGCTCAAAGAGAAAGTCGACTATCTGTACCGCTCATGTACTGGGGTACTCAAAGACCAATCTGACCTGTTTCGGCTGACTTATGCGCTGGAAGTGGTGAAGGCGACCGGGTGGAAATATATCTTGCTCAGTGACAAACTCTGGAAAGATATGGCAGGGTGCTCGCTGGCGGTTGCCGCTGTATATATGCAACAAAGCGAACTGGATACCTGTTTTAACGATGATGGTTATCAGATTTCGCCTCTGGTGATGCGTTTTTTGGGGAATGCCGTGGCGCTGACCAACGTGTTTGCCGAATGTGAGTTGAGGCTGCAGTTGCATGACGAGACGATAGCGGGACTTCAGGTCGCGGTACTTCAAGTCGGTAATAATGAAGGCAAAGAGTAGCCAATGGCCGACGAACGTAAAACGCTGACGCTTAAATGCCCTTTAGCCAAAAACGGATACGAGGGGGAATCGCTGCTGCAGGATATCGAGGTACGAAAGATTGCACTATCAAATAAGGCGACCCGTCGTTGTCTGCACGCCTTCTCCCACACAGTTAGAGTATTTGTCGCTGATGGTTGCAGGTAGACCGCGCTATGGTCTGAGTGGCGAGGTTAAGGATAGCGTAACCAAAGACGAACAGGCGTATGTGTTTGAGAAAATGTCTGCCATTTGGCAGTCGCGTGTGAAAACGATAATGTCGAACGGAGAAGTTCCATGAGTCATATAGAAGAGCGCTCAGCAGGGCTGAGTGAATATGAGCAATATGTGTTGGACGCGCTGTATTGCAAGGAAACCCAGACGTTAGGCCGTGAACTCACCTTGGGCGAGCGTCGAAACATCCGCACAGAATATGTTGAAGCCTTGCGCAGGGCAGCGCTGGCTAAAAAGCGGGGATATAAACGAACGGCCAAAGCGGATGAAATAAAGGATTTTGAGTGGAAACCGTCTGTTTCATCGCGAAAAATTCGGTCATACGAGTCAAAATAGGTGTTATGAAAACATTAGCGCAAGAAATTTTAGAAAAAAATGTGGTGACGCAAGTGCATCTCGATGGGATGGTTATTTACGCGAGGTCCGCACTGCCCAGCTATCAATTATCCGTGATGCGTCATGGGTGCCAAATCACATTACGCGGAAATGAGCTCGTGCTTTCTCGCGTGCGGCATTTAAGCGGTGAAGCGTTTCGTCTCTTCGTACTGGATACAGAGCACTATGGTTGTGCTGTCTATATTGCGACGCTGTATGTGACTGCCGACGAGGCGCAGTGTTTGCAAGTAGAGTTGGGATTAACGCTGCAGGATGGCATTGGCGAACCCGTAGAATTGGATGATATCAGAATGACGGAACAGCGCCGGCTATTAGGTGTAAAGCATACAGTTTGAGTTGAGGCCATTGTGATCGTTTCTTTCGTTGGTCATTCATAGAACAGGGGTATCTTGTCTAATCGGATAACTTAAATGCGATACTGTTAAGGCGATAATTTAAAAGCGATAGCCACAAGATCTAAATCAATCCCTTAGGGTTTGGGGTGGTTAAATAATATGCTAAACGTACAATGATTTCCGATATCCAAACTGAACCCATACCCATTAAAATATCTCTGCGAGATTCTGGCGGGTTTTTGATGAGGTAAGCGAGTGTTTTTTGTGGTTCATGGCGTAAAACCGCGCTGAGTGTGTCTGAGGTGGTGCGGGCAAAAGTGATGTTATGTTCAATTCTTCTAGAGAGATATCATCTGTGCCGGACATATGACTATAATTTTTTTATGGTTTATTGGTTTTAATTGCTAACCCCTTACTTATTAATTTCTCGAGAAAACAAATGATTAACTTGTTATCACTATCTAAAAAAAATGATCGACACGTTGCAATGGCTATTTTTATTGGGATTATCGCCGGTATATTCTCAGCTTTAGTAAAATCAGGATTTGAAGATCTTATTCCACCAAGAACCATGGAAACGACACCTCCCCCAGTTGTTCTGTTGGAAAAACTGGGTGTAAACGTAGATCTCATGACTTATCACTGGATGGGATACACCATTAACTGGGGAGGCAATGGTGTTCATATTCTTTTTTCTATCGCTATAGCAATAATTTATTGTGTGGCTGTTGAATACTTGCCTCGTGTTCGTTTATTGCATGGCGTTGCATTTGGTATTGGGGTTTCTGTACTTGCCCATGGTTTTGTTGTGCCTATGCTTGGCCTGTCTAGCTGGCTATGGGTTGCTGGATACCAAGCTATCATTTCTGAGTTTGTAGGTACTGCATTTTGGATTTGGTCTATAGAAGCAGTTCGTCAAAACATCCACGCTATGTGGGTTTCTAGATAAATAAGTGCCTAATACCCCGTGGTGGGGATATAAAAACCACGGGGAGCGTAGCGACCTTCGTCTAGCTCTTTTCTTGTGTATCTTACCTTGCAAAGGTTTGATTGTGTGGGCGCTGTGCTGACGTCTGAGAGTCACATTTCGCCGCTTACTGTTGCCTTTTTCGCTCATTTTATCAGATGCTTGTTATCGTACAGCGAGACGGGATAGCGCTTAACTCTTTCGCGGTTAAGTTACGTATTCACTAATTTGCCTGTTTATCCGGTTCTGTCGAGTTAAGGGAGCGTCGGGTAACATGCTGTTTTTTAGGGTGTTACCTGACCGTGTCTTTGATCCGAAATGCCTTCCAGCGGCTGCATTATCCCGTCGATATTATTGCCCAGTGTGTTCGCTAGTATTTGGCTTATACCCTGAGCCCGCGCAATCTCGAAGAGATGATGGCGGAGCGCGGCATCCATGTTGACCATTCCACGCTTCACCGTTGGGTTATCCGTTTAGTGCCACTGCTGGAAGGCCTTTCGCCGACATAAACGGGCGGTTGGACGTCGATGGCGTATGGATGAAACCTACATCAAAATCAAAGGTCAGTGGAAGTATCTGTACCGCGCCGTGGATACCGACGGCCAGACTATCGACTTTCTGCTGACCGCCAAGCGGGACGCTGCAGCCGCATTGCGCTTCTTTCGCAAGGCCATTCGTCATCACGGCGAACCCAAGGTTGTAACAATCGATAAAGGCGGAGCCAATACTGCGGCTCTAGCCACACTCAATACCGACAGACCTGAGGAAGAAGCCATTACCATCAGGCAAAGCAAGTATCTGAATAACCTGATTGAACAAGATCACGGTAATATCAAACGGCGGATAAAGCTTATGATAGGTTTTAAATCGTTTCGACGGGTGCAGACGTTCCTAGCGGGTATCGAACTGCCCCGCATGATACGAAAAGGGCAATATCAACATCCACAAGATGAAGGGTTATCACCCGCGGA
>Ga0302349_1003030_pt1 | contig 10095 bp, 7 predicted proteins | sample PhyAR1_FD_202176 | JGI IMG/M metagenome (GOLD analysis project Ga0302349, IMG submission 202176) | Leaf surface microbial communities from alfalfa plants in UC Gill Tract Community Farm, Albany, California, United States - DLSL A.R1... | ecosystem: Host-associated > Plants > Phyllosphere >...
CATGGGCGGCGTCGCGATCATCCTCGCGACGGTCCTGGGATACCTCATCTCCCACGCGATCACGCAGACCTGGCCCTCGGTCTCGGTGCTGCTGGTGCTGTTCCTCATGGTCGGGCTCGGCGTCGTCGGATTCCTCGACGACTACCTGAAGATCTCCAAGCAGCGCAGCCTGGGCCTGCGGCCCCGGGCCAAGCTCATCGGCCAGTTCCTGGTGGCGACCGTCTTCGCGGTCCTGGCCCTGCTGTTCCCCGACAGCCACGGGAACACCCCTGCCTCCACGCAGATCTCCTTCGTGCGCGACATCCCCTGGCTCGACCTCGCCTTCGGCGGCACCGTGGTCGGCTTCATCCTCTTCGCGATCTGGGCGAACTTCCTCGTGGCCGCCTGGTCCAACGGCGTGAACCTCACCGACGGCCTGGACGGGCTGGCCAGCGGTGCCACGATCCTGTTCGCGGCCGCGTACCTGCTGATCTCCTTCTGGCAGTGGCGGCAGGGCTGCGCGGAGGGGCTGGACCTGGCAGCCGGCGCCTCCCACTGCTACACCGCCCGGGATCCGCTGGACACCGCCGTGGTCTGCTCCGCGATCATCGGTGCCTGCGTCGGCTTCCTGTGGTGGAACACCTCGCCCGCCAAGATCTTCATGGGCGACACCGGCTCCCTCGCCCTCGGCGGCGCGCTCGCGGGCCTGACCATCGTCTCGCGCACGGAGATCGTCGGCGCCATCATCGGCGGTCTCTTCGTGGCCATCTCCCTCTCCGTGATCATCCAGGTGGTCAGCTTCAAGACGACCGGCAAGCGGGTCTTCCGGATGGCGCCGCTGCAGCACCACTTCGAGCTGCTGGGATGGAACGAGGTCACCATCGTGGTGCGCTTCTGGATCGTCGCGGGCCTGCTCGCCGCGGTCGGGCTGGGCCTGTTCTACCTCGAGGCCCTCCCCAGGCTGAACTCATGACCGCATCGCCCGAGCCCGAGATGGGCGCGGCCGCTCCGCGCCGCGCCGGGACCGACCCGCGCGGGGCGGAGGAGCGCCCCTGGCCGGGCCTGGACGTGTCCGGACTGCACATCCTGGTCACCGGCTTCGGGGTGTCCGGCTACGCCGTGGCCGACCAGACCCTCCAGCGCGGCGCCCGCGTCACCGTGGTGGACGCCGCCGACACCGAGCGCGCCCGCGAGCAGGCCCGCATCCTCGAGGTGTTCGGCCTGCGGGCCCTGCTGGGTCCCGAGCACACCCGGGCGCTGCCCGAGGGCGACGCCGTGGACCTCGTGGTCACCTCTCCCGGGTGGCGCCCCGACCAGCCGCTGCTGGCGCAGGCCGCGGCCTCCGGCGTGCCGATCTGGAGCGAGGTCGAGCTGGCCCGGCGCATGCAGCCCGCCGACGGCCCCGCCTGGCTCGGGGTGACCGGCACCAACGGCAAGACCACCACGGTCACCATGCTCGAGTCGATCCTGCAGGCCGCCGGCCTGCGCGCCGTGGCCTGCGGGAACGTGGGCCTGCCGGTGATCGAGGCCGCCCTGGACCCCGAGGGCTTCGACGTCCTCGCCGTCGAGCTCTCCAGCTTCCAGCTGCACTGGACGCAGCACCTGCAGTGCGAGTCCGCGGTGGTGCTGAACCTCAGCGAGGACCATCTGGACTGGCACGGGTCCTTCGCCGAGTACGCGGCCGCGAAGGGCCGCATCTACGAGGGCGTGCGCACCGCCTGCGTCTATGCGACCGCGGACGAGACGACCCGCCATCTCGTCGAGGAGGCCGATGTCGAGGAGGGCGCGCGCGCCGTCGGCATCGGCCTGGGGAGCCCCGGACTCTCCGAGCTGGGCGTCGTCGAGGGCATGCTCGTGGACCGCGCCTTCATCGAGGACCGTCGCACCCGGGCCGCGGAGCTCGGCACCCTCGAGGACCTCGCCCACCTGGGCCCGCAGGGCGCGCCGCCGCACATCGTGCTGGACGCCCTCGCGGCCGCCGCCCTCGCACGGGCCCACGGCGTCCCGCAGGAGGCCGTCCGCGACGGACTGCGCGGCTACCGCGCCGGCGCCCACCGCGCGGAGGTCGTGGCCTCCGGCGACGGCGTCGTCTTCGTGGACGACTCCAAGGCCACCAACCCCGATGCCGCGCGCGCCTCCCTCGTCTCCGCGGAGCGCATCGTCTGGATCGCCGGCGGGCTGACCAAGGGGGCCGATGTCGACTCGCTCGTCGCAACCGTCTCCGGACGCCTCGCCGGTGCGGTGCTGATCGGCGAGGACGATGCGCCCTTCCGCGACGCCCTGGCCCGACACGCCCCCGCCCTCCCGCTCGAGCGTCCCGATCCGGGGCACACTGGCGACGCGGAGGGCCGCGCGGAGTACATGCGCCGCGTCGTCCGCGCCGCCCGCTCTCTCGCGGGGGACGGGGACGTGGTGCTGCTGGCGCCGGCCGCCGCCTCGATGGACCAGTTCGCGAACTACGCGGAGCGCGGCGACCTGTTCGCCGCCGCCGCGCGGGAGATCGCGGATGCGAACGGCTGAGTCCGCCCGGACCGCTGCGGCGAAGGAGGCACGGTGACGACCCAGGAGACCCGCAAGCGCTCCACCGCGGTCGTGCGACCGGACGAGGAGCGCCCCCTCGGGGACATCGGCGCACGCGTCCGCGCGGGCGTCTCCACCTGGATGAGGTCCCCGGCGCTGGACTTCTACGCGCTCATCGCCATCGGGACGATCCTGGTGTGCCTGGGGCTGGTCATGGTGCTCTCGAGCTCGGCCGTCATCAACATCGCCAAGGGGGAGTCGGGGTACGCCGGGCTCTTCCGGCAGGGGCGCTTCGCGCTGATCGGCCTGGTCGGGCTGCTGGTCGCTGCGGCCCTGCCGCCGGGCTGGTACCGGCGACTGGCCTGGCCGGCCCTGATGCTCGGGGTCCTGCTCCAGCTGCTGGTGTTCAGCCCGCTGGGCTGGGAGGTCTACGGCAACCGCAACTGGATCGTCGTCGGCGGGCAGACCCTGCAGCCCTCGGAGATGCTCAAGCTCGCCCTGGCCGTCTGGCTGGGCGCGCTGCTCGCCATGAAGCGGCCCCTGCTGAGCCGCCCCTTCCATCTGCTCTTCCCGCTCGCGCCCGTGGTCATGCTGTCCCTCGGACTCGTGGTCCTCGGCCACGACCTCGGCACCATGCTGGTGATGGCCATGCTCGTGGCCGGCGCCATGTGGGTCGCGGGCGTGCCGCGGCGCTGGTTCGCCCTCGCCGCCGGCGCCGGCCTGATCGGCGTGATCGCCCTGACGGTCACGAGCGCCAACCGCATGCGCAGGATCTCGAGCTGGCTCCACGGCACTTGTGAGGGCGCCACCTGCGACCAGTCGAACATCGGCCTGCAGGCCCTGGCCGAGGGCGGCTGGTGGGGCAAGGGCCTCGGCCAGTCCGCGCAGAAGTGGGGCCGCCTGCCCGCCGCGCAGGACGACTTCATCTTCGCGATCATCGGCGAGGAGCTGGGCCTGATCGGCACCCTCAGCGTGGTCGCCGTGTTCGCCCTGCTGGCCCTGGTGCTGTTCCGCATGATCACGCGGATCGACGACCCCTTCATCCAGATCACCATCGGGGGCATCAGCGCCTGGATCCTCGGACAGGCCCTGGTGAACATGATGGTGGTCACCGGGCTGCTGCCCGTGCTCGGCGTGCCGCTGCCGTTCATCTCCTCCGGCGGCTCCGCCCTGGTGGCCTCGATGACGGCGCTGGGGCTCCTGCTGTCCTTCGCACGGCACGAGCCCGGGGCGAAGGAGGCGATCTCGGCCCGGATCGGCACCGTGCGCACCTCGCTGACGGTCATGCCCGCCTCCCGGGCCGAGCGCTCCGCGGCGCCCGGTCGGCCCTCCGCGCTGTCCCGCCTGCTCGCCCGGCTGCCCGGCCGCAGCCGTCCCGGCAGGAAGAGCCCGGCGGTCCCCGCCGCAGGCCGCACCCCTGCGGGCCGCTCCGCGACGCGCTCGACGAAGTCCACGTCCCGCTCCGCGGGATCCGCCGCGGCGCCGAGATCCTCGCGCCGCACCTCGCGCCGTTCGGGAGGACGCCGATGACCGCACCCCGCATCCTGCTCGCCGGAGGAGGGAGCGCGGGGCACGTCTCCCCGCTGCTCGCCGTCGCGGGCCGCATCCGCCGCAGCGAGCCCGAGGCGGAGATCCTCGTGCTGGGCACCGCCGACGGTCTCGAGGCGGATCTCGTGCCCGAGGCCGGGTTCGAGCTCGTCACCATCCCCAAGGTGCCCTTCCCTCGCCGCCCGGACCTGGACGCGCTGCGCTTCCCGATGCGCTTCGGCAGGACCATCGGCGCGGTGCGCCGCCTGCTGCGCGAGCGGCGCATCGAGGCGGTCGCCGGATTCGGCGGCTACGTCTGCCCGCCGGCCTACCTCGCGGCGGCCGCCGCGGGCATCCCGCTGATCGTCCACGAGGCCAACCGCCGCCCCGGCCTGGCGAACCGGCTCGGCGCCCGCCGTGCCGCCGCGGTCCTCACCGCCTTCGACGACACCCCGCTGCCCGGTGCCCGCCGCATCGGCATGCCCATGCGGCCGGGCATCGCGCACCTGGACCGGGAGGCTCGCCGCGAGGAGGCCGTGCGCTCCTTCGGGCTCGACCCCGCGCGTCCCGTGCTGCTGGTGACCGGCGGCTCGCTGGGAGCGCAGCGGATCAACGAGACCGTGCACGCCTCGCGCACGGCACTGCTCGACGCCGGCGTGCAGGTGCTGCACGTGACCGGCAGGGGCAAGGCCGATCTCGTGGGGGAGGAGGGCTACCGGGTCCTCGAGTACGTCAAGGCCATGGAGGACGCCTACGCCGCCGCGGACCTCGCCATCACCCGCTCCGGCGCCGGGACCGTGAGCGAGGTGACCGCCGTGGGCCTGCCCGCGGTGTTCGTGCCGCTGCCCATCGGCAACGGCGAGCAGGCCCTGAACGGCCAGGACGTCGTCTCCGCCGGCGGTGCGCTGATGGTCCTGGACGCCGACATGACCCCGAGCGTCGTCACCGGGACGGTGCTGCCGCTGCTGCGCGATGCCGACCGCCTGGCGGAGATGTCCGGGCGCTCGCGCGGCTTCGGCATCACCGATGCCGCCGAGCAGATGGCCGCGATCGTGATCGGCGCCGCACGGGGAGCCTGAGCGCCCGCGCCGTGCCCGGGCGATACCGTTTCTGCCATGACCGAACCCGCACCCGTCCCCGCCGATGCCCCCGCGCCGCAGGTGCGCACCATCCTCCGGCCCGGTGACGTGATCAGCCGCGAGGACTGGCCCGCCGCCGCGGACGTCCGCAGCATCCACGTGGTGCGCATCGGCGGCGCCGGGATGTCCGCGGTGGCGCGTCTCGCCCTGGAGGCCGGCCTGCGGGTGAGCGGATCCGACTCCCAGGACGGCCAGTTCATCGGCCCCCTGCGGGCGGACGGGGCGCGCATCGGGATCGGGTTCCGCGCCGACGCCCTCGACCCCGGCACCGACCTGGTGGTCGTCTCCACCGCGGTGCGTCCGGACAATCCCGAGGTGATCGCCGCCCGTGCGCTGGGGATCCCCGTCATCCATCGTGCCGCCGCCCTCGCCGGCCTGCTCGGCCCGCGCCCCCTGATCGCCGTGGCCGGGACCCACGGCAAGACCAGCACCACGGCCATGGCCACCCTCGCCCTGCGCGGTGCCGGGCACGATCCCGCCTGGGCGCTCGGCGCCGCCGTCCCGGACCTCGGCCGCAACGCCGGCTTCGGCGCGGACCCGGCCGCCGAGCGGGCGGACCGTCCCGCGCCGGCCGTCGTCGAGGCCGACGAGTCCGACGGCTCCTTCCTCGCCTTCCGGCCCCGCGTGCTCGTGGTCACGAATCTCGAGCCCGATCATCTCGACTTCCACGGCACTCCGGCGAACCTCACCGCGGCCTTCGACGCCGTCGCCGCCCGCATCGCCCCGGGCGGGGTGCTCGTGGTGTGCGCCGACGATCCCGGCGCCGCGGCGCTCGGGACGCGGGTGCGCGAGGCCGCGGGCACGGTGGTGACCTACGGCGCCGCCGAGCACGCCGACTGGCGCCTGCTGTCGGAGCAGAGCACGACCACGGGAGCCCGCGCCCGTGTCGCCGCCCCGGGCGGGGAGCTGGAGCTCGACCTCGCCGTCACGGGGCACCACAACGTCCTGAACGCCCTCGGGGCCATCGCCGCCGCCGCCCTCGCGGATCCGGAAGCCGCTCCCGGCGACCTCGCCGCCGGGCTCGCCGCGTTCCGCGGGGCCTCGCGCCGCTTCGACCTGCGCGGCACGGAGGCCGGCGTGGCCGTGTACGACGACTACGCCCATCATCCGCGCGAGGTCGAGGCGACCCTGCAGGCCGCCCGCGGCATCGTGGACGCCGCGGGCCGCGGCGGCCGGGTGCTCGCCGTCTTCCAGCCCCACCTGTACTCCCGCACCCGGGATTTCGCCGCGGAGTTCGCCGCCGCGCTCGCGCTGGCCGACCATGCCTGGGTGCTGCCCGTCTACGGCGCGCGCGAGGACCCCGACCCCGCCGTCACGGCCAGCACCATCACCGACCGCAGCGCGGACGGACGCCTGATCGAGGTCGAGGACCGCACCGGCCTCGGTGTGCTCGTGGCCGCCGAGGCCCGGGACGGCGACGTCGTGCTCCTGCTCGGCGCCGGCGACATCGTCGAGGACACCCCGGGAGTGCTCGCGGCGCTGCGCGGCACCCCGGAGACGGCGGCGTGAGCACCCGCAGGCCGCCCCGCAAGCCCGGAGCCCCGCGCCGCGCCGAGCCGCCGGCCCGCCGCGCGGACCCTCCGGTTCGCCGTGCCGACACCTCGGCCCCCCGCACGGAACCCGCGCGCCGCACCGGGACGACGCCCCATCGCGCCGCGCCGGCGACCGGCCGGGCCGCGCCGGCGGCGACCGGCCGGGCCGAGCCGGGGGTGCGCCCGGGGGCGGCCCGGACCCCGGCGCCCGCATCCGCCCGGACCTCCGCGTCTCCGGCCGCCCGGCCCCCTGCGTCGGCGACGTCGGCCCGGACCCCCGCCTCCCCGACCTCGGCAGATCGGGAGGGGACGCGGCGCGTCGTCCCGGCCGCGGATCGCTTCCGGGCCTTGGTGAGCCCGCGGCCGTGGCTGCGGCGCCGCCGCACGATCCTCGCCGTCTCCGCGGGACTGCTCGTGCTGGTCCTGGCGGCGGTCGGCGTGCTCCTGTACGCCCCCGCCTTCCGGATCGCCGACGTCGAGGTCGCCGGGACCGGCTACGTCGATGCGCAGGCCGTGCGCCGCGCCGCCGACCCGGCGCTCGGCACGAGCATCCTCAGCCTCCCCGCCGGGCAGATCACGGCGGACGTCGAGGCGATCCCCGGCGTGGAGAGCGCCTCCGTGGAGCGCACCTGGCCCGACGGGATCCGCGTCACGGTGCGCGAGCGCACGCCGATCGCGACGGTCGCGACCGCCGACGGCGGCACCGCGGTGGTCGACGCCGAGGGGAAGGAGCTGCCGGCCGCGGCGGCCGAGGGCGCGACGCTGGTGCCGCTGACCGTGGCGAACGGCTCCTCCGATCCCGAGGGCGCCACCGACGCGATGCTCGAGGTCCTCGCGGAGCTCCCCGCGGATCTGCGCGGCTCCACCAGCGCGGTGTCCGCGTCCTCCCGCTCCGACGTCACGCTCACCATCGCCGTGGGGGAGGGGCAGAAGACCGTCGTGTGGGGCGACGCGCAGGACGCGGAGCTCAAGGCCGAGGTCGTCGCGGCCCTGCTCAGGCAGCCGGGGACGGTGATCGACGTGTCCTCCCCGGTCGCCCCCGTCACCCGCTGACCGCTCCCCGTCATCCGCCGACCGCTCCCCGTCGCCGCCCGAGAACTCCCGCACCCGTATTTCCTGCCGACACGCGCGCGAGGTGTTTGCGCCGGGTGCGCGGCGTCCATAGCGTCAGAAGCACGGATGAGAACGTATGAACCTGAACCTCAACTCGAGGTCGAGGGTTTGGCACCGGGGTCGAGCGGACGGCCCCGCACCGCTCCCATCAGCACAGACATCGAGAGCAAGGACCTGAACGTGACCGGATCACAGAACTACCTCGCAGTCATCAAGGTCGTCGGTATCGGCGGCGGCGGTGTGAACGCCGTCAACCGCATGATCGAATCCGGTCTCAAGGGCGTCGAGTTCATCGCCATCAACACCGACGCGCAGGCGCTGCTGATGTCCGACGCGGACGTCAAGCTCGACGTCGGCAAGGAGATCACCCGCGGCCTCGGGGCCGGCGCCGACCCGGAGGTCGGCAAGAAGGCGGCGGAGGACCACGCCGAGGAGATCGAGGAGGTGCTGCGCGGCGCCGACATGGTCTTCGTGACCGCCGGCGAGGGCGGCGGCACCGGCACCGGCGGCGCGCCCGTCGTGGCGAACATCGCCCGCAGCCTGGGCGCGCTCACCATCGGTGTGGTCACCCGTCCGTTCACCTTCGAGGGCCGTCGCCGCTCGACCCAGGCCGAGTCCGGCATCGCCGCCCTCCAGGCCGAGGTCGACACCCTCATCGTCATCCCCAACGACCGCCTGCTGTCGATCGCCGACAAGCAGGTCTCGATGCTCGACGCCTTCAAGTCCGCCGACCAGGTCCTGCTCTCCGGCGTCCAGGGCATCACCGACCTGATCACCACCCCGGGCCTGATCAACCTCGACTTCGCCGACGTGAAGTCCGTCATGCAGGGCGCGGGCAGCGCGCTGATGGGCATCGGCTCGGCCCGCGGCGACGACCGCGCCCTCCAGGCGGCGGAGCTCGCCGTCTCGAGCCCCCTGCTGGAGGCCTCCATCGACGGCGCCTACGGCGTCCTGCTGTCCATCCAGGGCGGCAGCGACCTCGGGCTCTACGAGGTCTCGGAGGCCGCCCGCCTGGTGCAGGAGGCCGCCCACCCGGACGCGAACATCATCTTCGGCTCCGTGATCGACGACGCCCTGGGCGACGAGGTGCGCGTGACCGTGATCGCGGCGGGCTTCGAGTCCGGCGGGCCCAGCCCCCGCCAGACGGCGCAGCCCGCGGCGATCCCGCAGCGCACCGAGCCCCGCCGGACCGAGCCGCAGCCGCGACCCGCCCTGGGCCGGTCCGAGCACCAGGAGTCCCGCACCGCCGGTGCGGGCGCGTTCTCCGGATCCTGGGGCACCCCCCAGCAGACCTTCACGCCCTCCCCGCAGGACCAGCAGGCGGTGCCCCCGCGCCCCGTGGCGGCGCCCCAGCCCAGCCCCGAGCCCGCGACCGAGGTGCTGGACCCGGCGGAGGCCGAGTCCGCCGAGCGACCGGGCCAGCAGGCCCAGCCCGCGGCGCCCCAGCCGGTCCGCCCCCCGCGCATCCAGGAGCCCGAGGGCGACGACGACCTCGACCTGCCGTCGTTCCTGAAGTGACGTTCCCGGCCGATGCCGTCCTGCGGGCCCCGCATCTGCGCGGGGCCCGCGCCCTGTTCACCACCCGGGTCGGCGGCATCGGCGCGGCCCCCTACGACAGCCTGAACCTCGCCCTGCACGTGGGGGACGAGGAGTCCGCGGTGCGCCGCAACCGGGAGCTCCTCCGCGCGGAGATGGGCGGGCCGATCGCCGCGGTCGACCAGGTCCATTCGGCCGACGTGCACGTCCTGCCCGCCGCCGGCCCGGTCCCGGTGGTCACCGCCGATGCGCTGGTCACCTCCCGCAGCGACGTGGCGCTCATGATCATGGTGGCCGACTGCCTGCCCGTGCTGCTGTGCGATGCGACCTCCGGCGTGATCGGCGCCGCCCATGCGGGGCGACGCGGGCTGCTCGACGGCGTGCTCCAGCGCACCGTGGCGGCCATGGCGGAGCTGGGCGCCGTCCCCTCCCGGATCCGCGCGAGCATCGGGCCCAGCATCTGCGGGGACTGCTACGAGGTCCCCGCCGCCATGCAGGAGGAGTCCGCCGCGGTCCTGGACGGCATCGCCGCGCGCACGCGCTGGGGCACCCCGGCCCTGGATCTGCGGGCCGGCGCCGTGCGGGCCCTCGGGCTCGCGGGAGTGCCCGCGTCCGCCGTCGCGGTCGAGGCCCCGTGCACCCTCGAGGACCCGCGCTTCTTCTCGTACCGGCGCGAGGGGACCACGGGGCGATTCGCCGGCGTCATCCGCCGGGGCTGACGCGCGGACCCCGCGGCACGGATCACGAGG
>Ga0302349_1003033_pt1 | contig 10085 bp, 10 predicted proteins | sample PhyAR1_FD_202176 | JGI IMG/M metagenome (GOLD analysis project Ga0302349, IMG submission 202176) | Leaf surface microbial communities from alfalfa plants in UC Gill Tract Community Farm, Albany, California, United States - DLSL A.R1... | ecosystem: Host-associated > Plants > Phyllosphere >...
TGGCCAATGACGCGCGCGTCCTGAAGGGGCGTAGCCGCGCCGACCGGCATGTCTATGCCTGCGCCATCGTGAAGGCCGCGCATGGCCGCGCCCTGTCGGGGGCCTGTCACCTGCACACCATCGACGATCTGAAAGGGAGGCTGAAGATGTTGACCACTTCTCCGAAATCGCGTCGCCAGCTGGCGATGGGCGGCGCCACCGTGTCGGTGCTGGTGCTGGCCGGGCTGGGGGCGACGGCCTCGGGCACGCCGGCGGCGGCGGCGTTGACCAGGAAGGTCGAGCGGACACTTGGCGTCGACCTGACCAGCACGGTCGCGGTCATGCCCGCCGTCGCCCAGACGACGCCGGAGGTTCCCGAAGCGCCGACCGCACCTTCCGTGCCTGCGGCCCCGGCTACCCCTGCAAAACCCGTGGTTGCGATTGCCGCGACGGTTCCGGAGGTGCCCGCCGTTCCTGCTGCCCCCGCGGCTCCGCAGGTCGCCGCCGAGGCCCCCACCGTCCCGCAGGCCCCCGCCGCGCCCCCCGTCCGCGTCGTTACGCTGCGCAACGGGCATAAGGTCAAGTTCATCGGCGACAATGGCATGGTCCCGATGGTGCCCATGCCTCCGATCCCGATGGTCCAGGCGCGTGCATGCGGCACGGGCAGCAGCGATACCCGTACCAGCTACATGACGGTCGATGGCAAGACCCGGCGGCAGGTGACGATCATCTGCACCGACCGGATCGAGCGGGACGCGCGTCAGGCCTCGCTCACCGCCATCCATGCCCAGCGCACGGCGCAGGTGAACATGCAGATCGCGCTCGCCAGCATCGAGAGTGCCCGCGCCTCGATCACCCGCGACCGCAACCTCTCCGAGGATGCCCGGCGTGACGCGCTGAAAGGCCTGAACGAGGCGACCGCCGAGCTGAAGGCCGAAATGGCGAACCGCGATCGCGACTGATCCGACCACGACTTTACCCCAACTCGACCTCTGTGCCCGTCCGACGGGGACAGGGGTTGCCCTTTGTCCGCCGCTTGCCCACATGGTTCGGAATGGCTGAGCACCCGACCGGCATTCCGATCCTGCTTGAGCCGCTGGTCACCCGCGTGCTCGCCCCCAATCCGTCGCCCTTCACCTATACGGGCACGCAAAGCCATGTCGTGGGCGACCGCGATGTGGCGGTCATCGATCCGGGGCCGGACGATCCCGTGCATCTGGATGCGCTGACCCGCGCGATTGCCGGGCGGCCGGTGGTCGCGATTCTGATCACCCATCATCACCGCGACCACAGCCCGGTCAGCCGCCCGCTCGCCCACCTGACCGGCGCGCCGATCGTCGGTGCGGCCCCCTTCGCCGCCGACTATGAGGGCGGACAATCCGACGCCGCGTTCGACCGTGACTATGTGCCGGACCGAGTGCTGGCGGAGGGCGATGGGGTGCGCGGCGACGGCTGGACGCTGAATGCGATCGCAACGCCGGGCCACACCTCCAACCATCTCGCCTTCGCGCTGCCCGAGACCAGGGCGCTGTTCTCCGGCGATCACGTCATGGGCTGGTCGACCAGTATCGTCTCGCCCCCCGATGGCGACATGAGCGCCTATATGGGCAGCCTGGAAAAGCTGATGGAACGCGACGACCGGGTCTATTACCCGGGGCATGGCGAGGCGGTCGACAATCCGCAGCGGCTGGTACGCGGGATGCTGGGTCATCGCAAGCAGCGCGAGGGGCAGATCCTGCGCCTGCTGGCGGCGGAAGAGAGGTTGCCGATCGCGGCGATGACCGCACGTATGTATGTCGGGCTGAATCCCAAACTGATTCCGGCAGCGGAACGATCGGTGCTGGCGCATCTTTATGACCTGCGAAACCGCGGGCTGGTCCGCGAGGAAGGAGCATCATGGATCAGCGCGTGACACCTCCCGGCGAAACGCCACAGCCGCCGTCGCGGGCACGCGGCGGGGTCGGCCTGTTCCTGACCAAGGTGGCGGGGGTGCTGCTCCTGCTGGTGCTGGCCGGACTGATCGTGGTTTGGGGTGTGCAGCGCTATGTCGAGGACCGGCTCACTCCCGATCCGACGACCATCGCCCGCGCCAGCCTGGACGGCCTGCGCGAACAGAACCGGCTGTCCGCCTTTGCCGCGCGTTACGTCGCCGTCGTGACCTCGCGCCAGTCGCAGCTGGTTTTTTCGACCGAGCGGACGCTCATCATGCCGGGCATGGTCCGTTACGAGGTCGATCTGGGCAAGCTGCGGCAGCAGGACGTCCGCTGGGACGCGAATGCCCGTGTCCTGTCGGTGACGCTGCCGCCGGTCGAGATCGACGGGCCGCAGGTCGATCTGTCGGCGATCCGCGAATATGGATCGGGCGGGCTGCTGACCACCTTCACCGATGCCGAGCAGCGGCTCGACGCGGCCAATCGCACGGCGGGGCAGGTCGAGCTGATGCGACAGGCCCGCGCGCCCGCGCCGATGAAGCTGGCCCGCGACGCGACCCGCCGCGCGGTCGAGCGCAGCTTCGCCATGCCGCTGCGCGCGGCAGGGGTTGGGGGCAGCGTCAAGGTCCGCTTCTCCGACGAGCCGGCGAGTGACGAACGCTGGGACACGACGCGCAACCTGCAAGAGGTTCTTGGCAATGGCGGCTGACGTGGCCGATTGTCGGGGCGAGCCCATGCGCCTAGGGGGAATGCCATGACCATCCAGACGAATCTGACGGGCCTCGACCTGCGCGCCGAGATCGACCGGCTCCGCAAGGAACGCAACGCCGTCATCCTCGCCCATTATTATCAGAAGCCCGAGATTCAGGACCTGGCCGATTTCGTCGGCGACAGCCTGGATCTGAGCCGCAAGGCGCAGGCGACTGACGCGGACGTCATCGCCTTTTGCGGCGTGCGCTTCATGGCGGAGACGGCAAAGATCCTGTCGCCGGACAAGATCGTCGTGCTGCCCGACATGGCCGCCGGCTGCAGCCTGGAGGACAGCTGTCCGCCCGAGCAGTTCGCCGAGTTCCGCGCCCAGCACCCGAACCATATCGCGCTGACCTATATCAACTGCTCGACCGAGGTGAAGGCGCTGTCCGACATCATCGTGACGTCGTCCTCGGCGGAGCAGATCCTGGCGCAGATCGACCCGGCGCAGAAGATCATCTTCGGTCCCGACCGCAATCTGGGCGGCTATCTGGCGCGAAAGACCGGCCGCGACATGCTGCTCTGGCCGGGCGTGTGCATCGTCCACGAGGCGTTCAGCGAGACCGAACTGCTCAAGCTGCGTGCCCAGCACCCCGACGCGCCGATCGCCGCGCATCCCGAATGCCCGGCCGTCATCCTGGACCATGCCGATTATGTCGGGTCGACGCGCGGCATCCTGGAATTTGCGCAAACCGTCACCAGCGACACGCTGATCGTCGCGACCGAGCCGCACATCATCCACCAGATGCAAAAGGCGATGCCGGACAAGACCTTCATCGGCGCGCCGGGCGCGGACGGCAACTGCAACTGCAATATCTGCCCTTACATGGCGCTGAACACCATGGAGAAGCTTTACCTCGCGCTGCGCGACCTGACCCCGCGTGTCGAGATCGAGGAAGGGCTGCGGCTTCAGGCCAAGAAGAGCCTCGACGCCATGCTGACGCTGGCGAGCGGCACGGTCGGCAAGGGCGATCTGGGTCCGCGCCCGTGACGGAAAGCGTGATAGAAGGCTTCGACCTCGACGCCTTCGTTACAGCGACGCTGGCCGAGGATCTGGGGCCGGGCGGGGACATCACCTCGGCGGCGGTCATCCCGGAGGGCGCGCGCTTTATCGGCACCATGGCCAGCCGCGATGCGATCACCGTCGCCGGCCTGCCCATCGCCGAGGCATTCTTCCGGCACCTCGACGCGGACGTCATCATAGAGCGGCTGGTCGAGGACGGCACGAGCGTTCCGGCGGGGACCGACCTGCTCCGCCTGTCGGGCCAGGCGCACGCGATGCTGACGGCCGAGCGGTCCGCGCTGAACACCGTCCAGCATCTGTCGGGCATTGCGACGATGACGGCGGCCTATGTCGCGGCGATCGCGGGCACGGGCGCAACCCTGCTCGACACGCGCAAGACCATTCCGGGCCTGCGCCTCGTCGAGAAATACGCCACCCGCATGGGCGGTGCGCAGAACCATCGCATGGGCCTGTGGGACGCGGCGATGATCAAGGACAATCATGTCGCGGTGGCGGGCGGCATCGGCCCGGCGGTCACGGCGGCGCGCGAGGCGGGGATCGCCCGGATCATCGTCGAGGTCGACGCGCTCGACCAGATCGAACCGGCGCTGGCGGCGGGGGCGACCCATTTGCTGCTCGACAATATGAACCCCGCGCAACTGGCCGAGGGCGTCGCGCTGGTCGCGGGCCGGGTGCCGACCGAGGCGTCGGGCGGCGTACGCCTCGGCACCATCCGCGCCATCGCGGAATCGGGCGTGACCTATGTCAGCGTGGGGCGCTTGACCCAGTCGGCTCCGGCGGCCGATATCGGACTGGATTTCGCCGCTGCCTGAGGCGGATAGCAGAAGGGGAAGATGGTGCGACCAAAGGCGGTGATATTGGGTGAGCGGCTGTCGCTGTTCGCCATCCTGTTGCTGGTGGTGCTGGCGGTCATCGGCTGGGCCGACACGGTCGCGCAGGCCGGGGTGGCGGTCGCGATCATCGCCAACGGCCTGCTGGTCGGGCTGTTCCTGCTCGGCACGTTGCTGACCACCCGGTTCGCCAGCCGGGTCGGGCTTGGCTTGCTGATCGTGCTGACGGTCTTGAACATGCTGGGTTTTCTGTATCAGGTGTCGGTCGGTGCGCTGGCCGAAGGCGCATTCGGCGTGCTGACGTCGGTGCAGGCGGCGGCGTCGCTGGTCGCGGTCGTGATGCTGACGCGGCCCAACGCCCTGGCATGGTATCGCGCGATGGCGGAGGTGAGTGACGTATGAAATACGCAATGATCGGGATGGCGCTATTGGCCGCGCCGCAGGTCCTGTCGGCGCAGACGCTGCAATGCACTGCGCCGCGCGGGACACAGTCCATCCGCCCCGACCTGCCCAGCCAGAGCCAGCCGACCCGCGTGCTGCCGATCGGCGGCTATACGCTGGCCATCACCTGGAGCCCGCAATTCTGCCGCGATCCCAAGGGGAATAGCAGCTTCCAGTGCGGCGGCGCCAATCGCTTCGGCTTCACGTTGCACGGTCTGTGGCCCGATGGCGTAGACAAGGACTGGCCGCAATATTGCCGCCCGACCGCGATCCTGCCGCAGGCGGTGGTCCGCCGCCACATCTGCGCCACCCCCTCGGCGCAGCTGATGCAGCATGAATGGGCCAAGCATGGCACCTGCATGAGCGGGTACAGCCCGGCACGCTATTTCCAGCGGTCGAATGCACTGTATTACGGTCTGCGCTTCCCGGACATGGATGGGCTGTCACGGCGTGGCACGCTGACGGCGGGTGATCTGGCGAGTGCCTTTGCCGCCGCCAATCGGGGCATGACCGCCGACATGATGCGTGTCACCGCCACGCGCGAAGGGTGGCTGGACGAAATCTGGATCTGCCTGAACAAGGCCTTCCGCCCGGCGCGCTGTCCGGCGCATCAGGGGGGATTGTTGCCCAACGCGCCGCTGAAGATCTGGCGCGGCTCCCGCTGACCGGCTTTACCCCTCCAGCACCACGCTGGCGGGGTGATGCTTGTCGAGATGCTTGCGGATGATGCGCAGGTTGCGCGTGTTCGACCGGAACAGCATATCGGCCGCGTCGCCGATCAATGGCACGAAGCCCAGCAGCGCGTCGAAGCCGACATTGCCCATCATCCGCGCCATCTGGAACCTCGACAGTCCCAGGTTGCGCGCCTCCCAGATGATATAGCTGCCCAGCGCCGCGGCGGCGATGTCGCCGACGATCGGCACCAGGCCCAGTATCACGTCCAGCCCGATCGGGCGGTTGAGGCCGGGCAATATGACGACGCGCTCCAGCAGGCGCTCCATCGCCTCGATCCGCTGGCGACTGGCGGCGATGCTCTTGTCGAGCGGCAAAGCGTCGAATGCCGTGGGATCGATGCGGGACGTGTTGGCCATGTCACTCAGTTGGTGACGGCGCGCAACCGGTTCAATGGATGCCAGGCGCGGCTGTTGGTCTGGAACTGCCGCAGTCTCGCCGTGGTGAGCGACCAGCGCAGCGGACGGGCCAGCGGGATGAAGGGCGTGTCGGCGTTGATCGCCGCATCCGCCGCCGCGATCGCCGCGCCTCGCCCGGCCAGCGTGGGGGCCAGCCGCGCCTGCTCGATCGCCGCCATCGCCGCCTCTCCGCAGGGCGCACAGGCGGTGGCGAGATACCAGCGCGCGCTGTCATAGGGGGCGACCGCATCGATCAGGCGGAGGTCGGCGGGGGCATCGAGCGCCACCCGTTCCGGTGTGATGCCAACCGCCAGCAGTGTCGCGCCGATCTGGCCATAGAGCAGGTTCGCGCCCGGTCCCTGCGGCAAGGCGATGCGGAGCCGCACCGGCTGCCCCCAGGCGGCGACCCGCGCCCGCGCCCCGCTCCGCCGTTCGTCCAGATTGAGAAGCGCCCAGCCGGGTATCTGCGGCGGCGCGTCCGAATCGAGTGCATCGGGCAGCAGCCGGTCGGCGGCTTCCCAATTGGGGGCGACCGCCGCCAGCATCGCCGCCCGGTCGAACGCGGCCGATAGCGCCTGACGATTGGCGGCGTCGGCCAGGAAGCCGTCGCGATGGGCGATGCTCAGGCCGAACAGCCCTGCCGCCGGATCGACCCGGATAGCGGACTGGTTGATCCGGACGGCGTCGAGCAGCGGCCATGTCTCGAACCGGCCGCCGAGCAGCAGGTCGGACTGGCCGCCCGCAAAACGCACGATGGCACGCGCCGGGCTCTCGGCGATCAGGCGGACATCCTCCTCCGGCGCGGGCGTGGCGTCATCTTCGGGCTCGACACGGCGCGGGTCGGGGATGGGACGTAGCAGCGGCGGCGGCCCCGCCCGGATGATGCGGAACGGCCCGGTGCCGCGACGCCCGCGATCGACGATCGCCATTTCGGGCTGGGCGAACAGCTTCAGCAGATCGGGGCGAGGGCGCGACAGGCGGATTTCGATGACCTGCGGCGTCATCACCACGATCTCGTCGATCGCCGTCAGGAAGGGGGTCAGCGGGTTGCCGGAATGAGGTGACACCAGGCGACGCAGGATCGCCACGACCTGTTCGGCGGTGACGGGCGTACCGTCATTCCACTTCGCCTCGCGCAGGCGGAAGATGAAGCTGCCGCCCTCGTCGATGACGATCCAGCGTTCGGCCAGCCCCGGCTCGATCTGGCCATTGGCGTCGAAACGCACCAGCCCCTGCGCCAGCGCGTCGCGCAGCACCCGGCGCGACGTGTCGCCATCGGTGAGGGTCAGTCCGCCGGACGGGGCGGAAGGGGGCGTGGATTGGATGGTGCTGACGACCACGGCGCCGTGATCGGCATGACGCTCGCAGGCGGTCGTCGCCAGCAGGGCGGCGGCCAATCCGATGGTGCGGACGGCGGGACTCGAACCCGCACTCCATAGGAAGCCGATTTTAAGTCGGCAGCGTCTACCGGTTTCGCCACGTCCGCGCACAGGCCAACGAAGATACCAGGATGCCGCGCAGGTCAAGGGTGGAGCGGTCGGAAAGCCGGAATAGCTACGTCCTTCCGCCCCGTGACCGGAACAGGATCATTCCGCGTCGACGTTCAGACGCGCGCGCATTTCCTTGCCGGGTTTGAAATAGGGGACGCGCTTGGCGCAGACATTGACGGTTTCGCCGGTGCGGGGATTGCGGCCGGTGCGGGCACCGCGCGCGCGGGTCGAAAAGGCGCCGAAGCCGCGCAGTTCGACGCGACCGTCATCCGCCAGTCGCTTGGTAATCTCATCAAAGAAAATCGTGACGATCAGTTCGACTTCACGCGGGTTCAGTCCCGGATTACGCTGACCGATTTTTTGCACCAGTTCCGAACGGATCATCGTCTAGTCCCAAGCTTAAGACGGATCGTTCTTAACCTGTGTTTCTCGCTGCTGAAAGTATTTTTATTATACGATTAAGCGACACATCCGTGTCATTTGGCCGGAACCGGGACATGTTTCCGAAAAAACATGCCCCGGCCCAGTGACTTACTTCTGGGTGCGCGCCTTCAGCGCTTCGCCCAGAATGTCGCCCAGCGAGGCGCCCGAGTCGGACGAACCATACTGAGCCACCGCCTGCTTCTCTTCGGCGATCTGCATCGCCTTGACCGAGAAGGTCGGCTTCTTCGAACGATCGAAGCCGGTCACCATCGCGTCGAACTTCTGGCCGACCTGGAAGCGCTCGGGGCGCTGCTCGTCACGGTCGCGACCCAGATCGGTGCGCTTGATGAAGCCGGTCGCACCATCGTCGCCCGCCTGGACTTCGAGGCCCGCATCGCGGACTTCGAGGACGGTCACGGTGACGACCTGGTTCTTGTTCAGGCGATCGCCAGCCGCAGCAACGCCGCCAGCGACCGGGCCGCCACGCTCGAGCTGCTTCATGCCGAGCGAGATACGCTCCTTCTCGGGGTCGATGTCCAGAACCACGGCCTGAACGACTTCGCCCTTGCGGTGCAGGTTGAGGGCATCCTCACCCGACACGCCCCAGGCGATGTCCGACATGTGGACCATGCCGTCGACATCGTTGTCCAGGCCGATGAACAGGCCGAACTCGGTGGCGTTCTTGACTTCGCCCTCGACGGTCGAACCGATCGGATGGGCCGCGGCGAACGCTTCCCACGGATTGGCCTGAGCCTGCTTGAGGCCCAGCGAGATGCGGCGCTTTTCCTGATCGACTTCCAGGACCACGACGTCGACTTCCTGCGAGGTCGACACGATCTTGCCCGGATGGACGTTCTTCTTGGTCCAGGACATTTCCGAGACGTGGACCAGGCCTTCGATGCCCGGCTCCAGCTCGACGAACGCACCATATTCGGTGATGTTCGTGACGCGGCCCGACAGCTTCGCGCCGACCGGATACTTGGCACCTGCGCCATCCCACGGATCGCTCTCGAGCTGCTTCATGCCGAGCGAGATGCGCTGCGTGTCCTTGTTGATGCGGATGATCTGGACGCGCACGGTGTCGCCGATCGCGATCATCTCCGACGGATGATTGACGCGCTTGTACGACAGGTCGGTGACGTGCAGCAGGCCGTCGATGCCGCCCAGGTCAACGAACGCACCGTAATCGGTGATGTTCTTGACGACGCCGTCGATGATCTGACCCTCGGCCAGGCTCTGGATCAGGCCCGAACGCTGCTCGGCGCGGGTCTCTTCCAGGACCGCGCGACGCGACACGACGATGTTGCCGCGCTTGCGGTCCATCTTCAGGATCTGGAACGGCTGCGGGATGTCCATCAGCGGGGTGACGTCGCGGACGGGGCGGATATCAACCTGCGAGCCGGGCAGGAACGCCACGGCGCCGTTCAGGTCGACGGTGAAGCCGCCCTTCACGCGGCCGAAGATCACGCCTTCGACGCGGGCCGACTTCGAGAATTCGAGTTCCAGCTTGTCCCAGGCAGCTTCGCGACGGGCGCGATCGCGGCTGAGCATCGCTTCGCCGTGCATGTTCTCGACGCGGTCGACATAGACCTCGACTTCGTCACCGACCTTCAGGTCGGCCTTCTGGCCGGGGGCAGCGAATTCGCGGAGGGGCACACGGCCTTCCGACTTCAGGCCGACGTCGATGACGGCCATGTCGTTTTCGATCGCGGTGACGGTGCCATGCACGACGCGACCCTCGAAGCTGTCGGCACCGCCGAACATGTCATCGAGCATCGCCGCGAAATCGTCGCGCGTGGGCTGGGGGTTGGTTGCCATAAAAGGGTTAGGTTCCTGATAGTTTTCCGCCTCCGGTCCGGGCGATTCCCGAAACCTTCGACGATGGCCGCGCCGACCCCATGCCGACGCCACCAGGCCCGAAGATGAGGCTGAAACACGGAAAAGCGGCGGTCCGCGACAAATGCGGAAAGGACGCTGAGGGCATGGCCCCGCGTCAGCCTCTCCGCGGAACAGGGTCCGCGAGCGGGGCGTCCTTAGCCGAAAACGGGCTTTTGCGCAAGGTGAGGGGGTGTCCTCCCCGGCACGGG
>Ga0302349_1003035_pt1 | contig 10083 bp, 10 predicted proteins | sample PhyAR1_FD_202176 | JGI IMG/M metagenome (GOLD analysis project Ga0302349, IMG submission 202176) | Leaf surface microbial communities from alfalfa plants in UC Gill Tract Community Farm, Albany, California, United States - DLSL A.R1... | ecosystem: Host-associated > Plants > Phyllosphere >...
ACGGCATCAACCTCGCGCACTCCGTGCCGCTGCAGGACCAGGCCGGCACCACGATCCCCGAGTCCGAGGCGCAGCCCGGCGACGTCGTCATCTTCAACAACGAGGCGCACGACGGCTTCTACATGGGCAACGGCATGATCATGGACGCCCCGAAGCCCGGTGGCGCGGTGTCCATCCGCCCGATCTGGACGAGCGACTACCACATCGTCCGCTTCGGCATCTAGCGAACACTGCCCCCGGGGGAGTGTGAACTTCTCCAGAACCGGCCCGCACACCCTCGTGCCGGGCCGGTTTCTGGGTTAACCTGACGCTGCACCGGTCCGCACCGGCGCGAACAGGAGACCCTCATGTCGATGTTCCGCACGACCCGCACCATGGGTCGGCGCGCGCGCGTCGACATATGGTCGAGCACAGCCTGCGTGCACGAGCACGCCCCTGCATGACGAGAGCACTGCCCATCCGGGTGGTGCTCTTCGTGGTTCCAGGGGTGTGAACAGGTCGTCCTCACCCGTTCGCGTCGTCGGTCCGACGCACCCGCAGCGCCTGGAAGCCGTCCAGGCACGTCGGAAGGGAACCCATGCGCACTCTCGTCCTCAACGCCGGTTACGAGCCCCTCGCGGTGATCTCGTTCCGACGAGCCCTCGTGCTGGTCATGAACCAGAAGGCCGCCATCGTCGCCGCCGACGTCGAACACCCGGTCACCGGGTCGACGTCGAGCTACGACCGTCCGTCCGTCATCATCCTCACCCGCTACGTGCGCATCCCGCACTCCAGGCTCGTGCCGGTGTCCCGTCGCGGTGTGCTGCGTCGGGACGGCAACCACTGTGCCTACTGCGGCCGGCACGCCACCACCATCGACCACGTGCAGCCGCGGTCGCGCGGTGGGCAGGACTCGTGGGAGAACCTCGTCGCCTGCTGCCTGGCCTGCAACAACACCAAGGGCGACCGCACCCCGCAGGAGATGGGGTGGCGCCTCCGGTTCCCGCCGAAGGTGCCGCACGGGTCCTCGTGGGTCGTGCGCGGCATCGAGCGCCCGCAGGCGGAGTGGGACGAGTACCTCGTGGCCGCGTAGCGGCTGTCGGTACGCACCAAGGAGACGGACTGGAGGCCCGTGGCGACGCCGCCACGGGCCTCCAGTCCGTCCGTCGCGCGTCCATGGCCCCCGGAGTGTTCCGGGCTCGCACTACGCTGACGTGAGGACCAGTCACCAGACGCCCCGACGACCGAGACCCACGAGGACAGCATGGCCGCAGGAGCACGGCAGTCGACCGAGACGGCAGCGGGACGGAACCCGTGGCAGCGGTTCTGGAACCGCGGCGGCTGGTGGCGCGCGGTGCTGGCCGTCATCCTCTACCTCGCCGTCTACGAGGGGCTCGGCTGGCTGAACGCCCACACCCTCGCCAGTGGGATCACCGCGGACGAGCTGTTCGGCTCACCCCGCGGAGCCGTCGTGGGCGTCGCCCTGCCGATCATCGTGATGGGGCTGCTCACCCTGGTCTTCGTCCGCACGCTCGGATGGGGGCGCGAGGTCTTCGGTCGCCAGCCACTGCCCGGACGCGGGTGGATGTGGATCGCCGTCGTCCTGCTGCTCGTCCCGATCGTGATCCGGCTCGTCGCGACGAACTGGTCGTCGTACTCGGTCTCCGTGGTCTTCGCGGTGCTGTTCCTCGGTCTGTGCATCGGGTTCGCCGAGGAGCTCATCGCCCGTGGCGTCGCCGTGAACCTCCTCCGACGCGGTCACCACACCGAACGCACCGTCGCGCTGCTGTCGTCGCTGCTGTTCGGGTTGATGCACGCCTCGAACGCCATCGGAGGGACACCGCTCGTCACGGTGGCCGTCACGGTCGTGTACACGTTCGGCGCCGGCATGATGTTCTACCTGTCGATGCGGGTCACGGGCAGCATCGTCCCCGCGATGCTCCTGCACGCGGCGACCGACCCGACCACGATCCTGGCGACCGGTGGCATCGACACCACCGCTGCGGCCGCCGGTGACGCGGGGCTGATCGGCTTCGCGGGGATCTTCAACTTCGCCTACCCGGTGCTCGCACTCCTGGTGCTCTTCTTCATCAAGGGCCGAGTCAGCAGCCCCGAGACCGAGACCGAGACCGGGACCGAGACCGAGACCGACCAGCAGGGAGTGGCCGCATGACCGCCGAAGTCGATGGGCGTCGCGAGGTCCCGCGGCTGTTCTGGATCGCCCTCGTCGCCTGTGTGGTCTACGTCCTCATGGCCGCCGGGGTGGGGAACCTGCTCAGTGTGGTCGTCGACGGGGAGAACCACCCGATCGCGGACTGGCTCGCCGGCACCTGGATCCCGGTCGGCATCATGATCGCCGCCGGAGTGTTCTTCGCCCGACGTTCGGGTTGGTGGAACGACATCTGGCGAGAACCGGCCGTCGCCGTCGGCCGACCCCGGCGCTGGTGGTGGCTCGCCGCTCCGGTGCTGTCACTCGTCTCGACAGTGATCCTGTACAGCCTCGTGCCGTGGTCCGAGGCGTCGGTCGGGATCATCATCGTCGTGCTCATCGGTGCGCTCGGCGTCGGCGTCGGCGAGGAGCTGTTCTTCCGCGGGATCCTCGTCACCGCGCTCCGCGCACACCACTCCGAGTTCGTCGTCCTCATCGTCTCCTCGGTGATGTTCGGCCTCGCCCACGTGGTCGGCTTCGTGATCGCCGGACTCCCGCTCGGCCTGGTCCTGTTCCAGGTGGCGTTCCTCAGCATGGACGGAGCCCTCTTCTACGCGGCCCGCCGCGCCACCGGGAAGCTGTGGGTGCCGATGCTCCTGCACGGGCTCAACGATGCCGCGCTGTTCCTGCAGACCGCGGGCCGCAACAACGAGGGCGCCGAGCCCCCGGCGACCACCGGAGTCATCGAGATCATCCTCATCGCGCTCTCGGTCGCGATCGCGATCAGCGTGGGGCGTGAGACGCTCCGCAGTCGCCGTGACCACCGCGCCACGCCGGGCGGCACCGAGGCCAGCTGACCCGGCCGGGCTGTCCGGACGGGTGCCGATCGATTTCACCTGCCGTCCACGCCGTGTGCACCGGGCCGGAACCCCGCCCCACCGCTGACCTGCGACAGTTACGGCATCCGCACCGGACCGGCGCTCCGCGGCGCCCGAAAGGTCTTCATGCCCCGCTCCGCACGCACCGCACTCGACACCGAGACGGACCACCAGCCGCTGACCGAACGGTACGACGTCGTCGTGGTCGGCGCGGGCATCGTCGGGCTCGGCATGGCCTACGAGGCGCTCCGGCAGGGTGCCCGCGTGGCAGTGGTCGACCGCGCGGCCGCGGTCGTCGGTGCGAGTGTCCGGAACTTCGGCCACGCCTGCGTCACCCCGCAGACCGGCGAGGCAGCCGGGTACGCCCAGGAAGCACGCCGCCGCTGGCTCGCACTCGCGCAGCTCGCCGGGTTCACGGCCCGCGAACGCGGTGCCCACGTCGTCGCCCGTCGTCCCGAGGAGCTGGCGGTGCTCGAGGAGTACCGCGACTCCGGCGCGGACCTGCGGCTGGCCGACGCGGCCGAGATCACAGCGGCGGTGCCGGTCGACCCCGGCTCGGCCCTCGGCGGCGCGCACCTGGCGCACGACCTGCAGGTCGACCCCCGGGAGGCAGCACCCGCGATCGCGCGCTGGCTCGCCGAGCAGGGGGTCACCTTCCACTGGCGCACCCCCGTGCTCGAGGTCACCACCGGCGCCGTCCGCACCGGTCGTGGCGTCGTGGAGGGCACCCGGATCGTCGTCTGCACCAACCACGACCTCGACCAGCTCTTCCCGGAGCTCGCCGAGTCGATCGGCCTGGTCCGCTGCCGGCTCCACATGCTGCGTGCGACGATCCCACTCGCCTTCCCGCTCGCCACACCGCTGCTGACCGGGTGGTCGCTGCTGCGCTACTCGGGGTTCGCCGCGATGCCCGGAGCTGGTGCCCTGCGGGACCGGCTCGCCGCCGACCTGCCCGAGGGGATCCGGTGGGACCTCAACCAGATGTACACGTCGCCGCCGGACGGCAGCGTCATCGTCGGGGACACCCACGAGCGCGGGGTCGACGCGCCGCCGTTCCAGGACGAGGACGGCTTCCGGCTGCTCGTCACCGAGACCGAGCGGCTGTTCGGTGCGCCGGTCTCCGTGGTCGACCGGTGGCAGGGCGTCTACGCCTCGGCCCCGGGACGGGAGTTCCTCATCGACCGGCCGGTCCCCGGGGTCGACGTCGTGACGGTCACCACGGGCATCGGCATGACGACCGGCCTCGGTATCGCGCCGATGGTCCTCGGCTGAGGGGGACCGTCAGTCGCGGAGCATCCGACCACGCCGGCGAACGGTGCGACCCCGGCGGCCTCCGGCACCGGTGAGGTCGTCACGCGGTCGTCACACCGTGGCAGCTGCGTCGTCGACCTCGGCAAGTACCGACGGCAGCTCGGCGACCGAGTCGAGGACGTGGGTGTGCGCGACCGTCGCGAAGTCGGCGTCCTGGTGCGTCCCGGTCCGCACGCCCGCCACGACGGAGGCGCCGGCGCGGTGTCCCGTGAGCAGGTCGGCGATGGTGTCCCCGACGACCGCCACGTCACGGACGTCGTCGGTGCCGGTCCGGAGCACGGCGGTGAGCACCATGTCCGGGTACGGGCGCCCGCGTCCGGCGTCGGCGGGGGAGAGCGCGAGGTCGATCAGCGGCCGCCAACCCAGCAGGTCGAGCACCGCGTCGCGCGTCGTGGGCGAGAACCCGGTGGTCAGCGCGATCCGTCGCCCCGCTGCGCGGAGGGCGACGAGCGTCTCGACGGCGCCGTCCACCGGCCGCACGCCGCGGTCGAGGGTCATTGCGTAGGCGCGTTCGAAGGCGGTGTTGGCCGCCTCGGCGCGGACCCCGTCACCGTCGAACAGCGCCGTGAACACGGCGATCTTCGACTGGCCCATGGTGTCGACCGCGTACTGCACCGCGCGGTCGTGCTCCGAGCTCCCGTGCTCGAGGCCGACGTCGGTGAGCGCGGTGCGGAAGGCGTCGAGGACGACGCCACCGTCGTCGACGGTGGTTCCTGCCATGTCGAGGCAGACGAGCGAGATCATGGGACTCCTGGGTACGTGCCGTCACGCCGGGACCGGCGCGGTCCGACCAGCGTCGACGCACCCCGTGGCGGGCAGAGGATGCACGGGTGTCCGCCAGGTGAACGCCGCCGGGAGGCTCGTCACAGCCTGTGCGGACATGCAGTCGGTCCGCCAGGGGGAGCGGCTCCGGTCCGCGCTCGCCGATCTGCGTCGGTGGCGCTGAGTAGCGTCGGCCGCATGGGCGAGACACCGCACATCGACGACGCGACCATCGACGACCTGCGCGCGCGGCTGCGCGCCACGCGCTGGCCGGACGCACCCGCCGGGGTCGGCTGGTCGCTCGGCGTGGACCTCGACGTCCTGCGCCCGCTCGTCGAGTACTGGGCCGACGGGTTCGACTTCGACGCGCACCGCGCCGAGCTCGCCGCGCTGCCCTCGCGCCGTGTCGACGTGGACGGCATCGGCATCCACGTCCTGCACGCCCGCGCGCCGCAGCCCGACGCCCTGCCGGTCCTGCTCGCGCACGGCTGGCCGGACTCCGGGTGGCGGTACCGCAAGGTGCTGCCGATGCTCGTCGCCGCCGGGTACGACGTCGTCGTGCCGGACATGCCCGGTTACGGATTCTCGGATGCGCCGCCCCAGGTGCTCGACGCCCGGCAGGTGGCCGGCATGTGGGCGACGCTGATGACGGACCTCGGGTACGAGCGGTTCGCGGTGTCCGGCGGCGACATCGGCACACACGTCGCCCGCTACCTGGCGCTCGACCACCCCGACCGGGTCGTCGCCGTGCACCGCATCGACGGCGGGCTCGCCTGGCCGGGGCTCGATTCGTCGACGCTGTCCGCCGCCGAGCGGGAGTTCGTCGCCGCGACCGATCGGTGGCGGACCGCCGAGGGCGCCTACGCGATGCTGCACCGCACGAAGCCGCAGACCGCCGCCGTCGGGCTGAACGACTCACCCGCGGGTCTCGCGGCCTGGATCGTCGAGAAGCTCCGGGCGTGGAGCGACTGCGACGGGGACCTGTGGTCGGTCTACACGCGTGACGAGGTCCTGGCGCTCCTCACCGAGTACTGGGCCACCGCCACGATCGGCTCGGCGATGCGGATGTACCACGCGAACGCGGCGATCCCGGCGGAGCAGCTGGAACGACGGGTCGAGGCGCCGTCCGGGTTCTCGATCTTCCCCGGCGACATCGTGCGGGCGCCGCGGGAGTGGCTCGAGCGCACCACGAACCTCGTGTTCCACCACGAACTCGACCGCGGTGGGCACTTCGCGCCGTTCGAGCAGCCCGAACTGTTCGTCGACGAACTGCACGCGTTCCTGCAGGGCTTCCGCCGCTAGAGTGGACGAGCCAGCCTCTGTAGCTCAATGGAAGAGCAGTTCCGTCCTAAGGAAACGGTTGGGGGTTCGAGTCCCTCCAGGGGCACCAGCATCACCCCCGAGTTGGGGGTCGTCTCTCGCCCTGGGTAGAACGATTGGTCTGCCATCGTTGTTGCATGGGGAAATCACAGAAACAACACAGGCGAGCTGGCTTCATCCGCGTCCTCGCGGGGTTGGCTGCAGCGACGGTGCTCTCCGGCTTCGCGGTCGGGGTGACCACGCCCGAGGACTCGGCCCAGGCGAGCACCGCCAATGCCGCCTCCGGGATCGGGTACTACCAGCCGTCGAACTCGTCGTGGCACTTGTCCTACAGCACACCGCCAGGAGGTGGGCAGAGCGACCGTGCGTTCGTGTTCGGCCCGGCCAACAGCGGTGGGATCGTGCCGGTCTCTGGCGACTGGGACGGGAACGGATCGTCGAGCGTCGGGTGGTACCGGTACAGCGACGCATCGTGGCACCTCACTGCCGAGCTCAACGGCGGCACCGACATCTCCTTCCTCTACGGCCCCGCCGGTGACAAGTCCGTCGTCCCGGTTGCAGGCGATTGGGACGGCGACGGCAAGGACACGGTCGGGTGGTACCGCCCGAGCGATGCCTCGTGGCACCTGGCCAGCGCGAACAGCAACAGTGCGACGTCCTCCGCCTTCGTCTACGGAGCAGCGGGCAATTCGTCGGTGACCGCCATCGCTGGTGACTGGAACGGCGACGGGAAGGACACCGTCGGGTGGTACCGCCCGAGCGATGGTTCCTGGCACCTGGCCAGCGCCAACGGGAACGGAGCGACCTCGACAGCCTTCGCGTGGGGGGTGTCCGGTAATTCCTCCGTGTCCCCAGTGGCCGGCGACTGGAACGGTGACGGCAAGGACACCGTCGGGTGGTACCGCCCGAGCGACGGCTCATACCACCTGACGAACTCGAACGCGCCGGGGTCCGCATCGATCACCTTCGTGTTCGGACCGACCGGCAACAGCTCGCTCGTCCCCATCGCCGGTGACTGGGACGGCAGGTCGACGCCCTCGAGCAGCGCCCAGGCCGTCGCGAAGCGCCTGCAATCCCAGTACCAGGCAGGCAAACTGACGTTCATCGACGGCAAGGCTGCGATCTTCGAGCGAGAGATCCTTCCGTACGCCCAGACCGGTACAGCTCCAGCCGGGTGCAGGGTGGATGTCCGGATCCTCCAGGCTCTCGCGATGTCGGTCGACCACTTCGGGAGCATCCGGGTGAGTGACATCGGACGTCCGTGCATGGACGAGTCCACGAACTGCGACTTCTCGTTGCACTGCTACGACCCCGCGAAGGCGATCGACGTCATCGGGGTGGGAGGAACCACGATGTCCGCTTCCTCGGAAGCGAAGCGCATCGAGTACGTGCGTTACCTCGACAGCATCGTGCCGAGCGGCTCGCAGGCTGGTCAGTTCAACTGCATGCCCAACCGACCCGCGTTCTCGAACATCCGCTCGGTCACGGACACCGCCTGCCACCACCAGCACTTCGACCTCGGAAGTGCGACTGGATCAGTTCGGTACACCGGTTAGGCCGCGAAGATCCACTGATCGACAGAGAGGCCCCACGACCGCAAGGCGTGGGGCCTCCGCCGTGCTGGTGGTTGGAAGCGCATGACGACCAAGCACCTCGTTCCCTTCCTCGGTCGCATGAGTCTCTGCACCATGGTGCGTCAGCCAGCGGGCTGGGCCGGCGGGTCCTCCGGCATCGGGTGTTCCGCCTGCCAGAGCGCGTCGACCTGGCCGAACTCCCGCGGGTAGCACTGGGTGTCGAACACCTCGAGGCCCTCGGCCGGCGTGGCGTACAGGTACCAGGGGCCCGTGCCCACCGGTCGGCTCGTCCAGGACCCGTTCGCGAACCACGAGAGCGGCACGTCGTCCATCGGGTGTCCCGCCTGGGTCAGACAGGCCTCGAGCCGGTTGAAGGCGGCGCGGTACTCGTCGAGGGCGATCCGGTCGTCCCGGATCTCGGCTCGCTGCTGAGCGGAGGGTTCCGCGATCGGCGCGGACTCGACCCACGAGGCCCAGACGGCGTAGCGGGCGGAGCCGCCGCCCGACACGCTGATGGTCGCCGCCGAGTGTCCGGAACCGGGCGCTGGGGACAGGCTCCAATGCTCACCGCGCACCCCGCCGGTCGTGCCCGGGGTGCAGCGGGTGGGCCCGTCGACGGTCGTCCCGTCGATGGCCACGGTGAAGGTCCCCGGGTCGAGGCACTTCCACGTGAGCGTCACCCGGTCGGCGTCCGCGGGGCGGGTGCCGAGCGAGAACGAACCATCGCCCTGCGTGGCCGCGAAGGCCGGAGTCCCGAGGATCGTGGCGTGGTTCGCTTCCTCGACCATGTAGCGCGTCGAGGTCGCAAGGGTGCTCTCCAGCGCGGCGTCCGGGTCGTTCGACGGGAGGGCAGCCGCGGTGATCCCGCCCGTGACGGCCGATCCCGCCAGGAACGCCGCCGCGATCGTGAGGACCGTGCCGCGGGTCGGTCGGCGACGTCGACGGAGCGGCGCTCCGGTGGCGCTGGTGGCGTCGACCTCTGCGACGAGTGCGTCGCGCATCGCTGCGAGACGAGGGGAGATCTGGTCGTGGTTCACAGTGTGCCTCCGAGGGGTTCCGCTGTCGCCGAGTACTGCTTGTGGAGCCGCGCCTTCGCACGGTGGAGCCGGGACTTGACGGTGCCGGGCGGGACGCCGAGGACGGTCGCGGCCTCACGCTCGCTCAGCCCCTCGAGCACGCAGAGGGACAGGACCCGCTGGTCTGCGATCGGGAGACCACGGAGCGCGGTCACGGCCTCTGCGTCGGTGAAGGAGTCCGCTGGGTCGGGTGCCGGATCGTCGACCGGGAACCTGCCGAGGAACGAGCGGTGGCGCCGAGACGACCGCGTCAGGTTGTGCGCCGTGTTGGTCGCCGTGACGAGGAGCCACGGCAGCATCGAGTCGTCGACGAAACGGACGTGGTCCCGCTTCCGCCAGGCTTCGAGGAACACCACGGCGACCACGTCGTCGGCGTCGTCAGGCGTCGGGACGAGCGCTCGGACGTGACGACGCAGTCGCGCCGCGTGCCGGTCGAAGAGCCGACCGACCGCACGGCCGTCCCCGGCGACGCCCAGGGCCCAGTCGGACCGGTCCCCCGTGATCTGGTTCATGCCCTGTATTGTCCGGTCGCCCTGGATCGGTTCCGGGTTGTGGCAGGTCAGTTCTCCACAACCGTCGCCCCGGACGGTAGTCGACCCCGCTGGCCCCGTACGATTGACCCCGTGTCCAAGGTCCTGAGCAGTCTCCCCGTCGGCGAACGAGTCGGCATCGCGTTCTCAGGGGGTCTCGACACCTCCTGCGCCGTTGCCTGGATGCGCGAGAAGGGAGCGATCCCCTGCACGTACACGGCCGACATCGGCCAGTACGACGAGCCGGACATCGACGCCGTCCCGAGCCGCGCCCACGAGTACGGCGCGGAGATCGCCCGACTGGTCGACGCGAAGAGCGCCCTGGTCGAAGAAGGCCTGGTCGCCCTGCAGACCGGTGCGTTCCACATCCGCTCCGGCGGCAAGACGTACTTCAACACGACGCCGCTCGGCCGCGCGGTGACGGGCACGATGCTCGTCCGCGCGATGAAGGAAGACGGCGTCGACATCTGGGGCGACGGCTCCACCTACAAGGGCAACGACATC
>Ga0302349_1003045_pt1 | contig 10072 bp, 7 predicted proteins | sample PhyAR1_FD_202176 | JGI IMG/M metagenome (GOLD analysis project Ga0302349, IMG submission 202176) | Leaf surface microbial communities from alfalfa plants in UC Gill Tract Community Farm, Albany, California, United States - DLSL A.R1... | ecosystem: Host-associated > Plants > Phyllosphere >...
AGCGCGGCGGTGATTTTCGGTGCGATTGCCCGCGGGCGCGTCCCGGCGATGATGAACTACACGGCGGGCGTGAAAGGGCTTTCCAGCGCCATTACCGCCGCGCAAATCAAAACCATTTTTACCTCGCGCATGTTTATGGATAAAGGCAAGCTCTGGCACCTGCCGGAGCAGCTTACTCAGGTGCGCTGGGTCTATCTCGAAGATTTAAAAGGCGACGTTACCGCTGCCGATAAGCTGTGGATTTTTGGACACCTGTTGATGCCGCATCTGGCGCAGGTGAAACAGCAACCGGAAGACGCGGCGCTGGTGCTGTTTACCTCCGGTTCGGAAGGTAATCCGAAAGGCGTAGTGCACAGCCATAAGAGCCTGCTGGCAAACGTCGAGCAGATCCGCACCATCGCGGATTTCACCGCTAACGACCGCTTTATGTCGGCGCTGCCGCTGTTCCACTCCTTTGGCTTAACCGTCGGGCTGTTAACGCCGCTGCTGACCGGCGCGCAGGTGTTCCTCTATCCCAGTCCGCTGCATTACCGCATCGTCCCGGAACTGGTGTATGACCGTAACTGCACCGTGCTGTTTGGTACGTCCACTTTCCTCGGTCACTACGCCCGCTTTGCCAATCCGTATGACTTCTACCGTCTGCGCTACGTGGTGGCCGGGGCGGAAAAACTGCAGGAGAGCACCCGCCAGCTCTGGCAGGACAAATTCGGCCTGCGCATTCTTGAAGGCTACGGCGTGACCGAGTGCGCGCCGGTGGTGTCGATCAACGTGCCGATGGCGGCCAAACCGGGCACCGTGGGGCGCATTCTTCCCGGTATGGATGCCCGCTTGCTGGCGGTTCCCGGAATTGACGACGGTGGCCGCCTGCAACTGAAAGGGCCGAACATCATGAACGGCTACTTACGCGTTGAAAATCCTGGCGTACTTGAAACGCCGACGGCGGAAAACGCGCAGGGCGAGCTGGAACAGGGCTGGTATGACACCGGCGACATCGTGCGTTTTGACGAGCAGGGCTTTGTGCAGATCCAGGGCCGGGCCAAACGCTTTGCCAAAATCGCAGGTGAGATGGTTTCACTGGAGATGGTGGAGCAACTGGCGCTGGCGGTGTCCCCGGACAAAATGCACGGCACGGTGATCAAAAGCGACGCCAGCAAAGGCGAAGCGCTGGTGATGTTTACCACCGATAGCGAACTGACGCGCGAGAAGTTGCAACAGCAGGCGCGGGCGCAGGGCGTGCCGGAGCTGGCCGTCCCGCGTGATATCCGCTTCCTGAAACAACTGCCGCTGTTAGGCAGCGGTAAACCCGATTTCGTCTCCCTTAAAGCCCTTGTTGAAGAAACGGAACAGCCACATGCATGAGTCCCGCATTAACGATTCGATATGGTCGAAGGGAATGCTGGCGGTCACCGCAGCACAGTTTCTCTCGGCCTTTGCTGATAACGCGCTGCTGTTTGCCACCCTTGCGCTGTTAAAAGCGCAGTTTTATCCCGACTGGAGCCAGCCGATCCTGCAAATGGTGTTTGTGGGCGCTTACATTCTGTTTGCGCCGTTTGTGGGGCAGGTGGCAGACAGCTTCTCAAAAGGCCGGGTGATGATGTTCGCCAACAGCCTGAAGCTGCTCGGGGCGGCATGTATCTGCGTGGGGCTGAATCCCTTTGTCGGCTATACGCTGGTGGGCGTGGGCGCAGCGGCCTATTCGCCTGCCAAATACGGCATTCTTGGTGAACTGACCACCGGCGATAAGCTGGTGAAAGCTAACGGCCTGATGGAGTCTTCTACCATCGCCGCCATTTTGCTTGGTTCGATGGCGGGCGGCGTGCTGGCGGACTGGCATGTGCTGGCGGCGCTGGGCGTCTGCGCGCTGTTCTACGCCGGGGCGGTGGTGGCAAACCTGCTGATCCCTAAACTTCCGGCGGCACGCCCGGGGCAATCCTGGCGCTTTAAACCGATGACGCACAGCTTTTTTGCCGCCTGCAAAGTGCTGTGGCAAAACGGCGAAACCCGCTTCTCGCTGGTGGGCACCAGCCTGTTCTGGGGCGCGGGCGTGACGCTGCGTTTCCTGCTGGTACTGTGGGTGCCGCAGGCGTTAGGCATCACCGATAACGCCACACCGACTTACCTGAACGCGATGGTCGCGGTAGGGATTGTGGTGGGAGCTGGCGTGGCGGCGAAGCTGGTGACGCTGGAAACGGTAGCGCGCTGTATGCCCGCCGGGATATTAATCGGCGTGGTGGTGCTAATTTTCTCGTTACAACATGCTTTGCTGCCGGCCTACGGTTTGCTGCTGCTGATCGGCCTGCTGGGGGGCTTTTTCGTCGTCCCGCTGAATGCGCTGTTGCAGGAGCGGGGCAAACGCTCAGTCGGCGCAGGCAATGCCATCGCGGTGCAAAATCTCGGTGAAAACACCGCAATGCTGATCATGCTGGGGTTGTACTCGCTGGCGGTAAAAGCGGGTGTGCCGGTGGTTGGCGTTGGTGTGGGCTTTGGCGCGCTGTTTGCGCTGGCAATCGCCGGGCTGTGGATCTGGCAGCGTCGCCGTTAGTTAAAAACAGCCCGGCATCGCCGGGCTGTTTCATTGCTGTTTCATCAGGGTGCCGGGTAGGTATAAACCTGATGCACCGCTTCAATTTCCGCTAACACCTCTTCGCTCAGCTCAAGATGCAAACTTTCCACGTTAGTTTTTAACTGCTCCATAGTGGTTGCCCCCAGCAGCGTGCTGGCGACAAACGGCTGGCGACGCACAAAGGCCAGCGCCATCTGCGCCGGGTCAAGATTATGACGCTTCGCAATCTCCACGTAGGCAGCCACGGCTTTTTGCGACTGCTCGCCGCTGTAGCGGGTAAAGCGGCTGAACAGCGTATTACGCGCCGCTGCGGGTTTCGCGCCGTTCAGATATTTGCCGGTCAGCGTGCCGAAAGCGAGACAGGAATAAGCCAGCAGCTCAACCCCTTCAAACTGACTCACTTCTGCCAGACCCACTTCATAGCTGCGGTTCAGCAGGCTGTAGGGATTCTGGATGGTGACAATGCGCGGCAGATCGTGTTTGTCGGCCAGGTGCAGGTAACGCATCACGCCAAATGCGGTTTCATTGGATACGCCGATATAGCGGATTTTTCCCGCGCGCTGATATTCGGTGAGCGCTTCCAGGGTTTCAAGGATCGTCACGCCCGGTGCCGAATCCGCCCAGCTATAGCCGAGTTTGCCAAAGCAGTTGGTCGGACGCTGAGGCCAGTGGACCTGGTAAAGATCGAGATAATCGGTTTGCAGCCGCTTTAAGCTGGCGTCCAGCGCCTGACGGATATTCTTGCGATCCAGCGCCTGATCCGGACGAATGCCGCTGTCGCTGTTACGACTCGGGCCGCTCACTTTCGAGGCGATGATTAATTTTTCGCGGTTTCCCCGCTTCGCCAGCCAGTTACCGACGTAAGTTTCGGTCAGGCCCTGCGTTTCCGGGCGGGGCGGAACGGGATACATTTCGGCGACATCAATCAGGTTAATGCCCTGACTGACCGCGTAATCGAGCTGTGCGTGGGCGTCGGCTTCGCTGTTTTGTTCACCAAACGTCATTGTGCCCAGCCCCAAAGTGCTTATTTCAAGCGAGCTGTGTGGGATACGGTGATAGTGCATAAGCCGGATTCCTTTTTATAAACAACGTCAGGCACTTCCTGACAAAGGAATATAAACATGGCAGAGGGGAGCAAAAAGGGGAAGAGAAAAATCAAAAGGTCAGCAGGTTGCTGACCCTGCCGGGATCATCGTTCAATAATCTGTGATACGTCATCGCGGTTAATCTGCATTTCGTTACCCTGCTGATCGCGATAGCTGACCAGGCCAGTATCATCATCAATTTCTGGTTTCCCTTCCGTCATAATCATGCGCCCGTCCTTAGTCGACATCACATAATCACTGCTGCATCCCGAAACGGCAAAAGCAATACCCATCGCAGAGATTATCACTGCCCATTTTTTCATCGTGTTGTCCTCAAGTGGCTCGTGTCTCAATGTAGTCTAGTAATAACCTGAGATTACGCGATGAAAAAGCAGGAAATTCTTAAAGGGAAGGCCCCTCACCCCGGCCCTCTCCCGTGGGGAGAGGGGGAGTTTGTACACTGACTTGCCTTTCTCCCTCTCCCTGTGGGAGAGGGCGGGGTGAGGGGAAAAAACTACAGCGGGTTCTTCTTATTGCGCAACAGATTGAGGCTTTCCACCGCAATAGAGAAAAACATCGCGAAGTAGATATACCCTTTCGGCACATGAATGCCGAAACTTTCCAGCATCAGCGTGAAGCCCACCAGAATCAAAAACGACAGCGCCAGCATCTTCACTGACGGGTGGCGGTCAACAAATTCACCAATCGGACGCGCAGCGAACATCATCACGCCGACCGAAATCACCACCGCTGCCATCATAATAAACAGGTGATCCGACAGGCCTACGGCGGTGATCACCGAGTCCAGGCTGAAGATAATGTCCAGCATCATAATCTGCACGATCGCGCCCATAAAGGAGTGAACGTTGGTTTTTAACCCTTCTTCCTCGCCTTCGATGGATTCGTGGATCTCTTTGCTCGCTTTCCAGATCAGGAACAGACCACCGAGCAGCAAAATCAAATCTCGCGCAGAGATAGCGTGGTTAAAGACTTCAAACAGCGGGGTCGTCAGTCGCGTGACCCAGGCAATAGAGGCCAGCAGCGCCAGGCGCATCAACATAGCCGCTGCCAGACCGATGCGTCGGGCGTGGTTTCGTTGAGCGGTAGGCAGTTTTGCAACAACCAGAGAGAGGAAAATAATATTGTCGATCCCGAGCACAATCTCCAGCAGCGTCAGTGTTCCGAGCGCGAGCCAGGCATTGGGATCGGTTATCCATGCAAATAACATCGTAAAGTCCTGCCAAAAAAAGAAGCGCTAATTATATGCGGATGCCGGGGAAGGGCAAAAAATTAATATCCCTGTAACACAAAATGGCGCGCCAGCAGTGCGCCCGTGAAGTTCTTTTTCAGATAAAAACCGCGCGGCAGGGTCAGGATGGTCTGGCCATGCTGCCCAATGGCTTCCGTCAGCGCCTTGCTGTTAGCCGCTTTTGGCCGCAGTTGCAGCACCTCACCATGACGGGCGGTAATACTTTCCACCCGGCCCAGCACGATAAAATCCATCAGCTCTTCCCAGTCCATGCGCAACTGCCGCTCCTCTTCCTCATCAGGGCTCCAGAGCAGCGGGGAACCGACATGGCGATGGGCAACCGGGATCTCGCGCGATCCTTCCACCGGGATCCACAGCACACGTTTGAGCTTGTGGCGCACGTGGCTCGTTTCCCACACCACGCCGGTATTGCCGGTTAACGGCGCGACGCAGACAAAGGTGGTTTCCAGCGGGCGGCCTGCGCTGTCGATGGGGATAGTTTTTAACTCCACGCCGAGTGCGGCAAAGTCCTGCTCGGGTTTACTGCCCGCGCTGGCCCCAAGCCACAGCTCAAGCAGAATGCCGGTCCAGCCTTTATCACGTTTCAAATCCGCAGGTACGGGCAATCCGGCGAGCGCTGCCAGTTCACCCAGCGTATAACCTGCCAGGCGCTGGGCCTGGGCTAACAGTTGCGCTTCGGACTCAGGTGCACCGGACAACGGGACTAACGGTAACATGTGCTTTACCTCTGGTTAAAAAATGAACAGCAATTATCCACTGCCACAAACGTGACTTTTATTTCTGAACCGCATTACACAATGGCATGATTTTAATGGTGTTTTAAGAGAGCCTGGCGTCTGTTGCGCAACATGTGCTGAGGTTTTCCAAATCTGGTCACTGACAATGAACAGGATCTTACACCATGTTATCCACAGAAAAGTGGGATAACTGGTAAAAACCCGCACTACTGTTTCCATTTACAGCCTTGACGTGGGAGCAAAATCGAATTTTCGCACAAAATGTGTTTAAGTTATTGGCACAATCTGTGGATAAAACCGACTCTGTGCGATCTTTCATCAATGCCAGGATCATACCTGTGATAACGATCACATAATAAGTGATTCTTTTGCAGTGACACCCCTCAATTTACTGAATAATATAAATTAATTATTTTTCCTGTTACGCGGCTGATTAAGACTACTCTGGGTTTTCCCATGGTAATTCCATAGTTCTTCACAACTATATCCACAGAAAAGGTGAATAAAATTGCCCTTTGGCACCGCTTTCTGTTTATAACTCGCGGCATAACTGTGAGTTATTCAAATGTTATTCGGTTACAGCCGTTTCAGAGAGTGGTTTACCGTTATGCGCGAGTGTGAAACAATCGTTTAAATTCAGATTTATTTTGAGGTAGTCCGGTGATTGATGACGATGGCTACCGCCCAAATGTTGGAATCGTAATCTGTAATCGACAAGGCCAGGTCATGTGGGCCAGGCGCTTTGGTCAGCACTCATGGCAGTTTCCTCAGGGGGGAATCAACCCCGGAGAATCCCCGGAACAAGCCATGTACCGGGAGCTGTTTGAAGAGGTGGGATTGAGTCGTAAGGATGTCCGTATCCTCGCCTCAACCCGCAACTGGTTACGCTACAAGTTACCGAAACGTTTGGTGCGTTGGGACACAAAGCCGGTTTGTATCGGTCAGAAACAGAAATGGTTTCTCCTGCAACTGGTCAGCAGCGATGCTGATATAAATATGCAAACCAGCAGTACCCCCGAATTTGATGGCTGGCGTTGGGTGAGTTACTGGTACCCGGTTCGTCAGGTGGTGTCGTTTAAACGCGACGTCTATCGTCGGGTGATGAAGGAGTTTGCAGGCGTGGTGATGGCGCTAACGGAAGCGACACCGAAGCCACAAGTTTCTCCTGCCTGGCGTCGTAAAAGAGGTTAAGCCATCCAAAATATGCTCACCCGGCTGCGAGAAATAGTCGAAAAGGTCGCCAGCGCGCCGCGTCTCAATGAGGCGTTAGACATTCTGGTCACGGATATCTGTCTGGCGATGGATACCGAGGTTTGCTCGGTCTATCTCGCGGATAATGACAGACGCTGTTATTACCTGATGGCGACCCGCGGTTTGAAAAAGCCGCGCGGTCGTACCGTTACGCTTGCTTTCGATCAGGGGATCGTCGGGCTGGTGGGCAGGCTCGCAGAGCCGATTAACCTCGCGGATGCGCAAAAACACCCCAGTTTTAAATACATTCCCTCGGTAAAAGAGGAACGCTTCCGCGCGTTCCTGGGCGTGCCGATTATCCAGCGCCGCCAGTTGCTGGGCGTGCTGGTGGTACAGCAGCGTGAACTGCGCCAGTTTGACGAGAGCGAAGAGTCTTTCCTCGTAACCCTCGCCACGCAAATGGCCGCCATTCTTTCCCAGTCCCAGCTTGCGGCGCTGTTTGGGCAATATCGCCAGACCCGCATCCGCGCGCTTCCGGCCTCGCCGGGCGTGGCAATCGCTGAAGGCTGGATGGATGCCACGCTGCCGTTGATGGAGCAGGTCTACGAGGCCTCAAGTCTTGATACTTCCCTTGAACGTGAACGGCTGACCAACGCCCTGGAAGAGGCGGCGGGCGAGTTCCGTCGCTACAGCAAACGCTTTTCTGCCGGTGCGCAAAAAGAAACGGCTGCCATTTTCGATCTCTATTCCCACCTGCTCTCTGATGCGCGGCTGCGACGTGAACTGTTTGCGGAAGTTGACCGGGGTTTTGTCGCTGAGTGGGCGGTGAAAAAAGTCATTGAACGCTTTGCCGAGCAGTTCGCTTCACTCACCGATGGTTATCTGAAAGAGCGCGCGGGCGATCTGCGGATGCTCGGCCAGCGCCTGCTGTTCCATCTCGATGACACTATTCAGGGGCCGAATACCTGGCCCGCCCGTTTTGTGCTGGTGGCGGATGAACTTTCGGCGACCACTCTCGCTGAACTGCCTCACGATCGGCTGGCCGGGGTGGTGGTGCGCGACGGGGCGGCAAACTCACACGCCGCCATTATGGTGCGCGCGTTAGGCATTCCGACGGTAATGGGCGCTGATATCCAGCCTTCGGTGCTGCATCATCGCACCCTGGTGGTCGATGGCTACCGTGGCGAACTGCTGGTCGATCCTGAACCTGTTTTATTGCAGGAATACCAGCGGCTTATTACCGAAGAAAATGAATTAAGTCGTCTGGCTGAAGACGACGTTAACCTGCCTGCTGCGCTCAAAAGCGGTGAGCGGGTGAAAGTAATGCTGAATGCCGGTCTGAGTCCTGAGCATGAAGAAAAGCTCGGCAGCCGCATTGACGGCATCGGGCTTTACCGCACCGAAATCCCGTTCATGCTGCAAAGTGGCTTCCCGTCCGAAGAAGAACAGGTCGCGCAGTACCAGGGCATGATGCAGATGTTTATCGACAAGCCGGTGACGCTGCGAACGCTGGATATCGGAGCCGATAAACAACTGCCGTATATGCCCATCAGCGAAGAAAACCCGTGCCTGGGCTGGCGCGGGATCCGCATTACGCTCGATCAGCCGGAAATTTTCCTCATTCAGGTCCGCGCCATGCTGCGTGCCAACGCTGCTACCGGCAACCTCAGCATTTTGCTGCCGATGATCACCAGCATTGATGAGATCGACGAAGCGCGCCGGCTTATTGAACGCGCTGGGCGTGAGGTCGAAGAGATGATCGGCTACGCCATCCCGAAACCGCGCATTGGCGTGATGCTGGAAGTCCCGTCGATGGTCTTTATGCTCGGTCATCTGGCAAAGCGGGTCGATTTCATTTCCGTCGGGACCAACGATTTAACGCAGTACATTCTGGCGGTCGATCGCAACAATACCCGTGTGGCAAACATCTACGACAGCCTGCATCCCGGCGTTCTGCGCGCGCTGGCGATGATTGCCCAGGAGACAGAGAAACACGGTATCGATTTGTGCCTCTGCGGCGAAATGGCCGGCGATCCCATGTGTGTCGCTATCCTGATTGGCCTTGGCTATCGTCATCTCTCCATGAATGGTCGCTCGGTCGCCCGTATTAAGTATCTGTTGCGGCATATCGAACATGAAGACGCGCAGACGCTGGCCAGCCGCGCCCTTGACGCGCAACTGGCAACCGAAGTGCGCCACCAGGTCGCGGCCTTTATGGAACGCCGCGGCATGGGCGGTTTGATCCGTGGCGGGCGCTGATGGCTCGCTGGCCGTCGCCTTTGCCGCAACAGGTATATACAGATCTTTTACAACTTCAGCCCCATCCACATGGCGGCCTTGTGCTATGATTCGCAACTTTGGCGCGCCTGCCATGTCGGGCGCACGTCTTTGCCGCTGTCCACTTTCGGCGGAATAACAACAAGTTGTGGTGACAGATGAATAGTGGTTATCTGCGTTTCCCGGACATCGATCCGGTGATTTTCTCCATTGGACCGGTAGCGCTGCACTGGTACGGAATGATGTACCTTGTCGGCTTCGTGTTTGCGATGTGGCTGGCCACTCGCCGCGCCAATCGTCCTGGCAGTGGCTGGACAAAAAACGAAGTCGAAAACCTGCTCTACGCCGGATTCCTGGGCGTGTTTCTGGGTGGGCGAATTGGTTACGTCCTGTTTTATAACTTCCCGATCTTCATCAACGATCCGCTGTATCTGTTCCGCGTCTGGGACGGCGGCATGTCGTTCCACGGCGGTCTGATTGGCGTGATCCTGGTGATGGTAATTTTCGCCCGACGCACCAAACGCACGTTCTTCCAGGTCGCAGATTTCATCGCACCTCTGATCCCGTTCGGGTTGGGTGCCGGTCGTCTGGGTAACTTTATCAACGGCGAACTGTGGGGCCGTGTCGATCCGGGCTTCCCGCTGGCGATGCTCTTCCCAGGCTCCCGTGCAGAAGACGCCGCGCTTTTGCCAGCGCACCCTGAATGGCAGTCTATTTTTGACACCTACGGTGTGCTGCCGCGCCATCCTTCGCAGCTTTACGAACTGGTGCTGGAAGGGATCGTGCTCTATATCATCCTCAACCTGTTTATCCGTAAACCGCGTCCGATGGGCTCTGTCTCCGGATTGTTCCTGATCGGCTACGGCGCGTTTCGCATCATCGTTGAGTTCTTCCGCCAGCCGGATGCACAGTTTACCGGTGAGTGGGTGCAGTACATCAGCATGGGCCA
>Ga0302349_1003047_pt1 | contig 10068 bp, 10 predicted proteins | sample PhyAR1_FD_202176 | JGI IMG/M metagenome (GOLD analysis project Ga0302349, IMG submission 202176) | Leaf surface microbial communities from alfalfa plants in UC Gill Tract Community Farm, Albany, California, United States - DLSL A.R1... | ecosystem: Host-associated > Plants > Phyllosphere >...
GCCGATGCGGCGGGAGCGCCGTGACGTGCCGGGGCCAGGCGGCCGCTGCGCCGCCGGACCACGGGACGCTCAGGCCTCGAGCACCGTGCGGTAGACCTCCAGGGTGCGCTGCGCGATCGAGGTCCAGGAGAAGTGGTCGGCCGCGCGGCGCCGCGAGGCCTCGCCCATCTCCCGCGCCCGCTGGGGGTCGGAGACGGCTCGGGTGAGCGCCGCGGCCAGGTCGGCCACGAAGGTATCCGGCTCGAGCGGGGTGCCGGTGCCGTCGTCGGACTGGGCCAGCGGCACGAGGTATCCGGTCTCGCCGTCGACGACCACCTCGGGGATGCCGCCGGTCGCGGAGCCGACCACGGGCGTGCCGCAGGCCATGGCCTCGAGGTTCACGATGCCGAGGGGCTCGTAGATGCTCGGGCACACGAAGGTGGTGGCGTGGGTGAGGATCTGGGTGAGCTGGTCCCGCGGGAGCATGTCGGAGATGAGGTGGACGCCCTGGCGGCTGCGCTGCAGCTCCGCGACGAGCGACTCGACCTCGTGCGCGATCTCCGGGGTGTCGGGGGCTCCGGCGCAGAGCACGACCTGCACGCCCTCGGGCAGCTCGCGCACGGCGCGCAGGAAGTACGGAAGGCCCTTCTGACGGGTGATCCGACCGACGAACACGATGGTGGGGGCCTCGGGGTCGATGCCCCGGGCCGTGAGCACGTCGGTGGCGCGGTTGGGCGACCACTCCTCGATGTCGATGCCGTTGTGGACCACGTGCACCCGGGCCGGGTCCACCGCCGGGTAGGAGCGCAGGATGTCCTCGCGCATGCCGCCGGAGACGGCGATGATCCCGGCCGCCGCCTCGTAGGCCGTCCTCTCGGCGAAGGAGCTCAGCGCGTACCCTCCGCCCAGCTGCTCGGCCTTCCAGGGGCGCAGCGGCTCGAGCGAGTGCGCCGAGAGCACGTGGGGGGCGCCGTGCAGGAGCTGCGCGAGGTGACCGGCGAAGTTCGCGTACCAGGTGTGGGAGTGCACCAGGTCCGCCCCCGCGCAGTCCGAGGCCATCGGCAGGTCGGTGCCCAGGGTCACCAGAGCGGAGTTCGCCCCGGCGAGCTCGACGGGCGCCCGGTAGGCGGTGACGCCCTCCTCGTGGCGGTCCGCGCCGAAGCACCGGACCCTCACGTCGATCAGGGGGCGCAGCACCCGGGTGAGCTCGGCGACGTGGACGCCGGCGCCTCCGTACACCTCGGGCGGGTACTCCTTCGTGAGCAGATCGACGCGCATGTTTCCTCCCAGGACGTGGTCGTATGCAGGCACGGACCGCTCCCCGGGACGAGGTCCGCGGTCCGGATGTGGGACCGTGACGTGATCCGGCCCACAGAGGCATTATCCTTCAGCCATGTCGAAAAAGGTCCTCGCCATCGTCCTCGCCGGCGGAGAGGGGAAGAGGCTCATGCCCCTCACCCTCGACCGGGCGAAGCCTGCCGTCCCGTTCGGCGGCATCTACCGATTGATCGACTTCGCGCTGTCGAACATCGTGAACTCCGGGTTCCTCCGGATCGTGGTGCTCACCCAGTACAAGTCGCACTCCCTGGACAAGCACATCGCCCAGACGTGGCGCATGAGCTCGCTCCTGGGCAACTACGTCGCCCCGGTGCCCGCGCAGCAGCGCATGGGCAAGCACTGGTACCGCGGCAGCGCCGATGCCATCTACCAATCCCTCAACCTCATCCGTGACGAGAAGCCGGACTACGTCGTCGTGGTCGGTGCGGACAACATCTACCGCATGGACTTCTCGCAGATGGTCGATGCCCACGTGGAATCCGGCAAGTCCTGCACCGTCGCAGCGATCCGCCAGCCCATCGAGGAATCCGACCAGTTCGGCGTCATCGAGACCGTCGAGAACGACCCCACCAGCATCGCCCGCTTCGTCGAGAAGCCCAAGGAGACGCAGGGCCTGGCCGATGACCCCAGCCAGATCCTCGCCTCGATGGGCAACTACGTCTTCGACGCGGACGCCCTCGTCGAGGCCGTCACCCGGGACGGGGCGAACGACGAATCGGCGCACGACATGGGCGGCGACATCGTCCCCTACTTCGTCGAGCGGGGCGACGCGGCCGTGTACGACTTCATCCGCAACGACGTCCCCGGCTCCACCGACCGCGACCGCGACTACTGGAGGGACGTCGGCACCATCGACGCCTTCTACGAGGCCCATATGGACCTCATCTCCATCCATCCGGTCTTCAACCTCTACAACGAGCAGTGGCCGACCTTCGCCGGGGTGCGCAACGTGCCGCCCGCGAAGTTCGTCCATGCCGGTCCCGGTCGTGTCGGGTCGGCGGTCGACTCGATCGTCTCCCCCGGTGTCGTGGTCTCCGGCGCGCAGGTGTCCAACTCCGTCCTCTCGCCGGGCACGCGCTGCCATTCGTGGTCGCACGTGTCCGACTCCGTGGTGATGGACAATGTGACGGTGGGACGACACAGCCAGATACATCGCGCCATCATCGACAAGGACGTGGTGATCCCTCCGCGCACCCAGATCGGCCTGGACGCGGAGAAGGACCGCGCCCGGGGCTTCGTGGTGACGCCCTCGGGGATCACCGTGATCGGCAAGGGAACGGTCATCACCCCCGGATGAGCAGCGCACCCCTTCCCCGCATCGACTCCGATCACGGGACGGGAGCGGCCCCGGCGACCGCTCCCGTCACCGGGATCCTCGTCTCCGACGTCGACTCGACCTTCCTCACCCAGGAGGTCATCGAGCTCGTCGCCGACCATGCCGGCACCCGCGAGCAGGTCGAGGAGGTCACCACCCGTGCCATGCGCGGGGAGCTGGACTTCGCGGACTCGCTGCATGCGCGGGTGGCGACCCTGGCCGGTCTGTCCGAGGCGGTCCTGGCGCGGGTCCGCTCCTCCCTCGTGCCGACCCCGGGCGCCGTCGAGCTCTTCGCGGCGGCACGGTCGCGCGGCTGGGTGACGGCGCTGGTCTCCGGAGGCTTCCACGAGGCGATCGACGAGCTCGCCGCGGCAGCGGGCGTCGACGTGGTCGTCGCCAACCGCTTCGAGGTCGCGGACGGTCGCCTGACCGGCCGTGTGTCCGGCCCGGTGGTGACGGCCGAGCGCAAGGAGCAGGTCCTGCGGGAGCTCGCCGCGCGCCATGGCGTCCCGCTCTCCCGGACGGTCGCCATCGGAGACGGCGCCAACGACGCGCTGATGGTCCGCGCGGCCGGGACCGGCATCGCCTTCTGCGGCAAGCCGGCCCTGCGGGAGGTGGCCGATGTCGAGCTCGAGGGGCCCAGCCTGCTCGATGCCCTGCCCTACCTGGAGGAGGCCGCCGCGCGCGGCTGATCCTCCCTGCACAGCGATCGGCGCCCGCCCCGGATCCGGGGCGGGCGCCGAGTGCTGGTGGCGCACGGTGCGCCGAGCGGCGGGTCTGAGGGCGATGCCCGCCGGCGCCGGTCAGCTGCGCACGATGGTGTGCAGCGTCATCGAGTCCTCGCGGACCTCGGACCAGTCGTCCTGCCGGCCCGTCAGCACGCTCATCGCGCCGGTGGGAAGGCCGATCCGGGCCTGCGCCACCGAGGACGGATCCGAGGAGTCGTCATCGGCCAGGTAGCTGCTGAGGGTGGACATGGTGGGCTCGTGGCCGATCACCATCACCACATGATGCTTGGGCTTGCGGCCGCCGATGAGGGCGAGGACCTCTGCCGGTCCGCCGTGGTAGATGTCCTCGTGGAAGGTGACGCGGCCGTCGAACCCGGGCATCGTCTCCAGGACGCTCTGCCAGGTCTCCCGGGTGCGCAGCGCGTCCGAGACCAGCACCCGCGTGGGCCGGACGCCCTGCGACTCGAGGTACTCCCCGATCATGCGCGCCTGGACGCGGCCCTTGTCGTGGAGCGGGCGATCATGATCGCTGTCCGCGGCGGCGTCGGCCTTCCCGTGGCGCATGAGCAGCAGGAGGCGACTGTCAGGGTCGGAGGATGCCATGCGGCGAGATCACACCTTCGTCGTGGTCCGGGACACGGGGACGGTCCGGGACCGGTTCGCGCGGGGCGCCGCCGGGATCGGCGGCGCGGAGTCGGGCATCAGTGTCCCATGCCGAGGCCGCCGTCGACGGGGATCACGGCGCCCGAGATGTAGGACGCATCGTCCCCGGCGAGGAAGGCCACGACACGGGCCACCTCGGAGGGATCGGCGAAGCGCGCGGCGGGGATCGCCTTGAGGTACTGGGACTTCAGATCCTCGGGCAGGCCGTCGGTCATCTCGGTGGCGATGTAGCCGGGGGCGACGACGTTCGCGGTGATGCCGCGGCTGCCCAGCTCCCGGGTCAGCGACCGTGCGATGCCGACCAGGCCGGACTTCGAGGCGGCGTAGTTGACCTGGCCGGGCGAGCCGTAGAGCCCGACCACCGAGCTGATCAGGATGATGCGCCCCTTCTTCCTGCGCATCATGCCCTTGATGGATCGCTTGACGGTCCGGAAGGAGCCGGTGAGGTTCGTGTCCACGACGGACTCGAAGGAGGCGTCGTCCATGCGCAGCAGCAGCTGGTCGTCGGTGATGCCGGCGTTGGCGACGAGCACCTCGACCGGTCCGTGCGCCGCCTCGATCTCCGCGAAGGCGGCATCCAGCGAGGCGCCGTCGGTGATGTCCGCGGCCACGGTGAGTGCGCCCTCGGGGCCTCCCCGGCCCGAGCGGCTGGTGACGGCGACCTTGTCTCCGCGACGGACGAACTCCTCCGCGATCGCGCGTCCGATGCCGCGATTGCCGCCGGTGATCAGCACGCTGCGGGGCTCGGGGGCGGTCGTGTCCATGAAGGGCTCCTCGAAGTCGGATGGCGGGTCCCGCGCGGGCGACGGGACGTGTGCTCTACGATACGGGGCGAGTGCTGTGCCGCTGGGTCGCCTCCTGTGCGACCGCGGCGCCGCCACGTTCAGACGATGGAAGGTAGCAGGCACATGGCCTACCGCTTCAACCCGCCGCCCAACTGGCCGATCGACGATCCGGCCTGGACGCCGCCGCCGGGATGGCAGCCCGATCCGTCGTGGGGACCCGCGCCGCAGGGATGGAACTTCTGGGTGGAGGGTTCCGAGGCCCCGGCCGTCGACGACGACGCGACCCGGCTCTCCACCACGGAGCCGACCGGGACGGCGTCGGAGGGGACGCTCCCGCCGGAGCATGCTCCCGACGCTTCCGTGCCCGCGGAGTCCGCCGCGGGCGAGCCCTCCGCCGCGGAGCCCGCACCGCACGCGCCCTCCCCGGAGCAGGCGGACGCCGCGCCGTCCGAGGCTCCGCAGGGGGACGCCGATGCCACGCGCCTTTCCCCGCTGGCCGCCGCGCCCGCGCCGGACGCCTCCGCGCAGCACGATGCGGACGCGACGCACGTCGCCGACGCCCCGGCTCCCCAGGACCCGGATGCGACGCATGTGGCCGGCGCTCCCGTCGGCGAGACCGCGGCGCCGCTCGCCGAGCCGGCGCTCGCGACCGAGGCTCCGGTGGTCGCCGGGACGCCCGGAGCTCCGGGCTCCGATCCCCTCGCCGCCGGCACCGGGGCCGACGCGCCCGCCGCGGATCAGGGTCTCCCCGCCGCTGCCGAGCCGGCGCCCGAGACCGGCGCTCCCGCCTCCTACGGCGCGCAGGCGCCGGCGGCGTCCTTCGGCGCGGATGCCCCCGAGGCCCCCACGAGCACCGAGGAGCCCTTCGGGGACGATGCCCCGGCCGCCTCCAGCGACGCCGAGCAGATCCTCGAGGCGGAGGGCACCTCCGCCGAGGCCGTCCAGGCGATCCCGGCGCAGGATCCTGCACCCGCATCCTCCGAAGTTCCGGCCTCCGCGCCGGCGCCGGCAGCCGGTCAGGACGCCACGCCGGGCGCGGACGCGACCAGCGGGGCTGATCACGACCTCCCTCCGACGGCCCCTCATGATCCGCAGGCCGGCTCGGCGGAGACGGCTGAGTACGACGGCCCGAACCTCGAGGCGGACCTGCAGCAGGCCACCCCCTACGAGGAGGCGGAGCCGGGCGCCGATCAGGGAGCGGGCTCCGAGCCCTCCGGTGCTCCGGCCGCCCCGGTCCTCGGCGCAGCAGCCGTGGGCGGGGTCGGCGCGGCGGCAGCCTACGGTGTCGCCGGGTCGGATCAGGCCCCCTCGGCTCCGGCGGAGGGAGCCCAGGACGGCTCCGCCGCCCCCTCGGCCCCGCAGTACGGCCAGGAGTCCCAGGACGGCCAGGACCAGCAGTACGGCCAGGCCGCCCAGGAGACCTCGGCAGCGCCCGCGGCTCCGGCCGAGTCGGGTCAGGCCGCCTACGGCGACGCCGCCTCGGCCGCCGCCCCCGGACAGGATCCGGCGGCAGCAGGCTACGGGCAGGATCCGTCGGCCGCAGGCTACGGGCAGGATTCGGCTGCAGCCTACGGCCAGGCGTCTCCCGCCGCCGGCTACGGGCAGGGCTCGCCGGCCGCCGGCTACGGGCAGGCATCCCCGTCGGCCGGCTACGGCCAGGGCTCCCCCGCCGCCGGCTACGGGCAGGCATCCCCGTCGGCCGGCTACGGCCAGGGCTCCCCCGCCGCCGGCTACGGCTCCCCCGCAGCCTTCGGCTCGGCCTCGGACCCGGCCACGGGCGGTTCCGGCTCGCAGTGGGCGACCGCCGAGGGCGCGGGCCAGGGCCCGAAGAAGGGACTCCTCGCCCGGTTCTGGTGGGTCGGATGCATCGTGCTGGTGCTCGTCTTCGGGCTGATCGCGCTCCTCATCGGCGGGATCGTCCTGTTCAACCGCGGAGGCGGCGGCGACCCGACCTCCGGCCCCACCACCTCCCAGAGCACGGAGGAGACGACCGAGGCCTCCGAGGATCCCAGCGAGGAGCCGACGGAGGAGGAGACCGTCGAGGAGGAGACCGCGGTGACCCCCTCGGTGCTCCCGACCGTCGATCCTGCCGCGACGCCCATCGACGTCATCTCCTCCGACGGCAAGGGGCAGGTCACCGTGTCCATGGAGTGGCTGCCGGCGGACAAGCTCCCCAGCACCTACGGCGGCACCGTCACGCCCGGGCAGTTCCCCGAGTTCCTCGTCGTCACGGCCAAGGTGAAGGTCACCGACGGCACGATGGACTTCCGCGGCTACATGTTCTCCGTGGTGACGCCCTACGGCGGCACCGTGAACGAGGCGCTCAGCACCTATGAGCTGGCCGATGCGGGGACCGACATCGACGCCCCGGACACGTTCTCCGCCGGGGACGAGTACACCATCAAGACGATCTTCGACGTCTCCCGCAGCGGCGGCCTGAAGCTCGTCTACGACAACTACAGCGACCAGTACACCTGGGACGTGCCTGCGTGACGAAGGTCTTCAATCCGCCGCCCGGCTGGCCGGAGCCCCCGCATGACGGATGGGCTCCGCCGGACGGGTGGCGGCCTGAGCTGCAGTGGGGTCCCGTCCCTGCGGGGTGGCGGACCTGGGTGCCTGCCGAGCAGGTGCACGAGGTCGGCGGGCCGCTGCTGGAATCCGAGGACGTCCCCGCGAGCGGCGCCCGACCGCGCCCCAGGGTCCAGGACTACCCTGTCACGGTGCTCAACCCAGGAATGTGGTCCCAGAACCATCTCGAGGCCGAGGACTTCGGCTTCGGACCGGAGAAGGAGCGCCGTGAGCGCCCGCGACTGCGGCTGGCGGTGACGATCACGGTGACCGCCCTCGGCTTCCTGCTGGCCGCCGCGACGGCGATCCTGTTCGTCCGCCTGGCGGACTTCGCGGTCCATGACCTTCCCAGCCGCTCCAGCGCCGCCACGGACCTCAGCGCGCCGGCAGCACCCCTCCCGGCGATCGACGCCGTGCACGGAGCATGACGCCCCGGGACGACTCCCCGCGCAGTCCGCTCCGCGACGCGATCCTCGCGGTGACCGCGATCCTCGTGGCGGTCGCGCTGTGCATCGGCCTCGGGGTCTGGCAGTGGCACCGCTTCGAGAACAAGCGCGAGGTCGCCGCGACGATCCGCGCCAACTACGACGCCCCGCCGGCGGCGCTGCATGATCTGCTCCCCTCCCCCGACTCCCAGCTCACCGCGGACCAGGACTGGACCCCCGTCGAGCTCACCGGCCGCTACTGCACCGAGCCCGGCTGCGTGCTCTACGTCCGCAACCGTCCTCTGGGCGCCGCCGTCGGCTTCTGGCAGCTGGTGCCCTTCGAGACGGCCGACGGCACGGTGCTGATCGTGCGCGGGTGGGTCGACTCCGACGAGGTCGAGTCGGCTCCCGCCGAGGAGCCCGAGATCCCCGCCGGGGAGATCACCGTGGTCGCCCACCTCCGCCCCGAGGAGCCCGTGCTGGGCGATCGCACGAACCCGGACGGCCAGGTGCAGTCCGTCAACCCCGCCCAGTTTGCCGACCAGCTCCCCGTGGACGGCCCCGTCCACACCGGGGCCTACGGAGATCTCGTCTCGGAGTCCCCCACGGACATCCCCCGCCCCCGGGCGCTGGAGAAGCCCGAGACGAGCCTGGGCCCCCATCTGTCCTACGCGTTCCAGTGGTGGATCTTCGCGCTGTTCTTCCCGGCGGCCCTCGTCGTCCGGGCCCGGCGGGCGCGACGGGACCGCCTCGAGGCGGAGGCCGCGGACCGTGCGGCGGTCGGGACCGCCGCAGCCGACGGGGAAACCCCGGCCGATGGCACGCCGCCGGGCCCCGGGGAGACCGGCGCATCGGGCAGCGCGCCGACCGGTGGCCGCATGCCGAGGTCGCGCGGGGGCCGCCCGGCCCCGGCGCGGCGCCCCCGTGCCCGGACCCGAGACGAGGAGGAAGAGGATGCGCTCCTGGACGAGCACGACCGCTGACCCGCCGGCGCGGACCGGAGCCCCGGGGACCGCCTCGCGGTTCCTGCCCGGCGCGCGACCGCGCCTGGTCGCCCATCGGGGCCTGGCCCGGGACGGCGCCGAGAACACGCTGCGCGCCTTCCACGACGCGATCGCTGCCGGAGCCACCATGCTCGAGACGGACACCCGCGCCACCGCCGACGGCGTCGCCCTCGCGGTCCATGACGCGACTCTCGAGCGCGTGGCCGGGGACCACCGGCACGTCGACACCCTGCGCATCACCGACCTGCCGGGGATCCGGGTGGCCGGGATCGAGCCGATCGCCCTGCTGGAGGACGTCCTGGGATCCTTCGGCGACGTGCCCGTGAACATCGACGTCAAAGACCGTCGCGGAATCGTCCCCGCGGTCGGCGCGGTCGCCCGCACCCGCTCCGCGGACCGGGTCTGCGTGACGAGCTTCGACGCGTCGATCGCCCGCCGCACCGCCGCAGGGATCCGGGCGACCACCGGTCGCACGCCGGCCCGCAGCCCGTCCCGCTCCGGCATCGCGGCCTTCCTCGCCGCGAGCGCCCTGGAGGTGCCGCGCGGGGCAGTGCGTCGGGTCCTGTCGGCCTACGGGGCGATCCAGGTCCCGCCGACCTATCGGGGAGTGCCCGTCGTCACGGCGCGCACCGTCGCGGCCGCCCACGGGGCCGGCTGCGAGGTGCACGTGTGGACCATCGACGACCGTCGGACGATGCGCGACCTGCTGCGCCTCGGCGTGGATGGTATTATCACCAATCGCGTCGATGTGCTCGCCGAGCTCCTGGAATCCGCGCCCCCGCCCCGCTCATGATCCGTCCCGGATCCGGTGGTGCATGCCGTCGGCACGCCCGGCGGACGAGGGCCGCGCCACCCCCGGGAACAGGGCTGGAGCACAGGGCGTTGTGAAGGAGCGTGTGCTCCCCCGCTGCTCGGCGGGGTGCTGCGCACGGATCCTACCGTCGGGAGGAAGCGAGAGAGCATGAACAGCCGAAGCCTGCGAGGTACCCGCCTGGGGTCGCTCAGCATGGAGACCGATGACGGCGTGCTGGCCGCGCCCCGTCAGGAGGCCAACTACGACTGCCCGAACGGGCACACCATCGTGCTGCCGTTCTCCGTCGAGGCGGACGTGCCGGCCGTGTGGGAGTGCCGCTGCGGCGCGACCGCCGTGCTGCGCGATCACGAGAAGCCCGAGGAGAAGCCGGGCAAGCCGCAGCGCACGCACTGGGACATGCTCCTGGAGCGTCGCAGCGAGGAGGAGCTGCAGGTGCTCCTGGACCAGCG
>Ga0302349_1003049_pt1 | contig 10062 bp, 9 predicted proteins | sample PhyAR1_FD_202176 | JGI IMG/M metagenome (GOLD analysis project Ga0302349, IMG submission 202176) | Leaf surface microbial communities from alfalfa plants in UC Gill Tract Community Farm, Albany, California, United States - DLSL A.R1... | ecosystem: Host-associated > Plants > Phyllosphere >...
GATCAGTCACGGGAGACTCCTTCGTCTTCGGCGTGGGCCGGGGGCTACGACAGACGGACTATGACATAGACCCGACGAATGAGGCAAGCGTCATGCGCGTCTGGTGACCGTTCGGTGACGGGATCTGACTGGCGCGCACGTCGTGAGTCCCTGACCAGCGAGGATGTTCTGAGCAAATGTCGGACCTTTGCTTGCCTCCCTCCGAGTGGTGACGTATGGTCTCCAAACATCCGAGGTCTGACGCGGTCTGTGCCGCCCTCCCGACCCCCACTGCTCGAGAAGGTCTTCGATGCCCACGTTCACGTCCCTCGACGTCACCGACGTCCGCTTCCCGACCTCGCAGTCGCTCGACGGCTCCGACGCCATGAACAAGGACCCCGACTACTCGGCGGCCTACCTCGAGCTCACCACCTCCGAGGGCGAGACGGGCACGAGCCTGGTGTTCACCATCGGGCGCGGCAACGACGTGCAGTCCGAGGCGATCCGCGCCCTCTCGCACCACGTGCTCGGGCGCGGCGTGGAGGAGGTCCTCGCCGACATCGGCGCCGCCGGCGCCGCGATGATCGCCGATTCCCAGCTGCGCTGGCTCGGCCCCGAGAAGGGCGTCATGCAGATGGCCATCGGCGCCGTCGTCAACGCGCTGTGGGACCTGCGGTGCATGCGCGAGGGCCGGCCGCTGTGGCGGGTGCTGGCCGATCTCACCCCCGAGGAGCTCGTGGACCTGGTCGACTTCCGCTACCTCGAGGACGCCCTCACGCGCGCCGAGGCCCTGGAGATCCTCGAGGCCGCCCGCCCGGGGCGGGACCGGCGCATCGCCGAGCTCGAGACCCGGGGGTACCCCGCGTACACCACGACCCCGGGCTGGCTCGGGTACTCCGACGAGAAGCTCGAGCGCCTCCTGCGGGAGGCCCGTGACGCGGGCTTCGACATGGTCAAGCTCAAGGTCGGCGCCGACCTCGAGGACGACCTGCGGCGCTTCGCCATCACCCGGCGGGTGCTCGGGGAGGACTTCCTGGTCGCCACCGACGCCAACCAGCGCTGGGGCGTCGAGGACGCCGTGGCCGCCGTGGGCGCGCTCGCCCCGGCGCGCCCGTACTGGATCGAGGAGCCCACCAGCCCCGACGACGTCCTCGCGCATGCCGAGATCCGCCGGCGCATCGCCCCCGTGCGCGTGGCCACCGGCGAGCACGTCCACAACCGGATCATGTTCAAGCAGCTGCTGCAGGCCGGCGCCCTCGACGTGGTCCAGATCGACGCGACGCGGGTGGGCGGGATCCACGAGAACCTCGCCATCCTCCTGCTCGCGGCAAAGTTCGGCGTCCCGGTCTGTCCCCACGCCGGGGGCGTGGGGCTGTGCGAGATGGTCCAGCACCTGGCGATGCTGGACTTCGTCGCGATCACCGGCACCATGGAGGACCGGCGCATCGAGTACGTCGACCATCTGCACGAGCACTTCGTCGAGCCCGTGCGCATCCAGGACGGCCGCTACCTCGCGCCGCAGCAGCCCGGCATCGGAGCCCGCATGCTCCCTGCCTCGATACAGTCCCACCGGTTCCCCGACGGGCCGGTCTGGAAGGAGCTCGCATCATGACCGACCCCCACGCCTGGTTCGACGAGGCCCGCTTCGGGCTCTTCGTCCACTTCGGCCTGTACGCCATCCCCGCCCGCCACGAATGGTCCATGACCCGCGAGCGGCGCACGGTCGAGGACTACGCGCGCTATGCCGAGATCTTCGACCCCGACCGCTTCGACGCCCGCCGCATCGCCCGCGCCGCCCGCGAGGCCGGCATGCGCTACGCGGTGCTGACCACCAAGCATCACGAGGGCTTCTGCCTGTGGGACAGCGACCTCACCGACTACACCTCGCAGACCGCCTGCGGCCGCGACCTCGTCGCCGAATGGGTCGAGGCCCTGCGGGCGGAGGGTCTGCGGGTCGGGTTCTACCACTCCCTGCTGGACTGGCACCACCCCGACTACACCATCGACCTGCAGCACCCCCTGCGGGACCACCCGGACCGCGAGAGCCTGAACGCCGGTCGCGACATGGCCCGCTACCGCGAGTACCTCCACGGCCAGGTCCGGGAGCTGCTGACCCGCTACGGCACGATCGACTACCTGTTCTTCGACTTCACCTATGCCTTCGAGGGCGGGAAGTTCCCGGCCGACTGGGACTCCGAGCACCTGATGGCGATGGTCCGCGAGCTCCAGCCCGGGATCCTGGTCAACGACCGCCTCGGGATCCCCGGCGACCTCGTCACCCCCGAGCAGTACCAGCCGGCGGCCCCGATGACCGATGCGGACGGCGCGCCGGTGCGGTGGGAGGCCTGCCAGACCACCAACGGCTCCTGGGGCTACGACCGGGACAACCTCGAGTTCAAGAGCGCGGACCTGCTGCTGCGGATGCTCGTGGACTCCGTGGCCAAGGACGGCAACATGCTGCTGAACGTGGGCCCCGACGGGCGCGGCGGGCTGCGCCGCGAGGACGTCGACGTGCTCGCGAGCATCGGCGACTGGATGGAGCTGCACGGCGAGTCCGTCCACGGCGCCGGGCCCGCCGAGGGCCTCCGGGCGCCCGAGGGCACCCTGCTCACCCAGCGCGGCGACCGGCTGTACGTGCACCTGACCACCTGGCCGATGCAGCACGTGCACATCGGCGGGCTGGCCGGGAAGGTCCGCTTCGCGCGGCTGCTGCACGACGGCTCCGAGATCGCGCACACCACCATCGATCCCGAGCAGAAGGCGTGGAACACGACCGTCGGCGGTCTCGGCGCCGACGTGGTGACCTTCACCCTGCCGATCATGCGCCCCGACGTGCTGCTGCCCGTGCTCGAGATCCGTCTGACCGGGCAGGAGTGAGGCCGATGCGGACCATCGCCCTGCACACCCGGATCGCGGCCGGACACGAGCAGGACTACGAGCGCGAGCACGCCGTCATCCCCGCCGACCTCGATGCCGCGCTGCGCCGCGCGGGGGTCGGCTCCTGGAGGATCTGGCGCGACGGCCGGGACCTGTTCCACGTGGTCGAGGTCGAGGACTACCGCGCCATGCGCCGCGCGCTCGCCGAGGACCCGGCGAACCTCGCCTGGCAGGAGCACATCAACGCCTTCCTCGAGGTCGCCGACTCCTATTCCGGCGACGACGAGGGCATCCCGCTGGTCTGGGCGCTGCCCGAGGACGGCCCGGCACCCGGCGGGGCACCGGCATGAGCGCGGGCCCCGGCGTGGACCTGCCGGCCTTCGGCTTCGGCGCGGCGCAGATGGGCAACCTCTACCGCGCCACCCCCGACGACGTGGCCGAGGCCGCTCTCCAGGCCGCCTGGGACGGCGGTCTGCGGTACTACGACACCGCGCCGCACTACGGCATGGGGCTGTCCGAGCGACGCCTCGGCGCGATGCTGGCCGGTCGCCCGCGCGAGGAGTTCGTGCTCTCCAGCAAGGTCGGTCGCCGGATCGCCCCGAATCCTGGCGGCGGCGCGGGGGACGACCTCGACAACGGCTTCGCGGTCTCCGATGCGACCCGCCGGGTGTGGGACATGAGCGCCGACGGCGTGCGCCGCAGCATCGAGGAGTCGCTGGGACGGCTGGGCCTGGACCGGCTGGACGTGGCCTACCTCCACGACCCGGAGGAGGGTCCCGAGGACCAGGGCCTCGCCGAGGCGATCCCCGCGCTGGTCGCCCTGCGCGAGGAGGGCGTGGTCGGAGCCATCGGCGTCGGCTCGAAGTCCGACCGGACGCTGTCCCGCTTCGTGGCCACGGGCGCCCTCGACCTGGTGATGATCTCCGGGCGCTACACCCTGCTCGAGCAGCCCGCGGCGCGGGAGCTGCTGCCCCTGTGCCTGGAGCACGGCACCTCCGCCGTGGCGGTGAGCGTCTACAACTCGGGGATCCTCGCGAGCGATTCCCCCTCGCCGGAGTCCACCTACGAGTACGGCCGCGTGCCGCGAGAGGTCTGGGAGCGGGCCGTCGCCCTCGCCGGGATCTGCCGGGAGCACGGGGTGAGCCTGCCGGAGGCGGCCACGCACTTCCCGCTGCGCCACCCGGCGATCGTGAACGTCACCCTGGGGATGCGCACCCCTGAGCAGGTCGCCTCGAACCTCGCGCGGATCCGTGCGCGGATCCCGGACGCGCTGTGGGAGGCGATCGATGCCCAGGCCGATGCCGCCGCGCTGTGACGCCCACGTCCACCTGTGGGACCCCGGCGCCAGCAGCTACGACTGGCTGAGGGGAGCGCCGGCGGCGCTGCGACGCGCCTTCGCGCCCGAGGAGGTGCTGCCGGAGCTCGCGGACCGCGGGTTCCGGCGCCTGGTGCTGGTGCAGGCCGACGACACCCGGGCTGACTCCGTGCACCTCCAGCGGCTCGCCGCCGAGATCCCGCGGCTCGCCCGGGGAATCGCCCAGGTGGGCGTCGTCGCCTGGCTCCCGCTGGCCCGGCCGGCGGACGTCGCCGCGCTGCTCGGTGACGATGCGGCGATGCGGCACGTCGTCGGGGTCCGCCACCTCACCCATGACGACGCCGACCCCTTCTTCCTGCGCCGTCCGGACGTGGGGGAGTCCCTGCGCCTGCTCGCGGGGGCGGGACTGCCGCTGGACGTGCCGGACGCCTTCCCGGCCCAGATGTCCTATCTCCCGCAGCTCGCCGAGGACCATCCGGACCTGCAGATCGTGCTGGACCACCTCGGCAAGCCGCCGATCGGCGGGCACGACGGCGCATGGCGCACCTGGCGGGAGATGCTGGCCCGCCTGTCCGGACGGGAGAACGTCGTGGCCAAGGCCAGCGGCCTCGGGACCAGCGGCACCGGGGACAGGGCGGGGATCGTCGCCGCCCTCGAGGAGGCCCGCGCGCAGTTCGGGGCCTCGCGCCTGCTCTACGGCTCGGACTGGCCGATCGCCCCCCGAGCCGGGGACTACGCCTCGGGGACCGACGCGACCCTCGCCCACCTGCGCAGCTGGCCGGCCGCCGAGCAGCACGCCGTGCTCGCCGGGACCGCCCACCGCGTCTACCGCTGGGACTCCTGAACCGCGTCCCGCCCTCCCGTCGCCGTCCCCTCCGCCCAGCGGTCAGGAGCCGACCCGGACGGCCGAGCGCCCGCCGCGGCGAGCGGCGGCGGGGTCAGGCGCCGGGAAGGGCGCCGGGCTCCGTGGAGGCGCGCAGGGGCACCCCTTCGGCGCCGGTGAGCGCGGCATGGCTCAGCCACATCTCCGCGCCCGAGACGTGCACCGTCGCCCACGCCCGGGCGAGGTCCCCGCGGCGGGCCCGCAGGGCGTCCAGGATCGCCCGGTGCTCGTCGAGGGTCTTGGCGACGGCGCCGGTCTCGGTGATGCCGCGCCACACCCGGCCGCGCACGGTGGCGTGGGCGATGCCGTCCAGCAGGGAGGACATGTAGGCGTTCCCGCAGGCGGCGTTGATGATGCGGTGGAAGGAGATGTCCGCGGCGACGAGGGACTCGACGTCCGTGCCCTCGTGCAGCGGCTCCATGATCCGATCGAGCTCGTCCAGGGTCGCCTCGTCCAGGCGCTCGCATGCCAGCTCCACGGCCGTCGGCTCGAGGACCCGGCGCACCTCGAACAGCTCCAGGACCGAGCTGTCGCGGTGCAGCTCGACCACGAAGCCGAGGGCCTCCAGCAGCACCGAGGGCTCCAACGAGGTCACGTAGGTCCCGTCCCCCTGGCGCACGTCGAGCACCCGGATCAGCTCGAGCGCCTTGACGGCCTCGCGCAGCGAGTTGCGCGAGAGCCCCAGGGACTCCGAGAGCTCCTTCTCCGGGGGCAGACGGTCGCCGGGACCGATCGAGCCGTCGACGATCATCTGCTTGATCGCAGTGATCGCCTTGTCCGTGACTGCCATGCGTCCTCCTCGGGTGCCGGTGGGTGCCGGTGATGGAATGGTACGTGCCCTCCCTTTCACGCCAGGGGCGAACAGGGCGGACACCTGCTCTCCGGCCGCGTAGGCTCGACGCATCTACCACCACCGGATGGGGGAGGACCATGTTCGAACGCTTCACCGATCGCGCGCGCCGCGTCGTCGTCCTGGCTCAGGACGAGGCACGTCTGCTCAACCACAACTACATCGGGACCGAGCACATCCTGCTCGGCCTGATCCACGAGGCCGAGGGGGTCGGCGCCAAGGCCCTCGAGGCCCTCGGCGTGACCCTGGACGCCGTGCGCGAGCAGGTGCGCGACATCATCGGCGAGGGCAACCAGGCGCCGACGGGGCACATCCCCTTCACCCCGCGCGCCAAGAAGGTGCTCGAGCTGAGCCTGCGCGAGGCCCTGCAGCTGGGCCACAACTACATCGGCACCGAGCACATCCTGCTGGGCCTGCTGCGCGAGGGCGAGGGGACGGCCGTCAAGGTCCTCTCCCGCCTGAAGGCGGAGCCCGCGGCAGTGCGCCAGGAGGTCATCGAGCGCCTGTCGGGCTACCAGGGCAAGGAGCCCGCGACCGCGGGCGGTCCGGCCGAGGGCCAGCCGGCCGGCTCCCTCGTGCTCGACCAGTTCGGCCGCAACCTCACCCAGGCGGCGCGCGACGGCAAGCTCGATCCGGTCATCGGCCGCGAGCACGAGGCCGAGCGCGTCATGCAGGTGCTCAGCCGCCGCACCAAGAACAACCCGGTCCTGATCGGCGAGCCGGGCGTCGGCAAGAGCGCGGTCGTCGAGGGCCTGGCCCAGTCGATCGTGCGCGGCGACGTGCCCGAGACGCTCAAGGACAAGCAGCTGTACACGCTGGACCTCGGCTCCCTGGTGGCGGGCTCCCGCTACCGCGGCGACTTCGAGGAGCGGCTGAAGAAGGTGCTCAAGGAGATCCGCACCCGCGGCGACATCATCCTGTTCATCGACGAGATCCACACCCTCGTCGGGGCGGGCGCCGCCGAGGGCGCGATCGACGCCGCCAGCATCCTCAAGCCGATGCTGGCCCGCGGCGAGCTGCAGACCATCGGGGCGACCACCCTGGAGGAGTACCGCAAGCACATCGAGAAGGACGCCGCGCTCGAGCGCCGCTTCCAGCCGATCCAGGTGGGCGAGCCCAGCGTCACGCACACCATCGAGATCCTCAAGGGCCTGCGGGACCGCTACGAGGCGCACCACAAGGTGACCATCACCGACGGCGCCCTCGTGGCCGCCGCGAACCTCGCCGACCGCTACGTCAACGACCGGTTCCTGCCGGACAAGGCGATCGACCTGATCGACGAGGCCGGTGCCCGCCTGCGGATCCGCCGCCTCACCGCGCCGCCGGAGCTCAAGGAGTTCGACGCGCGCATCGAGGAGACCCGCAAGCGCAAGGAGGAGGCGATCGACGGCCAGGACTTCGAGAAGGCCGCCTCCCTGCGGGACGAGGAGCAGCGTCTGAAGGCCGAGCGCGCCGAGAAGGACAGCGCCTGGCGCCACGGGGAGAACGACGCGGTCACCACGGTGTCCGAGGAGGTCATCGCCGAGGTGCTGGCCGCCTCGACCGGCATCCCGATCGTCAAGCTCACCGAGGAGGAGTCCTCGCGCCTGCTGCACATGGAGTCCGAGCTGCACAAGCGCGTGATCGGCCAGGACGAGGCGATCAAGGCCCTGTCCCAGGCGATCCGCCGCACCCGTGCGGGCCTGAAGGATCCCAAGCGCCCCGGCGGCTCGTTCATCTTCGCCGGCCCCACCGGCGTCGGCAAGACGGAGCTGGCCAAGGCGCTCGCCGAGTTCCTGTTCGGCGACGAGGACTCCCTCATCCAGCTGGACATGTCCGAGTTCGGCGAGAAGCACACGGCCTCGCGCCTGTTCGGCTCGCCCCCCGGCTACGTCGGCTACGACGAGGGCGGCCAGCTCACCGAGAAGGTGCGCCGCAAGCCGTTCAGCGTGGTGCTGTTCGACGAGGTGGAGAAGGCCCATGTGGACATCTTCAACTCGCTCCTGCAGATCCTCGAGGACGGTCGCCTGACCGACTCGCAGGGCCGCACGGTCGACTTCAAGAACACCGTCATCATCATGACCACCAACCTGGGCACCCGGGACATCGCCAAGGGCGTGTCCATGGGCTTCCAGGCCGGCGGCGACCTCTCCACCGACTACGAGCGGATGAAGGCGAAGGTCAACGAGGAGCTCAAGCAGCACTTCCGGCCCGAGTTCCTCAACCGTGTCGATGACGTGGTCGTCTTCCCGCAGCTCTCGCAGCAGGAGATCATCCAGATCGTGGATCTGATGATCGCCAAGCTCGCGGTGCGCCTGGCGGAGAAGGACATGACGCTGGTGCTGACCGACGCCGCGAAGTCCCTGCTCGCCGAGAAGGGCTACGACCCGGTCCTCGGCGCGCGGCCGCTGCGCCGCACGATCCAGCGGGACATCGAGGATGCCCTGAGCGAGAAGATCCTGTTCGGCCAGGTCCACGCCGGCGACGAGATCCAGATCGACGCGGAGGGCGAGGGCCTGCTCGGCGAGTTCCGCTTCCGTCGTCGCGAGGCCGACGGCCAGCCGGTGGAGATCTCCGACGCCGTCGACATCGACTCGATCACGCGGGCCCGCGCACAGGAGGCCACGCAGTCCGAGGCTCCCTCCGACCAGGACAGCGGCGCGAGCCCCAGCCACGCGTCCTGAGCCCCGCGAACGCCGCGGCCCCCTGGGGGTCGCGGCGTTCGCAGATCGTCCTGGACCTCCCACGGAAGGGGAGCACACGGAGTGAACCTCATCGAGGACTGGATCCTCTCGCTGGCCGATGCCTGGTGGATCTACATGGCCGTCTACGTGCTCTCCGCCTTCGACGGCTTCTTCCCGGCCGTCCCCAGCGAGTCGGTCATCGTCACGCTGTCCTCCCTGTGGTCCTCCTCCGGGCGGCCGCTGATCTGGATCGTGGCCCTGCTGGCCTGGGCCGGCGCCTTCACCGGGGACAACGTGGGCTACCTCATCGGCCGCACCGTGGGCACCGAGCGGTTCCGCTTCCTGCGCGAGGGCAAGGGGAAGGTCGCGGTGGAGGCCGCGGAGTCCGGGCTGAACAAGCGCGCCCTGCTGTTCCTCATGACCGCGCGCTACATCCCCTTCGGGCGCACCGCCGTGAACCTCGTGGCCGGTGCCGTGCACTACCCGCACCGCAAGTTCTGGCACCGCTCGCTGGCCTCGACCTTCGTCTGGGCGGTGTACTCCTGCGTGATCGGCGCCGTCGCCGGTGCCTGGTTCGAGAACCACCACCTTCTGGCCGTCACCGTCGCGCTGGTCCTCGCCGTCGTCATCGCGCTGGTCGTCGAGCGTCTGGTCACGGCCCTGCATCGGGCGCTCGATGCGCGTGCGGCGCGTCGCGAGGCCGCGGAGGACGCCCTGCGCGCGGAGCGCCGCGCCGCCGCCGAGGCGGAGGCCCGGGCCCATGCGGAGCCGGAATCCCACCGCGGCCTTCCCGACAGCCCGGACCCCGTCGATGAGGAGATCACCCCGTGAGCATCACCCTGCGCCCCGCCCGTCCGGCCGACGTCCGGGCGATCGAGGCCCTCGTGCTGCCGCTGGCGCACCGCAAGATCCTCCTGGCCAAGGAGCTCGTGGCCTACTACGAGGCCATCCAGGAGTTCACCGTCGCGGTGGACGAGGACGGCCAGGTCGTGGGGTGCGGGGCCCTGCACGTCATGTGGGAGGATCTCGCCGAGGTCCGCACCCTCGCCGTCAGCGACACCGTCCGCGGCACCGGCGTCGGCCATCAGCTGCTGGACGAGCTGGTCGCGCGCGCCCGGGCGCTGGGCCTGGCACGGGTGTTCTGCCTGACCTTCGAGGTGGCCTTCTTCGAGCGGCACGGCTTCGAGGTCCTCGCCGACGGCGGCGTGGACCCCGAGGTGTACATGCAGCTGCTGCGCTCGCACGACGAGGGCGTTGCGGAGTTCCTCGACCTCGCCCGCGTCAAGCCGAACACCCTGGGCAACACCCGCATGATCCTGCGCCTCGGGGCCTGACCCCCAAGGCCGATGCGCGCTCCGAGGCCGGCGCCCGCTCAGTGCGGCAGGTGCACCACGTTGCCGTCGCGCATGGCGAGGCCGTCGGCCAGCAGCGTCCCCAGGCAGCGGCGCACCCGCGCCGGGTCCTCGGGATCCAGCGCGAGCAGCAGGGAGACGGG
>Ga0302349_1003051_pt1 | contig 10059 bp, 11 predicted proteins | sample PhyAR1_FD_202176 | JGI IMG/M metagenome (GOLD analysis project Ga0302349, IMG submission 202176) | Leaf surface microbial communities from alfalfa plants in UC Gill Tract Community Farm, Albany, California, United States - DLSL A.R1... | ecosystem: Host-associated > Plants > Phyllosphere >...
GAGCGTTTCGCACTGCTCGAGGTGCGGCTCGCGGTAGATGATGATGCGATCGGGCAGCTCGCCCATGCCGTAGGAGCCGCGCTCGGTCACGGCGATGCCGTCGTAGAGCCCGAGCAGGCCGAGGGATCCGTCTTCCGGGCGGTCCTCGACGACGAAGATCACGTTGTCGAGCCCGTCGACCATGTCGTCCGGAAGCTGATCCAGCTCCTCGATGACGAGCGCTTCGAACTCCTCGGCATTCATGTCTCTACTCTATCGAGGCGAACCGGGACCGCGCCGCGCTCGGTCAGCGGAGATAAGCCCGAACTGCGGAGAGATCGCGCGATCGGATCCGCAACTCGGGCTCGTTTCCGAGAGTTCGGTTCGACTCAGATGAGCGCGCGGAGGAACTCCTCCGGCGAGAGGCGCGCCTCCCGCGCGCGTGCGCGGAGACGCTCGAGCTCGTCCTGCGAGAGGGAGATCGACAGCGACACGGCCGGCTCCTCATCGAATCCGTCGAAGAGAGTCGGCTGGGCGGGCGGGGCGAGGGGCGCCGGATCCGGATCCGCGTCACGGACCTCGCGGAGCGCGGGCGCGGATCCGGTGAAGCCCGGGCCGCTCGCCACGGGCGAACCCTTCTGGTAGGCCCGCGCCGCGCCATTCGCCCGTTCGTCGGCCGCCTCGTTGAGGGGGTGGCCCGCGTGGCCCTTCACCCACTCGAAGCGCACGCGCCGGCCCTGCATCTCCCGATCGAGCGCCTGCATGATGTCGAGGTTGAGCACCGGCTTGCCGTCGGCCTTCTTCCACCCCTTCTTCTTCCAGCCGGGCATCCACTTGGTGATCGAATCGATCACGTAGCGGCTGTCGCAGTGGATGAGGAGGTCCTCGCCCGTGTGCGCGGTCGCGCGAAGCAGTTCGAGCACCGCCGTCAGCTCGCCGATGTTGTTCGTGCCGTACGGGGCGCCGCCGGCGGCCCAGCTCGCGTCGTCGATGTACCAGGCCCAGCCCATGGGGCCGGGATTGCCGAGGGCGGATCCGTCTGCGGCGGCGATGATCGTCATCCGTCCATCCTAGATTTCGCGCCGCTGGGCGACGGCTGGTCCCGTGCGCTGCGCCCGGGCGCGCACGGTGCGAGCCCGCCGCGGCTACCGGAGACCCGCCGCGAGCTCGGCGAACACCTCGTTCGCTGAATCGCCACGCGCGAGCGGGGCCGACTGGCCGAGCCAGAGCGACTGCAGCTCGCCGAGGTTCTGCTGGCCGGCGGGGCCGCGGAACTTTCCCGTCAGCCAATTCTGCGCGGGGAAGGGCGCGATCATGCCACCGGCTTCGATCGCCCGCACGGCCCGGTTGCGCGCGCCGCGTGCGAGGCGGCCGCTCATCGCCCGCGTGAGCACGCTCTCGTCGGCCGCGGTCGACCGGATCGCCTCGCGATGAGCAGCGTTGGCGGCGGACTCGCGCGTGGCGAGAAACGCCGTGCCGACCTGCACGCCGGACGCGCCGAGGGCGAGGGCCGCCGCGACGCCCCGCCGGTCGGCGATGCCGCCGGCGGCGATGACGGGAGCGCGCACGGCGTCGACGACCTGGGGAACGAGGGCGAACGTCCCGACGAGCGAGTCCTCGGCGGGCTTCAGGAACGAGACGCGGTGGCCCGCGGCCTCGGACCCGCTGGCGACGATCGCGTCGACCCCCGCCTCGTCGAGCGCGACGGCCTCGGCGACGGTCGTCGCCGTGCCGATCACGCGGATCCCCCGGCCCTTGGCCTCCGCGACGAGCTCCGGCGAGGGAACGCCGAAGACGACGCTGAGGGCGGCGGGTGCCGCCTCCCAGATCGCGTCGAGCTGTTCTTCGAGCGACGGCATGTACGACTCGGGGCGCGCGGGCGTCTCCACGCCGACGGCCGCATAGAACGGCTCGAGCGCCTGCGCGAATACGGCGTGCTGAGCAGTCGGCACGGCCTCGTCGCCCATCGGCAGCCAGATGTTGAGCGTGATCGGCTTATCGGTTGCGGCCCTCAGTTCTGCGGCGGTCTTGCGGATCCGGTCGCCGTCGTAGCCATAGAGCCCATACGCGCCGAGGCCGCCCGCGTTGCTGACGGCGGCTGTCAGCGCCACCGACGAGAGGCCGCCGAACGCGCCGAGCAGAATCGGGTGGGTGACACCGAAGGTGTCGGTGAAGCCGGCCACGGATCAGTCGCCGTACTCGTAGAAGCCGCGGCCGGTCGCGACGCCGAGGCGACCCTGGTCAATGTAGTCGGTCTTGAGCCGCTCGGCGAACTCGCGCTTGACGGGGTCGGAGCTGTCCTTATTGAGGTTGTACGGGGTCGTCATGCCGACGACGTCGAAGATCTGGAACGGCCCGAGCGGTGCGCCGGTCGCCTTGCGCCACGTCATATCGATGACGTCGATGTCGGCGACGCCGCGCACCCACAGGGTGGCCGCCGCGTCGAGGAGGGGAACGAGAAGGGAGTTGAGAACGTAACCGGGCTGTTCCTTCTTCACGCGGATCGCAACCATCCCGATCTCCTCGGCGAAGCGCGCGACCTCTTCGAAGACGGCCGGGTCGGTGTGCTCCTGCGCCATCACCTCGCCCGTGTTGTTGCGCCAGATCTCGTTCGCGAAGTGCAGGGCGAGGAACTTCGACGGGCGGTCGACAGCGCTCACGATGTCGCTCGGCAGGAGCGTGGAGGAGTTCGTGGCGAAGATAGTCTTCTCGGGGGCCACGGCCGAGACCTTCTGCCAGGTGTCGCGCTTGATGTCGAGCCGTTCGGGCACGGCCTCGATGACGATGTCGGCCTCGGCGACGGCCTCGGCGAGGTCGCTCGTCGCGCGGATCCGCGACACGGCGGCATCGAGCGATTCGGGCGTCGCATCGGGCAGGTCGCGGAGATAGAAGGGCTTCAGCTGCTCCCACCTTGCCGGCAGCTTCGCGAGGATCTCGTCGTTGATGTCGTACGCCACGACATCCTTGCCCGCGTACGCGGTCTGGAAGATGATCTGGGATCCGAGAACGCCCGTGCCGAGCACCGTTACCTGCTGCATAGCTGCCTTCTTTCTGGGGAGAGTGGATACCTCCATTCTGCTCCCGTGCGCCGCACCGGGCTCGGGCATCGGCCTTGAGAGGATCGAACCATGACGCGTCTCGACTTTCTCAACGCCCCCGTCGAGTGGGCGGCGCGGCGGCTCCTCGGATGCGAGCTCGTGAGCGACATCGGCCCGCGCGTACGGGTGCGCATCGTCGAGGTCGAGGCCTACGACGAGCACGACGAGGCGAGCCATACCTTCCGTGGTCAGAACGCCCGCAATGCGGCCATGTTCCTCGGTGCCGGTCATCTGTACGTGTACCGGTCGATGGGGATCCACTACTGCTGCAACGTCGTCACCGGCGCGGAGGGACACGGCGCGGGGGTGCTGATCCGCGCGGCGGAGCCGCTCGAAGGGATCGAGGAGATCACCCGGCGCCGGGGCCGCGAGGGAATCGGCGCGACGAACGGCCCCGGGAAGCTCGGCCAGGCGCTCGGCGCCGACGTCGCTCTCTCGGGTTCATCGCTGGACGACGGTCCGATCACCCTCGTGGTGCGGGATCCGGTTCCGGACGAAGAGATCGCGACCGGCGTGCGCGTGGGGATCTCGAAGGCGGCCGAGTTGCCGCGCCGTTTCTATCTTCGCGGAAACCCTTACGTCTCCCGGCACCACGGTGCGCCGGGCCCGCGCCGAGCCGCGACCCAGGCGGGACACGCCGGCGGGTGACGGCCGCCGGGCGCGCCCCGCAACCGGATTACTCCGGCCAGCGCGCCGTGTAGGGTGCCTCGAGCGCGGCCCGCTCTTCGGCGGTGAGGTGCACCTCGAGGGAGGCGATGGCATCGGAGAGGTGGTGCGGTTTCGTCGCGCCGATGATCGGTGCGGTGATGCCGGGGGCTTCGTTGACCCATGCGAGCGCCACCTGCGCGCGCGAGATGCCGCGCGCCTCGGCGATCGCGCCGACGGCATCGGCGATCTCGTGATCCGCTGCCTCGTTCTGGCGGTAGAGGCGCTGCAGGAGGGCATCGGATCCGGCGCGATCGCCGAGGTCCTGCCAAGGCCGGGTGAGACGGCCGTGGGCGAGCGGGCTCCACGGGGTCAGCGCGATGCCGTCGTTGATCGAGAGCGGAATCATCTCGCGCTCGTCCTCGCGGGTGATGAGGTTGTATTGGCTCTGCATCGACACGAACTGCGCCCATCCCTCGGCGCGCTGGATGCCGAGTGCCGTCGCGAATTGCCACGCCGCCATCGAGGACGCGCCGATGTACCGGGCCTTGCCCGATCGGACGACGTCGTTGAGCGCCTCGAGCGTCTCGCGCAGCGGCGTGTTCTCGTCGAATCGATGGATGATGTACAGATCGACGTAGTCGGTGCCGAGCCGTCGCAGGCTGTTGTCGATCTCCTGCATGATCGCCTTGCGCGACAGCCCGCGCTTGTTCGGGCCGCCGCCCATCGCCATGTACACCTTCGTGGCCAGGACGATCTCGTCGCGGTCTGCGAAGTCGCGCAGCGCCCGGCCGACGATCTCTTCGCTGTGCCCGAGCGAGTACATGTTCGCGGTGTCGAAGAAGTTGATACCGCGCTCCACGGCCTCGCGGATGAAGGGGCGGCTCGCCTCTTCGTCCAGCGTCCAGCCGTGCGAGCCGCGATCGGGGTCGCCGTAACTCATACAGCCGAGGGCGATGGGGGACACGTACATGCCGGTGTTGCCGAGGCGGCGATACTCCATGGTTCTCCTTCGAGGGTTCTCCGCCGATGCTATCGGCGGCGCCCCCGGCGCGGGGAGGCGTGTGACGCCCCGTGAAGCCGTCAGAACAGCGTGGGGCCGGAGCCGACGTTGAGCGCCGGAGCGGCCGCGGCAGTGCGGGCCGCGCGGCGCGCCTCCGGCTGATCCTCGTCCTCGATGGAGGCGAGCCCGTGACGGGCGAGGATCGGCCGCATGCGTCGTGCGAGCTGACGCCGATACGGTGCCGGCGCGTAGTGCGCCTGGCCGTAGAAGCGGCGGTAGCCGGCCTCCAGCTCGGGGTGCTCCCGCGCCACCCAGTCGAGGAACCACTCCTTCGCGCCGGGACGCAGGTGCAGGGCGCCGAAGACGACCCTCCGCGCTCCCGCGGCGGCGATCTCCGAGACGGCGCGCTCGAGGTCGTCCGCCGAATCGCTGAGCCACGGCAGGATGGGCATGAGGAAGACCGTCACATCGAGGCCCGCGTCGGCCGCGGCCCGCACGGTCGCCAATCGCGCGGCAGTCGTCGGGGTCCCGGGTTCGACGCGCTGCTGGAGGGCGTCGTCGAACACCGCGATCGACGTCGCCAGGTCGACATGAACGTGCTGCGCCGCCTCCGCGATGAGCGGCAGGTCGCGTCGCAGCAGCGTGCCCTTCGTCAGGATCGACATCGGCGTGCCGCTCTCGGCCAGAGCCCGCACGATGCCGGGCATCAGACGGTATCGGCCCTCTGCGCGCTGGTACGGGTCCGTGTTCGATCCCAGGGCGACGAGCTCGCGCCGCCAGGAACGGCGGCGCACCTCGGCTTGGAGCACCTCGGCGACATTGGTCTTCACGATGATCTGCCGGTCGAAGTCGTCTCCGGCGTCGAGCTCGAGATAGCGGTGGGTGTTCCGCGCGAAGCAGTAGACGCAGGCGTGCGAGCAGCCCCGGTACGGATTCACCGTCCACGAGAACGGCATCGAACTGGCCTCGGGCACGCGGTTGAGCGCCGACTTCGCGAGGACCTCGTGAAAGGTCACGCCGGCGAACTCCGGCGTGCGGACCGTGCGGGACAGTCCCGCAATCGGTAGCCCGCCGGTCTGGGCATCGATACTCTGTCCACTCCAGCGCATGACCATATTCGAACACAGATTCGATGAATCTGCAACGCGGATTCTGACAGGATGAGCGCATGACGACTCATGGGTGGCAGGGCGACGCACGCAGCATTCTTCGGGTGGCGGAGGGATTCCGGCTCGCGGACCTCGACCCGGGCGCGACGCCGGGCTATGAAGGCGACAAGGCGACGGGCGCGAAGGACCTGGCGAAGCGCATGGCGCGCCTCGATGATCTGCAGGAACGCCTGTATGCGTCCAGTCGCGCCGGGACGGCCCGCGACGCGGTGCTTCTCGTGCTGCAGGGGATGGACACGGCGGGCAAGGGCGGCATCGTGCGGCATGTGCTCGGTTCCGTCGACCCTCAGGGCGTGCAGCTGCGGGCGTTCGGGGCGCCGACGGCGGATGAGCTTGCGCACGATTTCCTCTGGCGCGTCGAGCGGCGGCTCCCCGCGCGCGGATTCCTGGGCGTCTTCGACCGCTCCCACTACGAGGACGTGCTGGTCGGAAAGGTCCGCCAGTTGGCCGATGCGGAGGAGATCGAACGCCGATACGCGGCGATCAACGACTTCGAGGCGCGTGTGGCGGCGGGTGGCACCCGCATCGTGAAGGTCATGCTGCACATCTCGCAGGACGAGCAGCGCGCTCGCCTCCAAGAGCGTCTGGACCGGCCGGATAAGCACTGGAAGTACAACCCCGGCGACGTCGACGACCGTATGCTCTGGCGCGAGTACCGCGATGCGTACGAAACGGCGTTCGCGCGCACCTCGACCGAGACCGCCCCGTGGTATGTCGTTCCGGCGGATCGAAAGTGGTACGCGCGGCTCGCCGTGCAGGAGCTTCTCATTGCGGCGCTGGAAGACATCGACCCTCAGTGGCCTCCGGCGACATTCGACGTCGAGGCCGAGAAGAAGCGCCTCGCGGCAAGCTAGACCAGCAGCAGCAATGCCGCGACACCGAGGAACAGCGCGCCGAAGACCATGTTGAGGCCGCGGCGGCCGCGGCGGCTTCGCGTCAGCGAGCGGAACAGCTTTGCGGCGAGCGCGAAGACGAACCACATCACGAGGATGTCGACGGCGAGCACCGTGGCAACGAGGATCAGGTACTGGGGGAGCGGCGCACGCGGCAGGTCGATGAACGCCAGGAAGAACACGATGGCCTTCGGGTTCAACAGGTGAGGCTGATGACGACGCAGGCGAGTAAGAGCGAGAGCCAGACGGTCAGGGTCACCGAAGAATCCTAGGCCGGGGCGGCTGAGGAACCGGACTCTGCGACGAGCTCGACAAACGCGCGTGCCGCGGGGCTCGGATTGAATTCGCCCCAAGCGAGGTACTCGACGCGGGTGGGGCCGTCGTCGACCGCCACGGTGACGACACCGGGGTCGCCGGGTGTGACGCCCGGCGGAAGGAGGGCGATCGCGAGACCCGCTCGAACGATCGAGACGATGACATCGACGGTGGTCGCCTCGAACGGGACCTCGCGTCGGAGACCGGCCGTCTCGAAGGCGAGGTCGGATTGCGCGCGTCCGGGGGATCCCGCCGGGAAGTCCGCGAAGGGCTCGTCCGCGAGATCGGCGAGCAGCACGCGCCCCTTGCGGGCGAGCGGGTGGTCCGATGCCGCGACCGCGAGCAGGCGATCGCGGCGCAGGACACGCGACGCGACGGGCGGCGGTGTCGACTCCGGGAAACCGAGGATCGCCACGTCGAGGCGCTTCGCGTGAAGATCCGCGACGAATGCATCGCTGGCCCCGGTGCGCAGGCGGATCCGGACCGCGGGGTGCGCCGAACGGAACGTCCGCAAGCAGGCGGGAATGTCGATCGCGGTGACCGTCGGAATGATGCCGATCGACAACTCGCCCCGGATCTCGCCGGCGGCGGCGCTCGCCGCGTCTACCGCGCGGGCGGCGGCGTCGAGCGCGATCCGTGCCTCCGCGAGGAAGGCGTCCCCTGCGGCGGTGAGCTCGACCCTGCGGCTGGTGCGCGCGAACAGGGTAGCGCCGATCTCCCGCTCGAGTGCCTTGATCTGGTGGCTCAGCGCGGATTGCACGACGAAGCAGCGCGCGGCGGCGCGGGTGAAGCTGCGCTCCTCGGCGACCGCGACGACGTATCTCAGCTGCTGGAGGTCCACCGATCAATGATCGTAGTGCATAGAAAACATGAGACACATGTGTTGGACTCATTCGTTGGCCGCGCCGAGGGTGGAATCATGACCGCTTCTTCTTCGCGCCTCGGCTGGACGGCCGCGGCGGCGCTCGCACCCGCCGTGTGGGGAACGACCTATATCGTGACGACGCACCTCCTACCCGACGGGCATCCACTCTTCGCTGCGCTCATGCGCTCGCTTCCCGCGGGCCTCCTCGCGCTCGCTCTCACGCGCACGCCGCCGCGGGGGTCGTGGTGGTGGAAGAGTCTCGTGCTCGGCACCCTCAACATGGGCGCCTTCTTCCCGCTCCTTTTCGTTGCTGCACAGCACCTGCCGGGCGGTGCAGCGGCCACCCTCGGCGCGGTTCAGCCGATCGTCGTCGTCGCGCTCGCGGTGTGGATCCTACGCGAGAGGCTGTCGGGCTGGCGGGTGCTCTGGGGTTTGTGCGGCGTGGTCGGGATCGCGCTCGTCGTGCTCCGCCCCGGGGCGGGACTGGATGCCATCGGCCTCGCCGCCGGGCTCGGAGGAGCGGCGTCGATGGCGATGGGAGTCGTGCTCGTCAAGCGGTGGGGGATCCCGCAGGGCGTCTCCGCGATGGCGCTCGCCGGATGGCAGCTCACCGCGGCGGGCGCGGTGCTGATCCTTCCGGCGCTCCTCATCGACGGCGTGCCGTCCGACATCGGGATGCCGGCCGTCGCGGGATACGCGTGGCTGGGCGTGATCGGTGGGCTGTGCAGCTATGCCCTCTGGTTCGCGGGGATTCCCCGACTCCCCGTCACGTCGACGGCGCTTCTCGGGATCCTGTCGCCGCTCGTGGCGGCCGTCCTCGGCGCGGCCTTCGCGGGGGAGGGATTCTCGCCCGCGCAGCTCGGCGGGTTCGTCGTCGCGGTGGCCGCGATGACCCTCGGTCAGTTCCCACCGCCGCGAACCCGTGATCGGGAGACCGCGCGCCGGACCGCATACTGAGATCGACCGGGCCGCAGGAGCGACCGGCGACATCGAGGAGGAACACATGAACACCATGATCCGCACCACGAAGAACCGCTTCCGGATCGCCGTACTCGCCATGGGGCTCGGAGCGGTCGCCGCCCTTGCCGGTTGCAGCTCAGACACGGCGGCCGAGCCGGAGGAGCCGGCGTCGTCGCAGCAGGCGGAAGAACAGGCCGCGGAGAGCGAAGCACCCGCGGAGGAGGAGCCCGCCACCGAGGCGTCGAGCGGATCCGAACTCTCCATCACGATCGACGGCGAGCCGTTCGAGGTGTCAGACCCGACCGTGGTCTGCGAGGAGATCGGCGGGGTGCTGACGATCGCGGTCGGGTCGATGTCGGGTGCCGACGGCATCGGGGCGACGCTAACGACCGGCGACGCGCCGACCGTCAAGACGGTGGCGCTCGGGTCGCTCGACGGGTCCGCGATGGCCTGGGCCGAGGGAGCACCCGGTGAGGCGAGCGCGACGAAGGACGGCTCGACCTACACCATCACGGGGTCGATGTCGGCCGTCGACATCAATGACCCGACGAACCTCGAGGAGACGCCCTTCGAAATGGTGATCCCCTGCCCCTGACCGGGTGGAGGCCGTGCCCCGAGATCTCACGGGGCGCGGCCTCGCGCGTTTGTCGACACCTGACGGGGCCGGTAGCGTGAAGCGGTGACCCACAGCTTCCGCGCCTCCGTGCTTCCCGTCTGGTTCGTCCTCGCCGGGCTCCTGCTCGTCGCGGGAAACCTGCGCACGGCGATCACGGCCGTGGGACCGGTGCTGCCGGCGATCGAGGCGAGCTATGGTCTGCCCGCCACGACGGCGTCCGTGCTCGTGAGCCTGCCGCTCATCGCCTTCGCGGGTGTTTCGCCCTTCGCGCCCCGGCTGGCGCGGGCGCTTGGCCTCGAGCGCGCCATCGGCCTGGCCCTCGCCGTGCTGGCGGTCGGCCTCGTGGTGCGTTCCGTTCCGCCCGTCGCATCGCTGTGGATCGGGACGGCACTCATCGGCGTCGCGATCGCCGTGCTCAACGTCGTGCTGCCCGCGCTCGTCAAGCGCGATTTTCCCGCGCGGATCGGCCAGGTCACCGGTGCCTATTCGGCGGTGCAGTCGAGCTTTGCGGCGATT
>Ga0302349_1003052_pt1 | contig 10057 bp, 8 predicted proteins | sample PhyAR1_FD_202176 | JGI IMG/M metagenome (GOLD analysis project Ga0302349, IMG submission 202176) | Leaf surface microbial communities from alfalfa plants in UC Gill Tract Community Farm, Albany, California, United States - DLSL A.R1... | ecosystem: Host-associated > Plants > Phyllosphere >...
CGTCGAGGCGACGAAGGCCGCCCTCGCGGCGGCGCGCTTCACACCGAACAACGAGATCTCCGAGATCGTGTGGATGACGCTCGACGAGGCGCGCGAGAAGCTCAGCTACCCGGCAGACTCCGATGTGCTCGGCCGCTTCGAACAGCTCATCGACGCCGGCGGTCTCGATACCTTCCCGGTCGTCGTCATGCGCCACGGAAAGGCCGGATCCGGTTCGTCCGATGCGGTCCGCCCGCTCACGCCGACCGGTCACGAACAGGCGCAGGCGGCGGTGGGTCCGCTGCGCGCCTTCGGGATCCGCCGCGTGTACGCGTCGACCGCCGCGCGGTGCCAGCAGACGGCCACGCCGATCGCCGCCGCGCTCGGCCAGAGCGTGCACGCCGAGGACGCGATCAGCCAGGACGCCTGGGAGCGCGGCGAGGACGACCCCGCCGCGATCATCGCCAAGCGCGTCGAGAAGGCCAAGCCTGTGGTGATCTGCTCGCACGGGCCCGTGATCCCCGCGCTCATGGAGGCGCTCGCGGTCCAGACGCAGACGGGCTACTCGCGCGAGCTGCGCGAGGCGGCCTCGCTGTCGACCGGCTCGTTCACGGTCGCGCACGTGCGCCGCGGCGGCCGGATCGTGGCAGTGGAGACGCACTCTCCTTTGGATGAGCGTCGCCCGCCGAAGTAGGCTGTGAGGGTGATGAAACCGCGCCTGTTCTCTGGAATGCAGCCCTCCGCCGATTCGCTTCAGATCGGCAACTACATCGGGGCCCTCATGCAGTGGCGCGATATGCAGAACGACTACGACGCGTTCTTCACGGTCGTCGACCTGCACGCGATCACCGTGCAGCAGGATCCGAGCGAGCTGCGCCAGAAAACGCGCCGCACGGCCGCGCAGTACATCGCTGCCGGCATCGACTCGACGAAGTCGACGCTCTACGTGCAGTCGCAGGTGCCCGCCCACGCCGAGCTGGCCTGGGTGCTTTCGACGATCACGGGCTTCGGCGAGGCCGGCCGCATGACGCAGTTCAAGGACAAGTCGCAGCGCTACGGCAGCGACAAGACGAGCGTGGGCCTGTTCACCTATCCCGTGCTCATGGCCGCCGACATCCTGCTGTTCCAGGCCGAGGCGGTGCCCGTGGGCGACGACCAGAAGCAGCACGTCGAGCTGACCCGCGACCTCGCGGAGCGGTTCAACTCGCGCTTCGGCGAGACCTTCACGGTGCCCACTCCCACGATCCCGGGCGAGACGGCGCGCATCTACGACCTGCAGAACCCGACGGCGAAGATGTCGAAGTCCGCCGAGTCGCAGGCCGGCGTGCTGTACCTTCTCGACGACATCGACGTCACGGCGAAGAAGGTCATGCGCGCCGTGACCGACTCCGAGGGCGTCGTGCGGTACGACCGCGAGAACAAGCCCGGCGTCTCCAACCTGCTGTCGATCCAGTCGGCACTGACCGGCCTCAGCATCGCGCAGCTGGAGGAGGAGTACGCGGGCAAGCAGTACGGCCACCTCAAGCAGGGCGTGCGCGACGCGGTCGTCGCCGAGTTCGAGCCCGTGCGCGCCCGTGCGCTCGAGCTGCTCGAGGATCCGGCGGAGCTCGACCGCGTGCTCGCCCACAACGCCGACCGTGCCGCCGAGGTCGCGGAGGAGACCCTGAAGAAGGTTTACGACCGCGTCGGGCTGCTCCGACGTGGCTGAGCAGGTCACGCTCACCACCGCCCGCCTCACCCTCAGCGCGCCCGACGCCTCGGACGTCGACGCGATCTTCGAGGCGTGTCAGGATCCGGAGATTCAGTACTACACGACCGTCCCCTCCCCCTACACGCGCGCCGACGCGGAAGGTTTCGTGGCGCTCGTCGCCGACTGGTGGGAGGACGGCTCGGAGTATGTCTGGGCCCTGCGCGCGCCCGAGGGGTTCGCGGGCGTAATCGGGCTGCACAAGATCGCGGACGGTGCGAGCGAGCTCGGTTTCTGGGCCGCGCCCGGCGCGCGCGGCAACGGATACATGACCGAGGCGGCGCAGGCCGTGCTCGACTTCGCGTTCGGCCCCATGCGACTCGAACGGATCCTGTGGCGCGCGGTCGTCGGAAACGAGGGATCCGCGCGCGTCGCCCAGAAGCTCGGTTTCCAGTTCGAGGGCATCCAGCGCAAGGGGCTGCCGCACCACGGCGTCGCGGGCGCCCACGGCCGCACCGACGGCTGGATGGCCGGCCTCCTGAACACCGACCCCCGCCACCCCCAACTCTGGGAGCTCTAACCCCGGCCGGTCCCCGTCCCGCACCCCGCACGCCCCGCGCGCCCTGCGCGCCCTGTACACAACGACGCAGATTTTTGGAGGATCCGCGGCGAGAATCGATTTCTCTAGCCACGGCGGCGAAAATCTGCGTCGTTGTGTACGGAGCGGCGGAGGCGGAGGAGGCCTCGAACGGCGTCGGTTAGGCGTTGCGGGGCGTTGACCAACTGGTTCGCGGTGGGCCGGAGGGTGGCGTAGCCCTGCGCCGCGGCGGCGAGGTCGCGCATGCGGTCCTTCGACTGCTGGTCCCACCCGCCGTGGAAGGCCCGACTATCGCATTCGACGATGATCCACCCGTCCACGAGTAGGTCCACCCGGCCGACACCACCGATCTCGACCTGTAGCTCGATCGAGCATCCAAGGGTGCGCAGGAGCAGCCTCGCGAAGGTCTCCGGGCCCGACTCCGCCCTGCCGTCGACGAACTTTCGGAGTCTCTGCAGCCGCTCCGGAAGCCACCGGAACACCTCGTCGAGGTCTGCCAGCCCGATCACCCCCAGATGAATCGCGCTATCCAGCGTCGCGATCGCGGCCCGGGGTCTCTGGCACAGCACGGCCTGTGCGAGCGCGCGTGGAAGGAGCGCGATCGTCGAGTGCTCGTCCACGGTATCGGCACGCCAGTGGGTGACAACCCGTGCCTTCGAGTCGGCGAGGCGCATCGATCGTGATCGAGGCGAACGCAGCCAGTGGCGCCCGTACCGGATCTGCACGTGCAGAACACCTGATGTCGCCAGCACGTAGACGCCGAGCTCGCGCATGAGTGAGATGCAGTCGAGATGGCCGCCGATGCGGACGGCCGACTTGATGGCCTCGCTCGCCGTGCCGTCGACGTAGTAGTCGCGGCGGGCATGAAACAAGCTGCCGGAGTCGATGTTGTCCCGGATCCCGCGCCGCGTCAGCCCGTCGGCTCTGAGATCGGCGTACGAGAGCGACCTGAGGTGGGTCTTTTCAAGCGTCATGAACCGACACTGCCGGATCCCAGAAATCCGCCGAGATCGACTTCCGCGTGATTCCGCGGCCCCTGTGGATGACCGCCCAAATTTCCTGCATGTGGACAACTGGCGCGCGCGTACACAACGACGCAGATTCTCGGCCACCGGGCATCGGAAACCGGTTCACACGGCAATTCATCCGAAAATCTGCGTCGTCGTGTACGGGGCCGTACTACGGGGCCGCGCGTCGGAGGCGAGGCGGGCCGCAGACACAGAAATACCCCCGGGGGAACCAGGGGTATTTCGGGATTTTGGCGGAGACGGGGGGATTTGAACCCCCGGTTAGGTTTAACCCCAACCCTTCATTAGCAGTGAAGTCCGTTCGGCCGCTCCGGCACGTCTCCTCATGCTCGCCGAGGCGCGCATGTCATCTCATCGTACATGTCGCACCCACCCCTCGCGAAATCGACGGATCAGAACAGTGCCTCGGGCGTGCCGCAGTTACCGGCGTTGTTGGAGGCGTTGGATCCGCGCAGGTAGCCGGGGATGCTCACGCGATCGTCGGGCGTCGGCTCGACGCTCGGCGACGGCGTGTCCGTCGGCGTCGGCTCCTCGGTCGGCTCCTCTTCACCGAGCTCGATCACCTGATTCTTCGCGAGAGCGTCGGCGATGAGGTTCCACGTGTCCGTGACGGGCAGGAGCCGGTTGGAGTCGGCCGGGTCGTCCATCGCGGGGAACTGGATGAAGGTGTAGTCCTCGACGGGGATTCCGCGCAGGGCCGCACCGATGGAGACCATCGCCATCGGGTCGGCGAGGCCGGACGAGAGCTGCGCGTTCGCGGTGACGGCCTTCGCGAGCCGCAACAGCGTGGGAACGTCTCCGAAGGTGTCCTCGCTCGTCAGCTTGCGCACGAGCGCCCCCATATAGAGCTGCTGGTTGCCGATGCGGTCGAGATCGGATCCGGTCGCCAGCGTCTTCCGGGTGCGCAGGAACTGCAGCGCCTGGTAGCCGACGAGCGGGTGCTCGCCCGCGCTGAGCTCGAGCTCGGTCTCCTTGTCGTAGGGGATCGGCTGTTCGAGGCACACGGTCACGCCGCCGATGGCGTTGGTGATCTCGATCACGCCGATCCAGGTCATGAGCACGGCGTGGTCGATCTCGAGGCCGGTGAGTTCCGAGGCCGAACGCGCGACGCAGTCGAGCCCGCCGTTGGAGTATGCCGTGTTGAACTGAGCGATGCTCGCCCCGGGGGTCTCCACCTCGCGGTGGTCGTCGTAGCACGCCGGCCGCGCCGTCATGAGGTCGCGCGGCAGACTGATCACCGTGACATGCCGCGGCTCCGGCGAGATGTGGATGATCATGTTCACGTCGTTCAGCTGGCTCGCGTACGAGTTCTTCTGCTGCTCGATCATCTCGGGCGGGCATCGTTCGCCGAACTGCTCGAACGAGCCTTCCTCGCACTTGTCGACGCCCGTCACGAGGATGTTGACGTCGTCGTCCGGCAGCACCTCGACGGCCGGCGGGTTGACGTCCTGCCCCGTCAACACGACGGAGTTGTCGCGCAGGGTGCCGAAGTACTCGTGATACGCGTAGGCACCGACGCCGATGCCCGCGACGAGAACCGCCGAGAGCACGAAGGCGACGCCCTTCAGAAGTCCGACGAACGGATTCGGGCGTCGCAGCTTCGTGTGGCGCGCGAGGGGCACCTGGCTCATACGGGTCTCCTGGATAGGGGCACGATCGTGCCCCTATCCAATCAGAAGATCGAGCCGCTGTTCGAGCAGGTGGCGTCGCTCGCGCTGGATCCGCGGATGTTGCTCGGCAGCGGAACCTCGTTCGGATCCGGCGTCTCGGTCGCCAACGGATCCGGCTCCTCCGTGGGAGTCTCCGTCGGCTCGACGGGCTCCTCCTGCGCGAGCAGCGGCTGGTTCGCGTCGAGGGCCGCCTTGATCTGCTGCCAGGCCACGGTGTCGGGCGCCACCTTGTTCGGGTTGGGCGCGTAGTCGACGTACGGGAACTGGATGAACTCGTACTCGCTCGTGGGCACGTCCTTCAGGGCGCTCGCGATCGAGACCATCGTCGACGGCTTCGCGAGCGCGTCATCGAGGGTCGCGTTGTGCACGACGGCGTTCGCGAGGCGCAGGAGCGCCCCGAGGTCGCCCAGCGTCTCGTCGCTCACGAGCTTGCGCACGAGCGCGCCCATGTACACCTGCTGGTTGCTGATGCGCGACAGGTCGGATCCGTCACCGACGCCGTGCCGCACGCGGAGGAACTGCAGCGCCTCCACGCCGACGAGCGTGTGCTCGCCCGCCTCGAGGTCGAGGTGGGTGTGGATCGGGTCCTTAATAGGCTGCGCGATGCAGACGTTCACGCCGCCGATCGCGTTGGTGACGTCGATGACGCCGCCCCACGTCATGAGCGCCGCGTGGTGGATGTGGTAGCCCGTCAGTTCCTCCGCGGTCAGCGCGACGCACGCGAGGCCGCCGGTGCCATAGGCCTCGTTGAAGGGCAGGGCGCTGGCGGGCATCGTCGGGTTCCCGTCGATGTCCTGGCACTCGGGGCGCGCGGTGACGAGGTCGCGCGGGATGCTGATGACGGTGACGCGCCGCGGCTCGGGCGAGATGTGCACGAGCATGTTCACGTCGTTGAGCTGGCCGGAGTAGGAGTTCTCCTGGATCTCGGCCATTTCCTCCGTGCAGCGGCCCTCGAACTGACCGATCCACTCGGCCTCGCACTTGTCGATGCCGGAGACGAGGATGTTCACCTCTTCGTCGGGCAGCACCTCGATGTCCGCGCCGACCTCCTGGCCGGCGAGCGTCACCGAGTTGCCCTGCAGCGTGCCGAAGTACTCGTGGTACGCGTAGGCGCCCACGCCGATGCCCGCGACGAGCACCGCCGACAGCGCGAAGGCCAGGCCCTTGAAGAACCCTCCGAGGACGCCCTTCCGGCGCAGCTTGGTGTGGCGCGCGAAAGGCTCCCGATAAACGTTCTTCGAGGAATAGCTCACACGGGGTCCTTCGATGATGTGGCGGAGAGTGTGGGATTCGAACCCACGAAGCATTTCTGCTTACTGGTTTTCAAGACCAGGTCCTTCGGCCGCTCGGACAACTCCCCAGCCCGCGTGACGCGGACGGAACAATCCTAGCGGAGGAAGCCGACGCCGATTCTGCACGATCCAGCTGGGGGTCCGGTAGAGGATCCCTTAGCGGGCGATGACACCGAGCGTCAGGAGGGCCTCGGCGACGCCGCCCTCCTGCACCGTGCTCGTCATCCGCGTGCCGTGCGCGCGGACCTCGTCGATGGCCTGCCCCATCACGACGGCCTCTCCCCCGCCCGCACGCGCCCAATCGAACATTTGGATGTCGTTGCGTCCGTCGCCGATGACGACGACGCTGCCCGGATCCACCCCGAGGCGCTCGCGCACCTGCTCGAGCGCGGTCGACTTGTCGATGCCCTGGGGCGCGATGTCGAGCCACGCCGACCAGCCGACGGCGTAGGACACCTGGTGCAGCCCCATGCGGTCGACGAACGACGCGAACTCGTCACCGGCGTGGTCGTCCGAGACCACGACGATGCGGGTGACGTCGCGACCCTTCATCTCGTCGATGTCGACGTGGAAGGCGTTCGGCGCCGACAGATCCCAGTCGTCGACGAAGTTGTTGTACAGGCGCGTTCCGTCGCCCAGCTCGACGAGAAAGTTCGCCTCCGGGAGCTGCACCTCGAGCTGCGCGAGCACCTCGCTCGCGTCGAAGGTCTCGACGACGTCGCGCACGTAGCCCTCCGGTGACGCGTCGTCGCGCGCCATGATCGTGGCGCCGTTCGCGGTGACGATGAGCTCGGGCGCAATGCCCAGCCACTCCACCACCTTGCGGGTCCCCGACCAGCTGCGCCCCGTCGCGAAGGTCACGATGTGCCCGGCGGCGACGGCCGTCGATACCGCCTCTGCCACGCCGGGGCTCAGCGACTCGTCCTCGAGGAGCACGGTGCCGTCGATGTCCAGCGCGATGAGGCGGCGGCCGCCTCCGCTTTCCGCCGGCACGGCGTCGAGAACGGTGTCCGTCACGCGATGGGCTCCAGCACCTCGAGGCCGCCGAGGTACGGGCGGAGCACCTCGGGCACGGTGACCGATCCGTCGGCGCGCTGGTGCGTCTCCAGGATCGCGACGATCCAGCGGGTCGTGGCGAGCGTGCCGTTGAGCGTCGCGACGGCCTGGGTCTTCCCGCCCGCCTCGGGGCGGTGGCGGACGCCCAGGCGGCGCGCCTGGTAGGTGGTGCAGTTCGAGGTCGACGTGAGCTCGCGGTAGGCACCCTGCGTCGGGACCCAGGCCTCCGTGTCGAACTTGCGCGCGGCGCTGGATCCGAGATCGCCGGCGGCGACGTCGATCACGCGATACGCGAGGCCCAGCGACGAGAGCATCTTCTCCTCGAGGGCGATGAGCTTGTCGTGCTGCGCCTCGGCGTCCGCCGGGTCGCAGTAGACGAACATCTCGAGCTTGTTGAACTGGTGCACCCGGATGATGCCGCGGGTGTCCTTGCCGTGCGATCCGGCCTCGCGGCGGTAGCAGGTCGACCAGCCGGCGTACTTCAGCGCACCATCCGCTCCGAGGTCGACGATCTCGTCCTTGTGGTATCCGGCGAGCGCGACCTCGCTCGTGCCGACGAGGTACAGGTCGTCCTCTTCGAGGTGGTAGATCTCGTCGGAGTGCTTGCCGAGGAATCCCGTGCCCGCCATGATCTCGGGGCGCACGAGGGTCGGCGTGATCATGGGCGTGAAGCCCTCCTCGAGCGCCGTGTTCAGCGCATAGTTCATGAGCGCCAGCTCGAGCCGCGCCCCGATGCCCTTGAGGAAGTAGAAGCGGGCACCCGACACCTTCGCGCCGCGCTCCATATCGATCGCGCCGAGCATCTCGCCGAGCTCGAGGTGGTCACGCGGTTCAAAATCGAAGCTCGGGATCGTGCCGACCTCGCGCAGCGTAACGAAGTCGTCCTCGCCGCCCTCCGGCACGCCGTCGATGACGAGGTTCTCGATCTTGTCGACCGCCGCGCGGAACGCCTCTTCGGCCTCCTTCGACGCGGCCTCCGCGTCCTTCACGCGCTGCGCGAGCTCCTTGACCTGGGCGATCAGAGCAGGCTTCTCGTCCTTCGGCGCCTTCGAGACGACCTTGTTGAACGCGTTCTGTTCGGCGCGCAGTTCCTCGAACGCGCTGAGGGCCTCGCGACGCGAAGCCTCCGCGGCGATCGCCTCGTCGACGGTGTCGGGCGAGTTGCCGCGCGCAATCTGCGAACGCTTGACGGCCTCAGGGTTTTCGCGAAGAAGAACGGGATCGATCACCCGTCCAGTCTATGGCGTGTCGCCTGGAACGAAGCGAGGAGGGGCACGGGCCCCCGGATACCCGCACGCCCTAGAGTGACGGTATGAATGCCAGGCGCGCGGCCCTCCTCTACAACCCCGTCAAGGTCAAGAGCGCGCCCGAGCTCATCGCCTCCGTCACGAACCGCTCCGCGCGCAGCGGATGGGCCGAACCCGTGATCCTCGAGACCACCGTCGAGGATCCGGGGCAGGGCATCACCCGCGAGGCGATCTTGCGGGGCGCGAGCGTCGTGCTCGTCGCCGGAGGTGACGGCACGGTCCGCGCGGTTGCGGAGGCGATGCGCGGATCCGGGGTGCCCCTCGCGATCGTGCCGAGCGGCACGGGCAACCTCCTCGCCCGCAACCTGCTCCTGCCGCTCGCGGGGCACGAGGCGATGGTGGGCGCAGCCTTCGACGGCGATGTGCTGCCGATCGACATCGGCATCGCCGAGATCACGCGCCCCTCGGGCGAGCAGGAATCGCACGCCTTCGTCGTGATGGCCGGCATGGGCGTCGACGCGGCGATGATCGCGAAGACGAACCCGCGGATGAAGAAGCATCTCGGCTGGGTCGCCTACGTCGACGGCGCGGCGCGGTCGCTGCCGAGCGCGAAGCCGTTCCGCCTCGCCTATCAGATGGACGGGCTGAGCCTGCAGATGGCGCGCGTCAACAGCGTGCTCTTCGCCAATTGCGGCGCGCTGCCCGCCGGGATCGACCTCGTTCCCGATGGCCTCGTCGACGATGGGCTGCTCGATGTGGCGCTGATCGAGGCGCGGGGCCCCTTCGGGTGGCTCGCCGTGTGGCGCAAGCTGTGGTGGCACAACTCGGTGCTCGCGAAGTCGCGCATGGGCCGCCGGATCGTGGCGAGGGCGCGGAATCACTCGATCCGCTACCTCGTGGGGGCGGAGGCGGAGGCGGCCTCCCCGCTCCCCCAGCCCGTCGAGCTCGACGGCGACGAGTTCGGCCTGGCGGCCCGGATCCGCTGCCGCGTCGATCAGGGCGGCCTGCTGATCGCGGCGCCGGCCGGCCACCGGCTCGCGCCGCGGCGCCCATAGCCGCTACTGCAGCGCGCTCGTGAGCCGCGCGACGTTGTCGAGCACGCGGGAGCGGATCGGCTGCTTCAGCCACTCCTCAAGCGTCAACTGGCGACTGTTGCGCCGGTACTCCTCCTCGACCTCGCGAAGCTGCTCGACGAAGGCGCGACCGCGCACGAGGAGCGACACCTCGAAGTTGAGGCCGAACGAGCGCATGTCCATGTTGCTGGATCCGATCACGGCCGTCTCGTCGTCGATCGAGAGCGACTTCGTGTGCAGGATGTAGGGCGACTTGTAGAGCCAGATGTTGACCCCCATGCGCAGCAGGTCCTCGTAGTAGCTGCGCTGGGCGTGATAGACCATGGCCTGGTCGCTCGTCTCGCTGACGAACAGGTCGACCTGCACGCCGCGGTTGCAGGCCGTGGCGACCGCGCGCAGGAGCGCCTCGTCGGGCACGAAGTAGGGA
>Ga0302349_1003055_pt1 | contig 10054 bp, 9 predicted proteins | sample PhyAR1_FD_202176 | JGI IMG/M metagenome (GOLD analysis project Ga0302349, IMG submission 202176) | Leaf surface microbial communities from alfalfa plants in UC Gill Tract Community Farm, Albany, California, United States - DLSL A.R1... | ecosystem: Host-associated > Plants > Phyllosphere >...
GGACTGGGTGGTGGTGTCGGGCATCGGCGGGCTCGGGCACATGGCGATCCAGTACGCGGCCGCCATGGGGTTCCGCGTGATCGCGGTGACCGGGACCGAGGCGAAGCGCCAGCGCGCTCTCGCGTACGGGGCCGAGCTGGTCGTCAACTACCGCGACGGCGACCCTGGCGAGGCTGTGCAGGACCTCGTCGGCGGTGCTCAGGCGGCTCTGGTCACGGCCGTGAGCGAGAAGACCTTCCCGCAGGCGCTGTCCATGCTGCGACGCGGTGGCACGGTGTCGCTGGTCGGGCTCCCGCCGGGCGACTTCCCGCTGTCGATCTTCGACACCGTCCTGCGCGGTCTGACCGTCCGCGGCTCGATCGTCGGCACGCGGCTCGACATGCTCGAGGCCGTCGACTTCTTCAGCCGGGGCGTCGTCTCGACGACCTTCGAGCGTCAGCCGATGGACGCGATCAACGACATCTTCGCCAGGATGACGACGGGCGCGATCGACGGGCGCGTCGTGCTGGACATGAGTCTGTGACCTGGTCGCTCGGGCACGACGACGCAGAGACGCCCGGCCAGCAGATACTGGCCGGGCGTCTCGGTGCTCGTCTGACGGTGCTCCACTGACGGTGCTCCTCTGGCAGCCGCTCGAGCAGCGGCCAGACTGTCCTCTCAGGGGCCGGCGACAGCGTCGGGGGCCAGGCGAGCGGTTGGTTCAGGGACGAGCGGGTGGTCCAGCCGCACGTGGGTGGTTCAGCTGCGGACGCCGAGCGGGAGCACGTCCCGCTTCCACGTCTGGTTGAGGACCCCGGCGAAGGAGTTGTACCAGGCCGTCCCGGCGGTCAGCAGACCGAAGAAGCCGGCGACGTGCGTCACGCTCTCGGCCTGGGCGAAGGCGCCGACCGTGAGCAGCGCGAAGGTGATCGACAGGGGCACGAACACGCTCATGAGCCCGACCGAGATCTTGAGCGTCACGACGGTCATGTAGAGGGTGAAGATCGTCCAGGCGAGGAGGAACACTCCTGTGGCCTGGTGGGCCGTGTCTGCCGGGAGGCCTGGGACGACGAACTTCACGTAGGCGGCGAAGGACATCCAGAACGCTCCGTAGGAGGAGAACGCCAGGGCGCCGAAGGTGTTGTTCTTGACGAGCTCCCACATGCCGGCGAGCAGCTGGACGAGCCCGCCGTAGAAGAGCGCGAGAGGCAGGACGACAGGCTCGAGGCTCGAGTCGAGGAGCCCGGCGTTGAAGATCGAGAGCACGAAGGTGGTGAGCGCGAAGCCGGCGAGGCCGAGCGGCCCCGGGTCGGCGATCAGACGCAGGGCAGGGGTGGGCGTCGAGGACGTCATGAAGATCTTCTCCAGGCCCGGTCGCGGAGACCGGGTGTGGTGGTGGCGCGGTCGGGACGGACCGGAGGGACGGCCTGTCCGAGACAGGGCGTCGCAAGTTTCCAGGTCAGGTGCCGCACGGACCTAGGACTAAGGTCACAGGATCGGGCCTCGGAGGGCTGTTCGTGACGGACGACGCACTCGGTGGGCCTGGCCGGTCGAACCCCGCCTGGACGAGATTCGTGCACGCACCCGTCCCGCCCGCACCTGCCCGGTCGGGTGGGTGCGGGCGGGGCTGGTCGTCGCCGTGCTACTGCTGGGCGAGGACGAAGGGCAGGACCGCGCCTGCGCCGGCCTGGCGCAGCAGACGGCCAGCCACGGCCAGCGTCCACCCGGAGGCGACACGGTCGTCGACGAGCAGGATCGACCGTCCTGCCAGGCCTGCGCTCGCTGCGGGTGTCAGGTCGAGGCCGAGGCGCTGCGCCACCCCGGCGAGGCGCATGGCGGAGTTCACGTCGTGGCGGGGTGGGGCTTCGTGGCCGCCGAGAGGTCCCACGAATCCGACGAAGGGCTTGTCCAGGTACTTCGCGAGCCCGCGGGCGAGGTGCTCGACGAGCACGGGTCGCGTCGTCGACCGCACGCAGACGACCCCGTCGACCTGGAGCCCGTCCCACGCGTCGAGGACCTGCGCCGCGGCGCGTCGGAGGTGGACGGGGACCTCGCCGTCCGGGGTCGTGGACGCGAAGAGCTCGCGGAGGGGCTGCGACCAGCCGAGCCCGTCGAGGCGCGCCACCGCCCGGCCCGGCTCGGTCTTCTCGGCGGGGGAGATCTTGCCCTTGAGGTCGATGCCGAGGGTCGCCATCCCTGTGGGCCACATGCTGCGGGGCTCGACGACGACCCCAGGGACGTCCATGGCCTTGCGGGCCTGTGCCACGTGCTCGGTCGTCGGTGCGGCGGGCAGCGTCGAGCCACCGCAGTTGTCGCAGCGGCCGCACCGCTCGTCGGGACGGAGGTCTGGGTCGTCGAGGGTGCGGCGCAGGAAGGCCATCCGGCAGCCGTCGGTCGACTCGTAGTCGAGCATGGTGCGCTGCTCGGCGAGGCGGGCCTGCTCGACGCGGGCGTAGCGGTCGGCCTCGTAGGTCCAGCCCTGGCCCGTCGCCTCCCACCCGCCCTTGACCCGCTTGACTGCTCCGTCGACGTCGAGGACCTTGAGCATCATCTCCAGACGCGACCGGGTGAGGTCGACCTGTGTCTCGAGGGCCTGCGCCGACTGCGTGCCCCCACGGGACAGGGCGTCGAGCGTGGCACGGACCTGGTCTTCTCGGGGGAAGGCCAGCGAGCCGAAGTACTCCCAGATCCGCTGGTCTTCCTCACCGGGGAGGAGCACGACGAGCGCGCTGTCGACTCCACGGCCGGCTCGACCGACCTGCTGGTAGTAGGCGATCGGCGAGCTGGGGGCGCCGAGGTGCACGACGAAGCCGAGGTCGGGCTTGTCGAAGCCCATGCCCAGGGCTGAGGTCGCGACGAGCGCCTTGACGCGGTTGGCCTTGAGGTCCGCCTCGAGGGACTCCCGCTCGGTCGGGTCGGTGCGTCCCGTGTAGGCCGCGACGGGCAGGCCCGCAGCCTTGAGCTGCGCGGCGACCTGCTCGGCGACCGACACGGTGAGGCAGTAGACGATGCCGGAGCCCTCGGTCGAGCGCAGGGCCTCGAGGAGCCACGCGACACGGGTCGGCTGGTCGCCGAGGCGGAGCACGTTGAGGTGCAGGGACTCGCGGTCCAGACCGCCGCGGAGCACGAGGACCTCGCTGCGGCCCGCACCCTCTCCGGTGATCTCGAGCTGTTCGGCGACGTCCTGGGTCACGCGTGCGTTGGCCGTGGCCGTCGTGGCGAGCACGGGGATGCCCTCGGGGAGCTCGGCGAGCAGGGTCCGGATGCGGCGGTAGTCAGGTCGGAAGTCGTGGCCCCAGTCGGAGACGCAGTGAGCCTCGTCGATGACCACGAGACCTGCGTCCGCGGCAAGGCGGGGGAGCACCTCGTCGCGGAAGCCCGGGTTGTTGAGCCGCTCGGGCGAGCAGAGAAGGACGTCGATGTCTCCGTTGCTGATCTGCTCGTGGATCTGGTCCCACTCGGTGACGTTGGCCGAGTTGATGGTCGCCGCACGGACACCGGCGCGCCCGGCCGCGGCGATCTGGTCACGCATCAGCGCGAGCAGCGGCGAGATGATGATGGTCGGCCCTGAACCTCGTGCGCGGAGCAGGGAGGTCGCGACGAAGTACACCGCGGACTTTCCCCAACCGGTGCGCTGCACCACGAGGGCTCGGCGCTGCTCGGCCACGAGAGCGTGGATCGCCGTCCACTGGTCGTCGCGCAGGACAGCGTCGTCGCGGCCCACGAGGCGGCGCAGCGCAGCCTCGGCCTCGGGGCGCAGGTCCTCGTCGGCCCCCGGGCGGACCCGGACCGCGGCGGGGCGGGCTGGTGCTGCCGGGGCCGCCACACGCTCGCCACGCGCACCCGACGTCCGGCGTCCGTCCACCGGGTCGAGACGTCCGGCCGAGGCCGCGGCCATCTCTTCGCCCCAGGCGTCGTCGACAGGCTCGTCGAAGAAGGGGACGTCCTTGTAAGGGTCCTCGCCGTAGGGGTCGTCGTTCGTGCGTGCCGCGGGTGCAGCCTGCGTGGTGGCCGTCGCCTCGTCGGTGCCTGGGGTCCTGCGGTCGGCCATGGGGTGGTCTGTCGTCTCTCTCGCGTCGGTCGGGGTGTGCGGGCTGTGCTCTGCGGTCGAGCGCTGCTCTGCGGACCGGGTCTGTGCGAGACCAGGCTCGGACGGCGAGCCGTGCACGGGTGCCGGCTCGGTGACGGGCGCGGTGACGGGTGCGGTGTCGGTCTCCGGTTCGGGGGCGGTGACAGTCTCGGGAGCAGGCTGCATCTCCTCGTCGTCCTCGTCCTCGTCGAACATCTCGTCGTCTTCGTCGTCCTCGAGGAGCGGCACTGCGCCCGGCTCCGCGGGCTGTCCGGTGAAGGTCTCGTCCTCGTCGGGCTCGGGGGCGAACCCCGGCGTCTGCCACGCCGGGGCCGGCTCTGGCGTCGTGGTCGGCTGTGCTGCCGGCGCGACGTCGTCAGGGGTGCCCGAGACCAGACGGCGGGCGTCCATCGAGGACGTGCCCCACGCCGGGCCGTCGTCGACGACGACACGGCGGCGGGGCGTCGACGGCAGCTTGGACCAGTCGGGCTCGACCCCCCAGCGCTTGGGGCCCTTGGGCTTGAAGGGCAGGGGAGACGACGCCGGGATGCCGCTCTCGGGCATCGAGACGAGGTCCGGGCTGTCGTCGGCCGGGGTGGTGTCGCCGTCGGAGGTCATGCAGCAAGCCTAAGGACTTCTGCGCGAGCGTGTGACAGCCGAGAGCGGCGCTGTGGACAGGTCGACCTCGCGTGGTCCTGTGGACGACCCGGTGCGTCGGAGACGGAAGAGGTGCCCCCTGTGGACACCGGCGTCTGAGTCCCGTGATCCTTCCTAGAATGGTCCTGTGACTCCACGAGCCGACACCCCGATCACGTTGCCTCTGCGCCCCGACCTCGCCGGCGAGGTGCCCTACGGCGCGCCCCAGATCGACGTCCCGCACCTGCTCAACGTCAACGAGAACCCCTACCCGCCCGGTCCGCAGGTCGTCGCGACGCTCGCGGAGTACGTGTCTGCTGCGGCGTCGACGCTCAACCGCTACCCGGACCGGGACTTCCCGGCGCTGCGGTCCGACCTCGCGGACTACCTGGCGCAGGAGTCCGGCGTGCGCGTCGCCCCCGAGCAGGTCTGGGCCGCGAACGGCTCGAACGAGGTCATGCTGCACCTCATGCAGGCCTTCGGCGGTCCAGGGCGCACCGCGCTGTCCTTCGCGCCCACCTATTCCATGTACCCCGAGTACGCGCGCGACACCCACACCCGCTGGGTCGCCGGACGTCGAGAAGAAGACTTCACGCTCGACCCCGAGGTCGCGGTCGCGACACTGCGCGAGCACACGCCCTCGATCGTGATCCTCACCAGCCCGAACAACCCGACGGGCACCGCGATGCCCTTCTCGACCATCGAGGCGGTCTGCGAGGCTGCGCTCGAGCTCGACGTGGACGGCTCGCCCGCCGTGGTCGTGGTCGACGAGGCGTACGCGGAGTTCCGCCGGGCCGGTGTGCCCTCGGCCCTCGAGCTGCTCGAGCGCTATCCCAACCTCGCCGTGAGCCGCACCATGTCCAAGGCCTTCGCCCTGGCAGGGGCACGGGTCGGATACCTGGCCGGCTCGACCGACCTCGTCGACGCCCTGCGCATCGTCCGGCTGCCCTACCACCTGTCAGCAGTGACGCAGGCCACGGCCCGCGCCGCCCTCGCGCACGCGCCAGCGCTGCTCGCCCAGGTAGATTCGCTCAGGACCGAGCGTGACGCCACGGTCGCGTGGTTGCGTGCTCAGACCCTCGACGGGCGGCCTCTCCAGGCCGCCGAGTCGGACTCGAACTTCGTGCTCTTCGGCACGTTCGACGACCGGCACGCCGTGTGGCAGGGTCTTCTCGACCGAGGCGTCCTCATCCGGGAGACCGGGCCCGAGGGCTGGCTCCGGGTGTCGATCGGCACACCGCAGGACATGATCGCGTTCAAGGACGCACTGGTGGAGGTGGCAGGGCTGTGAACGCTGCACAGGGGACGCGTCGTGGACGCGTCGAACGGACCACGAGCGAGTCGAGCGTCCTCGTCGAGATCGACCTCGACGGTACGGGCCGCACCGACATCTCGACGTCGGTGCCCTTCTACGACCACATGCTCACGGCGCTCGGCAAGCACTCGCTCATCGACCTCACGGTCAAGGCGACCGGTGACACCCACATCGACGCCCACCACACCGTCGAAGACACCGCGATCGCCTTCGGTGAGGCGCTCCGGATCGCCCTCGGTGACAAGTCCGGCATCGGCCGCTTCGGCGACGCCCTCGTGCCGCTCGACGAGGCGCTCGCCCAGGCTGTCGTCGACGTCTCCGGTCGCCCGTACCTCGTGCACACGGGGGAGCCTGCAGGGCAGGAGTACCACCTCATCGGCGGGCACTTCACGGGCTCGCTGACCCGTCACGTGCTCGAGTCGATCGCGCACCACGCCGGGATCTGCATCCACATGCGGGTCCTCGCCGGCCGCGACCCGCACCACATCGTCGAGGCGCAGTTCAAGGCACTCGCCCGAGCCCTGCGCGCAGCCGTCGAGCCGGACCCGCGCGTCGAGGGCATCCCGTCGACCAAGGGAGCACTGTGAGCAGCCCCGACCAGGGCGCCGTGAGCGTCGCCGCCATCCTCACGCAGGTCGCGACAGCCGACGCGCTCGCTGCGGCCTGCGCGATGGGCAAGCACGTCGTCGACGCCGTCCCGTCGCCCATCGGCGCCTACGCGGTCCTGCGCGACCCGTCGGGCGACCGTCCGGCAGAGCTCGCGCGCTCGGTCTCAGGTCTCGTCAAGACAGTCCCGCTCATCCTCTTCGAGGTCACCGACGGGCACATCGCCGCGAGCCAGTGGCAGGCCGGCGTCCGTGGAGAAGACCTCCCGGCAGCCCTCGTGCTCGACGGTGCACCCCACGAGTTCGAAGACGTCCTCCTCGGGGCGGTCGCGGCCGCAGACGTGGAGGGCGCGGTGTCCAGCAAGGGCATCTCGCGGTGGAAGGCTGCCCGCAGCCTCGCCGCGACGGGCCGAGCCCGCGGGAGGCGCTGAGATGGCTGGCAGACCTACGGTCGTCGTCCTCGACTACGGCTTCGGCAACGTCCGCTCGGCCGTCCGCGCCCTCGAGCGGGTCGGCGCAGCCGTCGAGCTCACCGCCGACCCGAAGGTCGCCTCGGTCGCCGACGGCCTCGTCGTCCCCGGGGTCGGTGCCTTCGCAGCTGTCATGGACGGCCTCGCCAAGGTCCGCGGAGGGCAGATCGTCGAGCGTCGTCTCTCTGGAGGGCGCCCGGTGCTGGGCATCTGCGTCGGGATGCAGATCATGTTCGACGCGGGCGACGAGCACGGTGAGCACACCGAGGGCCTCGCGCAGTGGCCCGGCGTCGTCGACAGGCTCGAGGCGCCCGTGGTCCCGCACATGGGGTGGGACACCGTCGAGCCCCCCGCAGGCTCGGTGCTCTTCGACGGTATCGAGGACGAACGCTTCTACTTCGTCCACTCCTACGCCGCCCGGAGCTTCGACCTCGGTGCAGGCGAGCCCGTCGACGCCCGCTTCAAGCCGCCGCAGGTCACCTGGTCCGACCACGGTGGCAGGTTCGTCGCCGCGGTCGAGAACGGACCGCTCTCGGCCACCCAGTTCCACCCCGAGAAGTCGGGCGACGCCGGGGCGCAGCTGCTGCGCAACTGGCTCGGCTCGCTCTGACCTGCTCGGCCGCCCGCAGACGTCGCTCGACGGTCTCTGCACCCGCGGGGCGGTCGCCGCGTCAACCTGGCGCCGACACCGTCTGTGCGGTGGTACCGCGCCCTGCACACCCCTGAAGCATCCACGACCACCGGTCCCGAGAGGATCTCCACCATGACTGACCGTCTCGTACTCCTGCCCGCCGTCGACGTCGCCGAGGGGCAGGCCGTCAGGCTCGTCCAGGGGGAGGCCGGGTCGGAGACGTCCTACGGCGACCCGCTGACGGCTGCGCTCGACTGGCAGTCCGGTGGCGCCGAGTGGGTGCACCTCGTCGACCTCGACGCGGCCTTCGGGCGCGGCTCGAACGCCGAGCTCCTCGCCGACGTCGTGGGGCGCCTCGACATCAAGGTCGAGCTCTCGGGAGGCATCCGCGACGACGCCTCGCTCGAGCGCGCACTCGCGACAGGCTGCTCCCGCGTCAACCTCGGGACGGCTGCGCTCGAGAACCCCGAGTGGACCGCCCGGGTGATCGCCGAGCACGGTGACGCGATCGCTGTCGGTCTCGACGTGCGCGGCACCACGCTCGCCGCGCGTGGCTGGACGCAGGAGGGCGGCGACCTCTGGGAGGTCCTGGCCCGCCTCGACGAGGCTGGCTGCGCACGCTACGTGGTGACCGACGTGACCAAGGACGGGACGCTGCGCGGACCGAACCTCGAGCTGCTGCGCGACGTCGCCGCCCGGACGTCGGCCCCCGTCGTCGCCTCCGGCGGCATCTCGAGCCTCGACGACCTGGTCGCGCTCCGCGAGCTCGTCGGCTCGGGCGTCGAGGGCACGATCGTCGGCAAGGCGCTGTACGCGGGTGCGTTCACGCTGCCGCAGGCGCTCGACGTCGCAGGCCGTCCGTGACCTCTCACGTCCCCGGACCGGCCCACGACGGGGGCCGTGACGGGCACGCGCGCCACGAGCACGACGCCACGACTCCCCACGAAGGCCACGGTGCGACTGCCCACGAAGGCCACGGAGCGACCGAGCAGCACGGAGCATCCGAGGGCGCAGGGCGGGCGCTGCCCGGTGCCTCGCCCTTCGCCGGGGACGACGGCACAGCCGACCCCGAGCTCGCGAGGCTGCTCGTCGATCACGCCGAGGGACGGGCTCCGCTGACCGCAGTCGTGGCTCGCCTCGCCCAGGTCCGGGTGCTCATCCCGATCATGGCCGAGGTCGACGCCGAGGGCACCACAGCCGACGGTCTGAAGGTCGACAAAGAAGCCTCGGCAGGTGTCGTCGCGCTCCAGTCGCCCGACGGGCGTCGCGCGCTCCCCGTGTTCTCCTCGGTCGCGGCCATGGCCGCCTGGCACCCGCGTGCCCGCCCCGTGCCCGCCGACGCCGTCCGTGCCGCGCTCTCGGCTGTCAGCGAGGAGTGGGCTCTCCTCGTCGTCGACCCCGCAGGCCCGGCGAGCGCCCTCGTCCCACGCCCGGCCGTCTGGGCCGTCGCGCGGGGGCAGGTCTGGGAGCCCGCCGTCGTCGACGGGATCGTCGACCCGCTCGTGTCGCAGGCGATCACGAGCGCCCTCGAAGGGATCCCCTCGGTCGTCCGGGTCCGGGCAGAGCCGGGCCGGTCCAAGGAGGTGGCTGTCGTCCTCGCGATCGACCCAGGCCTGACCCGTGCTCAGCTCGACGCCGTGCTCGCGCAGGTCAACGCCGCGCTCGGGGCCGACGAGACCGTCGGAGAGCGGGTCGACTCCCTCGAGCTGCGGATCGGTCGCGCCTCCTGAACCTGTGGGCGCAGCAGACCAGCAGCTCACGGGCCTGCAGCGTTCGAGGTCAGCAGGCCAGCGGTTCTTGGGCCTCGAAGCCGCTGTCGTCGGCGAGGAGGTCCTGCAGGGTGCTGACGGGTACCAGGTAGCTCAGGCCGTCGCTGCTCTTGGCGTAGACGATGCCGATCACCTTGCCCTCGGAGTCGAGGGCGGCCGACCCGGAGCTGCCCGGCTCGACGCTCGCGTCGGTCAGGAGCACCTGCCCGAGCGTGACGTTGAGCGGGTCGGAGGTGTACTCGATCACCGTGCCCTTGGTGACGGTGAGCGCGCCGCCGTTGGGGTAGCCGACCACTGTCACGGCGTCCCCAGGCTCGGGGTCTGTCGGCGCGAGGGCCGGGTAGGTCGCGAGGTCTTCGGCGGTCCTGATGACCGCGAGGTCGGCCAGCGCCGCGCTCTGCGACGCCGTGACGCTGACGTCTCGTCCGTCGTAGGTGCTCAGCTGGAGGTCCTGGTTGCCCTCCACCACGTGCTTGTTCGTGATGAGCACACGCTCGTCGATCGCGAACCCTGTCCCGCGGATCACGCCCTCGCACCCGACGTTGCGGACCCGGACCGCCATGCGCTGAGCGGCGTCGAA